>Ga0255356_1000275_pt1:27500-35501 | contig 35501 bp, 25 predicted proteins | sample HBST100metaG_FD_189944 | JGI IMG/M metagenome (GOLD analysis project Ga0255356, IMG submission 189944) | Peat soil microbial communities from Stordalen Mire, Sweden - H.B.S.T100 | ecosystem: Environmental > Terrestrial > Soil > Wetlands > Peat | place: Sweden: Norrbotten County...
TTTGCGCTGGTGGTAGAGAGATGGATGGACTAAGGGGCTTTCCGGCTTACTGAATCCAACCAAACTGCGAATGCCAGCGACAACCAGTCCGGGAGTCAGACGGTGGGGGCTAAGCCTCATCGTCGAGAGGGAAACAGCCCAGACCGCCTGCTAAGGTCCCAAAGTTACAGTTAAGTGGGAAAGGAAGTCGGAACGCTCAGACAGCCAGGAGGTTGGCTTAGAAGCAGCCATCCTTTAAAGAAAGCGTAATAGCTCACTGGTCAAGCGGTCCGGTGCCGACAATACAACGGGGCTAAAACTGTACACCGAAGCAGCGAATGCGTACTTTTAAGTACGCGTGGTAGGAGAGCATTCTCAACAGCAGTGAAGCCAGACTGAGAAGACTGGTGGAGCGTTGCGAAGAGACCCTGCCGGCATAAGTAGCGATAACGGAGGTGAGAACCCTCCGCGCCGAAAGTCTAAGGTTTCCTGAGGAAGGTTAATCCGCTCAGGGTTAGGCGGTCCCTAAGGTGAGGCCGAAAGGCGTAGCCGATGGACAGACGGTTAATATTCCGTTCCTCCCAATGTTCGTTTGACGATGGGGTGACGCAGAAGGATAAGCATGCCGCTCTATGGCTATAGCGGTTGGTGCGCGTAAGCTGGATTCGACAGGCAAATCCGTTGAGTCTTAACAGTGAGGCGTATCACAGTCCCGTATGGGGCTTACGATGCTGAATCCACGCTGCCGAGAAAATCCTCTAAGGAGAACAAAGGGAACCGTACCCCAAACCGACACAGGTAGACGAGGAGAATATCCAAAGGCGCTCGAGTGAAGGCTCGTTAAGGAACTCGGCAAATTGGCTCCGTAACTTCGGGAGAAGGAGCGCCCACGCAAGTGGGCCGCAGTGAAGCGCGAACGGCGACTGTTTAACAAAAACACAGGTCTCTGCTAAGTCGAAAACGACGTATAGGGGCTGACACCTGCCCGGTGCCGGAAGGTTAAAAGGAGAGGTTAGCCGCAAGGCGAAGCTTTGAATTGAAGCCCCGGTGAACGGCGGCCGTAACTATAACGGTCCTAAGGTAGCGAAATTCCTTGTCGGGTAAGTTCCGACCTGCACGAATGGAGTAACGATCGTTCGACTGTCTTAACGAGTTGCTCGGCGAACTTGTAGTACCGGTGAAGATGCCGGTTACCCGCAGCTAGACGAAAAGACCCCGTGCACCTTTACTATACTTTTACTATGAGTTACGGCTCTTGCTGCGCAGGATAGGTGGGAGGCTTAGAGGCCAGGTTTTTGGGCTTGGCGGAGCCAACGGTGAGATACCACCCTGCGAGTGTTGTGATTCTAACCTGCTCCCCTGATCGGGGAGAGGGACATAGTAAGACGGGTAGTTTGACTGGGGCGGTCGCCTCCTAAATTGTAACGGAGGCGCGCGAAGCTACACTCAGGTCGTTTGGAAATCGACCGTCGAGTGCAAAGGCATAAGTGTGGTTAACTGCGAGACCTACAAGTCGAGCAGATGCGAAAGCAGGCCTTAGTGATCCGGTGGTTCTGTATGGAATGGCCATCGCTCAACGGATAAAAGGTACGCCGGGGATAACAGGCTGATCGCTGCCAAGAGTTCATATCGACGCAGCGGTTTGGCACCTCGATGTCGGCTCATCACATCCTGGAGCTGTAGAAGGTTCCAAGGGTTAGGCTGTTCGCCTATTAAAGTGGTACGTGAGCTGGGTTCAGAACGTCGCGAGACAGTTCGGTCTCTATCTGCTGTGGGCGTAGGAGATTTGAAGAGGGCTGTCCTTAGTACGAGAGGACCGGGATGGACGAACCTCTTGTGTTCCAGTTGTCCTGTCAAGGGCACGGCTGGGTAGCGAAGTTCGGTTGTGATAACCGCTGAATGCATATAAGCGGGAAGCACGCTCTAAGATGAGATCTCCCAACCCAAAGGGGAAATGAAGGGCCCAGGAAGACCACCTGGTTGATAGGCTGGAGGTTGAAGCGCAGTAATGCGTGTAGCTTACCAGTACTAATCGCCCGTTTGGCTTGTCCATAGAATTTACTCTGCGCAGTGAGAAAGTCCACTGTTCTGGAGTTCATTCAACACAAGCCCTGTAGTTATCCCAAGATGTTTGCAAGAAAAACGTCTAATCCCAATCTATTCAGTTATGAGAGATCGCGTGAGCGAGATTTCGACAATTTGCCGGTGAGTTTACTACGAGGGTCACACCCGTTCCCATCCCGAACACGGAAGTTAAGCCTCGTCGGGCCGATGGTACTGCACGCGTAAGTGTGTGGGAGATTAGGTGATCGCCGGCATTATTTCGTCCCTGCAAGCACAGCTTGCCGGGTACCCCGAGCAACAGAAGCCCCACCCCTAACCGGGTGGGGCTTTTTGTTGGCGCATCCTAAAGAGCGCCCACTCGAAGGGGCTAAGCAGCGGGTAGAGGCCGAAGAGAAGATCCGGCAGCGGGAAGGTCTGCCACATGCGGGCGCGGTAGAGCACGCGAAGCAGCAACTCGCGGCGATAGCGCAGGTTGCGCCGCAGTCCAAACTCGAAAGCCATCGTAGCGGAGTGCGGAATATCCTCACGCCCCGCGAGGAATCCCCCCTGAATGAGTGAGCGATGGGCGTAGCGCAGGATGTGGCTGACCGTGGGATCGCTTTCCGGGAGCAGATGCGCGCTCCACTGGTCCATCGCCAGAGTGCGACGCACCAGTGTAAGGACCGCGGAGAGTTCCGGCAGAATTCCGTAACCTTCCGCGAGGATTGCAAGTTCGTCCAGCTCAGGCCTGCTCATCGTGCGCACCTGGGCGGCGACATCGGCCAGCGACTTGAGAAAGAGCCATCCGTCGAACGTCCCGTGGACCGAGAGATAGAGCAGGTTCTCCCGTTGCAGCAGAGTCTCCACCTGGAAGCCGCCGAAGGAGATGCTTTGGCCGGCAGGCGTGGCGCACAGGTCCGCGCCCGGCATTCGGGAGTTGCGGAACAATCTCCAGTGCAGGTCAATCTCGAAGCCGGTGGCGGAGTTCTGGTAGGCGTTATCTCTCCAGTGCGTGCGGTAGAAGGCAAACTGGCGGGGAGTAAACCGCTCCAACTGGAAGAGACCGCGATAGCCGAAGCCTCTCAGCACGCGATCGGCCGCGAGGATTGAGCTGTCGTCGATCAGCAGGTCAATGTCACCGGTGGCGCGCAGGCCAATCTCGCCGAAGACGGATTGCGCCAGCGGCAGCCCCTTCAAGACGCGCACTGGGATGGCGCGGGCCTGTAGCTCCTGAACCACGCGACGCAGTTCGGCGAGCGACAGAAGCGCCTGATGGGCGTTCGCCAGCGAGATCTGCCGGAGTTCGTTGAGAACTGCATCGAGCGCGGGCGAGGGAGGCTCGTCGATGCTGGCGTGCAGCGAATGGGAGACCAGCGGCACCAGGCGGTGATGCTGCGCGAGCAGGAGAAAGCGCTGCCAGTCCAACGGGCGTGCGCAGAGATTGTGGATGAGCTGGCGGTCTTCGTCGCGCTGCGGCCAGCGGGCACAGAGCAGCAGCAGGTCGAGCTCGGGCGGCTGCCTGCGCACTGCCTCTGGAGCGAGTTTCTCTGGTTGCTGCAAGCTCCGCCCGCCTTCCCGCCTTCGTTTCACAGAATACATCGCGGGCCCCAGAACACACGCAGAGCGCGCTTGCGGCTGCGGAACACTTCCCTCCCCCTGCTTCGCTGTTGCATGCCGATTTATCGCGGTATCGTACAGGCTGTATCGTACAAAGAGCATCAGGCTCTCTGTACCCAGGGTTTGATCGCCCTGTCCGTCTCATGCGAAGGAGCACCGGAATGAGTGAAACCGAGATTGGCCGGAACAGCATCGTCTGCTGGAGCAGCGCAGCGGTGGCAACGGAGGTGAACGGCGAGGTGGTCCTGATGAACCTGGAGCGCGACCGCTGCCACGGTCTGGGCGCCACTGGCAGCGCGATCTGGCGCAGGCTGCGCGAGCCGGTCCGTGTGACGGAGCTTACGATGCAGTTGGAAGCGGAGTACGAGGCCGCGCCGGGTGAGATCGAGGCGGACGTGTTGCGCACGCTCGGGGAGTTTGCCGCCGAAGGACTGGTCCAGGTGTGCGCCCCCAGCCAGTAGAGATTCAACCTCCGTCGCTTCCCTCTTCGCCCGGAGTTCGCTGAACCGATGGAATAGAATAATGTTGAGGACTGGGGCCCAGAGCCGCGATCCCACGGGAGATGATTGTTTATGTCGAAGGGTAGTTGTGACATTGGTTTGATTGGGCTGGCGGTCATGGGACAGAACCTGGTGCTGAACATGAACGACCACGGCTACAAGGTTGCGGTCTTCAATCGCACGGTCTCGAAGGTGGATGCATTTCTGAAGGACGAGGCCAAGGGCACCGAGGTGGTTGGCGCGCACACGATGGAGGAGTTGTGCGGGCTGCTGAAGTCGCCGCGCCGCGTGATGCTGATGGTGAAGGCGGGCGATGTGGTCGACCAGAACATCGCGCAGCTTCTTCCGTATCTGGATAAGGGCGACATCATCATCGACGGCGGCAACTCGCTGTTCACCGATTCGATCCGGCGCACCAAGGAGCTGGCGGAAAAAGGGATACTGTTCATCGGCACCGGTGTTTCGGGCGGTGAAGAGGGCGCGCGGCGTGGCCCGTCCATCATGCCGGGAGGCAATCCGGCGGCGTGGCCGTATGTGAAGGAGATCCTGCAGTCGATCTCGGCCAAGGTCGAGGACGGAACACCGTGCTGCGACTGGGTGGGCGAGAACGGCGCGGGCCACTACGTCAAGATGGTGCACAACGGCATCGAGTACGGCGACATTCAGTTGATCGGCGAGGCATATCAGTTGCTGAAGGACGCGCTGGGCCTGACGCCGGACGAGCTTCACGACGTCTTCGCGGAGTGGAACAAGGGCGAGTTGGACAGCTACCTGATCGAGATCTCGACGATCATCTTCGGGACGAAGGATGAGGACGGCTCGCCGCTGATCGACAAGATACTGGACAAGGCCGGACAGAAGGGCACGGGCAAGTGGACGGCAATGTCGGCGCTCGACCTGGCAATGCCGCTGACGCTGATCGGCGAGAGCGTCTTTGCGCGCTGTCTGTCGGCGCTGAAGGACGAGCGGGTCGAGGCGTCGAAGGTGCTGACCGGACCGGGCAAGCCGAAGACGGTGGCGGACCGCAAGGCGTTTATCGAGGACGTGCGGCGCGCGCTCTACTGCTCCAAGATGATCAGCTACGCGCAGGGTTACATGCTGCTGCGCGCCGCCGAGAAGGAGCACGGCTGGCACCTCAACCTGGGCGGCATCGCTCTGATGTGGCGCGGCGGATGCATCATCCGCAGCGTCTTCCTGGGCAACATCAAGGCGGCGTTCGACAAGAACCCGGACCTCACCAACCTGCTGCTGGACGAGTTCTTCTCGAGCGCGCTGATCAAGTACCAGGCAAGCTGGCGCAAGGCGCTGATTCATGCCATCGAGAGCGGCGTCCCAACTCCTGCGTTCTCCACGGCGCTTGCATTCTACGATGGCTACCGCACGGCGAGTCTCCCGGCAAACCTGCTGCAGGCGCAGCGCGACTTCTTCGGAGCGCACACCTACGAGCGAGTGGACAAGCCGCGCGGCCAGTTCTTCCACACCAACTGGACCGGACACGGGGGCAAGGTCGCCTCGGGAATCTATAACGCATAGATCCACAGCGATTCAAGACCGGAGAGCCAGCTTCGCAACTGCGAGGCTGGCTCTTTTATTTCCGGGGCATGACTTACTCGGCTTGAGAATCGCGGGTGGGGCAACTCCATCTTGCAGCGCGCCTGCCGCCTACTGGGCTTGCAGCTTCTGCCAGCAGTCCCAGGTATAGATGGCGATGATGAGGACGGTGAAGATGGCGGAGAGGATTCCCAACGTGCGAATCGCTGGCAGTAGCTTGTGGACTTTGCGCAGGATCGAATTCTGCTCTTGCTGTTCGACGGCGTTGATGCTTGCATCGTCCAGGAAGAGTTGATTCTCCTCGTAGCGCGTGATGGTGGCGTTATAGGCGAGCAGTGCCAGAAACAGGCCGGTCAGGACGGCCCAAATGACGATCAGGACTGGCAAGGTGTTAATCATGGGGCGCCTCCCTCTCTCAATGTTGCAGCAACCGAATGACTTACTCTTCCTGGAGCGCGAATCGCCGGACGGCGGCGCTCAAGGTACAACCTCATGGGCATAATACTCCCTGTCAAGGTCGATTCTCCAGAAATCTTTATCGCGGCGGAAGTGCCAATCGTACCGGAGACCCGGGATTCCGGCTTCGCTGCGTCTGCCGGGCTGCATCCGGCAGAGGGTACGCTCCATCCAATGAGAGTGCAGGTCCGCTTGCCACGACCGGAATGGTCGCATATACTAAGGATGCGGATTTCCAAAGGAGACTATTCATGGCCACAGCAACTGTTACCCCAACCCCCGAGGTTGTCATTGGCGCACCCAAGTCGCAGCCCCCGGTCACATTGACTGCGGCGGCCATCGCCAAGGTACGCGAGATCATGGCCACGCAGGATCCCATCCCGGCTGGGCTGCGCATCGGCGTGGTCGGCGGCGGATGCTCCGGCTTCCAGTACTCCATGTCGTTCGAGAACCAGAGCGGCATGATGGACAAGGTCTTCACCTTCGACGGCCTGAAGGTCTTCGTGGACGCGACCTCGGCGATGTACCTGGTCAACTGCGTGGTGGACTACGTCGAGACGCTTGAAGCCGCCGGCTTCAAGTTCGAGAACGCCGCCGTCAAGAGCACCTGCGGCTGCGGTTCTTCGTTCAGCGTTTAGCGTTTAGTTTGCAGCGAGATTTTTGCAACATGAGGCACCTTCCACTAGAAGGTGCCTTTTCTGCGTATTGGCTCAGTTCTTGAAGACCTGGGTGAGCAGCTCGTCGTTGAGCTGGTTGAGCTGACGGAGTGTGTCCTGCACGGTGGCGCGGTCGTCGCCGCTGACCAGGTGGAGGAGCTGGCCGAGGCGGTATGTGGTGTCGTGCAGCAGCTTCTGGGCGTCCTTCATGCGATTGCTGTTGTGGGCGAGGCTGCGTTGAATGAGGTGCGCGTCCTGGTCGATCTGCCGGAGGGTCGCGGCGCCCTGCTCCGTGTCGTCGGCGGCGAGCTGCGCGGCGGCCTGCTGGGTGAGGCCGTGGACCAGCTCGGTGTAGAGGAAGCACTGCTCTCGCGGCTTGGCCTGGGCGGCGCGCACCTCCAGCTGGGCGAGAGCCTCGGGCGTGGGGATGGATTCGTTTGCGGCGGCGCGCGCGGGCAGGGCGAGAAAGAACAGACTCAGCGCGGCGATGGATCGAAGTGCAAGGCTCATGAGTCACCTGATGGGCGCGCGATTACTTCTTTCTGGGCGCGAGGGCGGCGAGCCGCTGACGCGCCTGCGATGCCTGCTCGGGATAGTCCGTGCCGGCCGCCGCTAGGAACTGCCGGTAGAGGTCGATGGCTTTGGAGATTTGATGCAATGCGTCGTTCGCTGATGCCTCCAAATAGAGGGTCGAGGGCGAGGGTGACAGGACTGTAGCACGCAGAGCGAGGGCCTGCAAGGTGGTCCGTGGGTCGTCGATCTCGGCGGCGGCGAAGGCGAGATGCGTGGCTGCGTCGGCCAGCGCGGCGCGCGTGGGGAAGGCGGCGGGGTTGGCCGTGGCCTGCTTGAGCAGCGTCTCGGCGGCGCCGGGGCGGTGCAGGCGGAGGAGCGCCTCGGCGCGGTCGTCGAGCAGCGTGGGATCGGGGTTCGCGCCTTGCGCTGAGAGCAGCGCGGCGTAGAGCGGGTCGGCCTGGTCGGGGTGGTCCGTGTCGAGGTAGACGCGGGCCAGCAGGCGTGTGATGTTAGCGTCCTGGGGATTGGCTGCATGGAGTTTTTCCAGCAGCGGCGCGGCAAGTGCGACCTTGGCGGGATCGTCGGAGGCAATATCGGCGCGGGCGACCAGCGCGGTGAGGGTGGGATCGGTAGGATGGGCGGCGAGCGCGGGCGCGAGCAGGGCTTCGGCGTCGGCGGGGCGGCGC
>Ga0255356_1000278_pt1 | contig 35224 bp, 25 predicted proteins | sample HBST100metaG_FD_189944 | JGI IMG/M metagenome (GOLD analysis project Ga0255356, IMG submission 189944) | Peat soil microbial communities from Stordalen Mire, Sweden - H.B.S.T100 | ecosystem: Environmental > Terrestrial > Soil > Wetlands > Peat | place: Sweden: Norrbotten County, Stordalen Mire...
AGCTTCAGCTAGCCAAGGCCTCGACCACGGCCTCGGGACGGCGGGAAATCACGGTCAGATAGGCTCGCGCAGCGCGGTCCGGGCGGCGGCGGCCTTGTTCCCAGTCCTGCAGGGCACGCGGGTCAAGCGCAAAACGGCGCGCGAATTCGGCCCGGCTGAGCCCGGTACCGGCGCGGACGGCGCGCACATCCACGTCCAGCGGGAGCGGGAATAGATGCACGGCTGCCGGTTGGGATTCGCCCTGGGCAATTGCCGCAGCTTCGCGCATTGCCTCGACAAGCTCGTTTGCTACGTTCTTGTGCTTCATGGGTTGATCCTCCGTACCTTTGCGGCCGCTTTGAGCGTCGCTGCAAAGGCTGCGACCTGTCTTTTTTGATCCGGTGTGAGATTTGCTTGCTCGTTTTTGCCGTAGAGAAAAGATTGCGTAGAGTGGATTTTCTTCATCGAAGAAGTAATAAATTACTCGAACGCCGCCGGATTTGCCCTTACCCTTCGCCGCGAATCTGACCTTGCGCACTCCACCGGTGCCAGGAATCTCATCGCCTGATTCGGGATGAAGCGCGAGGTAGAAGAGCAACTCCTCGTGCTCCTCGACTGAAAGCAGCTTCTCCGCCCTGCGGGCAAAGGCACTGGTTTCGACGACCGTCAGCATGGGGATGCTCACGAAAGGATTATGCGGTAATGCCGCACTGATGTCAAGCAGAGTACCGTTATGTATCTCATGAAGAAGGAGATGAGAATTATGGCTTCCCATTCATGCGCGAGGAAAAGGTGAATGGATGGGGCACCCGGCCTTCCTGATATTCAGGTTTCATTGTGAAGCTAGTTATAAACCAACCGTCGCGGGCAGGATATCTTCCACATCGACCCATTGGGTGGGGTAGTTGCCGGTGTAGCAGGCGGTGCAGTAGCCGGTGTGCTCTTTGCCCTGGCAGCAGTTGAGCAGGCCTTCGAGGGATAAGTAAGCCAGTGAATCGGCTTCAATGAAGCGGCGGATCTCTTCAATGGACTTGTTGGCCGCGATCAGGTCGCGTTTGCTGGGCGTATCCACACCGTAAAAGCAGGGCGAGACGGTGGGCGGACAACTGATGCGGAGATGAACTTCCCTGGCTCCTGCGCCGCGAACCATGCGCACGATCTTGCGGCTGGTGGTGCCGCGGATGATGGAGTCGTCAATGAGGACGACGCGCTTGTCTTCAAGTAGATTGCGGACGGGGTTGAGCTTGAGGCGGACGCCGAAGTCGCGGACGCGCTGCTCGGGTTCAATGAAGGTGCGGCCGACGTAGTGGTTGCGGATAAGGCCGAGACGGAAGGGGAGACCGGCCTCCTCGGCATAGCCGAGGGCTGCCGTCACGCCGGAGTCGGGGACGGGAACGACGAGGTCAGCGGCCACACCGGACTCGCGGGCAAGCTGGCGGCCCATCTGGTCGCGGCTCTCCTGCACCCAGTGGCCAAAGATGCGGCTATCGGGACGGGCGAAGTAGACGTGCTCGAAGATGCAACTGGACTGCGGGACGCCGGAGGCATATTGGCGGCTGGTGACGCCGTCCTCGGTGACCATGACCAGTTCGCCGGGGAGGACGTCGCGCTCGAACTCGGCGCGGAGCAGATCGAAGGCACAGGACTCCGAGGCGAAGACGATGGTGTCGGGGCCGTCGAGGTTGCGGATGCGGCCCATGGAGAGCGGCCGAAAACCGCGCGGATCGCGGGCGGCAAAGATGCGGTCGCGGGTCATCATGACGATGGAGAAAGCGCCCTCGACCTGGGAGAGCGAGTCGGCGATGGCGTCAACCAGCGTTCCGGCATGGGAGTGGGCGATGAGCTGGACGATGATTTCGGAGTCGGAGGTGGTTTGGAAGTAAGCGCCGTCGCGCTCGAGGCGCGAGCGGAGATTGCCCAGGTTCACCAGGTTGCCGTTGTGGGCAATGGCGATGAGGCCCTTGACCGAGTCGACGCGGATGGGCTGGGCGTTGAGCAGGGCGGAGTCGCCGGTGGTGGAGTAGCGGGTGTGGCCGATGGCCATTTGGCCGGGGAGCTTGGCTAAAACATCGTCGGTAAAGATTTCAGAGACCAGGCCCATGCCTTTGATGTTGGCTAGGTGGTGACCGTCGGCGGTGGCGATGCCGGCCGACTCCTGACCGCGATGCTGGAGGGCATAGAGGCCGAGATAAGCCTGGCGGGCGGCGTCGGGATGACCGTGAATGGCAACAACGCCGCATTCTTCGCGGAGCTTGTCGCTTGCCGCGACAGTGGACAGTGGACAGTGGACAGTGGACAGTTGCCCGGTAGTCTCCGCGACGCCGGCAATGCCTTGGTAGAGGCGCTGGGTCATTCTGAGACCTCGCCGTGGAGGGTGGCTTCCAAGGCGGAGGCCCAGGGCTTTTTCAGGCTGGCCAGCGAGGCGGAGATCATGGGTTGGCGATAGACGTTGATTTGCAGGTTTTCGCCGCCGGTGGTTCCGATGCGGGCGGCCAGGAAGCTGAATTCTCCGGCCAGTTCCTCGATGGCGGCGACCTGGCTGGGGTGGGCGGTGACCAGCATGGTGGAGGCGGGCTCGGCGAAGAGGCCAAAGAGCGGATGAACCATGAGCGACTGATCCTGCTCGACGGTGGCTCCGATTTCCTTGGGAAATCCGGCCTGGGCGAGGGTAACGGCGATGCCGCCGTCGGAGATGTCGCAGGCGGAACTCAGCAACTCCCGCTCGGCGAGGATGGCCAGCAGGGTGTGCAGATCGGCCTCGGCGTCGAGATCGAGCGGCGGGGGCTGGCCCCAGATGCCGCCGAGAACCACATGAGCATATTCGGAAGAACCAAAGGTAGTGAGTTCGGCGGTGGCGGTGGCTTCATTCTCGGCCACGTCTTCGGGATGGATCGCCGTAACGTCGCCGAGCAAAGGAGTCAGCGGATCGGCATTGCTTTCAACCAGTTCCGGATTGTTGGGAACGTGGAGGTTCGGATTGGGCTCTTCGCCGGCCGGGATCGGCCACAACAGCACAATGGCATCGTCCCCGGCCTGAAAACAGGAGGGGACGGCTTTGGCTACGTCTTCCAGAATGCCCACGATTCCGAGCACCGGTGTGGGATAGATTCCTACGCCGCGGGTTTCGTTGTAGAGCGATACGTTGCCGCCGGTGATGGGCGTACCCAGGGCAGTGCAAGCCTCGCCGATGCCGTCGATGGCCGCTGAAAGCTGGGCCATGATCTCCGGCTTTTCAGGGTTGCCGAAGTTGAGGCAGTTGGTGGCGGCTACGGGGGTTGCGCCGGTAGAGGCTACCTTGCGGGCGGCTTCGGCAACGGCGTGCATCGCGCCCAGCTTGGGGTCGAGATAGGCCCAGCGGGCATTGCCGTCCAGAGACATGGCCAAGCCGCGCTCGTGGCCGGGAGTGCCGGTGCCCTTGATGCGCATGACGCCGGATTCGCCGCCGGGGCCGATCACGGTGTTGGTCTGGACCATGGTGTCGTACTGTTCATGAACCCAGCGCTTGGAGCAGACATTGGCGCTGGCCAGCAGCTTCTTAAGGTCTGCCGTGAAGTCGCGGTCTTCGGCCAGTTGGGCCTGGATTTCCTCAGAGGGGTCAAGCGCGATGGGTGTCTTCCAAACGCCGACAGGGCGGTGGTAGAGCGGGGCATCGTCAGTGAGCGACTGGTTGGGAATGTCGGCCACCAGCACGCCGTGATGGCGGATGCGGAGGCGCGACTCAGCCTCGACAGTGCCTACGATGACCCCATCAAGGCCCCACTTGGCAAAGACGCTGAGGACTTCGTCTTCACGGCCCTTGGTGGCCACCAGCAGCATCCGCTCCTGGCTCTCTGAAAGCATGATTTCGTAGGAGTTCATGCCGGTTTCGCGCTGCGGAACCAAGTCGAGCTCGACGTCGAGACCGACGCCGCCGCGGCCGCCCATCTCGCAGGTGGAACAGGTGAGGCCGGCAGCGCCCATGTCTTGAATGCCGACGATGGCGCCGGTCTTCATGGCTTCAAGGCAGGCCTCGAGCAGCAACTTCTCCATAAAGGGATCGCCGCACTGCACATTGGGCCGCTTGGCCTCAGAGCCTTCACTGAACTCTTCGCTGGCCATGGTGGCGCCGTGGATGCCGTCGCGGCCGGTTTTTGCGCCGACGTAAATAACCGGGTTGCCGGCGCCGGTGGCCTTGCCATAGAAGATTTCGTCCTTGCGGACCATGCCCAGGGCAAAGGCGTTCACCAGCGGATTGTCGCTGTAGCAGGCCTCGAACTTGGTTTCGCCGCCGAGGTTGGGCACTCCGAAGCAGTTGCCGTAGGCGGCGATGCCGCTGACCACGCCCTCGACAACCGCATGATTTTTGCGCACCTGCTCGGCAGCGCCAGAGCCGGCCTCGATGGGGCCGAAGCGCAGCGAATCCATGACCGCCAAGGGACGCGCGCCCATGGTGAAGATGTCGCGCAGAATGCCGCCCACGCCGGTGGCCGCGCCCTGAAAAGGCTCGATGTAGCTGGGGTGGTTGTGGCTCTCGATCTTGAAGGCGCAGGCCCAGCCGTCGCCCACGTCGATGATGCCGGCATTCTCGCCCGGCCCCTGGACCACGCGGTCGCTCTTGGTGGGCAGCCGCTTGAGATGCACGCGGCTGGATTTGTAGGAGCAATGTTCGCTCCACATCACGCTGTAAATGCCGAGTTCGGTGAGGGATGGCACACGGCCAAGGGCAGCAAGAATGCGGCTGTACTCATCCGCGGTAATGCTGTGGCGGGCCAACAAAGCCGGGGTTATTTCAACCGGCTCGGGGACAACAGTGGAGGAGGCGGTAGTCATCACGGTTGCCTCCATTGTCGCACGGGATTCACATTCGGGGACGAGTGGAACGCCGGGGCGGCGCTCAGATTGCTGCATTGTTGATGCAATTCTCCGGGCCATCTCTACCGCAGCCGCTCGCGCACCTCGGGCCGCACCAGGTAGAGGAAGAACACGAGATTCAGCAGCCCCTGGACCAGCGCCGGCCCCAAGTGCAGGCTTGCGAAGAGCCACAGGTTATAGACCGCCAGCAGAAAAACCGCCGCCAGGGCCAGCGCCCATGCCCAGCGCAGCAGCCGCAGCAGCCCGGCGCTGGCGGCCATGAAGCAGGCCGCAAAAACAAGAAACAGCGGCGGATAATGCCGCCCGTTCACCACGCCCAGCACGATCACCGCGGCCAGCGCCAGCAGGTAAAGGCCGATGAACGCCAGACCCGGCAGATGCAGCAGCAGTTGCCACGCCGGTTGGGTCTCGGTCTTTCTGGCTTCGCTGGGCTTGGGGCCGGTCATAGCGAGCGAAGATAGGCCAGCAGATCGCTGAGCTGGTCGTCGGTCAGTTGGGTGGCGGGCATCATTCCCCGTCCGTGCAGAATCGTATAGGTCATCCGCTCATCGGTGGGCGGCGCGCCCGAGGGCATGGCCTTCACTTTGGTGATGGCCTGCAATCCTGGCCCGTTCAAGGGATGTGTGGTGGTCGGGTGGTGACACTTGGCGCACTTTTGATGAAACACCTGCGCCCCGCGCGCCTCTTCCATGGTCCACAGCGCCTCCGGCTTTGAAGCGGGCAGCGAGCGGCAGCCCGCCGCTACTACGGCAAGGCCAGTCGCCAGGGTCAACACACTGAGAAAAACAGCCAGGGAACGGGTGCGCATCTGCCTCCGATGATACAGGGTCACTGAGCGCGTGCTCTCGGGCGTTGCGATGGAGTGCTGTGCTATCCCACCCCAGGCGCAAAAACAAAGGCGTACCGAGGGTGGGGCACCCAGTTTGGGATGCGGCTCACTCCGCCGCGGCGATGGTTTCCACGATGCGGTCAACGGCCTGCGCTTCGGCTTCGCTTCCCGGAAGATGGCTGTTCACCAGGACGGAAAACGCCAGGGTCTTGCCGCTGGCCGCGGTCAGGTAGCCGCTGAGCGCGTTCACCTCGTTCAGAGTGCCGGTTTTGGCCCACAGGCGGCCTTTCAGCGGCGAATTCTTGAATCGTACGGCCAGGGTGCCGTCCACTCCGGCCACGGGCAGCGTTTCACGCCAGGTCGCACCCCACGGCTGGCGCGCGGCATAGCTGAGCAGTTGCGTATAGGCGCGCGGAGCGATCTTGTTCTCGGGACTCATGCCTGAGCCGTCATAGAAGAAAAAGTCGCCGTCGTCCACGCCCGCTCCAACCAGAAACTGGCGCACCACCCGCGTTCCCTGCGCAAAACTGCCGTCTGTGCCGTGAACTTTGCCCAGCAGCCGCAGCAGCAATTCGGCGTGCAGATTCTGGCTCGCCTTGTTGATGACTGTGATGTCCTGGGTGACCGGAACGGAGATGCGCGTGGCCAATACCTTGCGGCCTTCCAGCGGAGCCACTACGGTTGGAATTCCAGACCGGGTCAGCTGCTTCAGCGGCTCAGCCCGCTCGGCGGCAAACTCGCCTGTTCCATTGGTGAACTTGTGTCGGGAGGCAGCCGCGCCGGAGACTGTGACGCCGTGCCTTCTGAGCGCATCGATAAAGGCCGCCGCCGTGAACTCCGCCGGATCCTCCACCGCCAGCGCCGCATGGAAGCCCTCGGCGGGCGCCGTTCCCCAGACGCGCGCGATCATCGAGCCGGGCCGCCGTTCCAATCCGGGGTGGGCAGCCTCGCCCTTGGCCGCAACCGTCATGGAGTTGTCCAGCGTGTAGTAGTCCACTTTTGGGGTCCACTCGGCGGCGGTTGCGCCGGGCACGGCCGGGTCTGCCGTCACTGTCACTTCCGCGGCATTTTCGTTAAAGCTCAGCGCTGAAACCGGAGCCCCATAGCTCCACTGCAAATCGTCCCAGCCCCAGGCCTGGCCGTAGCGCTCGTCCAGATAGAAGCTGTCGTCGCCCACCACGCTTCCGTCTACCTTGCTCACCCCGGCCTGCTGCACCTGCTCGGCCAGCACATCGAGCGTGTCCATGGCGCGTGGCGGCCGCTCCGCCTCGCCGGCAACCGGAACGTCCTGCGATGGAGCCGCGGCGGCCGGGTTAGCTTCGGGCGCACGATAGGGATAGCGCCGCGCGCTCAGCGTGGGGTCGCCCGCGCCCAGCAGAATCAGGTCGCCGTGCAGCACGCCCGAGCCGTCCACTTCGCCGCCGGCCACTACGTTGGTGGTCCAGGTCAGCGTCTCCACCGGCAGCAGGGCAAAGGCCGCGGCGGTGGTTGCGAGCTTGGCGTTTGACGCCGGAGTAAACAGCCGCCCCTCGTTCAGCGCATAGAGCGGCTGCCCGTCCAGCGTGGTCACGCTGATGCCAAACTCCGCATGGCTCAGCGCCGGCTCGGCCAGAATGGCGGCGATGCGGTCGCCCAGCGGCCCCTTTACCGGAGCCGCATGTGCCGCCGTGCGCGCCGTGGTCTTTGTACTGCTGCGCGCCTGACCTTGGGCGGTCAACCCGATGGAAGGAACCAGAAACCCAGCCAGCAAAAGCGCCAGAAACAGCCGATAAACTTTCATGCCCGGAGTTTAACAGGAGAATGGTTGGTAGGTACGGGCCTCACAGGTTGCGGAGAAACTCGGGATTTCGGGTGGAATTGGCGCAAAGTGTCCCTCCGGGGCTAAAGCAAATACTGTTCACTTAACGATTACGATGGCCTCTGAGGTTCGCTTTTGCATCCGAAAGCTATTCCTCGGAGGGGTTTGCCTAAGAACTCGGGCTTTACGCCAATTCCGTACTCTATCACTTCACTTACGAAGCCATTGGCTAAACGAAAGGCGTACGGATGAGCACAATCTTCCCAATGTCAGCCGGTAATACCCGGCCCTTGGCCGGTGTCGATCAGTGTTATCGCCGTGAAAGCGTCGCCCTAAACCGCAACCCTAACGAACGGTTGAGAATCAGAATGCATCGGAAAGAATCCCAGCAACCGCAACGAACAGCTTATCTGCTCCGCAGATGTCCGCAAGGTCTGAACCCAATCGCGGCTGTCGCAACCGGGGCCGCGCAGAGTGATACAACCGACCTCCACAGGGCGCTTATGACGATTTCCTTGTGTTGTTAGCCTCTTGCCGCACAACCGCAAAGCGGAAACTGACGCCGTGATGTCAAGTTTTATTGCAGATAAACTTGACACGAGAGTGCCGGCAACAGAGATGTGCGGGCGTTTTTGCTCGTGCGAATAGTGGCGCTCACTATTTTCGATTACGCTGAATATCGAAAATAGAACACTCGACTATTTTCGAGCCTGAAAGAGGAAGATGACGGCAATTGCAGACATTCCCGGCAGAAGGGTTTCCCTGGGAAAGTATTCGGCCTTTGTTCCCGCTCCATTGCCTTCAAATCTGGATTGGACGCCCCGCCTCATTCGAGTGCTCTCCGATCAGACAGCCTGATCGACAGGCTGGCATTCTGAGTTCAACTCTTCCATCTTGGACCGGCATTGTTCTTTGTGTCCTGGCTGGTGAGGCTGATAGGTTCTACATATGAATCCGGCGCAACTTGTTCCTGTTCTGACTCCGCACGGCCATCTCTTTCTGGCTGAAGAGGAGGACGCAACTGCATTGGACGCGGCAGTTGCACAACGGATGCTGGAATCTTTTTCGCGTGGCTCCGGCCATGGACTTCTGCAACTGGGAGCCGGTGAGGTTGGGACGGCGCTGCCCGCCGTGTTTTCCTATTGGCGGGAGTTCGCCGCTCGCTACGTGACCGCGCTTTGCATGCATCCAGATGCGTATTCAGACACCACTGCGGATTCTCGGCTCGCGCTGCCGGTTGCGCCCGTCCCGCCTCCGCCGGATGCGGAGTTGGAGTGGCTGGCAATGGCCGCGCCGCTGATGACCGGGGCCGAGTATCTAACTGGGGCAGTGTTGTGCGCGCTGTGGCAGGAGACGGACAGGGCGCTTCGGCTTGAGTTATCCGAGTCACAATGTGGCGTGCAGGAGTTTCTCAAGCAGCGCAATCCGGCTTGGAATCTGGTGGGCCGCGTCTGCTTCAATCTGGCTGAAAATCGCGGCGATGCTGAGTCTCCCTTCGCCTTTCTCGCCACCTACACGGTACGACTATCGGCGCACTCCAAGGCGCAGCATCTGCCGCTGGGGCAGGCTCTGCGCGAGTATGAGGGGCCGGCTAACAGGGGCCGGCTCCTGTCACTGCTGCTGCCTGTGCAAAGAGCCGCGGAGAGTTGCGTGTGGCTGAGGGCGATGGTCGACGCGGGTGAGATATTTCATCCATTGCGTTGGACGCCTGCGGAAGCCACGCAGTTCTTGCGCGACTGTCCGCAGTTGGAGCAGGCAGGGATCGTCGTGCGCATGCCGGCGGCGTGGCCAGCTCATCGCCCGCCGCGCCCGCGTGTGACCGCCAAGGTGGGCGGCGCGGCGCCGTCGCTGTTGGGCCAGGATGCGCTGCTGGACTTCCGCGTGGAAGTTACGCTCGACGGCGAATCGCTGAGCGCTGCCGAGATTCGCAAGCTGCTTGCCGAAACTGAAGGGCTTGCCCTGGTGCGCGGGCGCTGGGTCGAAGTGGATCGCGAACAACTCAGCCGCATGATGGATCGCTTCAGCGAGGCGGAGCGCGCGGCGGCTAGCCACGGGCTCAACTTTGCCGAAGCCATGCGCATGTTGGCCGGCGCCAATCTGCAAACCGAAGATACGGCCTCCGATATTGATGCCGACTGGGCGCAGGTAACTGCCGGACCTTGGCTTGCAGAGACGTTGAAGGGACTTCGCAGTCAGGATGGATTAGAGAAGATCGATCCTGGCAAGGCGCTGAAGGGAACACTGCGCCCTTACCAACAGGTGGGTGTGCGCTGGCTCTATCTGCTGGCGAAACTCGGCCTGGGAGCGTGCCTGGCCGATGATATGGGATTGGGCAAGACCATCCAGGTGCTTTCACTGCTGCTGGTGCTGAAGAAGCAGGCTACAGCGGAGCCAAGCCTGCTGGTTGCTCCGGCTTCGCTGCTGGCCAACTGGGCCGCGGAATTGGAGCGCTTTGCGCCCAGCCTGAAGGTGATGATCGCTCATACTTCGGCTGCCTCCAGCGAAGATCTCAAGAATATGCCTGCGGATTCGCTGGCTAACATCGACGTGGTGATTACCAGTTATGGCACTCTGCTGCGTCTTCCGTGGCTCACGGAAACCCGCTGGCGGCTGGCGGTGCTCGACGAAGCGCAGGCTATCAAGAACCCCAACGCCAAGCAAACCCGCAGCGCCAAGAAGCTGAAGGCAAGCTCGCGCTTTGCGCTGACCGGCACTCCGGTCGAAAACCGGCTCGGGGATCTGTGGTCCATCTTCGACTTCATCAATCCCGGCCTGCTGGGATCGCCGAAAGAGTTTACCAAATTCACCAAGCGCCTTGCCGGCCGGACACACAATCCCTATGGGCCACTGCGGGAGTTGGTGCGCCCATACATTTTGCGGCGGCTGAAGACCAATAAGTCAGTGATAGCCGACCTGCCCGATAAGACCGAAGTGAAGGCCTTCTGTCAGCTCAGCCGCAAGCAGGCAGCGCTTTATCAGCAGGCGGTCGATGAGTTAACCGAGCAACTGGACGGTGTAGAGGGGATTCGCCGCAAGGGGTTGGTTCTCAAGTTCCTGATGCGTTTCAAGCAGATTTGCAACCATCCTTCGCAATGGCTGGGCGACGGCGCATGGAACGAGGCCGACAGTGGCAAATGGGCGCGCCTGCGCGACATTGCCGAGGTCATTGCCGCCAAACAAGAGAAGGTGCTGGTCTTCACGCAATTCCGCGAAGTGACTTCCCCGCTGGCCTCCTTTCTAGGCTCGATCTTCGGACGCCCTGGACTGGTGCTTCATGGAGAGACGGCGGTGAAGAGCCGCAAGGATCTGGTGCGCCGTTTTCAAGAAGACGAATCGGTAGGATTCTTTGTGCTTTCGCTCAAGGCAGGCGGCACAGGACTCAATCTGACCGCGGCCTCGCACGTGATTCACTTCGACCGCTGGTGGAATCCGGCGGTCGAGAACCAGGCCACGGACCGCGCCTATCGTATAGGTCAGAACAAAAATGTGCTGGTGCATAAATTCGTCTGCCAGGGAACGGTCGAGGAGAAGATCGACCAGATGATCGAGTCCAAGCGCCAGATCGCGCAAGATATGCTGGAAGGCGGCGCCGATCTGCTGCTGACCGAGATGAAGGACGATGAGTTGCTCAAATTGGTGGCGCTGGATCTGAACGCGGCGCTCAAGGAGACATAGTTTATGTACGACGGCTTTGGATGGAGCCCTTATGTGCCCGTGGCGGAACGGCGGCGCAAGGTCTTGCTCAAGATGGAAAAACTGCGCAAGAAAGGCCGCGCGATCTCTCCGGTTAGTATCGATGGGCGCACCATTGTCAAGACCTTTTGGGGCAAGGCCTGGTGCGACAATCTGGAGTCTTATAGCGACTTTGCCAATCGTCTGCCTCGTGGGCGGACTTATGTGCGCAATGGATCGGTTCTCGATCTCCATGTAGCTCCCGGTCAGATCAATGCATTGGTCAGCGGCTCGGAGATTTACGAGGTCAAGGTGGAGATTCTTCCAGTTTCCAAGCTGCGCTGGAAATCGATCTGCGAAGACTGCGCGGGGTCGATCGATTCGCTGATTGAGTTATTGCAAGGACGTTTGTCCAAGGGCGTAATGGAGCGTATATGCCAACAGCAGACAGGACTGTTTCCGTCGCCGAAGGAGATCAAACTCTCTTGCAGTTGCCCAGACTGGGCAGAGATGTGCAAGCATGTTGCAGCGGTTCTGTATGGCATTGGCGCTCGCCTAGACAAAGAGCCGGAGCTTCTCTTTAGACTTCACCAGGTGGACGAGAAGGAACTGATCGCCAAGGCTGGCAAGTCGCTCCCAGGAGCAAAGAAGAGTCCGTCTGCGGCAAAGGTGCTTGGTGAGGAAGACCTGTCCAAACTCTTTGGGTTGGACATTGCTGAATTCAAGCCTGAGTCCGCGCTGCCGGCCAAGGCCGACCCGATCAAAAAGGTGATTGGAACAAAAGCCAGGCGGGTAGGCTCAAAAACAAAGTCGCCGCAAAAGGCCGCAAATTCCACGGCTACGGCGAAGACCGCTGCGCCCGCAAAATCGACCGTCAAAAAGAAGCCAGCGGTCGTACTGACGAAAGCCCAGCCGGGCAAGGCGGCCGCGCTCAAGAAGTCAGCCGTAAATGCCACGCCAAAAAGCGCAGATTCCGCCAAAAAGGAAGCGATTCCCACAACAAAAAAGAAGACCGCTTCCGTCGCCACAAAAGCAAAGCCAACAAAGAAGACTGCCACCAAAACGTCAACCGCCAAACGCTCTTCGCAAACAAAGCGGATTGCAATCCAGCGCAGAGGTTCCGGGAGGCGCTCCGCCAAGCCATGATTCTTTCGCGAGGAAGAGACAGAGATCCTACTCGATTTCTTCGTGAACGTATTCGCTGGGCACGCCGTTTTCCAGTTTGAGAAAGCCGCGCAGAAAAGTCTCTTTGGCCTTGGCAAACAGCGCCATGTCCACCGCGCCCTGGCCGCCGCACAGCACCGCGCACAGAGCGATCACCAGAAGCTCATAAAAGTCATGTAGACCGGCATTGCCGCTGCGCGGGTCTTCCAGTCCCTCCCAACACGCAGAAAATTGATCCAAGGAATCTTCGCAGGACATGGCAAAGACCCTGCTGCAAGAATCGCGTTTCAAGGCTTCATAACGTAAGTGTCACCGCTGGTCCAACGGAAATTCAAATGCGATTGCCCTGGGGCTGAAGCCCGTACCCTTCATGCCACAGCCCGCATTGGATACACTGGTTATGCCATGCAATCTCGCTCTGGAAACGAAATACGCGAAACATTTCTGCGCTTTTTTGAGTCGAAGGGGCACCGCCGCGTGCACTCCTCCTCACTGGTGCCTGCCAACGACCCGACGCTGCTGTTTACCAATGCCGGAATGAACCAGTTCAAGGACGTCTTCCTAGGGGCGGAGAAGCGCGACTACAAGCGCGCCACCACTTCGCAGAAGTGCGTCCGCGCGGGCGGCAAGCACAACGACCTTGAAAATGTTGGCTTTACGCGCCGCCACCATACGTTCTTCGAGATGCTGGGCAACTTCAGCTTCGGCGACTACTTCAAGCGCGAGGTTATCCCCTTCGCCTGGGAGCTGGTCACCAGCCCCGAGTGGCTGGGCATCCCCAAGGACCGCCTCTACGTGACGATCTTCGAGGGCGCCGACGGCGTGCCCCGCGACACCGAGGCTGAGAATTTCTGGATCGAGGCCGGCGTTTCCAAGTCCCGCATCAAGGAGTACGGCCTGAAGGACAATTTCTGGCAGATGGGCGAAACCGGCCCCTGCGGCCCCTGCTCCGAGATTTTTTACGACATGGGCCTGGAAGCCGCCGAGACTCCCGGAGTGGATAAGCCCTTCGGCCAGGACGAAGCCCGCTACGTGGAGATCTGGAACCTGGTCTTCATGCAGTTTGACCGCTCGGCCGTCGTGGACCCCGTCACCAAGGCCACCGGCTACAAGCTGGCCCCGCTGCCCAAGCCCTCCATCGATACCGGCATGGGCCTGGAGCGCGTGGCCGCCGTGCTGCAAGGCAAAGTCTCGAACTTCGAAACCGACCTGTTTACGCCGCTGATTGCCCGCGCGGCCGAGTTGACCGGCGCAGCGAACGACGTCAGCATCGCCAGCCTGCGCATCATCGCCGACCACGCTCGCGCCGCCACCTTCCTTATTAATGACGGCGTGCTGCCCTCGAACGAAGGCCGCGGTTACGTGCTGCGCAAAATCCTGCGCCGCGGCATTCGTCATGGCCGCCTGTTGGGCCAGGAGCAGCCGTTCCTGTTTGAGATGGTCTACGCCGTCCGCGATTTGATGCAGGGCGCATATCCGGAATTGAAAGACTCCGCCGCCCGCGTGGCGAAGGTAGTCGAAGCCGAGGAAAAGCAGTTTGACCGCGTGCTTGAAGTTGGTGCCAAGGAGCTTAACCAGCAGCTGGAGAATGCCAAGAAGGAGAAATTCGGATGGGATATTGCCAAACTTGCTGATGTGAAGACGAAATTCGGGCCTGATTGCATCGTATATACCGGGAAAAGCAATGTTTTCGGAGATGGAACCAGCTTTCTGGAGGTTGATTGGGCAACAACAAAAGCAATCCTCGAGCGGACCATACCGCAGGATGCACTAGAACGAAAGCATATCGAATTCATTGACCGTAGTCCGGTGTTAGAAGGCAAATCAGCTTTCCATCTTTACGAGACATTCGGTTTGCCGCAGGATTTCATCCAGGATGCCGCACACGACGCCGGAGTGAAGTTCGACGAAGCCGGTTTTGAAGCTGCTCGCGCCGAGGAGCAAGCCCGCGCCCGCGCTAGTTGGAAGGGCGGCAGCCAGAAGTCGGCCAGCCCGGCCTATCGCGAACTGCCCAAGACCGACTTCCTGGGTTACAAGCACCTCATCGCCCCCGGCGCCGAGGTGCTGGCCATCGTGAAGGATGGCGTAGGCGTTCCCGCAGCCAAGGCGGGCGAGCAGGTTGAGGTTGTGCTGGATCAGACCAGCTTCTACGGCGACTCCGGCGGTCAGGCTGGCGATACCGGCTGGTTCACCTCTGCCGATGGAAACACGACCGTTGCCGAAATCGAGGGCTGTGCTCTGCCGGTGCAGGGCGTCCGCGCCCACAAGGCTCTGCTCAAGCAGGATCTTGCGGTGGGCGACACCGTCCGCACCGTGGTCGATGCCGACCGCCGCAACGCGATTCGGCGCAACCACACGGGGACGCACCTGCTCCATGCGGCTTTGAGACAAGTGCTGGGCACGCACGTAAAGCAGGCCGGATCGGCAGTCGATCCCACCCGTCTGCGCTTCGACTTCTCTCACTTTGCCCAGGTGGCCGGCGAGGAACTGGAAGAGGTGGAGAGCATCGTCAACCGCGAGGTGCTGGCCAACGCGCGCGTCGAAACCCTGGAAGATGTGCCCATCGATGTGGCTGTGAACGAGTACCACGCCATGGCCCTCTTCGGCGAAAAGTACGGCGACAAGGTGAGGGTGGTCAAGCTCTCCGACGGCTTCTCCACGGAATTATGCGGCGGCACGCACACCACGGCCACCGGCGAAATCGGCCTGATCAAGATTGTGAGCGAGGGATCGGTCTCATCTGGCGTTCGCCGGCTTGAGGCTATCAGCGGCCTGGGCTCGCTCGACGCCTTCCGCCAGGACTTTGCCGTCTCGCAAATTGCGGCGCAACTTGCGCCCGCTCCTGCTGGAGTCAGCGCTTCTGAGGCATTCCGGGCCAAGCTCGCCGCGCAGGAAGACGAGTTGAAACGCCTGCGCCGCGAGTTGGACGAAGCCCGCATGAAGACGGCGGCCGGTGCGCTGGATGAGGCGCTTGCGCACGCCGTTGACGTGAAGGGCATTCGCTTGGTGACGCTCAGGGCCGACAGCCTGGAGCGCGGCCAGTTGCGCACGCTGGTCGATAACCTCAAGCAGAAGCTCGGCGAAGGCGTTGTCGTGCTGGCATCCGCGCAGCCAGAGGGCAAAGTCGCCCTCATCGCCGGAGTTACGCCGGGGCTGACCAAGCGCATCCAGGCCGGCAAACTGGTGGGCGTGGTGGCCAAGCTGGTGGGCGGCTCGGGCGGCGGCAAGCCGGAGATTGCCGAGGCCGGCGGCAAGGACCAGACGCAGATCGATGCGGCGCTGCAGGCGGCGGCGGGGCTCGCTGCGCAGTTGCTGGGATAAAGCCGCAGGGCCGGAGTTTCTGCTTTCCCAGGTCTCAAATCGAGACCTGGGGTACCCGACGAGAATCACGCAGAAAGCACATGCACCAAGAGAAAGGGCAGCTCCCGAACGGGAGCTGCCCTTTGCCGTTCAAGTGGCGCAGTCTACCGGATGCGGAAGTTGTAGGCCACGCCGAAGGAGATGATCGGATAAGTCCTCAACGGGTCCAAATCGTTTTTGTACTTGGCAACCTGGGCTTGCAGCCTGGATGTTTCCAGTAACTTTACCATGGGAAAACACCTGCCCAAGGATGAACGTCTGGCGTGTGGGGAGAAGCGCTCAATTCAGGAAGCTACCGTCCCGGAATGGATTTTTACGCCGCTGGAGCGGGAGTTCCGGCCGCTTTGCACAGCGAGGGCGCGGACGAGGTTGAGGCAAATGACTTAAGCTGAGCCCATGGTCAAGCTGGACCGGGAATCCGAAAAGACCGGCAGGATGCGCCGCCAGTTGCTGGAGTGGTATGCGCGCAACCGGCGCGACCTGCCCTGGCGGCGCAACCCCGATCCCTACGCCATATGGGTTTCTGAGATCATGCTGCAGCAGACCCGCGTGGCCGTGGTGGTGGAGCGCTACAAGGCTTTCGTTGAGCGGTTTCCCACACTGGTTGCGCTGGCCTTGGCGCCGGAGCAGGACGTGCTGGCGCTGTGGAGCGGCTTGGGCTACTATCGCCGCGCGCGTATGCTGCACAAGGCCGCACAGTATGTAGCCGACCATTGCCAGGGCAACCTGCCGATCACCGCTGGCGAATTGCGGACTTTGCCCGGCATTGGCGCCTACACGTCCGCGGCCATTGCCAGCATTGCCCACGGCGAGCGCGTGGCCGTGGTGGATGGCAATGTGGAGCGGGTGCTGTGCAGGCTGGCCGGATGGGAGTCCGAGGGCCGCGCCGGAGGCGCCGCGTTGCGGCACAAAATTGAAGATCTGGCCGCGCAGCTCATTGACCTTGAGCAGCCCGGCGACTTCAACCAGGCGCTCATGGAACTGGGAGCGATCGTCTGCCTGCCCCGCAATCCGCAATGCCCGGCGTGCCCGGTGGCCGAGGGCTGCACCACCCGCGGCGAGCACAAAACGCCGCCACGGCCCCGGATGCTGAGCCGCGAGGTGGCCCATGCGCTCTCGGTGCGCATCGGCCAGAACCCCGGCAAGGGCCGCGGCCAGGCCAGCCGCGAGGTGCTGCTGGAGCAGCGGCCAGCCGCGCTCACGGTAATGCCGGGCTTGTGGGAGCTGCCCACTCTCAGCGATCCGGCCGTCCCCGAAGAAGAGCTGCGCATGACCGTTCGCCACGCCATCATGCATGTGAACTACTACGTCCGCATCCGCACCGTCTTCGAGGACGACGTGGAGGGGCTGACCGTGCCCGGCGGCGAGCGGCGCTGGGTTGCGCTCAGCGAGGCTGCCGGGATGGCGCTCACCGGCCTGACCCGCAAGGTGCTCACACGCGCCCACCTGCTGGCTTCGCCGCCGCTCGACGCCATTGCCCCGCAGATGGAGGAAGACGTACCCTGAAGCTTCATTGGCGTACGCCTTCCAGCACATCTGCGACGAGCATCGTCAACTCCAGGGAGATTCCATGCACCGCAAGCAAATGTTCGCAATTCTGACCATCGGCATCCTGGCCGTAACCGCCGTTCATGCCCAGCCGCCCGTCACGGTTCCCGCGATTCCCGGCCTGCCGCAAGCCGCCCGCGCCGCCTCCTCCTCAATCGACCCAGAAAAGATTCGCGCTCACGTGCGCTTCCTTTCACTTGATCTGCTGGAGGGCCGCGGACCCGGCAAGCGCGGAGCCGAGCTGGCTGCCGAGTACATCGCGACCCAGTTTGCCCTGGCCGGCGTGGAACCGGCGGGCGACAACGGCACTTATTTCCAGCGTGTGCCGCTGCTGGCCGTCCACACCATCGAGGACAAGACCAGATTCTCCTTTGTTCCCGCCAACGGCCAGCCGGTCGATCTCGCCTACGGCACTGAAATCGTCTCAAAAGACCAGACCGGCCAGCCCACGGCCGACCTCGACGCGCCTATCGTCTTCGTGGGTTACGGCATCCATGCGCCCGAGTACAACTGGGACGACTATGCGGGCCCAAACGGAACGGAAATCGACCTGAAGGGCAAGATCGCCCTCATTATTGTCAACGAGCCGCCGTCGAACGACGATGGGTTCTTCAAGGGCAAGGCCCTCACCTACTACGGTCGCTGGACCTATAAATACGAAGAAGCCGCGCGCCGGGGAGCTGTGGGCGTGCTCCTCATTCACCGTACCGATCTGGCCAGTTATGGCTGGGAGGTAGTGCGCAACTCGCAGGCTGTCGAGAAGAGCTACCTTCAGGGCGATCCCGACGCTATGTTGCGCGCGGCTGCCTGGATTCAGCACGATGTGGCCCAACGGCTCCTCACGTTGGCCGGCCTCGGCAACCTCGACCAGACCATCGACCGCGCCGGGAAGCGGGGTTTTCACTCCGTAGAGTTGAATGTCAGGCTGCGCGGTCATATCGAGAGCCAGGTCCGCCGCTACGTCAGTTCAAATGTGGTGGGCCGCGTGCCGGGCGCGACCGCCGCGAACCAGGCCGTTCTTTACACCGCTCACTACGACCATCTCGGCATTGACCCGAACGCCAAGGGCGACAACATCTACAACGGCGCCGCCGACAACGGCACCGGCTGCGGCATTCTGCTTGAATTGGCCCGCGCCTTTGCGCAATCCACACAGCGCCCGCCCCACGCTGTCTACTTTTCCGCCGTTACCGCCGAGGAGCAGGGGCTGCTGGGCTCGCAATTCCTGGGGATGCACCCGCCCATTCCCGCCTCCCAGATTGCCCTCGATCTGAACTTCGATATGCTGCTTCCCATCGGCATTCCGCGCTCGGTGAGCCTGGGCGGAGCCGAACGCATCGACTTCTGGCCAACAGTCCAGCAGGTCGCCAAGGCCTTTGACCTGGCCCTTGAGCCCGACCCCAACCCGATGGCCGGTTCCTACTACCGCTCCGACCACTTCTCGCTGGCTCGCGTCGGCATTCCCGCCTTCTCCGTCGATCAGGGCGAGCTCTTCGAGGGCCATACGCCTCAGTGGGGCCGGGAGCAGGACGAGGATTATGTCGCGCACCACTATCACCAGCCCTCCGACGAGTACCGCGCCGACTGGGACTTCCGCGGCAACGCCAAGCTGGCCCGCTTCGGCTTTGCGCTGGGCTGGCTGGCCAGTGAGCAGCCCGGGGCCGTCGAGTGGCTCCCCGGCGACGAGTTTGAAGCAGCCCGCAAGGCCAGCCGGGCAAAGTAGCGCTCGGGTATTCGCGGCGTTCCCCATCTCGATCCGCAATATCTGACGCGGAATTGAGATGGGGAGCATGCCGGCCCTGCGGCGGCAGATCAGGGAGGGTTAGCATGGAAGCAAAGGTAGGCTGCCGCTTGAGAATCCTGGCAGGCTCCTCAGCGTCAATTTCCAGTGTGCGCGTGAAACTTCCCCTGCGGCGCGCCGAACAACCAGCAGTGCAACCACCGGATTTCAAATCCCCCAAGGAGGGACAATGGCAAGCAAGGCAAGTGCGGTTTGGACAGGATCACTGACGGCAGGCAAGGGCACGATCTCGACGGCGACGGGTGTGCTGAGCGACGCGAACTACTCTTTTGCCACGCGGTTTGAGGGCGCCGACTCCGGCACCACCCCCGAAGAACTGATTGCGGCGGCCCACGCCAGTTGCTTCTCAATGGCTTTGGGCGCGCAGTTGGGCGCGGCCGGGCTGACGCCGCAGAAGATTGAAACTCATGCGGCGGTTACCCTGGCCAAGGTCGATGGCGGCTTTGCCATCACAAAAATTGCATTGACCACCACCGCCAGCGTGCCCGGCGCTACCAAGGAATCCTTCGACAAGGCCGCGGCCGAAGCCAAAGCCGGCTGCCCCATCTCAAAGCTCTTTGCCAACAACACTGAAATCCTGCTCGACGCCAGGCTGGTGTAGAGCATTTTCGCTTCACATGTTGACCTTTGAAGATCGTGCGAGGCGGCTTTTTCTTAAGAAAAAGCCACTTGGCTTCCAGGTTTCCGCAAAGAGCAGAATCGAAAATGCTATAGCCGGAACTCGATTGCCGTGGCCGGGGCGCAAAGTCCCGGCCTTTCCGGCCTGCTTCCACAGCCAAAATTTGACACAGCAGCCCGCATTTGCGAGACTCAGAGTTGCTGCCGGTTCAGCGGATATCGCTGAACTTGTGTCTTGTGCCGAAGTGGCGGAATTGGCAGACGCGCGTGGTTCAGGTCCACGTACTCGCAAGGGTGTGGGGGTTCGAGTCCCTTCTTCGGCACCATAGTTTTACCCATAAAGTTGGATTCAAAAGTAAATACAGAAGAATAAGCATCTTGCAGAATCTCACGCCTATCGTCTGCACCATCTGAATCCCTCTGTGTGAACCCATACTGACCGAAAACCAAGTCGATTGCTCCTACTTCTCAGTTGAAGCTATCGGGAAGACGATGACCTGCTGCGGTGCGTCGACTTCAGTTCCTGGAGCGCTCAGCTTCAGCTTCAGGCTTTCCACCGAGGCCTTGCCGTCCAGCCGAGTGACAAACCCAAGCTCATACTGATTCCGCAAGCGGCGGGTGAGTTCTTCGAGAAACGGCTCGAATGAAACCGGATTGCCCGTCCCCTGCCAAAAGCTCTTGCCGCCTGTCGCCTCGGTCACTTCAAGCAGCAGGCTCTGGCCGGCGTTGCTCTCATAAGCGGAGTTGGCTGCGCGGCCCTGATTCTGCCAGTAGATCGCGTAGACGACCAGTCCCGCGCGAACTGAATCGGCAACGGAGGCGCGGACATAAGGATCCTCGGGATCGAATTGCGCGTCGTAATTATCCACGCCGTCGGTCACCATCACCACTTCGCGCCGGGCCTTGCGATCCCCTGAAGGCCAGTGTGACGCAAGGTCGGAGAGGCACAAGTAGGGGCTGGCGTCGGAACCCGGTGAGCCGCTCGGCATATGAAGCGCCCGCAGCACCTGAACGTGGTCGGCTGTCAGCGAACCGGCAAAAACGGCGCGCCCATTCTGCATGTATGCGATGGCGGTCTTCGTGTTCGGCGGCAGGCGATTGACGAAATGCGCGATGTCATCCAGTTGGCTTCCCAGGCTGGTGCGGGACGAACCGTCGATCAGCACCACCAGTTCCAGGCTGTTCGCAGGGCTCTGCAGCGGTGTCCACGTCGCGCCTTTGACCAGTTTCCCGTTCACTTTGACCGATAAATCCTGCCCTGTGACGTTCGAAGGCATCTCGCTCTCATGGTTCGGAAGGACCGTCACGACGGCTTGCCCCTGCCCCTGATGACTTCCGCTCTGCGAAAACCCCGGCGCTGCCATGAGCAGAACTGCGGCGGCCGCACAAATGGCGATTCCTGGATTCCTCATACGAACTTCTCCCTTCGAGGCGTGCCTGCCACGCTCCACAGGCTCAATGCACTTCGCCCCTACACGATACGATATTAGACGCGCGCACCGCTGTTCGGGTAAAAGTTGAGCCGGATTTGTTGGTTCGAGTGAGTTAGCAACGGATTTGTGCCGTTCTATTGCTCACATGTCTGGTTAGTATATGTCTTGCAGGGCGGAGTAACTCGAAACGCCGGTGGCAGAGCGCGGAGTTACCATTGCAGGCCCGCGTCTTCGACCTCATCGCATCGAGGTTCACCCGGCAGTCCGGAATTGAAAGACGCCCAACCTCTTTCGCAATGCACGAATCCGGAACCAATACCAATTGTGCGTGCTGCCGGATTCACGTTCAGCGCCTGAGAATCGTTTTGCGATATCGCGGCGTGGTGAGGCGGGCGTATAATTCTTTCGCTTGAGATCGCAAAGAAAATTCTGTTTCAACTTTGGTGGCCGATGAACCGCACTATCCTCTATTTCTCAACTCTTCTTCTCGTTCTCTCAACTCTCTCAGCCTGCAGCAGCGTTTCTACCAACCAGGTTGCCTCCACGCCCATCTCGGTTTCCTTGTCTACGCCTCCACCATCGTCCCTGGTGGTTGGCAAGACGGCTCCGGTCGCCGCGACGGTGGCCAACGACACGGCAAACGCAGGCGTGGTCTGGAGTTGCGTTCCTGCCACATCGTGTGGTTCCTTCAGCCCGGCGCAGACTGCCAGCGGAGCGACTGCGGTCTACACCGCGCCCTCGTCGGTCCCCGCGAGCGGCAGCGTGACCATCACGGCAACTTCGGTCGCCGACAGCACCAAGAGCGCCAGCGCAACTGTGGCCGTGAACGGCCTCCCCGCTGCAGTTTCCGTATCCATTTCCACCGCGCCACCATCATCCATGGCAGCCAATGGCACGGCTTCGATCGCCGCCAAGGTGACGAATGACTCAGCCAACGCCGGTGTGACCTGGAGTTGCGCTCCGGCTGGAACGTGCGGCTCCTTCAATCCGGCACAGACTGCCAGCGCGGCGGCTTCGGTCTATACCGCTCCCGCGACGGCGCCGGTTGGCGACAGTGTGACCATCACGGCAACTTCAGTTACCGATAACACCAAGAGCGCCAGCGCGGTGATCAATATTGGTTCGCTCTTCGTTGCCTTGACTCCTCCTCCGCCATCATCCATGGGGCCTGGAGCAACGGCCAACCCGGTAGCGACGGTCTCCTATGACCCGGCGAACGCAGGAGCAAACTGGAGTTGCACTCCCGTTGGAGCGTGCGGCTCCTTCAATCCGGCACTTACCGCAAGCGGCGCCGCCACAACTTACACCGCTCCCGCGACGGCTCCCACCGGCGGCAGCGTAACGCTCACCGCAACTTCAGTTACAAACAGTGGCCAAAGCGCAAGCGCCACGGTGCAGATCGCACCCCCGGTCATCGCAATCGACGGCACCAGCAGCGGCAGCACGTTTAACGGCTTTGGCGGGCTCAGCGGCGGCGGTGGCACTTCTCGACTGCTCTTTGACTATCCCCCGCAACAGCAAAGCGAAGTCCTGGATTACCTGTTCAAGCCAAACTACGGCGCCAGCCTCCAGATATTCAAAGTTGAAATCGGAGGAGATGGCAACACCACCAACGGCGCGGAAGCCAGCCACATGCGCTCAGCTACCGACCTGAACTACACCCGCGGCTATGAGTGGTGGTTGATGGAGCAGGCCAAGCAGCGGAACCCGAACATCAAGCTCTATGGGCTGGAGTGGTGCGCGCCCGGTTGGTTCAACAACAGCGCGGGAGGCCCCGAGAGCTTCTTTTCAAACGACAATATCAACTACATCCTCAACTGGATCAACGGCGCGCAGTCGGCTCATAACTTGAAGATCGACTATATCGGTGGCTGGAATGAATACTGGAATTGGGAGCCTTATGACAGTTGGTTTGTAAATCTGAAGAGCGCCATGCAAGGCGCCGGCTTGAAGACGCAGTTGGTTGCCTACGACAGCGGCTATGACATCGTCGGCGATATGGCGAGCAACTCGTCGCTCAACTCCGCGGTGGATATCATGGGAGTTCACTACCCATGCGGCGGCGATGGCGCGTCAGCCACCAGTTGCGTTCCTTCGGGCACCACCGTACAGGCCATAACCGCGATCGGCAAGCCGATGTGGGCCAGCGAACACGGATCGCAGAACTATGACACCGGCGCGCTGGCCATGGCGCGGGCAGCCAATCGCGATTACATCGACGCCAGGATTACCGGGATGATCAACTGGAGCCTCGTTAACTCCTGGTATCGCACGCTGCCCTATTGGGGCGACGGATTGATGGACGCCGACCAGCCCTGGAGCGGTTCCTACGACGTGGGCAGGAGCATCTGGGTTATGGCGCACACCACGCAATTTACCCAGCCCGGATGGCAATACCTGGATAGCTCCGTTGGCTACCTAAGCGATAACAGGGCGAATGGAAGCTTTGTATCTCTGAAATCCCCCAACAATTCGGATTACAGCGTTATTTTCGAAACAGTGGACGCCGTGGCCCCGCAGCCGGTCAGCTTCCAGGTCCAGGGCGGCCTGTCTACCGGGACAGTTCACGTTTGGGCAACCAACCTCAACTCGCAGAATTCCTCTGACTGGTTTGTGCAGCAAAGCGACATTTCGCCGAACTCCGGAGCCTTCAACCTAACTTTGCAGCCCGGCTACCTCTATTCGCTTTCGACCACAACCGGTCAAGCCAAGGGTTCAGCCGCGCCGCCCACATTTGCCGTGCAGAGTCTTCCCTACAGCGACAACTTCGAGAGTTATCCCGCCGGATCGCTGGCAACTTATTTCGACGCCATTCAAGGCGCTTTTGAAACGGCAAAATGCACCGGCGGACACACCGGCATGTGCCTGCGCCAGGTAATCACCCAGGCTCCAATTGCCTGGGGAGGCGCCTCCGGAACACCCCCCATCGTGGTGGTCGGCGATCCCTACTGGACTAACTACACCGTCAGCACCGATGCCATGCTGGAGCAATCAGGCAACATCGATCTTATCGGTCGCCTCGGAATGGTTTCTCAGTCCGGCAACGGGGGACCCTCGCAGGGTTATCACCTGAGCGTGACCGACAGCGGACCCTGGACGCTCTTCAAGGAAGATGCCAGTGGAAATATCACAAAGCTGGCATCGGGTACAACCACGTTCGGCCTGAATACCTGGCATAATCTTTCGCTGAGCTTTCAAGACAGCACAATCCAGGCATTCATCGATTCGAAATCGGTCGCGACGGTAACTGACACAGCTTATGCCGGTGGTAACATCGCCATGCTGGTTGGTCCGGCCGGCAGTTGGCTGAATGCGCAATTCGACAACTTCTCTGTAACTCCGGGAACCGGGAGCAATCTGGTTACCATTGACGACAGTTGGGCCGGCCCCGCAGCCGATGAGTTCAACTATGTTGGCTCCGGCTGGGGACATTGCAGCGGAGGCTGCGGAGGCGATACCACCGGTCTGTACGACGGTAGCAATAGCTGGGACAGCAAGGTCAACGACTACACCACGGTCCTCTTCAGCGGCACGCAATTCAATTTCTACGGTGTGCAGGACACCATCAACGGCATCGGCGCCGTTTCCATTGACGGGGGAGCAGAAACGGACATCGATTTCTATGCCTCCGCCCGCAAAGGAAACGTGCTGCTGTGGACGAGTCCGGTTCTGACCGAGGGCATGCACACCTTCAAATTGCGCGTCACAGGAATGGCGAATACTGCCACCAACCTCAACACGAATTGTCCGGCGTGCGTGGTGGTGGATCGCGCCACCATCGTTCCATAGGCGTCACGCTCGATCGGCAATTTGTTAACGAACATGACACAACAAGGAGAAAAGCCAAACCGCCCCGAATTGGTGCGGTCTGGCTTTTTCCGTTTGCCTCGGCACGCGGGGAGGAGGACAGGAGCTTGATTCCAAAGGCATTGCAGCATATGGGGCGGTGGTTTTCATCCGCTAAACAACTCCCGGCTGAAAGCCCTGTTCCTGCCGGCGCCAAAAGTGATACATTTTTAGAATACGTGCTACAGAGCGCATTCGAACTGAACCGTGATCGTTGCGCGCAGCCTGAAGGAACCAAATGCCATCCCTTTTGCGGACTCTGCTCAACGACGAACCGGGCAGCACCAAAGCTAAAGTAGTCGCCATATATGTTCTGTTGCTGACGTTCAATCTGGCGGCATGGTGCTGGGCATTCGTCGCTTTTCACCGATTCCCGGTGCTTTTGGGCACGGCGTTTCTCGCATACAGTTTTGGGCTTCGCCACGCGGTGGATGCGGATCACATTGCGGCGATCGACAACGTCACGCGCAAACTGATGCATCAGGGGAAACGGCCTGTTGCCGTGGGACTGATGTTTTCGCTGGGGCACTCTACGATCGTTGTCGTTGGATCCATCGCAATCGCCGCCACCGCGCTCGCGCTACAGCATCACATCGATGGAGTCAGGGAGATTGGCGGGGTGATTGGAACCCTGGTTTCGACCCTCTTCCTCTTCGGAATTGCGATTGTCAACTTGATCGTTCTCCAGTCGGTCTATCGCAGCTTTATGCGAGTCCGCGCCGGAGAACCCTATGTTGAAGAGGACTTTGACCTGCTGCTAGGCAATCGCGGCTTTCTTTCCCGCCTGTTCCGCCCCATGTTCAACCTGATCCGGTCCAGTTGGCACATGTATCCGCTGGGCGTGCTGTTTGGCCTTGGCTTCGATACCGCAACCGAGATCGGGCTGCTGGGTATTTCCGCCGCCGAAGCATCCAAGGGACTTTCGCTATGGTCGATCCTGGTCTTTCCTGCCCTATTCGCCGCGGGCATGTCGCTGATCGATTCCACAGACAATGTGCTGATGCTGGGAGCCTACGGATGGGCCTTCGTCAAGCCCATCCGCAAGCTGTACTACAACATCACAATTACCTCCGTCTCCGTTGTCGTTGCCTTGGCGGTGGGCGGCATAGAGGCGCTTGGGTTGCTAGCGGGGCAATTCCACCTGACAGGCGGATTGTGGGGGTTGGTCGGCAAGCTCAACGATAACTTCGGCATGCTTGGTTACTGCATCATTGGGCTCTTTGCCGTGAGTTGGATTTTGTCGATTGCGATTTATAAATGGCGCAGGTTTGATGATCTCGAATTTGGCGCAAGCGATGCCAGTTAAGGCATTGTCGTAGCTGGCCCTTGCCTCGCCGGGCTGGATGACATCGTCCCTCGTCCTTTTAGAACCGCCCAATGGCTCAAGGACTTAGGCGTATTGAGTTATGCCTTCCACTTGATATTGCAGCCGATCGAGGGGCGCTGGTCCTCGGGAACGGGTTTGCCCGCGAGCACTGTTTCGATGGCAGCGCGCAGGTCTTCGCCTGTAACTGGAACGCCGTTGCCGGGGCGGCTGGAGTCGAACTGGCCGCGATAAGCCAGGCGAAAATCGCTGTCGAAGAGAAAGAAATCCGGGGTGCAGGCGGCCTTGTAGGCATGAGCTACAGCCTGCGTCTCGTCATATAAGTAGGGAAAGGCGAAGCCGTAAGTTTCAGCCTGCCGCTTGAGCCCGGCGGGGCTGTCGGCGGGGTGAGTGGCGGCATCGTTGCTGCTGATGGCCACAATGCTGAGCGGCTTGCCGGCATAGTCCTTGCCCAGCGCGCCAAGACCTTTCTCGATGTGCTTGACATATGGGCAGTGGGCGCAGATGAACATAACCAGCAGTGCCTTTTGGCCGCGGAAATCATCGCGATGCGCAGTCTTTCCCGTAATCACGTCTGTCAGCGCAAAGTCCGGCGCAGGGGTGCCAAGTTTCAGCATGGTGGATTCGGTAAGTGCCATGGTTGCTCTTCCTTTCATATTCGCTGGTTTCCTAACTTCGCTAACCGGGCTAACTCCGCTGCCTTGCTTAAAACAGCGGTGTTTGCCTTCCCGGCATGGTCAGGCCGAAGTGCTCATAAGCCAGGCGCGTGGCGACGCGGCCGCGCGGTGTGCGGTCGAGAAACCCGATCTGGATGAGGAACGGCTCATAGACTTCTTCCAGCGCGTCTTCTTCCTCGGCCAGGGTTGCGGCCAGCGTGCCCAGGCCCACGGGTCCGCCGTCGTATTTTTGCATGATGGTCAGCAGCAGCCGCCGGTCGATCTCGTCAAAGCCATGCGCGTCAACTTCGAGCATGGTGAGGGCCGCGTTGGCCGTGGGGCGGTCGATCACGCCGTTTGCGCGCACTTGGGCATAGTCGCGGACACGGCGAAGCAGGCGGTTGGCGATACGCGGGGTGCCGCGGGAGCGCAGGGCAATTTCCGCAGCGCCGTCGGTGTCGATGGGTATCTGCATCACCTCGGCGGAGCGCTCGACGATGAAGCGCAATTCGTCCTCGGTATAGAACTCCAGGCGCAGCAGAATGCCGAAGCGCGCCCGCAAGGGCGAGCTGAGCAGGCCGGGCCTTGTGGTGGCGCCGATGAAGGTGAAGGGCCGAATCTCCATCACATGGGTACGCGCCGCGGGGCCCTGGCCGATGATGATGTCGAGTTTGTAGTCCTCAAGCGCGGTATAGAGCTTTTCTTCCAGCACCGGCTGCATGCGGTGAATCTCGTCGAGGAAAAGCACCTGGCGCTCGCGCAGGTTGGTGAGGATGGCGGTCAGGTCGCCCTGAATCTGAAGCGCAGGGCCGGAGGTCTGCTGGAATCCCACGTCCAATTCGTTGGCGATGATGGTGGCCAGCGTGGTTTTCCCCAGCCCTGGAGGGCCGAAGAGGAGCACGTGGTCCAGCGCCTCACCGCGGGATTTGGCCGCTTCCAGCGCAATAGCCAACTGCTCCTTGGCCTTCGACTGGCCGATAAATTCACGCAGCCAGCGGGGGCGCAGTTTGAGTTCAAATCCCTGTTCTTCTTCAGCGCGCGAGGCGCTGACCAACCGTTCTGGTGTGTTGTCGCGGGCAATAGCCATGCTGAAGGAAGTGTAGCGGGTGCCGGGTCCGTGGGGCAAAAGACTGCGAAGTTCTTGCTGCGTATTCCTATGCCGGCGCCTTGACTTCCGGCCAGTAGCGGAAGCCGCGGAAAGTCGCTTTTCCCGATCCGCAGGCATAGACGGCGGGACGCACATCGAGGAAGCCGCCCAGGACGTTGTGATGCATTCCTGAGATTTCTGCCGATTCCTGGGATTTTCGCCAGGATTGGCCCGGCAACCGATAGTAGAAGTCGATCTCCTGGCGGTCGTTGACGATGCGGAGCGTGGCGCGGGCGGTCCCTTTTTGCTGGCGACTGGGAATGTAGCCGCTGGCCAGGCGCGCACCGATGCCTTCAGAAGAGAGCAGAATCCCGGTGGCGTGCTGAGGATCATAGAAGAGCAGCAGCCCCGACTCGCAGCCAGGGTCCGCCTCGACGTCAATTTCGACAGTGTAGGAGTGGCCGCCGACGGGGGTGGTGAGGGCCGAGGTATCAGCCAGAGACTTGCCGCGAGCCTGGAGGGTCAGCGCACCGTTTCCCGTGGTGAAACGCGTGGGGTCGAATTCGTGCCAGAAACCCCACTGAAGGCCAAGTTCAGGCGTGGTGAAGCTGTCCGATGGGTCAACGAATGGCTGCTGGCTCGATCCGGGGATGGGCATGGGAATGGCCGAATCGGCGGTGACGCCGGAGGGGATGCGGAACCAGCCATCGGGGGTCCACTCGACGGGCAGCAGCAGCAGTTGGCGGCCCAGGGTGCGGTAACCGTTCTCATAGGAGTGGACGGTGATATACCACTTGCCGCCGGGCGTATCCACCAGCCGCCCGTGGCCCAGTGAGAGCCAGCGGTCGTCGCGGTTGGCGGTGTGGACGACGGGATTGTACGGCGAGAACTCCCAGGGCCCGTCGGCGTGGCGGCTGCGCGCGGAGACGACTGAGTGGCTGGTAGCGGGCCCGCCGGTTCCGCCTTCGGCCACATTCAGGTAGAAGTAGCCGTTGTGCCAAAGCAGCTTGGGGCCTTCAAGGCAGGTGCATTCCATGCGGGTTGTTGCGGGCACCGGCCAGGGTTCCAGCACAGTGCGCGGAGGAGTTTTCACCGCTAGGCCGTCTGCGGTGAGTTCGGCCATCTGGCCCCCGGCCATATAGAGAAAGCGGCGTCCGTTCTCGGCAATGTGGGCTGGGTCAATGGCGCTGATGCCGAGATCGACAGGCTCGCTCCACGGGCCGGTGGGGTGGTCGGCGTGGACGACGCGGAGGCGCCCGTCGGCGGGGAAATAAATGTAGAAGTGTCCCTGATACTCGCACAGATAGGGCGCGTAGACATTGCCGTAATAGCGGCGCAGGGCGGCAGCCACAGGACGCCAGTTGATCAGATCGCGCGAGTGCCAGATGAGCAGGCCCGGCGCGTAGTCGAAGCTGGAGTGGGTGAGGTAGAAGTCATCGCCCACGCGAATGGGGCTGGCGTCAGGGTGGTCCCCGCCCAGGATCGGATTGCGATAGGTAGCGCCGGATTGAGCCAGGGCAAAGCGGGTTTCTGAGGCGAGGACGGCGGCAGTAGCGGCGGTGTTCAAGACGAAACGGCGGCGGGTGAGCATGGCCGGGTCAGTTTACCGTTGTACGGATGGCAGAGTAAAGCGATTGACCGTGACCGGCAAACGCTGAGCAAATTCAAGCTCTCAATTGGAGCTCTGTGTCTATGGTTGCCGGCGCGTGTGCTTGTTTGGCTTCAATGAGTCCCAGCAGCAGCGGTTAAACTGATAAGGTTCTGCCATAATCGCGATGACCCACCGGTTTGCCCGTCTCCGCCGCTTTCGCTTCAATCTTCCGCAACGCATTGCGGCGGGGCTGCTGGCGCTGTTTCTGCTGCAAGGGCTATGGCTCACAAGCCGTCAGACACTCACGGACCGCGATTACCAGTATGCCCGGTGCGGGCGCGAAACCTGGGAGAAGCCCTCGCCGCTGGCCGGCTACTTTACCACCTGCGGCAATATTCACGATGGCATCCTTGGGTACCGGCTGGCGGGGCTTCCGCTCACGCTGAACCTGCTTGCCGAGCGGGGCATGGACCTGTTTCGCAAGCCCGAGGACCGCGTGGTGCAAGCTGGCGGCCAGTTGAGCACCTGGGAACTGCGCCACCAGCTTACGCACATTCTGCTGCTTTTGCGGCTGCCGTTTTTGATGGCTGGGTGCGTGCTGGGCGGCGGCCTGTGGTGGGTTACGCGGCGGCTTTACGGCAACCTGGGCGGTTACACGGCGCTGGCGCTTTATTGCTTTTCTCCCGCGGTGCTGCGGGCTTGCGTGGCGCCGAATTCCGAGGTTCTGGCCGCGCTGGGGGTTTATGGCGGCGTGTACACCTGCATCGGCGTGGCCCATGCCATGCAGGGGCCAGTTGCCAAGTGGCGGCCCCGCCTGGTGCTGTTGACGGTGGTCTTCGGCGTGGCGGCGGCGTCGCATATTGCGGCTCTGCCGGTGGTGGCTCTGTTGGGTTTGGCGGCCATGCTGTGGGTGGCCGAGGGACGCCGGGCCCAGGTGTTGCCGGTGGTGCTGGCGGTGGTGGCGGGAGCGCTGGTGCTGGTGTTTGCCTGTTACGGCTTTTCACCGGACGCCTTCAGCTACATCTTCCGCTCAGCCGCGGGGTTCCTGTGGGTTTCAGTTGACCCTGCCCGGCGGTTTTTCAGCGCGCTGGCGAACGCCGGCATCACAGTGGCCTCGGCTGCCGCCCTGGTTCTTTATCTGGGACTGCGCAGGTCGCGCTACTTCGGCAACACAACTCCGTTGATTTGCGCCCTGATTTTGATGGTTCTTGTCATGACAGGCGCTCCGGGCAGCCCATGGCTGTGGGCGCTGCCGTTCCTGCTCACGTTTGTGGGCGGGGTGTTTGCCGATGCCTACGAAGGGCCAAAAGGGCGTTTGGCAGTGGCGGCGGCGGCAGCCATCGTGCTGTTGCAGGCGGTGTTCTGCGTGCTCAGCTTGCCGGGATTGCTGTAGGCAATGCTTTCGGCCTCAAAATGATTACGGATCGAGAATCCGGCGAGAATTCTCCAATTTTTATGCCGCGAAATCGATGAATCCGCGCTGCGGATCGGTCGAAATCAGCTTGACGGTCAAGCGGTCGCCTACGTCCAGGCCCTTGCCGCCCTGGACCAGCATTCCTTCAACGTGAGGATCGAGGGTGCGGACGAAGGTGCCGTAGTGGTTGACGCCGGTGACGATGGCGCGGAAGCTCTGGCCGATGCGGGGGTGAAGAACCACGGCGGCAATGCGCTTTTGCATCTCGCGCTCGACCTTGCGGGCGTTGTCTTCCATCAGGGTGCAATGGACGGCGATGGCGTTGAGATCGCCTTCGGAGTAGGGCTGGGGCGCCTTGGCGAGCCATGCCTTCATGAGCCTCTGCGTGACCACGTCCGGAAAGCGGCGGTTGGGAGCGGTCGAGTGCGTATAGTCCTGTACGGCCAGGCCGAAGTGGCCCGGCGAAACCTCTGCGGGCTTGACCAGCACGTATTCGCCGGGGCCCATGAGCTTGACGACGGTCAGCGAGAGATCGGGAAAGTGGTCGGGATCCTTCTGCTTCTGGGCCAGCAGAAAGTCATTGAGGGCCTTCGAGTCGGGAGCGGCGGGCAAGGTTGTGCCCAGGCCCGCGGCTACCTCGACTATGCGGTCCCAGCGCTTGGGGATTCGCACGATGCGGCGGATGGAAGCCACGCCGGCCTGCTCAAAGGTGCGGGCGATAACGCCGTTGGCCGCCACCATGAACTCCTCAATGAGCGAGGTGGCGCGGTTTTTCTCCTGGCGAACGATCTCGATCGCCAGGTCGGCCAGCATCACCGGCCGGGTCTCGATGGTTTCCAGATCGAGCGCCCCGTGCTGGAAGCGGCCGCCCAACATGCGCTGGGCCGCCGCGTCCTGTAGCTTGAGTTGCGCGGCCAGATCGGCGCTGGCGGCCACCTTGGCCGGCGCAGGTCCGGCGCCCGCAAGCCAAGCGCCCACGGCGTTGTAGGCCAGTTGCGCGCGGTTGCGCACCAGCGCCCGGTAGGCGTTGCCGTCGGATGCAATGCCGGCCTGGTCTACTGAAAACTCAATCACCAGAGCCACGCGGTCTTCATCTTCATTGAGCGAGGTAATGCCCTCTGAGAGCTCGGCGGGCAACATGGGGAAGACCTTGACGCCGGTATAAACCGACGTCGTCTCAGAGCGGGCGTGGCCGTCGATGACCGTGCCCTCGGCTACCCGGGCGTCCACGTCGGCCACGCCAATGAGTACGCGGATGCGCCCATCCGGCAACTGCTCGGCCCACTCAATCTGGTCGAGATCCTTCGAAGTGTCATTGTCGATGGACGACCAGAGCAAACTGCGCAAATCCTGAATGCCGGGGACGGCGGGCGCCTGGGGATGGGCCTGAATTTTGGCCAGTTCCGTATCGGTTCCGGCTGGAAACTCAGGCTGAAAACCGTGCTCGATCATGGCGGCGTGGGCCGCGGCAACGAGATTGAAGTGCAATGGTTGGTTAGTAGGCATATCGGATTGGGCTCCTCCAATGCGAAGAGCCAGCCTATCATGTTCGAGTAAGGCAGAGTATTCGAGGGAACATCAGGCCAAACTTCCTGTCCAGTTCCATGACATCCTTTACACATTGTCTCTGGGCATCCTTTACACCTCCGTGCAATTGCGGCTTGCTTCTCTTGTCAGGGTTCCCCGGTGCGGGGCTGACAAATGGCCCTGGCAGAACGCCATCGGACGCGCAATCCCCCTATTCCGGGCATCGCGGCCATTGCCGGTTTCATGCGCCGGGTAATCCCGCCCAGGTGAAAGCCGCATGAAAACCGGCAAATCCCGCTCATGCTCTGGGGAAATGGGATGGAATCTGCTGCCCGCTGCGGGTATACTGTGGCCAAGGCGGCGCACTTCGAGTTGCGCTTCCCCCAAGTGAGGTGCGTCTTCAGCAGTGACTACGGTCCACTGACGTTCGACGTTCCACCATCGGAGACTTCCCGTTGGCGCGCAGTGGCCCGTGTGCTTCGAAGTCCCCTGGATGCCTTGGGTTGTGCCCTCCTGCCTGCATTCTGTACTCTCTGCGGCTCCCCTCTGCCGCAGCTCTCTTCTGTGCCAATTTGCCCTGCCTGCTGGATGGAGTTTCCTGTCCTGAGCGGCCCCTTGTGCGCTCGCTGCGGCGACACCCTGTCCGCGCCTGCGCTGGAAATGGGTCCGGCAAATGCCGCCTTGTGCCGGAGCTGCCGTCTTGCCCCGCCGCCCTTTGTGCGGGCCGTGGCTTATGGGCTTTATCAGGACCGCATGAAGGCGGCCATCCATGCGCTCAAGTATGACCGGCTTCACCCGGCGGCCCGCGGGCTGGGCCGGATGCTGGCCGAGGCCATTGCCCAGCTTGCCGGCGAAGCGCCGGCGGAGATGCTGGTGATTCCAGTGCCGTTGCACCGGTCAAAGCATGCCCAGCGCGGCTTCAACCAGGCGCGTTCGCTGGCCGAGCATGCACTCGGCTTTCTGCGCAAGACGCAACCGCAATGGCGGCTCACGCTGGCCTCGAGCACACTGATGCGGCTCAGGGCCACCGATAGCCAGGCGGGCCTCACTCCCCGCCAGCGGCGGCTGAATGTGCGCGGCGCCTTCTCGGTCTCCGATCCGGCAGCCGTTGCCTCCCAACACATTCTGGTCATCGACGATATTTTCACCACCGGCGCCACGGCTCGCGCCGCCGCGCAGGCGCTGGTTCGCGCCGGAGCAGCCTCGGTGTGGGTGGCCACGCTGGCCAGGGCGCACCTCATCAACCAATTCAGGCGCGGCTCTTCCGCCCCGTTTGCAGATGCGGAGGAGAATTCCGGTATGCCCGGCAACTCGCGGATCGCGGACCTTGAATCCGCAAGCATTTATTCATCGCAAGACCAATCATCTTTTTGACGAGGGGATAAGAGATGTCACTGGGAAAAGCCATGATTCATGCACGCAAGCAGAAATCCATCGCCAAGGCCTCGGCCTATGCCGGAGACTATACGGCTGTGCAGCCCAGCCACCTGCTGCAGATGCCCGTGCTGGTGCTCAACGCATCCTATGAGCCCATCAATATCTGCGGCGCGCGGCGTGCATTGGTTCTGGTGCTCAAGGGCATCGCGCGCACCGAGGAGGAGCACGGCCTCATCCTTCATGCCCAGCGCAGCCGCGTCCCCATGCCCTCGGTCATCCGGCTGCTGGAGTATCGCCGCATCCCCTACCAGACCCGCGCCCTCTCGCGCAAAAACATCCTGTTGCGCGACCGCAACGCGTGCCAATACTGCGGCGTGGTGCTGCCCTCCGGCGACCTAACGCTGGACCACGTGATTCCGCGCTCGCGCGGCGGCAACTCGACCTGGGAAAACCTTGTGGCCTGCTGCCACTCCTGCAATCGCCGCAAGGGCAACCGCCTGCTGAGCGAAATCGACGACATGATTCTGCTGCGCGAGCCCCGTCCCTTCTCGCTGCACACCAGCCGCCAGATCATGCGCATGTTAGGCCGCGGCGACGACCGGTGGCGCAAGTATCTTTTCTATTGAGGGAGTAGGGAGTAGGGAGTAGGGAGTAGCGAATAGGGTGCCTGAGACCTGCGGAAAAATTGATCAACCAGTAACTTCCGGTTAGCCGGTGACTCACTCGAAACTTCGGTAAAGAACCCAGACGCCTATTTGTAAAAGCTGTGCAGGCGCAGGGCATCCGCCAGGTCTCTGCGGATGCCCTGATCAGAGACGTAATCACATGGCAGGGCCGGTCCGCCGGGAAAAGAATGACTTCACCGGCAGAATAAGTGCTATCACCATAAGTAAAAAGATCGAGATCGTCTCAAAAAAGGCCCAAGCCATGTTCCGCGGTAATATTGTCGCCGGTGTCTTTCCAACGGCTTCCAAAATCAAATCGTACACTGCCTCCACCACCCATTGGGGGTGCACAATGACCCGGAATATGTCGAGCGGGAATGCCAAGCCAGATACTAGGATGAGCATGACAAACCAAGCCCAGCGAATCTTGTTGAGGTATCCCGTCCATGTAACAATGAGACCGATGAAAACGAGCGCTAGCGAAAGCTTGCCAACAAGGCTATCTGTGCGTGCAAGTTCCCTGATATCCGGGTTAAGCCCCATCATGTTGCCATAGCCCGCTAGAGCGTTTTCAAATTAAGTGCATACATATCCGCACGAAGCGATGTAGTTTTCGCATTCGCTTTGCGTAACCTCGTTGAGCTGTCTTCCGATCTCTGTCCATAGCTCATCAATGGATCGTTT
>Ga0255356_1000290_pt1 | contig 34831 bp, 26 predicted proteins | sample HBST100metaG_FD_189944 | JGI IMG/M metagenome (GOLD analysis project Ga0255356, IMG submission 189944) | Peat soil microbial communities from Stordalen Mire, Sweden - H.B.S.T100 | ecosystem: Environmental > Terrestrial > Soil > Wetlands > Peat | place: Sweden: Norrbotten County, Stordalen Mire...
GAAAGCGCGGCTCAAAGCCATGGATTCGTAGAGGACATCCGACTCCGAAAAACAGATCCTGTGCCGCCCCGATGAACCGACAGGGTCTCCAGACCTCCCAGAATCGCTATGACCGACAGACTCCTAGAATTCTTTTTTGAATCGGCTGGTCCGGCTAATCGTCCGCATGGAGATCAGCCAAAAGGTTATCGACGCTGCCCACCTTGACCAATTCGCCCCGGCGAGCTGCCTTCATCGCTTCCACGGTCTCCGCATTGGGCATCAGAAGTTCAAAGGGAAGCGCTCGCTCGGCGACCGTTCGCATGAGCATCATGCGGAAGGCGTCGGAGAGCGTAAGACCTGCGGCAGCATAGATGGCCGTAGCTTCTTCCTTCACACGAGCGTCGATTCTGGCGCGGACTACGGCGTTGGCGGACATAAAAAAACCTGAGCTACATTGTAGCCCAAGCTGTTCCAAAGCTGAAGTTGATTAGGTGCGTCTAGTCACGCCTAGTCAGTTCGCTCCCAAATCTCGATCAGCATGGTGTTCCCCATCCTGCCACATCGGCACAGGAACTTAAGTAAAAACGAAGTGCGTCCTGGCATGCATGACATGCCCTAGAACGGGTCGTTCTCCTTCAGCTCCGCCACAATCTCCGCCGCGGCAACACGCGCCTTGTCTTCCTGGTCCGGCGAAAAGCTGATGGCGCCCACGCGGGCATGGCCGCCGCCGCCGTAGCGCTCGCAGACCTTCGCCAGATTCACCATCTTGGCCGGGTCGGCCGTGGTCCAGGGATTCGAGCCCACTGAAACCTTGGTGCGGAAGCTGGACTTCGAAAGCCCGATCGCGTAAACGGCCTTGGGATAGAGGTAATAGGGAATGAACTTGTTGAACCCTTCGAGCGGGTGGTCGATGATGTCGAAGAAGATGGTGCCGTTGCGCTCTTCAGCGCGGCTGCGGATCAGCTCGATGGAGCTGGCGTGACGCTCCATGAGCGGCGGCAGCAGCTCGGCCACAAAGGGCTGGCTGAGGACCTCGGCCAGCGGCATCTCGGTCAGCAGAGGAATGAGCTGCGGAATGAAGGCCGGGTCCTGGCTGGCCTCGATGATGAGCGTCAGCTTCATGGCCGGTGCGGCCATCTCGACGGCTGACTCGGGGCTTTCATACTTCGCTCCGTCCACAATGGTGGCCCAGTGGATCAGCTCGGCAAACGGCTTGATGTCGAAGCCGAAGCGCGTGGAGGCGATGTGCGCGATGAAGCTGGTGCAGGAGGTGTAATTGGCATCCAGAAAACGATGAGAGCCGCAGACCGGATCCTTTTGGCAGGCCAGATAATGCTCGTGGTCCTCTGGCGTCAGGAAGGCCGAAAGATGGTGGTCGAACCACCAGGTAATCCTGGGCGAGGTCGAGTATTTGAAGTCGACAATGGCGTTTTCGTCGCCGGTAAACTCGCTCTCGTCGAAGAGCGCGCTCGCGCGGTGCACCAGCCCGTGATACTCATAGCTGGCCCCTTGCGCGACACACTCCCGGTGAAAGCGCGTAAACAGCGAGGCTGAACAAGCCCCGTCAAAGCATTTGTCGTGATAGAAAACTCGAACCCGCAAGATCTGAACTCCTCCCTGAGCGCATCAAGAAACTGAATAGCCGGAACAGTTAAGCATCAAGGCAACCGCTGTTTATGTCAAGGCGCGAGGCGCATGATCGATTCCGGAACCGGGCTTTTGCGGGTGGCGCGCGAAGCTTCACGGAGACAGTGGAGAGGCTGAGAATCGGACGCGGCGCAGGTCTGCAATCCGAATTCTTCCAGAAACGAAGCTGCCCAAATGGCTATCTCATGGAGTATCTTTCCATCAGTACAATTCAGCAGAAAAACTGTTTCATTTTGAGGAGGCTCTATGGAGCCAGAGATTCAACCCCCACTACGGGAAGGGCCGCCAGCCGCTGCGGATGCGAGCGCGGCCCGCGCATCTGAAACCGTTGCTCCCTCTTTGGCGGAGCAAATCCTGCGCCGGGTAAACTGGACCTTCCTCGGCAGCCAGGGCCTGCGGGCCGGCTGGTCGATTTTGATCTTTTCCGTTCTGCTTTTCCTCTTCGCCAGCGCTGCCGGATTTGTGCTTGTTCCGCTCCATCTTGTCGATCCTGCCACGCACAGGGACTTTACTGCCTCTTCGGCGTTTTTCTCGGAGCTGATTGGCTTTGTGGCGCTGGTGGGGGCGGCCGCTGTTGTTGCACTCATCGAACGCCGCCGCAGCTTGCTGGCCTTCAACCTGACAGGTCCGCGGCGCACTCTTCACTTCCTCGGCGGCCTGGCGGCGGGCTTCGCGGCGTTGTCGTTGCTGGTGGGAGCCATGAATTGGGGCGGCTGGCTGCACTTCGGCCCGGTCGCGCTCTCCGGGGCGCATATCTTCAAATACGGCGCGATGTGGGCCGCCGTCTTTCTGCTGGTGGGCTGCGTCGAGGAGGGAATTTTTCGCGGTTATCTGCAATTCACCCTCACCCGCGGCATCAACTACTGGTGGGCTCTGGGAACGGTCGCCGTCCTTTGCCTGGATTTGCTGCTGAGGGGCAAAGGCAATGGCGTCTGGAGCGTTTATATCGTCGCGCTGCTGGGGGGCAAAGGCAACGGCGTCTGGGGCGTTTATATCGTCGCGCTGCTGGGACTTTTCCCTTGTTTGATTCTTCAGTTATGGAAGAGCCCACGAAGTGCCTTCTGGCAGGCGGCCTGGGTAACTTCGACGCTCTTCGGCTTCATCCATACCGGCAACAACGGCGAAAACTGGATTGGCATTTTTGCCGCGGCGTTGATCGGCTTCGTCTTCTGCGTCAGCATACGAGTCACCGGCTCGGCCTGGTGGGCCATCGGCTGCCACGCCGCATGGGACTGGGCGGAAACCTTTTTCTACGGCACCGCCGACAGCGGGATGCAGCCCAAGGGCCACTACCTGACCACCAGCCCGGCAGGCAACCCTCTCTGGAGCGGCGGCGCGGATGGGCCTGAAGGCAGTCTATTGGTGATAGGCGTCGTCCTGCTGCTGCTGGTGGCGCTGCTGGCGATCTATGGACGCAGACGACCGACTGCGCTGGCCGCTGCTAGCTAGCTTCGTACAGAATCATGACGCGTGCCACTCATTCATTTTGGGCGGTCAGAGCTGGCCACCTGCCAGCCACGACCTGAGCGCCTCATCCGCACGGCCTTGCCAGCCGTTGCCCGTAGCGCGCAGGCCATCAGCCACATCCGGGGAGAGCCGAATCGAGATGGGAACCTTCTTGGGCGACTTCTGCGGCCCGCGCCTGCGAAGTTTCAACAGCACTTTTTGTTCCGTCGCGGGCAGCGCGGAGAACGGCTTGAAGCGGGCAACATCCTCGGATGTGATCTCTCGGACCTCGCCGTTCTCGTCAATCAATGGTTTGCGGTTTGCCATATAGCTTCGCCTCCCTCTTGTTGGTTTTGCGGAAACTGATGACGCGGATTCCGTCCGGTTTGGGAATGTAGCAGAGGAGGTGCAATCGCCTGTCCAGATAGCCAACCGCAACGCGTCTCTCCTCGCCGTGCCGGGAATCGTCCGCGATCAATGCGGTCTCGAAATCGAAATCCTCTGCCCGCTCGAAGGAGAGTCCGCGTTCGCGGATGTTGCGCTCGTTCTTGGCGGGATCGTACGTGATTCCCACAGGTTTATTGTATATACTATTTGGGGGGAAGTCAAGCGCGATCCCAGGTCTGAGAATCCGGGCCTGGGGCACACAGCTTTATTGGCAGATGTGGGCCGCCCGCCCAAAAACAAAAACGCGGCGAGGGTGGGGCACCCAGCAATATAAACGAAAGGCCCGTGGCTAAAGCCACATTTTTGCGGACCGGATTTCATGGGCCTGAAGGCCCATGCTCCCTCCGATTCGAGAGCTGGAAATACACGAAACCGCAGGTCCTTCGACTCCGCTGCGCTCCGCTCAGGATGACAGATTATGTGGTGCGCCGCGCCTCGACGTCGAAGATCGCCGGATCGGGGTCCTTGAAGAAGGCCGCGTGCAGGGAGCGCACGGCTTCCTCGGCGTCGTCCTCGTCGATCATGAAGCTCATGTTGATTTCGCTGGCGCCCTGCGAGATCATGCGCACGTTGATGTGGCGGATGGCGTTGAAGACCTGTGCGGCAATGCCTTGCTGGCCGCGGATGTCGTCGCCGACCATGCAGATCAGCGCCTTACGGCCTTCGTATTTCACATCGGCCAGCTTGCCCAGATCGGCGGCCAGGACGGGCAGCTTCTCGTTCGAGTCCACGGTCAGCGAGATGCTGACTTCGCTGGTCGAAACCATGTCGACGGGGCACTGGTACTTGTCGAAGATGGCGAAGACCTCGCTGAGGTAGCCGTGGGTCATCAACATGCGGCTGGCCACGACGTCGATGATGCTGAGCTTCTTTTTGACGGCGATGGACTTGAAGGGATTCCTGCAATGCGGGGCGAGCGAGGTGATGCGCGTGCCCTCGCATGCGGCGTTGCGGCTGTTGAGCACGAAGACCGGGATGTTCTTCTTGACGGCCGGCAGAATCGTGGCCGGGTGCAGAACCTTGGCGCCGAAGTAGGCCAGCTCGGCGGCCTCTTCAAAGCTGATGGTCTTGACGCGCAGGGCATCGGGACAGATGCGCGGATCGGTGGTCATGATGCCGTCCACGTCGGTCCAGATTTCGATGGCTTCGGCCGTGAGCGCGCCGCCGATGAGAGCGCCGCTGAAATCCGAGCCGCCGCGGCCCAGGGTGGTGGTAATGCCAGCTTCGTTGGCGGCGATGAAGCCGCCCATCACCGGCACTTGCCCCTGCTTGATGAGTGGAAGCAGCTTTTCAGCGGCCCGCTTTTCAATGAGGGCGGGCTTTGGCACGGCCTTCTGAAACTGCGAGTCGGTGATGACGACTTCGCGCGCGTCCACATGGGCCGAGTTGACGCCCAGCTCGCGGAAGCCCGCCGCGACGATGCGGCTGGAGAGGCGTTCGCCGTAGCTGACAATCAGGTCGGAGATGCGCGGGGTCAGTTCGAGAATGGCCGCCAGGCCGCGCAGAACCTCGTCGAGCGAATCGAACTCCTGGTCGATGAAATCGATCAGGGCCGCCAGGCCGGCGGAATTCTTGACCAGGGCTGTGGCCGTATCGCGATGGCGCGCGCGCAGCCGCGAACTGATGGCCAGCGCGCCCGTGCGGTCGCCCTGCTCGGAAGCCGCGGCGGCGCGCAACAACTGGTCGGTGACCTTGGCCATGGCGCTGACAACGACGACCGGCTGCTTGCCCAGGGCCACGCGCCCGGCTACGATGGCCGCCGTACGCCCGATGGCCGCCGGATCCTCGACCGACGTGCCGCCAAACTTCATCACTACCAAGCTCATGTGTATCTTCCTGACTTCCGAAAGTATCCCTCAGGGGCTAAAGCCCATATTGATTTTGGGCGACTTACGGCACGGCTAAAAGCCGTGCCCTGACACTTCGTGCCGCCTCAACCGGCTTTTGCATAGTCCGTAGAGCCGCTTCCTTCCAAAACCGCTCGGCGTTACCCTACTCAGGCTACCTGTCCAGCTTGCCCAAACTTGCCAGCAGTTCAGCGTTGAGGATGGTGGCTCCGGCAGCGCCGCGAATGGTGTTGTGCGAAAGCACGACGAACTTCCAGTCGAGCAAGCCGCAAGGACGCAGACGGCCCACGGTCACGGCCATGCCCCGGCCGCGATTGCGGTCCAGGCGAGGCTGCGGGCGATCGTTCTGCGGCACATACTGCACGGGCAGCTCGGGCGCGAAGGGCAAATCCTGACCGGCGAGGGGCTTGAAGTCAGCCCAGGCAGCCAGAATCTCTTCGCGGGTGGCCGGCCTGGCCAGCTTGATGGAGACGCACTCGGTGTGGCCGTCCACAACAGCGACGCGGTTGCAACTGGCGCTGATGCGCGCATCGAGAGGCTTGACCGCGTGACCTTCGAGGGCGCCCAGCAGCTTCAGGGTCTCTTCTTCCATCTTCTCTTCTTCGTTGCCGATGAAGGGCACCACATTATCCAGAATGTCCATCGAGGGCACGCCGGGGTAGCCCGCGCCGCTGATGGCCTGCATGGTGGTGACGAAAATCTTCTCGATGCCGAAGCGCTCCTGAAGTGGCTTCAGGGACACGACGAGGCCGATGGTCGAGCAATTCGGATTGGTGACCATGTAGCCGCCCGACTGCTTGCGCGCGGGCTGCTCCTCGATCAGGTTCAGGTGCGCGGCGTTGACCTCGGGAATGACCAACGGCACATTGGGCGCCATGCGGAAGGCGCTGGAGTTCGACAGCACCGCGCAGCCTGCCTCTGCAAACTTGGGCTCCAGTTCGTGCGCGATGGCGGCGTCGACCGAAGCAAAGATGATCTTCGGCGCGCCTTCAGGCTCCGCCGGCGCCACGGTCATCTTTGCGATGCGCTCGGGCAGGGGCGTATCGAGCCGCCACTTGGCGGCTTCGCCGTAGAGTTTGCCGCTGGAGCGGTCGCTGGCCGCAAGCCACGCAATCTCGAACCACGGGTGGTTTTCGAGCAGTTGGATGTACCGTTGGCCGACCATGCCGGTCGCGCCCAGAATGCCAATTGGATATTTTGTTTTCATAGCCTTGAACACTCCAGTGTACAGGAGAACGGCATGGCGTCAGCAAATTGCGCACCGGCGGAAAGAATGAAGATGCCGCAGATTGGGCTGTTTTTTGGGGGGGCGTGCGGTTGATTTTGCCGAAGGCGGCTGCCTGGCCGCGTTCCAGGAAACGCGCGAAAGGCAGGAGCTGTTCAGTTAGCAGCCGTTGGAGGTTCGTGGTCTCCCACCCTTCCGCCAAGAACGCGGGAGGGTGGGGCACCCTCACGTTATCGGCGGGTCAAAGGGTGCCACCCGCCAAGAATTTATGCTTCAATACGAGATGTAAGTAAGCAGTTCGACCAGGAGTATCGCCATGATTGACCGTTCGCGTCGCAACTTCCTCAAGACATCCGCCGGCGCTGCCGGTCTCTGCTTCATCGGCCAGTCGGCGGTCGTTCGGGCCTTGTCTGCCGATGAGCCGGGGCATCCTTCGGGCAGGCTCGTGGCCTTCCCGCCCGCCTCGGTCCGTCTTGCCCCTGGCATCTTCCGGGAGCAGGAGGAGATCAATGCGCGCTACCTTGACTCGCTCGCGGTCGACCGGCTTCTGCATTCCTTCCGCATCACGGCGGGCATTCCCTCCAGCGCCACGCCGTATAAAGGCTGGGAAGAGCCCGCCTGCGAGCTGCGCGGACATTTTGCCGGCGGCCACTTTTTGTCTGCTGTAGCGCTGGCTTCGGCCTTTTCGGGAAACGCCGTTCTGAAGAGCCGCGGCGACGAGCTCGTCTCCGGCCTGGGCGCGTGCCAGAAGAAAATCGGGAACCGGTACCTCAGCGCTTTTCCCGCCGAGCTTTTCGAACACCTGGCGCAGGACAAGCCGGTCTGGGCGCCCTTTTATACCTACCACAAGATCATGGCCGGCCTGCTCGATATGTATCTTCTGGCCGGCAACGCCGACGCATTGCAGATCGCCCAAGGCATGGGCCAATGGGCGCAGGATTTCATGGGCAACTTCAGCGCCGAACAGCGCCAGCGGATGCTGCGCACCGAGTTCGGCGGCATGAATGAAGTTCTCATCAACCTCGCGGCCGTCACCAAAGAGGAGCGCTACCTTGACGCCGCCCGCCTCTTCGAGCAGCCCGGCTTCCTTGATCCGCTTGCCGGACGCCGCGACGAGTTACAGGGCCTGCATGCAAACACACACGTCCCCAAGATCATCGGCGCGGCCCGCATGTATGAAGTCACAGGCGATCGCCGCTACCGCGATATCGTCGAGTATTTTCTCGCCGGAGTCCTGGCCGCGCGCAACTACGTTATCGGCAACACCAGTCTCGACGAGCACTGGAAGACGCCTCCGGATCAACTCCAGGGGACATTGGCCTGGGCGAATGCCGAGTGCTGCGTGGCCTACAACCTGATGAAGCTTGAGCGCCACGTCTTCGGCTGGACCGGCGACGCGCGCTGGATGGATGCCTACGAGCGGTCGCTCTTCAACTGCAGGCTGGGCACGCAAAACGCGCAGGGGCTCAAACAGTACTTCTTCCCGCTCGCCGCCGGCTACTGGCGCGCCTATAACTCGGCAGAGGAATCATTCTGGTGCTGCACGGGCACCGGCGCTGAGGAATTCGCCAAGTTTGCGGACACGATTTACTTCCGCCGCGGCAGCGACATCTTCGTCAACCAGTTCATTTCATCCACGCTCGACTGGCAGGACGAAGGCCTTGTCCTGGAGCAGGTCACGCAATTTCCGCGCGAGCAGGGCACGACGATCAAAGTCAAATCCTCGCGGCCGGCTCTCCGCACCATCCACGTGCGCATTCCCGGCTGGGCGACCGAAGAGGCTGCCGTGAAGATCAATGGCCGACCGCTGGATGCCGTGGCTGATCCCGGCTCCTATCTCGCCATCCGCCGCATCTGGCAGCCGGGCGACACTGTCAGCATCAGCCTGCCAATGGAATTGCGGCAGGAGACGTTGCGTGGCGACGAGTCCGTTGCTGCCGCGTTATATGGGCCGCTGGCGTTGGCTGCCGATCTGGGAGCGGCTCCGCCCGAAGAAGCTTACCGCATCATTCACAGCGGGGACACGGTGCCCAAGAATCTGCCCGCGGCGTCTCCCTTGCCGAAGATCGCAGCTGCATCGGACGCAAGCGCGAAACAATGGTTTCAGGTCGAATCCGCGCCGGAGCTGCGTTTTAGCGTTGCTGGCGAAAGCGCGAAATACAAGCTGATGCCCATGTATCAGATTGGCGATCAGAGGTACTCCGTCTACTGGCAGATGCAGAGCGCGAAGAAACAGAGCTAGCGTCAAGACCGAATAAATTAGTCATTAGCCATGGAAAGGCGCTGGCCGGGAGGCTGGCGCCACATTCCTGGCGTTACATAATCAGGCGGTCACGGTACCAGCTTGCGGCAGAGCCTGCGTGGCCCGCCTTGCCACCTTTTACCGGCCGGCCGTCTTTCTTTTCCGTAACTCAAATTATTGTTTATGCCTGGTTTGTTTTCCTGTGATATGCTGGCGTTTTGATTTCAGAGAGTATTGTTGCCCCGTTGAAAACTCGCAGGTTCTGGCGAACTGCGCGAGTTATGAGGTGAGTATCCAGGAAAACATTTATTCAAAAATCGATCCTCCGCCTGGGACGGAACGGGCCACTTGCAATTGATGCGGTATTCGACAGGAGAACACCATGAGTCAGCGGTCTTGGATGAGATGGGCGGCGATTGCAGTTTGCGTGGCATTGGCCGCGAGCGCGGCGCACGCAACCGATGCCAGAATTGCGGGGGACGCGTATGTGAATAGCGCACATCCTTCCACCAACTACGGCAATCTGTCGAATCTCTATGTGAATGGCAGCGGAACTGCGCTGATTCAGTTTGACCTGTCGTCGCTGCCCGCGGGCACAACCGCCAGCCAGATTGGCAAGGCCACGCTCAAGCTATTCATCAACCGGGTGGATGCCTCGGGCCCGGTTTCGGTACTGCCGGTGACCAGTTCCTGGAGCGAATCCACGGTGACCTATGCAACGATTCCCTCGCTGGGTTCTGCAGTGGCCTCGTTTACGCCTGCCATGGCCGGAGAGTTTGTGGTGATCGATATCACCTCGCTGGTTCAGGGGTGGGTGACCACTCCCTCGAGCAACTACGGCATTGCGCTCACTTCGACTGCGGGCGGGTTCGTCTTCGATTCCAAGGAAAACGATGAGACCGCGCACGTGAGTCAACTGGACATTACGGTTGTCTCCCAGGGTCCGGTTGGCGCGACCGGGGCGATAGGTCCGCAGGGCATTCAGGGTCCGCAGGGCGCGACTGGTGCAATGGGCACGCCGGGTCTCCAGGGGATAGCTGGAGCGACTGGAGCCCCGGGCATCCAAGGCGCAACCGGCGCACAAGGTGCTACAGGTTCTCAAGGTATTCCGGGTGTGACAGGCGCGACAGGCGCAACCGGCAACACGGGGCCAACGGGCGCAACGGGCACAACCGGGCCGCCGGTCACCTTCCTGGGGGCTTGGACAACTACGAACTACTCGGTCGGCGACGCGGTCTACTACAACGGTTCCAGTTACATTGCTATCAACTCAGTGACGGCTTCGGACGTTCCGGGGGCAAGTTCAAACTGGAGTTTGCTGGCCAGCCAGGGTAGCACGGGCGCTACAGGCTTCACCGGACCGCAAGGCACGCAGGGCGTGCAAGGCATTCAGGGCATCCAGGGCGCCACGGGAGCTACGGGCGCCACGGGCCCGATCGGGACCACTGGCTTCACGGGCGCCACGGGTGATACGGGCGCTACGGGCGCAACCGGCCCGACCGGCAGAACCGGCCCGACCGGTTACACGGGGCCAACGGGCACGCCGGGTCCGCCGGTTAACTTTATCGGTGCTTGGACTAGCGGCAATTCCTATGTGGTTGGCAACGCGGTCGCCTATAACGGTTCAAGCTACATTGCTATTCTGGCAAATTCCAGCTCGACTACTCCCGCAGCCGATGTCGCAGCCGGCACGGGGATCATCGGAACCAACTGGGCGCTGCTGGCCAGCCAGGGTAGCACGGGCCCAACGGGCTTCACGGGCGCAAATGGCCCAGCCGGCGCAACCGGCGCAACTGGCGCGGCGGGCACGAATGGCGCGGACGGCGTTGTTCAGTCGCTCAACACCTCGGTGACAAATTCCGGTTCGACGGGTACTGCGTCGTTTTCGGGAACTACGACTCCGGTTCTCACCATCAACTTCCCGGTTTCGTCGGGCGGCACAGCTCTGGCCTCGGCGTGGAGTTCCGGTACAGTCTATTCCATGGGTGCGCTGGTCACTTACAACCAAGGACTTTACCTTGCAGTCGCTTCTAACACCGCCAGTGGGACGAATGAGCCGGGCACCAGCGGCGGTGCAGGGATTTGGACGGGGGTTTCTATCGGTACTGGATTGACACCTATTGGTATTCCTTACACCGTAGTCGTACACGGGCCAGGGAACATGAATACGTTTTATGTCAGTCCTGTTTCAAACACAGCGTCGAATAGCGAAGTCGCCGCCTCTGCCACGGTTGTTGCGCCAAGCGCTTGCACTGCGACTCTGACGATATGGCATTTCGGTACGACAGCCGGGGCAATTTATGAGCTTGATGAGGTAACGCCGGTGAGTGGAAGTACATGGAACCTCGGTTCTACCTTGGCGGGTCCAATTACCTTGAATACCACCACAAGCACAACAATGACTGTTTCGCTCACGGCGGGAGAAGCGATCACGTTGAAGGACATCACATCGGCTTCTTCTGGCGACGGCTTTCAAACGGCATTTTCTTGCCAGTAGCGCCACGAGCCTGCCGGTTTTCAGCAACGGCGGACAGGCTTCGTGAGTTTCATCGTTGCTGATTGCAGGCTGTTTGTCCGCTTCTGTTTTTTGCGACATGGAGTTTTTCGCTCCAGCCTGGAGCGGACATGGCGGGATTGCTGCGGAAATGCAGTGAGAGAACCGGGGAACGCTGCGAAAAGAGGGATGAAGCGTATGCAGAGCGGGCGTTTGAGCCATCGATGGAGCTCATGGGCGGCAGTTGCCGCGCTGGCTGGATTTGCGGTTGGTTTGGGCACGCAAGGCGCGCTGGCGCAGAACGCGGCGCAGCAAGCGGCTCTGGCGCGACTGGCTCACGCGGGGGCCAGTGCGCATCCGCTGCTCAGCATGAATGGCGAAGCATCGAATGCGGCGCTGCGCCTTCCGCAGGGCCTGGCCTATGATGCGGCTGGAAACCTGTTCATCGCCGATACCGCAGACAACCTGGTCCGCGAAGTCGATCTGAATGGAGTAATCAGCACCGTGGCCGGAACCGGCGAGCAGGGATTTGCCGGCGATGGCGGAGCGGCGGCCAGCGCGCTGCTGGACAGCCCCACGGGAATAGCAATCGACGCCGCGGGCAGCCTCTATATCGCCGATACGCACAACAACCGCATTCGCAAGGTAAGCGCTGGAACGATCACGACCATCGCCGGCGCCGGTGTGGCGGGATTTTCCGGCGATGGCGGGGCGGCCCTGGCGGCCACACTGAGCCAGCCCACGGCAATCGCCATCGATGCCAATGGCAACCTCTACATTGCCGACACCAACAACAACCGCATCCGCATGATTGCCGGAACAACGATTACTACGGTGGCTGGCAACGGCGATCAGATCTATTCCGGCGATGGCGGCCTGGCGACGGCGGCGGGCCTGGATTCACCCCGCGGCGTGGCCGTGGATGCGGCCTTCAATCTCTATATCGGCGACACACATAATCAACGGGTGCGCATGGTCGCGCATTCCACCGGCATCATCAGCACACTGGCTGGCACGGGCGAGAAGGGCTTTACCGCGGATGGCGCGGCAGCCTCGGCGGCCTTGGCGCGGCCGCGCGGCGTGGCCGTGGATGCCGCTGGCGCCGTCTATGTGGCCGACAGCGATAACCAGCGCATCCGCTCGATTGCCAGCGGACAGGTGGCCACGATCGCGGGCAACGGCAACGAGGGATACTCCGGCGACACCGGAAGCGCCGCCAGCGCCTCTCTGGATGAGCCCGCCACCGTGGTTCTCCAGAACGGTTCAGTTGCGATTGCCGACACGGAGAACAACACAGTTCGCCTGGTGACGAATGGTGGGATGAACACGATTGCCGGTTCGGCTGCAACGCAGAAGGAGTCTCTGGCGATCACTGGCGCAACTGCCGTTGTCTATGGCACAGGCGCGCTGACCGCTAGTTTTTCCAACGGCTCCAATAAGGGCACTGGGCTGGTCACTTTCTACGACGGCCTGGGCGCCAGCCCATCGCTGGCAGGAAGCGCTTCGCTTTCCGCGAATACGGCCACGCTCAACACAAGCCTGCTCGGCGCGGGCACGCACTATCTGATTGCCTCCTATGCAGGAGACAGCAGCAATCCGCCCATGACCAGCGGCGTGTACGTGCTGGTGGTGACGCCGGTGCAATTGAGCGCCGTGGCCAACACTGTGAATATGCTTTATGGCCAGGCGGTTCCTACACTAACTGGTGCGCTCAACAACGTGTTGCCACAGGACACAGGCAAAGTGAGCGCCAAATTCGCAACTACGGCGACTGCCTCTTCCGCTCCGGCAACCTATCCCATCACAGTGACGCTCGGCGGCTCCGCGGCGGGCAACTACACGGTGGTGCTGGGATCGGCGTCGGGCTCGGTGGTTATTTCCCAGGCGCCCAGCCAGACCACACTCAGCGCATCGAGTCAGACGCCCATCTTCGGCGCCCCCGTAACGCTAACGGCCACCGTGACAAGCACGACCAGCGGAACGCCCGCCTGCACGGTGAACTTTTATGACGGCGCAACGCTGTTGAACGCCACTCCTGCTCCCTTGAGCGGCGGCGTGGCGGCACTGACGCTGACCACGCTGCCAGTTGGAGCGAACAGCCTCACAGCGGTCTATAGCGGCAATACCGACTTCATCGCCAGCACCTCGGCAGCGGTCTCAGCCACGGTGCTTGCGCCGCAGTTCACGATTGCCGCCACCCCCAGCGCACAAGTTGTGGTTCCGCTGCATTCGGTCGATTACACCATCACGCTGACTCCGGCGAACGCCACCTTTGTCTATCCCGTCACGCTGTCGGTCAGCGGATTGCCCACCGGCGTGACGGCCTCCTTCAGTCCTTCTTCAGTGGCCGCGGGCGCCGCCACGACGGCCGTTACGATGACGCTCAGCGCCGGCGGGTCGGCGCGCATGGAAAAGAATCTGCGCTTCTGGGGCAGTGGGGGAAGCGTGCTGGCCTTGCTGCTGCCGCTGTTCTTCACCAGGCGCACGCGCGCCACGGCGCGGCGCTGGTCGAGGCGGAGCGGCCTCTGGATAGCGCTCTTCCTGCTGGCATTGGCGAGCACTCTGGCCGGTTGCGGCGACGGCGGCTTCTACAGTCATGGAAGCCAGAACAGTACCGTCACGGTAACGGCGGTGAGCGGACCCTATACACAAACCACCAACGTTACCCTGACCGTGCAATAGGAGAACGGATGCCAAAGGCCTGCATTATTCTTGTTGCCATGCTGTGGATGGCCCTGTCTTCCGCCGCGCAATCGCACCTGCTGCCCGGCTGCGTGGGCTTTCGCTATAGCGAGCAGGTGTCGAACGTCACAGGGGGAGACCACGAACGCTTTGCCCTGCAAGGAGCGGCGGCCGATGCCTATTGGAAGATGGTTTCTCTTCCGTCCGGCGCAAACCTGGGCCTGGCTGTCGATGGGTCGATGGAGAACACGCATAACATGAACGGGGCAGGATATGGACTGAACCTTTTCAGCTTTGCAGGCGGCCCGCGTCTCAGGCTCTCGACGCATAAGGTGCAGCCCTTTGCGCAAGCGCTCTTCGGCGTGGCGCACGGCTGGGGATCGGAGTTTCCATCGGGGGGCAATACGCTGGCTTCCTCGGCCAGTTCCTTTGCGCTCGACCTGGGCGCGGGAGCCGACTATCCTCTGAACAAGATGAACAAGAGGTTGTCGCTGCGCGTGCTGCAACTGGACTACTCGCGCACCTCTCTGCCCAACAACACCACCAACTGGCAGAACAATCTCCGCATCGGCGCGGGGATCACGCTGCGTGTTTCGCATTAGTCAGGGGAAATTGCCGTTGTTGCGTTCCAAATATAAGCTTCTGTTGGCGCTGGCGCTGGTTGCGGTGTGCGCCGCGTATGCCAATCATTTTTACAACGGCTTTCACTTCGACGACGCGCATACGGTCATCGATAACCCATCGATCCGCAGCCTGAGCAATCTGCCGCGCTTCTTTACCGATGCCTCGACCTTCAGCGTTCTGCCCGCCAATCGCACCTACCGCCCGATGGTCTCCGCTTCGCTGGCCCTCGACTATGCGCTGGGCCGCGGCTATCACCCTTTCTGGTTTCACCTCTGCACCTTCCTTCTCTTTCTGGCGCAACTGGTGGCCATGTATGCGGTATTTACCACGATTCTTCATGCTGCGCGGCCCCCTGCCACCGATGCCAATCGCCTTGTCGCGCTTCTGGCCGTAGCCTGGTATGGACTGCATCCCGCGATGGCTGAGACGGTGAATTACATCATCCAGCGCGGCGACCTTTTCTGCGCCTTTGGCGTCGTTGCCGCCCTGGCAGTCTTTGCGCGATTCCCCGCGTCTCGAAAAACCGGGCTGTACCTGCTGCCCTTTGTCTTTGCCTTGCTGAGCAAGCCTCCCGCGGCGGTCTTTCCCTTGCTGCTGTTCCTCTACCTGGTTCTCTTCGAGAGCGAGGGGCAGCTCCGGTGGCTGAAGGCGGCGCTTGCCACGCTGCCCTCGGCCCTGGTGTGCGCGCTGCTGATGGTCTTGCAGGCAGCCATGACGCCGAAGAGCTTTACTCCCTCGACGCTTTCGGCTTACTCCTACTGCATCACCCAGCCGTTCGTATTGCTGCGCTACTGCGCTGCGCTGTTTCTGCCTCTTCATCTGAACGTGGATACGGATTTGCAGCCCTTCGCGTCGCTGACTCCAGAGGCGCTGTGGGGGTTCTTCTTTGTGGCCATCCTGCTGGTGGCGGCATGGCTTGCGTCGCGGCGTCAAAGGCTCAAGCCCATCGCATTTGGAGTGCTCTGGTTTCTGATTGCTTCTCTGCCCACCTCTCTCTACCGGCTCTCGGAGGTAGAGAACGACCATCGCATGTTTTTGCCCTTTGTGGGCCTGGTGCTGGCGGTGGTTTGGGCTGTCGCATTGCTGGTGGAGAAAGCGGCGGCAGGGAAGCGATCGGTTGCCCGCGCCGCATTGGCGGCTGCGATTCTTTTGCTGCTGGCATATGGATATGGCGTTCATCAGCGCAATCGCGTCTGGAGCAGCGATGAAGCGCTGTGGCTGGACGACGTGCAGAAATGCCCGCACAACGGGCGCGGATGGATGAACTACGGCTTGACCCTGATGGCCAGGGGCGCCTATCCTGCCGCGCTCAGTTCCTTTCAGAACGCCCTGCTCTACACGCCCAACTATCCGGCTCTGGAGATCAACCTGGGCATTGTGCAAGGAGCCATGAACAATTCCGCCGAGGCGGAAGGCCATTTTCTGCGCGCCATTGCCCTCGCCCCCGCAAGCGATGAAGCGCATTTCTTCTATGGACGCTGGCTATATTTTGGCGGGCGCGTGGGCGAAGCTCTCGCCCAACTGCGTACCGCCGTGCAACTGAATCCCGCGCGATTGTCCTCTCGCGATCTTCTTGCCTCGGCCTATGCGGCGATGGGCGATATGGAGAGTGCGCGTGCTGCCGCCGCCGATGCGCTGCGAATCGATCCGGCGGATGCGGCGGCCAAAGCGATTTTGGCTCGGCCCGCCGTACAGAATCAGGAATACTGGATCAACGCATCGCTTTACCGCTACCAAAGCGGAGATTATGCGGGCTGCATCGCTGCTGCACAGCAGGCGCTCAGGATCAATCCCAATTCCGCGCTTGCCTATAACAACATTGGAGCCGCCTACGCCGGGATGAAGCAATGGAACCAGGCCATCGCAAGTGAGCGCGAGGCGCTGCGCCTGCAGCCGGAATTCACGCTGGCCAAAAACAATCTGGCGCTCTATACGCAATTGAAAGAGGGTAAAGCGCCGCCGCAGTCCGTCACCATGACTCCGGAAGACTGGCTCAATGCATCGCTGCGGGCCAACCAGGCGGGATGCTACCAGGAAAGCATTCAGGATGCGCGAGCCGCGCTGCGCCTTCGCCCCAACTATGCCGAAGCCTACAACAATATTGCCGCGGGCTATGAGTCGCTGGGCCAGTGGGACGAGGCGATAGCGGCCGCGAAAGAGGCAATCAGGATCAACCCTGGCTATCAGTTGGCGAAGAACAATCTTGCCTGGTCGCTGGAACAGAAGAGCAAATCGGCGCGTTGAGGCGCCTTACTTTTCCGCGCGAAGGGAAGATGCATAATTGCGCAACAGCACAAAGCCGATGCGCGTCGAATCGCGGACCGGGTCGAAGTGCGAAGAGCGGTTTTCATCGATATAGATGGTGGAGACCGGGAGTTCCAGGGGCGCCTGGCCGCTGCGGCAGAGATGCGCCAGCACGTTCATTTCATACTCGTAGCGCTCGCCGCCGAGAGCTGCCAGTTCCGCCAGAAGCGCCGTGGGAAAGCCCCGCAGCCCGCTCTGTGTGTCCTTCATCGCATTTCCGCTGGCGATGCGGAAGAGCAGACGGGTAAGGGCATTTCCGAAGCGGCTGCGCAGGGGAACCTGGCCGGCAAAGCTCCTGGCGCCCAGCACGGCGCGGCCCGGATGGCCGAGCAGCGCCTCGCCGACGCGCATGATGTCGCTGGCGGTGTGCTGGCCGTCGGCATCGGCGGTGATCAGGCCGTAAAAGCCGGGAAAGGCCTTGAGATAGAAGTTGATCCCGGTCTTGAGCGCGCGCCCCTTGCCCAGATTGAGGGCATGGCGAGTCAGATACACACGCTGCTTCCCGCCGAGCGCCGCAAAGGCCGGCTGATCCGCGGCTGGACTGCCATCATCGACGACGATGACCGCGCCGAATCCGGCATCCTTCAGCGCATCCACCAGTGGCGTCAGCGCCGGCGTAGAACGCCGCGCTGGAATGAGCACGGCCAGGCGTGCCATGGATGAAGGCGGATTATCCGTGCGCTCAGTTGATTCCACAGAACTCCCTGATCCGTAAACGCTCTTGAGCGGAAAGCTGGAGAAATCAATCCTGACCATGTGAACATGGAAGCAGCAAACCAAGCTTCTTGTTTTGCCCGATTATAATTCTGCCGCAGTCTTTTTTGCAGCGTTTTCGGGCCGGCCAGCCCGCGCGCCCTGCTCTTGCAGTGAAAGTCTGGAGCATGGCAACCCTCAGCCAAAGGGTGAGGAGATCCCCCGGTTTTGCTGGGGTGGCAGTTGCAGTCTGACATTTCAGGGAGTCAGTCCCGGTTTGTGTTTTTACATTCTTCTCGTAAAGGCGTCGGCGTGGCGCGGAGGTAACAGCCATAGCGCCTACGGCGCGGGTGATGAGCCGCTGCCGGGATGGAACAATTCTATCCAGACCCTTTTGAGGAACCACCAACCATAAAGCCTCCGGCTCTGCCGGAGGATACGTACAGAGGGTCAAAATCTGAACTTTTACCTTTATTGTACCTTTGAATGTCACTTGCCAAACACTCCTAAGCGCTCTGGAATGAATGGCGGGGACGACGAGACTCGAACTCGCGACCTCTGCCGTGACAGGGCAGCGCTCTAACCAACTGAGCTACGTCCCCACTTGAAGCCAGCAACCCTGGAGCAAACTTCGCTGAACGGGCTTTTCCCCTTTACCGGGGCTTCGCTCTTCGAACTGGCTGGCTGCATTCTGCCGTTTCGCTGCCCTGGCGGACAGTGTGCGGCTGTTCTTCAGCAACATCAATGAGTGTATCAGAAAGAACGTCCATTGGGGGAACGCCGCCCCGAGGAAGCGCGCCGGCGGCCGACCCCGCCCGCCTCGCCTTGACCTCAGGCCTGAAAGACGGCGCGACTGCCGCGGCCGCTGGACACGTAGCCCATATCCGCTGAAATTCCCCGCACGCACTGCAGCAGGTGATTGGCAATCAGGGGCAGCTTCTGCGCCGTCACGCGAAATGAGGGTCCGGAGACGCTCACCGCCGCAATTGGCTGCCGCTGCGCGTCCAGTAACGGCACGGCTATACAGCGCAGACCTTCCTCCAGTTCCTCGTCGTCCACCGCATAGCCACGGCGGCGTGTCTTCTCGATCTCCACGCGCAGGGCTTCAGCCGTGGCGATGGTGCGGCTCGTAAAGCGCTCGTAGCGGATGCGGCGCAGGATGTCCGTAATGCGCTCCTCGGGCAAAAAGGCCAGAATCGCCTTGCCCACCGAGGTGCAGTGCAGCGGATTGCTGGCTCCGACGCGGGTGATCATGCGCACCGAACGGCTGGGCTCGATTTTGTCCATGTAAATCACACGCGTGCCTTCCAGAACGCACAGGTGCGCCGTCTCCTCGGTCTCGGCCACCAGCCTGCGCAGGTGCGGCCGCGCGCGTTCGCGCAGGTCAAATTGATCGATGGCGCGGTTGCCCAAATCAAACAGCTTCAGCCCCAGGCGGAACTTGCCGCCGGAGGTGCGCTCCACCATGCGGTGCTTCTCCAGGACCATCAGGAAGCGGTGCGCTGTGCTTTTGTGCAACTGCAGCGACGACGCAACCTGAGCCAGGCCCAGCGCCGTGTCGCTCTCTCCGAGCAGGTACAGGATGGCGAATGCCCGGTCCAGGGCTTGAACCTTGTAGGTGCCTTGCGGGGCCGCGTCTCGCATTATGATTCTCCGTTTCGCAAAAAAGAGCTTCTCTTTCAGTTTCTTGGGATTGGGACAGCATGTCAAGTTCTGATACGTGATCCATTTTTTTGTGAGAGAGGAGACAGGCGCCGCAGTGGCGAAAGCCGCGGAAGGCTGCCATTTGAATGCCGCTAGGGGCTTTGAGGGTAACCTGATTTTTTTGCCTTTTCCCAGGGGGAATAGGCGCAGGCGCACAATTAAGTGCTCATTAACTCGCGGCAGTGTACCATTTAGCAGGGAGCAGCCATTCTGCCATGTCATCCTTCGCCCGGATACCCGAGACTCTTTCCCTTGGCACTGGCATTTTGTCAGTTGCCATCATCAGCCCGGACGAGCAGCGCCGCAACGACGCGATAAAGGCGCTGGACGAATGCCAGGGCGCCCAAATCCAGGAGTTCAATTCGTTTCCTTCCAGCTCCGGCGATGTGACGCGCATGCTGGGGCACAACTTCAAAGTTGTGCTGGTTGACATGGACAGCAATCCGGATCGGGCCCTCGATCTGGTGGAGGCAGTCAGTATCCACGGCCTGGCAACCGCCATGGCCTTTTCGTCGTCTGCCGATTCGGAACTGTTGCTCAAATGCATGAGGGCGGGCGCTCGCGAGTTTTTCACTTTGCCCTTTATCCCCGGCGCGATGGCTGAGGCTCTGGTTCGCGCCTCGGCCATTCATTCCTCGGAACGCCCGGCCAAGAAGGCTGACGGCAAGCTGCTTGTGTTTCTCAGCGCCAAAGGCGGTTCCGGAGTCACTACCCTGGCCTGCAATTATGCGGTGTCGCTGGCCCAGGATTCCGGACGGAAGACTCTTTTGATCGATCTCAATCTCCCGCTCGGAGACGCGGCGATCGACCTGGGAATCAAGTCTCGCTACTCGACCTTGAATGCGCTTGAGAACTTCAGCCGGCTCGATTCGAGTTTTCTTGCCACCATGCTGGTAAAGCATAGTTCCGGGCTATACGTACTTGCGGCGCCCAGTGAACTGACCACCGTGCAGGTCTCCGATGACGCCATCGACAAGCTGCTGGAAGTCGCCGCCCAGGATTTCGATTATGTAGTGGTCGATGCCGGATCGAGACTCGAACTGCAACATACGCATCTCTTTGATGAATCCTCCTATATCTACCTGGTCACGCAAATCGGCGTTCCCGAGCTGCGCAATTCCAATCGCCTGATTTCCAAGCTCTCTGCTGCGGGTAGCCCCAAACTCTCCATTGTGATCAACCGGTACGACCCGCGCAGCCAGGAAATCAGTGAAGAGGATATTCAAAAAGCTCTCACTAGGCCGGCTGAGTGGAAGATTCCCAATAACTACGCTGCTGTGCGGCGGATGCAGAACACGGCTGTCCCGCTCACGGAAGAAGACACTGAGATTTCACGGGCGATACGGCAGATGACCAAAGCTGTGAGCGGTCAGGCCGTCGTTCCGGAAAAGAAGAAGGGATTCAGCTTCTTCCGGTGATTTCATGAGGTTGATCGGCATGTTCAGAAGTGTTCAGACGATTTCGTTTACCGCGAGGAGAATCTCCGCAATCCGGGAGAATTCCCCCTTCCGCCGGATTCCGGCGCTTGCTGGAGCCGGCTCGAGCAGAATCGTCCGGGAAAACCTTAGTGCAACTCCCGTTCTCACACCCGGCTTGGATAATATGGTTTGCAGAGGGCGGCGCATGAGGTGCGGGATATGAACAGCGGCCCTACCAATGCCAGAGTGATGGACATCGTTGAGCCTTCTTCGGTTGGCGCAGGCGTTTTGTCTGTTGCGGTCATCGGCCCGGACGAGCAGCGCCGCAAAGCCGCTATAACGGCCTTGGGCGCATGCCTCAAAAGCCAGATTCGGGAATTTTCTTCTTATTCTTCCGGCCCCGGCGAGGCGCCGTGGACGCTGAACCGCGACTTTGACGCTGTCATCGTTGACCTGGACAGCGATCCCGAGCGCGCTCTGGATCTGGTCAAGCGCATTTGTACCAATGGCTTGGCAACTGTCATGGTCTACTCGGCAAAGTCCGATTCTGACCTGATGCTCAAATGCATGCGCGCGGGCGCTCGCGAGTTTTTCACTTTGCCCTTCAGGCCGGGCGCCATGGTTGAGGCTCTGGTTCGTGCATCCGCCCTTCGTTCGGCAGACCGCCCGCCGAAGAAGCAGGACGGCAAACTGCTTGTGTTTTTGACCGCCAAAGGGGGTTCCGGAGTCACCACCCTGGCCTGTAATTTTGCTGTCTCGCTGGCCCAGGAATCCCGGCAAAAGACTCTTCTGATCGACCTTGGCCTGCCGCTGGGAGGCGTGGCGCTCAACCTGGGAATCAAGACGGAACACTCTATTGTCGACGCGCTTCAGGACCTCGAACGGCTCGACGCGGATTTACTCTCCAACATGCTGGAGCAGCATGGCTCCGGGTTGTCTGTCCTCGCGGCGCCCAGTGAAATGGCATCCATGCAACTCTCCGGTGAGGCCATTGCCAAACTTCTGGAAGTCGCCCGCCAGAGCTTCGATTATGTGGTGGTCGATGCAGGATCGAAGCTCGACCTGCGGCATATGCATCTCTTCGATGAATCCGCCACGCTCTACCTGGTCATGCAGGTCGGCCTTGCCGAATTGCGCAACTCGAATCGCCTGATTTCCATGCTCTCCGCTGCCGGCGGCCCCAGGGTTGAAATCGTCATCAATCGCTATGACCCGCAGTCCCAGGAGATCGCCGAAGAGCATATTACGAAAGCTCTCACCAGGCCGGCTGACTGGAAGATTCCCAATGACTACGCCGCTGTGAGGAGAATGCAGAATACGGCTACGCCGCTCATGGAGGAGGCCTCGGAGATTTCCCGCGCGATCCGGCAGATGGCGCAGTCCGTCTGCAGCGCTCCGGCCGCCGCGGACCAGAAACCGTAAGAGGAATAAGGGGTTCAACTTCTTCCGCAACGGTCTTCCCCGGCACTCACGCGTTCCTGTCCCGCCTTGTTTCTGCCTTTCCGGCAGGCATGGGAAGCCGCGTCGCGCGCCCATTGCGATATGATTGCGTCTATAAGGTGAGCGGTCTGTCTCCCCATGGGGCCGCCCCGGTGGTGTGCGTGTCTCGATTCTTTCAGCGATTTGTCTTCGTTCTTTCCACGGTGATCTTTGCCGCCCTTGGCCTGGGCTTCCTCTTGGGCGAGTTCGGACTTTTCGGCGTTCATGCCGGCGGCCAGCAGAATGGCGCCTACCGCCAGATGAGCGTCTACGCCGAGGTGCTCAAGAAGATTCAGACCGACTACGTCACCGAGCCCAACATCAATGACGTGACCGCCGGCGCGCTGCACGGCCTTCTTGATTCCCTGGACGCCGACTCCAGCTACCTGGCCCCAGCCGAGTACAAAATCTACAAGGAGCGTCCCGCGGCGGGCGTCGCGCAGGTCGGCATCACCGTCTCCAAGCGCTTTGGTTACGCCGTGATCGTCAGCGTGCTGCCCGGTTCGGCTGCCGACAAGGAGCACCTCTCCGACGGCGACGTGATTGAATCCATTGGCGACCATTCCACGCGCGAAATGTCGCTGGCCGTTATCCGGATGATGCTGGAAGGCAAGCCTGGAAGCCCGGTCACTCTCTCGGTGGTGCGCCCGATGAAGGCCGATCCCGAAAAGCTGACGCTGACCCGCTCCATCGCTGTCGATCCCGCGCTCGCCGAACAGCAGTACGAGGGCGCGACCATTCTCTATCTGAAGCCCGGCGCGCTGACCGCCTCGCGCGTGGACGAGATTGCAGCCAAACTCAATGCCGAAGGCCGCGGTCGCAAGGTGCTGCTCGACCTGCGCGACTCTTCCGGCGGCGATGCGGAGCAGGGTTTGCGGCTGGCCAATTTCTTCATCAAACAGGGCACGCTGGCCACGCTCGAAGGCCAGAAGTTTCCCCGCCAGACCTTCTCCGCCGATGCGGCGGCTTTCCTGACCGCGGCGCCCCTGGCCGTGCTCGTGAACCGCGGCACCTATGGTCCGGCCGAGTTGACAGCCGCAGCCATCGAGTCCGCCAAACGCGGCGACGTGGTGGGTGAACGGACCTTCGGCGAAGGCTCGGTGCAGAAAGCCATCGAGCTGCCCGACGGCTCCGCGCTGCTGCTGACCGTTGCCAAATACCAGACCCCGGACGGCAAGAAGATTCAGGACGAAGCCGTCACCCCCACCGTGCTGGTGGGCGCAACACTCAATGAAGAAGAAGAGGAAGCGACTCCCGTTAAGGGAGACGAGCCCCTTGCCAAGGCGCTCGAACTGCTGAAGGCCAAAAACAGCTGATTGGGCCTGAAGGAATCATTCACCCGCGTCTCCGCCCTTGCACGGCGTGGTACGCGCGAACCACTTCGGGCCTGCTCATGCGCCGCTCGCGTGCTAGCCTTGGGCTGAAGCACTTCTCCGCCGCGCGCGAGAGAAATGCCTAAGAGGCCTGAACCGTTTTGGCTGTTACTCCCATCCAGCCCCCAGAATTCCGCGACTATGCCCGGCGTGGCCGGCTACAGGCCCAGCAGGCGCCCATGCGCCGCCGGCGCAAACTGGTGGGCAAGTTCGCCCTTACCGCGCTGGTCATTCTGGCCGTGATTACCGGCTCGCTGGCCGGGCTCACCTTGGTATACTCCGTCGACCTGCCCCAGATTCACGACCTCGAGCGCTACCGGCCCTCCACCACCACCGAACTCTACGATCAGAAGGGCCGCATCATCGGCTCCTTTGCTCTCGAGCGGCGCGAGGTGGTCAACTACGACGATTTTGCGCCGGTGCTGCGCCAGGCCGTCATCTCCATTGAAGACAAAAGCTTCGAGTCCCACTGGGGCATCAATGTCTTCCGCGTCGGCGGGGCGCTCTGGCACGACCTGCGCAGCCATGGACGCGCCCAAGGCGCATCCACCCTGACCATGCAGTTGGCGCGCGACCTGTTTCTCTCTCCGGAGCGCACCGCCTCCCGCAAGCTCCAGGAGGCGTACCTCGCCATCCAGATCGAACGCGCCTTCACCAAGGAGCAGATTTTCACCCTCTACGGCAACCAGATCTACCTCGGCCACGGAATGTACGGCTTCGAGGCTGCCTCGCAGTTTTACTTCAGCAAGCACGCCAAAGACCTCAACCTGACCGAAGCGGCTCTGCTGGCCGGCTTGCCCAAAGGGCCTTCGGCCTTTTCGCCGCTGCTCAATCCGGAGAAGGCTTTGCGGCGGCGCAACCTCGTGCTCACCGAGATGGAGTCCGACCGGATCATCTCCCATGCGCAGGCCGAGCAGGCCCGCAGCACCCCGATGGGGCTGCACCTGGCCCAGCCGGAATCCTCCGTCGCCCCCTGGTTTCAGGAGGAGGTGCGCCGGGAGCTCGAAAAACGCTTCGGAACCGAGCAGGTCCACGAGGCGGGCCTGAAGATTCAAACGACGCTCGATCTGGACCTGCAGCAGACGGCCAATCGCGCTGTCATGGACGGCCTGGCCACTTACGAGCGGCGGCGCGGATGGGTGGGGAATCTGGAGAATGTGCTGGCCAGCGGCAGCATCGCAGCCGACTGGGAGCACCCCGACTGGGCAACCAAGACAGGCCCCGGCGACTACGTTCATGCCCTGGTCACGCGCGTGCTCCCGATGGAGATTCACGCCCGCGTGGGCAAAAGCGAGGTTGTGCTTCTGGCTGACGACTGGAAGTGGACCGGCCAGGCCGACGGAAGCGCCCTCGCCAAGCCCGGCGACATCATTTACGTGCACCTGGCGGACGCCATGCTGGGCACGGCCCGCCGCGCCTCGCTGGAGCAGGACTCCGGCGCACAGGCCTCTCTGTTGGCCATCGACAACACTACCGGCGACGTGCTGGCCATGGTCGGCGGGCGCGATTACGCGCTCTCGCAGTTCAACCGCGCCACCCAGTCCGAGCGCCAGACCGGCTCCAGCTTCAAGATCTACGACTACGCCGCGGCCATCGAGGACGGCGCCAAGCCCAGCGACATCATCGTCGACGGCCCGGTCAGCTTCGGCGGCTATACTCCGCACAACTACGAGAACGACTACAAAGGCGCGATGACGCTGACCAACGCCTTTGCCGAGTCGCGCAACATTCCAGCTCTCAAGCTGGCCGCGCGCGTGGGCATTCACAAGGTTATCGACCTCACCCACCGCTTCGGCGTCACCTCCTACATCCCGCCCTATCTGCCCATCGCGGTTGGCGCGGTCGAAATCACGCTTGAGGAGCAGGTGGCCAGCTACTCCGTCTTTCCCAACGACGGCCTGCGCGTGACGCCGCGGCTCGTCCGCAAGGTGGAAAACGCCGACGGCCTCACCCTATGGGAAGAGCCGCCCGCGGTGAACGAGGTGATCAGCCAGCAGACGGCGCGCACCATGATGACCCTGCTCGAAGCCGTCACCCAGCACGGCACCGGCGCGGCGGCCTCGCAGCTCAAGCACCCCTTCGGCGGCAAAACCGGCACCACCAGCGACTACACCGACGCCTGGTTCCTGGGTTTTTCGCCCTCGGTCACCTGCGGCGTCTGGGTCGGCTTCGACAGCCGCCAGTCCCTCGGCGACAAGGAAACCGGCGCACGCGCCGCCCTGCCCATCTGGATGAATGTCATGCGCGTCGCCATCAACGGCAAGGACGACGAGAAGTTCCTTGCTGACCAGAAGGACAATGCCCCGCCGAAGACCGCCAACCCCTCCACGGTCCCTGCCGCAAGCCCCGCAAAGTCGAATGTGGCCGCCCAGCCGCGCATCACTCCGCCGCCGGGCCCGGCTGCGAAGCCGCCCGCGCCACCTGCCGCGAAACGCTTGATGCCGCCAAATGTGAGCGCCCCTGCCGCCAAGCCCCAGGTCAAGCCCGCGCTGCCTCTGCAGCAAGCTCCGGTTAACCCCGCGGGCGCAGTAAAGCCGGCATTGAATTCCGGCCCAAATCCGTCAAAGCCAAGCGACCAGCGATAAGAGAGGCCCGTTTCCGAATGGACGGAAGCGACAACTGCGCGGCTTTTGCAGATCACAGTTTTTGCTTTCCTGTTGAGGCGTCGCATGCAAGCTTTTTATATTGAATAAATTGCAGATAGATTCACGCTTTACAACTAGGCCCGCTTCCGCTCCAGGCGGTAATCTTTGCCGGTCATGTCGATGCGCGTGCACATCTCGGCCAGGCGGGACCTCATGCGGTCGCCGATGCGGTCGCCCAGAGTGTCTTCGCTTTTAGCGGGCTTGCTGCCGCTCTCATCGACTTTGAAGCCAGCCCCGGCCGACAGGTCGGCGTAGTTGGTGGTGATGATGGTGGTCTGGTTGTCGTTGTAGCGGGTATTGAGGATGAGCGCGACCGTGTCCCAGACCCACTCGTTGGGCTTTTGCGCGCCCAGATCGTCCAGCACCAGCACCTCGGCGGCAAAGACCGGTTTGAGCAGTTCCAGTTCGGTGGTCTGCACCTGCGGGTTATAGCTGTTCTGAATGCTTTTGAGCATCTCGCGATAGTCGCAGAAGAGGCCCTTGACGCCATACTCCAGCACCAGCCGCTGAAGGACGCCCACGGCCAGATGGGTCTTGCCCACCCCGATCGACCCGGTGAAAAGCAGCCCCTTGCCGGGGTTGAGCATGTACTCCTTGGCAAAGGTGCGGGCTGTCCTGAGGGCGTTGCGCTGGGAGGGGTGAACGCCGTCAAAATGCGTTACGTAGGAGTCCAGGGAACAGTGGCGATAGCGCTCGGGGATGTGAGCCGCGGCGAGGCGGCGCTCTTCGCGCTCGATCTGCTGGCACTCGCAGGCGCGCGAGACCCATAGTCCCTCGTCGTTGAGCACCCGCACCAGCCCTACATCTTCACAGATCGCGCACTTGGCCATTCCTCTTCAAGCGTAGCGCAGCCACCGACCGGAAACCCCTGTGCTTCGCTAGGTCCCGATTGTGGAAAAGGCTGCGTGTGGGCCTTTGCAGCGGGGACCGGAGGAAGGAAATAACTGTGAAAACGAGCGCCAGAGGGAGGGGAACTGTACCGGCAGGCCGGCGCGCCAGGGCTATTGCTCTGCCGTTGCCCGGAGATAAAGTGAAAGGCCGCGGCTTTTAGAGCCTGCCCTGTGCAAGCCGGAGGACGCCGCAAACGCAATCAAATCTGCGCGGGCTGGTAGGGATGGGTTTGATCCCCTGAGGGGAGCCGCATTGTCTTGCTGAGGCTTGTTCATACGTTCCTTGAAGCTGGATCTGCAGGCAGTTTGAGACTCGCAAGTTGTCGAAAAGCCCATAACGCTTACTTTCGTCACGCGAATTTCCTCAATTTACCTGCCAGGGAGCCGATAAGAATGTGCAGGAGGCTCTCCATGGCGCGGCTTCACATTCCTTTGCTGCTTTGCTTTGCGTTGCTGGTCTCGGCGACCGATGCGGCCGCGGGCACAGTGGAAGAGCGCGGCAGCTCGATGGCGGTGAGCGGGGTCTACTCGGTCACCTTCAATCTGAACATTCTTTCAACGCTGCCGGCGGGGACCATGATCACGTGCAGGGTGCAGATTGCGCCCAATCAGGGGGGGCTGGAGCTGGGGAATCGGCAGCTTGCCGCGCTTCCGGCCGCGGCGGTGGGGCGGGTTGTGGTGACCGGCTCTAAGGCCACTTGCGCGACGGAGATTCCGTTTGCCTGGACGGTGATGGGCGCGCAGGGCGGCGTTGTGCTGCGCTACGAGATCGAAGCGGTAAGCGGCTCGGGGGCTGCGCCGGTGCTGGTCAGGAGCAGCGCGCGGCAGAAGATCAGCGCGGCGTTTCCGGCTTTGGGCGGAAGCGCAAACCTGAGCCTGAACGTGGGCCTCTGAAGACATCTCAAAACGGGACGAAGATCGAAAGGTACAAGCTCTACAGGCTTCGAAGCAGCTTCAGTTCCACAGCGCATCAGGCCCCCGGTGTACACAGTGCGGCCCGATGCGGTATTCTGAGGCTTAGAAAATGATCTTTTCCCACGATTACATCGGGTATCTCGCCCGCCGGACCGTCAAGCACCTCATCGATGCCAAGATGATCACCACCAGTGATTTGAAGGGGACCGAAGAGCGCGTTCATCAGGCGCTGGTAGAGGAACTTTCTCTGGAGGACCGCATCAACGAGGAAGTTCGCGTGATTCTGGACGCGTATGCCGAGGAAATGCGCAAGACCGGCGCGCAGTACGCCGAGATGTTCAAGAAGATCAAGAACGAGCTGACCAAGAAGTACAAGGCGGTGCTATGAGGATCAGCCCCGACAAGCTCAACAAGCTGGCCCACACCGTGGCCGACAGCCTGGCCGAGATCGACGCGGTCGGCTTTCTGGAGGATCGCAACACCATCCGCCAGGAGGCGCGCAAAGCGCTCACAGCCTTGCTCGTGCAGGAAGCGGCCATCGACGAGGCCGCCCGCAAGAAGATCGAATCGCAGCGCAAGATCATCCTGGAAGGCTCGCAAGAGTGGCAGATCCTCTACCGCAAGTACTATAACGACGAAGTGCGCAAGCTGGGCATCTAGACCGGCGGCAAGCGGATCAGGGCAGCCTTTGGCAGCAGACAGAATTCTTGTTAGACTATACAAGTAGCCTGTAAAGGCTGTTTTTTTGCAGATGTGGCGCTATCGTCCAGGGGTTAGGACGTGAGATTCTCAATCTTAAAACTCGGGTTCGATTCCCGATAGCGCTACCAACTATTTCACGCTAAAGCCCGCTAAATCAGCGGGCTTTGCTTTTGCGAGCCTTTTTCTTGCCGCGAATTGCCCAAAACCGGGTTCGTCTCGTACCGTTGCAACACCGGGCCCAGCCCCCCAGGAATGTTTACTGGAAGGTTACTGACGAGTAGGCGACGATTGGCTCGAAGCCGATCTGATGACCTAGAATGGTGGCAATTCTCCCGACTGCCATCGGAGGCCCACCAATGAAGGTCCACTGCAACAGCACCTTGATTTCCGCTCTGCTTTTGTCCCTGTGCCTTGTTACGTTTATTCCAGAGGGCCTTGAAGACGCCTCAACATGGAAGATGCCCGTTATTAAGCTACCTTGCAATGGAGGGATAGAGAACTATTTAATGCCTTTGGGCTTTATTACTCTCGGGATAGTGGTGATCGGCTTGATAGTCCTCTGGATGGGATATAGACAAAGGAAACGCCAGGACTGGATCGTTATGTTCATAATTCTTCTATGCTATGTTTTCCCCACTTCAGTGCTTCAAGTGCTAGTACATTTATATATACATGGACACGTCATGGCATCTTTTCTAGAATTATTATTGAGCGCGTTCAGAGTAAAGGGCTGGTGGTGTTGCTTGACGAGTCCCCCCCTGTATGCCGTAAGCATAGAATGTGGAACTTTTATAATCGTGGCTCATTTTCTTAGGTTTCTGGTGATGTTGTTTGCTTTGTTCTTACCGGTCAAGGCGTTTTTCTGGAGCCGAGCTAAGGACTAAGCATTGCCAATTATCAACTGCAAATCTGGGTCGCTCCTGGTTAACCGCCTATCCGGAGATTACCACTTGATTAACGATACCTGCCTTGGGAGGTTGATGCTGAATCACCCTCAGAATGACTTGGCTGGAATGAAGTCTCGCAAGCTCCGGAAGTAGCTCCATGGTGTTGTTCCAACTGCGAGCATTTGCGCTACCAACTATTTCACGCTAAAGCCCGCCAAATCGGCGGGCTTTGCTTTTGCCCGGAAAACCTGCTGGCGCTTTCCGGATTGAAGCTGCGGGAACCCAGGCCCGCAAAGGGCTAAACGGCCCCTTCGCCTCGCCCTGCAGACTCCGGCTCCCGCACTGCACAGCCGTTCGCGGGCATCCGGCTGTTCGCGGTGATATGCTGGAAACGCTTTCAGGGTGCAAAGCACCCATTGCTCCACTCGATAAGGAAGACCGCATGTTCCCACGCTATAAGTCCACTGCATCGCTCGTTCTCACGTGCATCCTGGCTCTGCCATGGATGGCTCAGGCCCAGAACCGCACGGTTCACGCCGACATCGGCCGCGTTCTCGGCCCGCATTCGCAGGTTCCGCTGCGCTGCGTCGGCGCGGGCCGCGCCAACGAAGGCCTGCGCGCCGACTGGCAGGAGCAGCTTGCTCTTGTGCAGCGCGAAATCGGCTTTCAATACATCCGCATGCACGGCGTTCTGCATGACGATATGGGCGTCTACAACGAGGACGCGAAGGGCAATCCGGAGTTCAACTTTCAGTACGTGGATGCGCTCTACGACGCGCTGCTGAAGCAGCACATCCGGCCATTCGTCGAGTTCACGTTCATGCCCTCGAAACTCTCCAGCGGACCGCAGACTATCTTCTGGTGGAAGGGCAACATCACTCCGCCGAAGGACCCGGCGAAGTGGAATGCGCTGATCCGCGCCTTCGTCGCGCACTACAAGCAGCGCTATGGCGAAGAGGAGATCAAGCAGTGGTACTTCGAGGTCTGGAACGAACCGGATCTCCACAACGGCTTTTTCACCGGATCGCTCGATGATTACCTGGCGCTTTACAAGAACACCGCCGAGGCGGTGAAGGCCGAGTGCCCGGCCTGCCGCGTCGGTGGACCGGCCTCCGCATCGCCTTATGCGTTTGAAGAGGCCTTCGAGAAGTATGTCGTCGCCAACAACGTGCCCGCCGACTTTGTCGCGACCCACGCCTATGGCGTCAGGCAGGGCTTCCTCGACGCGGATGGCACTGCCGGCACCGTCCTCGACCCCGCGCCCGACGCCGTCAGCGGCCGCATGCAACATTCGCGCGAACTTCTGGCCCACTCCGGCCGCCCCGGCATGGAGCTGCACTTCACCGAATGGAGCTCCGCATATACGCCGACGGATTTCATGCACGACCAGTACCACCAGGCGAGCTTCATCCTCGACAAGGTCAAGCGAGCTTCGCCCTATGTCGATTCGATGTCGTACTGGACATTCACTGACGTTTTCGAGGAGAACGGCCCGCGCTTCACTCCCTTCCATGGCGGCTTTGGCCTGTTGAATCTCCAAGGCATCCGCAAGCCAGCCTTCTTCGCTTATCGCTTCCTCCACCAGCTTGGGGAGCAGGATGTCGCCAGCGATGACGCGCAATCCTGGATCACGCGCTCGGCGGATGGCTCGGTCCAGGCGCTCGTGTGGGACTACAGCCCGGTGGTTCCTCCGGCAGGCCAGACGGACCAGAGCTACTATCGCAACGAGCTTCCGCCGGCGGACAAGGGCACGCTTCACGTGCAGCTTGCGGGCATGAAGGCAGGGCACTACAGCGTAAGCACCTACGCCGTTGGCTATCAGCACAACGACGTGTACACGGCGTACGTCCGCATGGGCGCGCCGCGCCAGTTGACGCGCGAGCAGGTCAGCACCTTGAATGGCCTGAGCACCGGAGCGCCCGAAAGCGTCACGGAAGTCAACGTGGACAGCGGCGCCTACAGCCGCGACCTGCCGCTGCGCGCCAACGACGTCTACCTGATCGTGCTCACGCCAATCAAGTAGAGCAGTTCAGAAATCGTGTAAGGTTATTGACGCCCCACATCTGGCGCGGCTCCATCGCGCCAGATGTGGGGCGTCATGAACTCATGGCGCGAAATATTGCGGTCAAATAACCTATCGCGCAAACAGGCCAAGCGGAATAGCTTCGCCCATAGCTCTATACCCGGCAGGCGAGGGATGCAGATGATCGCCGCAGTCATAAGCGGGCAGCAGTTGGTCGGGATGCGCGGGGTCGCGGAGCACCGCGTCAAAATCGATCACAGCATCGAAATGCCCCGCGGCGCGAATCCACTGGTTCACCACCTGCCGGTCGGCCTCGCTCAGCGGCCCCGGATGGTAATAGTCCGAACCAACGTAGGGCGTGATTGTCATGCCATAGACGCGCAGGCCGTGCGCATGGGCACGCAGGATGACCTGCTGGTAAGCGGCAATCACCGACTGCACCCGTGCCGCGTGAGCCTCAGGCGTCACTTCGCCGTTCCGCGCCAGGCCGCCCAGGTCGTTGACTCCCTCGAAGACGATCACCCATTTCACAGCCTCCGGGGCGAGCACATCGCGATCAAACCGCGCCAGCGCATTCGGCCCCAGCCCATCAGTCAGCAGATGATTGCCGCCGATGCCCTGATTCGAAACGCCGATGGAGCGCGTTCTGGGCGAGGCCTGCAGTCGCGCCGCCAGCACATCCGTCCAGCGGTCGTTGCCGTTCGTCGTGGCTCCGTGTCCATCGGTGATGGAATCGCCCAGCGCAACCACGGATGCCCCTCCGGGCGCGCCCAGCACATCGATTTCCGAAATCTGGTACCAATGATCGACGTGCTTCGCATCGGCGAGAGCCGGAGCGCTCACGGCCTCTCCCTGCGCGTAATACGATTTGGCCCGCGAGCCCGGATGCCCCGTCTCCGTGGCCGGCGGAGCATCGAGATGAAAGGTCACAGCCACGTCCGACAAAGGCGCAACCGCGTAGTCCACGGGGTCAGAGACGAATTCCGCGCCCGGAGGAACGGTCACTTCCGCGCTGCCCGCAAACCGCAGTTGCCGGTCGCTCGCGGGGTCAATGGCTGCCGACGAAGGCGAGAGCGGTCGCGCAATGTGGACCGAAGTGAGGTGCAGCGCCGAAGTCCCGAATGCGTTGGAGACGTGCACCCGCAGCGCTGCTCCGCCCACCGACAAGTGGAAGATCTGCCGCACGGTGGCATCCGTCAGATCGGCTGCCGGCAGGGCGTTCTGCGGCTCCGGAATCTGTTGCGAGGCCCCCCAACTGGCTACCCACAATTGTGCTTGATGCGCGCTTTGCGCGGAAGCCTGCCCCACGATGCAAGCCGCAACGAGAACGAAGCCGACGGTCAAAAAGAATTGTCGTGTCTGTGTCATTATGAAAGGTTTACCATGAAAACCCGAAGTAAATAGCGTTTCAAACGCAGTCAGCATATCACTCTGGAGCATTCCCGTGCCGCTTGCCTTGAAGTTGTCGTCTCTGTCCCTCTGCCTATCCTGCGCCCTCGCCGCCTCCGCCGTGGCCAGCTCGCAAAGCGCCGCAGTTCCGCCCCCAGTCGCCCTCACCGCCGAGCAGGATCATCAGAACATGATGGATCAGCTTGGCATCAAGGCTCTCAGGCCGGGGCCGAACGGCGACGAAAAGGCACCCAACCACGCCAACTACGACGAGTCCAAAGCCAATCCCTTTCCCACTCTTCCTGATCCGCTCACGATGCAAAATGGCCAGAAGGTAAGCGCGCCGCAGATGTGGTGGGCCAGCCGCCGCCCTGAACTGCTCGAGCTGTTCTCGAAGTACGTCTATGGCCGCGTTCCGAACAATGTGCCCAGAGTAACGTGGACCGTGACAGCCGTGGATCACGAGATGATTGGCTTTACGCCGGTCATCGCCAAGGACCTCATCGGCGAAGTGGACAACTCGTCCGATCCGGCGATCAAGGTTCGCATCCACATGACCCTGGTGACGCCCGCGAATGCCAAAGGCCCGGTGCCGGTTCTCATGATGTTCGGCCGCGCCGGATTTCCGAGTCCCAACGAGCCGCGCGGCGAAGATCTGGACCGCATTAACAAGTCCATGAAGGCTCTGCTGGTGCAGCAGGACCCCTCGCTCAGGGACGTGATTGCGCAGCACCCGGCATGGGAGCCGGTGAAGGAAACGCCCTTCAAGTTTCCGGAGTTGAATGAGGACGGCGGTCTTCCCAATACCTGGCAACTGGTTGCGGATGGTTGGGGCTTCGTGCTCTTCGATCCGGCCAGCGTGCAGGCGGATGACGGCGCCGGGCTGACCCGCGGCATCATCGGCCTGGTCAACAAGGGACAGCCGCGCAAGCCGGAGGACTGGGGCGCTCTGCGCGCCTGGGCCTGGGGCGTGAGCCGCGGCCTGGATTATCTCGAGACCGATCCGGCTGTCGATGCGAAGCGCGCCGGCATTGAAGGCGTCTCCCGTTACGGCAAGGCCGCGCTGGTTACCATGGCCTTCGACCAGCGCTTCGACATGGTTCTGGTTGGCTCATCCGGCAAGGGCGGAGCCACGCCACTGCGCCGCAACTTCGGCGAAGCCGTCGAGAGCCTCACCGGGGGCGAGTACTACTGGATGGCCGGCAACTTCCTGAAGTACGGCGCCTCTGAGGCAACCTTCGGCAGCAAGACTGCCGGCGACATTCCCGTCGACTCCAACGAACTGATCGCGCTCTGCGCGCCGCGGCTGACCTTCATCAGCTACGGCATCCCCGCCAAGGGCGATGCCAAATGGCTCGATCACGAAGGCAGCTTCATGGCTACGGTGGACGCCAGCCGCGTCTTCAAACTGCTCGGCGCAAAGGGCCTCGAAGTCGAGGGCGATTATCACACCGCGAAGATGCCGCCGGTCAACGAAGGCTTGCTTGGCGGACAGCTCGCGTGGCGGCAGCATGACGGCGGCCACACCGATGCGCCCAACATGAAGTACTTCCTCCAGTGGGCCGACAAGTTGAACGGGACTGCCGCGCCACGGCAGTGAGGCACTGAGAAATGAATTCCGCGCGCTAGGAGTCTGTCGGTCATAGCGATTCTGGGAGGTCTGGAGACCCTGTCGGTTCATCGGGGCGGCACAGGATCTGTTTTTCGGAGTCGGATGTCCTCTACGAATCCATGGCTTTGAGCCGCGCTTTCGGTTCGGATGATCGGTTTTCC
>Ga0255356_1000291_pt1 | contig 34751 bp, 38 predicted proteins | sample HBST100metaG_FD_189944 | JGI IMG/M metagenome (GOLD analysis project Ga0255356, IMG submission 189944) | Peat soil microbial communities from Stordalen Mire, Sweden - H.B.S.T100 | ecosystem: Environmental > Terrestrial > Soil > Wetlands > Peat | place: Sweden: Norrbotten County, Stordalen Mire...
GTACCGCTATCGGGATTCGAACCCGAGTTTCGTGGATGAGAACCACGTGTCCTAGACCAGGCTAGACGATGGCGGCATGCAGGAAGATTATAAGTACAAATTTTAAACAGGGCAAGGAACCAAGTCGGACTGACAACATATTTAATTCCCAAAATAATCGTTCAAAAGCATGGATCACCTCTTTGGGGAGAACGACTAAAAACGAGGCGGGGTTTAAGCTTCCTCGGTCGCCACGGGTTCCGCGGTGATAGCGCGGACGACTGCGTCGAGTCCCATGGCGTGCGACCCCTTCACCAGTACGAGATCCCCTCTTTTCATGAGATCCACCAAAGGCTGGATCGCATCATCGGCCGTTTCAAAAGAATGGATATCCTCTTTCTTCATACCAGCGGCACGCGCCGACTCAGCGATAAACTTCGCGCGGGCACCGACGGCTATAAGTATATTTGCAGCATCCGCAACTCGGGAACCGACATTCTCATGCGCCTCGATCGTGTACTTTCCGATCTCGAGCATATCGCCCAACACCGCGATCTTCCGCGGTGCAGGCAAACCTTTTAACGTGTCGATCGCCGCCCGCATGGACAGCGGACTGGCGTTATACGCATCGTCGATGACGAGCGTCCGCTTGATGCCGGGCAAGAGCTCCATGCGTGATGGCGCGGGAACATATTCCACGAGCGCCTCCGAAATGGTAATAAGGTTCATATCGAAGATCAAACCGACGCATGCCGCAGCTGCCGCAGCGTATGCCGAAACTTCGCCGAAAACACCATCGATACGGATCGGAACCGAGCTTCCCTCATATTCCAATTTGAAGGAAATCCCCACGGGAACATCCTCGGCCACGCGATTTTCAAGCCGACCGATGCGCAGATCGGCACCCTCATTAAAGCCGTAGGTCATCACGCGTCCGCGTGTGTGGTCCCGCAAAGCGTCGACCATATCATCATCATGGTTCAGCACCGCAAAATTGCCCGGTGATAACCGCTCGATCAGTCGCGCCTTTTCGCGCGCTACGTCTTCCGGACCGGCATAGAATTCAACATGTACCGGAACGTCGCCGACGGCGGTCACCATACCGATATCGGGCCGCGCAACCCGCATCAGACGCAGAATATCGCCAGGACGATCCGCACCGTATTCCAAAATAAGGACCTCGGGATAATTTTTCGACTTTACTATAATCCGCCATGCACCGGAAAAAATGACCTTAAGCCAGAATGCCATTTTACGGAATTTCGCCGTACCCGTGGGCTGGTCATGGCTCACCATCTTCAGCTCTTCATCGCTCCAGTCGCCGAGGATCGTAAGCGACATCCCCAGTTCATTGTTCAAATTTCCTTCCGCCATGCGCACGCGGCGGACCTTTTTAACCACGGCAAAAACGGCGCGCTTAGCGGATGTCTTTCCCACGCTTCCCGTGATGCCGATCACGCGCGGATGATAGCGCGCAACCGTAAGACGCGAAAGGGACATCAGGACGGGACGGATAATTTTAACAGCGGTTGATTCCATGAGATTCGTAGAACTCTTATTTTCCGCAGATCAGATCAGGGCAGTCAGGGATAACGTCGGCAGTGGTCCGATCCGGCGGAATATTGTAATAGTTGATGATATATTGCGAAAGCTGTTTGAACGCCGGCACCACGCTCTGCGCGGCAAGCGCCGTCTCGGGCAAAGTGTTCAGCCTGATCAGCGCAATAAAGCGCGGATTGGATGTTGGCCCAAACCCAATATAGGAATCGATGAGTTGGTTCGTATAACCGCCATGCACAAGATCGGGAATAAAGGCGCTTCCCGTCTTTCCAGCCAGCGAATAACCATTGATGTTCGCGACCTGGGCAAGATCAACGGCATCAACCATCATTTGCGTAGCTTCCGCGGCGCTGGATGTCGCAATGATCCTTCCTACCGTTTGAGGCGACAAATTGGCATGAATATAGGGACGCATCATGATACCTCCGTTCGCGATCGCACCCATCGCCGTGATCAGTTCGATTGGCGTTACGGCGACGCCCTGGCCGTAGGCGACCGTATCGAAATTCACCTGCGGCGCATTTGCCGTCAATCCGTTGATCGTACCATTAACCTCGCCGGGAAGATCGATGCCGGTCGGCTGATCAATGCGGAATTTTTTCATATAATCCTCGAAAACAGCATTGCCGATCTGGTTCTCCGCATAAATAGCGCCGGTATTGATGGAATGTTCAATGACCTGCGTCATAGTCGTATGCGGACCATAGGGGCCGTGCGTATCAAGATCGTAGTTCGTTATCTTGGCTCCATCCACATGCAACGTTCCCGGATCATCATAAGTCGTGTCTGGCGTAATCTTCCCGGCATCAATGCCCGCGGCCATGGTGATCACTTTGAAGATGGATCCCGGTTCATAGATCGACTGGACCGTCGGATTCAAAAAATTCTCGAATGACGATGATGCGTAATTGTTCGGGTCAAAGGTGGGATATCCTGCCATGGCGAGGATCTTTCCGGTCTTTGGATCTTCAACGATGACGCTTCCACCACTCGCGCCGTTCGCCGCAACGAGATTCTGCAGTATTTTTTCGCTCTCAATCTGGATGTTCGGATCAATGGTGAGCGCAATATCATCTCCGTTCTCGAGCGCCGCATCATCATATGCCTCAATACCGTAATGGCCGCTTTCCCCGTTCGATGAAGCATTCGGCCCTACGAATCCCAAAACCTGTGCCGCGATCGTATTAAGCGGATAATAACGCGCGGGTTCATCCTGGACATAGATACCCGGGAGATTCAGTGCCGCAACATCGCTTGCGATCGATGGATCTGCTTTTGCGGCAAGAAGTTCATAGCTATCGTGTTTGCTGAGGGTTGCTTGAAGCTGGCTCACCGGCAAATTCAAAACCGGCGCAAGCGTGTTCGCCGCCTCGTCCACATCGGAAATTGCCGTAGGAACCGCATAGATGGTCGGGAAGTCCTTATCTATGGCAACCGGCAGCATCGTTCCGTCCGTGTTCGTGAAATAAATCGCCCCGCGGTTCAGGGTCGCCCCCGCAGAAGCCGACTGTTCCGACTCCGCACGTGCTATATAGTAGCCATTTTTTTCAAGCTGCAATTCCGAAATACGGAACAGGAGGAATGCATAGGCTGCAATGATCCCTATAATGAGCGGCAGAGTTCGGTTTTTCATTTCTTCATCGCAATCTTTCTGTGCTTATGAGTATATAGTAAAACATTACTGCCCTGCATTCACATATTGTGGTTTCGCTATAACGAGACCGTCAGATGAAGCCATTGCCGTCAGATGATCGGTATCGCCGAGCGCGGTAACGATCTGGTTATTGAGTGCCGTATTTTCCGCGCCGATCGAATCGAGTTCCGCCTTTGCAGCAGAAATCTCATGGTTCAAATTGACCGTCTGATTATACAGCGTGATCAACCAGAAAGTCCCGCCCATCAAACCGACCACGATAAGTACCAGGCAGAAACGAAGCAGAATATTTTTTTTGTTAGGTTGTATGAATGTCATGGTGATAAAGGATATCCAACGTGCCATGTTCAACTTTCAACGGAAATAAAATCTGAAAATGGCAAATTCAATACTTAGATTTATAATAGCTTCCCGCCCCGCAGTTTCGCCGATCGGCTTCGCGGATTCTCTGCAATCTCCTTACGCGTCGCAACGATAGGTTTTTTGACCAGCAATTCAAGCTTTGACTCCTTAACTTTTCCACGGAACGCCTGCTTCACGATCCTGTCCTCAAGAGAATGAAAACTGATAATGGCAACCCGCCCGCCCGGAACCAGAATATCATCCAAAGAATCGAGGACCTTCTGCAGATTTTCCAGTTCGCCGTTCGCCATGATCCGCAAAGCCTGGAACGTCCGCGTCGCCGGATCAATGCGCCCATGCTCATAGCTCCTCGGAAGCGCATCCCGAACCGTCTCCGCAAGATCGCCGCTCGTCATGATTCCGCCTTGCTTATGCCGCCGTAGGGTGATCGCCCGTGCGATGCGGCGCGATCCGCGTTCACCTCCCAGGTTAAAGAGAACATCTGCAAGATCTTTTTCCGAAATGGTCTTCAGGATGTCGCGCACCGGAACGCGTGAATCATCATAGGTCATGAGTAGCGGCTCATTGCGTGACGCCTCGCTGAAACTGAATCCCCTTCCGGAATGTTCGATCTGTTCCGAAGAAAATCCGAGATCGAGAAGCAACCCATTCGCCTTACCCATCCTTTCCCGTGCAAGGATCTCCGGCAAGTCGGCATAATTTCCGACGAGCAACGTCACTCCTTCACGAGGGGCGATGCGCGTTTTGCAATCCACAAGCATCGCCTCATCCAGATCCAAACCCAAAAACCTTCCTTTTGATCCGATGGCATCGAGAACCGCCGCAGCGTGCCCTCCCCCATCGACCGTCCCATCGATCATAAAATCGCCGGGACGCGGATCAAGCATTTCCAAAACTTCCTGTAAAAGAACGGGAACATGCATCGTTATATTCCCAGTTCGCCTAATTTTTCGGCAATCTCCTCCGAAGAACTTTCCGTCTTCACCTTGTACGTGGTCCATGCCGCGTCGTCCCAGATCTCAATGCGATTATAGAGACCCGCCACGACGACCGCCTTCGACAAACCTGCATATTTCCGGAGATAATCGGGAATCAATATTCTTCCCTGATTATCGAGTTCGACATCCGTCGCTCCTGCCAGCATGAGCCGAGCGAATGCCCGCGAGTTCGCCTGCGCTAACGGCAATGCGACCAATTTCTTCGCGAGGATTTCCCACTCGTTGTTTGCAAAAACAAACAAGCAGTTATCTATTCCGCGCGTGATAATGGCCCCGGCTTCCAATTTGTCGCGGAACTTCGCCGGGATCGCCATCCGACCTTTGATATCCAGATTGTGTTTGAATTCTCCAAGTAGCATGGTTTTGAGTTATCCCCAGAAGTGGTGCTTTATCCCCATACTTATCCACAACGTACCACTTTTGTTTAATGATACCCCACCCCTCTTTAAAGTCAAAACCGTACCCATAAAAGCCGCCCTACAACAAAAAAGCCACGTTTTTCCTTGCTTTCGAAAAACATGGCACCTCCCAGAGAAACAAGATATGCACAACCCGAAGAGAAAGATGATTCCCCACTCGACTCGCCGGTAAGAACTGGCTCGCTCGTGGCAAGCCACAAAACCCGCCAGGCACCCCGAATAAAATTGAAGGACGCATAATTTGTTCCAACAAAAAACACCCCGATTGCTCGGGGTGTTTTTTAGAAGACTATTTCCGCTTTGCGGCCTTCTTCTTCGGGGCTGCCTTCTTCACAACCTTCTTTGCTTTCTTTTTTGCTGGCATTTTATTTTTTATTTAGGTTTCGATGCGATTGGGTTGCCGACCACCCCAACCAATTTTCATAAGATCGGTGAAGTGATCTTTCTGAAAATTTATCTTACTTATATTCTAACAGATTGATTTTTTATTTTTGAAAAAAACTGTGCATAACTTTCCTGAAAGGAAAAAATTCTGACTTCGGAATTTAAAAATCATGGAAAAATTCTGGAGACTATCAGGCTTGCCTATTCGAAATCAAGATACATCGCCAGATGATCAGATATCTCATCGGGCAACATCTTGAAATGATGCACATCGATATCGCTGCTCACAAAAGTATAATCCGCGAAGCGAAGCGGCTTCTTATAGAAGTTTGACCTTGTCGATGTAATACCGAATTCCTTAATGAGATTCCGCATACCGACATCCTCGATTTTTTTGATGCTCTGCGTATCGGGAAGCAAGTTGAAATCACCGCACAGCACCGAAGGGTGGGAAAGGGTTTTGAGAAAAGCAACGATATTGTCGGATTGCGAAAGACGATCCTCCGTATCACCTTTACCGATACCATTCCAAAGACCGTGAAAATTTACGATCACGCGCATTCCTCTGGCCGTCCGCAGGGTAATATATTGCAGATTACGGGCATGATTACCCGCATCTTTATCGGAGATGAAACCGCGATCCTTATAGACAAAAATTTCCCCTTCCTCTTTGATCTCTAGGTCTTTTTTAATAAAGACCGCCAAGCCGTACCACTCGTGGAAATGGGGCCGAAAATAACCGACATGATAAGGCAATGCATTACTGATCTCCGTATAAAGTTCAGGTATAAAATTTTCTAATTTTTTACCACCGGCGACCGACCCGCGCATGTGAGCACCACCGCGCCAAACTTCCTGTAGGCAAAAGATGTCCACGTCGGCATACCGACGGAAAAAATCGAGCAATCCATCCAAGCCCGCGACGCCACCCCAGGTATTTAAGGAAATAAGTTTCATGAACGTGATGTTGCGTCAATGCAGTAAACCATTGTGCGTCCTATAGGGATCGGACCTATGACCTCTTCAATGTGAATGAAGCGCTCTACCACTGAGCTAAGGACGCATTTAATACAGAAACATCATAAAAGAAATCAGATAGGATTTCAACGGCATTTCTACCGCCACCTCTTGTCGTCCCCGTAAAAGCTTTAGGATTTCTGCTCAAAATAAAAAATCATCCCGCTTAAGCGGGATGATTTTCAAACTGACGAACAAGAAAACTACTGGAGCTCGACGGTCGCACCGGCAGCTTCCAATTTTTTCTTGATCTCCTCCGCCTCTTCCTTTTTGGCGTTTTCCTTGACGGTCTTCGGAGCGGCATCAACAAGATCCTTCGCTTCCTTGAGTCCCAAGGTCGTCACTTCGCGAACGGCCTTAATGACATTCAGTTTGCTCTCACCCACAGTCTTGAGGACGACATTGAAACTGTCCTTTTCCTCCGCGGGCGCAGCCGCCGCACCACCCGCCGCAGCCGGAGCCGCAGCCGTAATACCAAACTTGTCTTCGAGCGTATGAACCAGCTCGGCAAGCTCGACGACCGAGAGCGACTCGATCTTCGAAATCAAATCATCGTAATTTGCCATAAGATTATTTTTTAATTTTTAACTGACCTTTTTATTTATAAGCACGGGGGTCCTTCGCCGGAGTTTATCCCGAGTCCGCCGAGGGATGGGAATGACATCTTACGATGTCTGTTTCGACTTCTGATCCAAAACGTACAAGAACGAACGGATCGGAGCCGAAAGGATGCCGAGCAACTGAGCAAGAACGACTTCGCGCGGCGGAAGTTTGCCAATATAGACAAGTTGCATGCCGTCGAGCGGTTCTTTCTTGACCAGATCGTAACCGCCAAGCAGATGTTTGATCCAAACGTCTTTCGCGCCGCCTTCCGGTACTTCGAGCTTCGAAAAGAACGCGAACGCAGGTCCGGCAATCTTTTCTATGTCACCGCGGGAAAAAATGGTGCCGACCGAGGTCTTGAATTGCCCCAGATCGACATCAATGCCCTGTTCCTTGAGGAGAATACCGAGCAACCGTTTCTTGATGACGAGAAAATCGGCATCCACATGATTAAGATCGCGACGGAATCTCCGCACATCCTCGGCAGTGATCTTCGTGAAATCCGTGAAAACAAGCGCCTTGCTCTTTTCAAAAAGCCCGCGCGCCTCGTTCAACTCTTCCTGTTTCTGTGCTTTTGATTTCATAAGGAATATTTCTTTTTATTTATCGGCGCCAATCATCTTTTTTGCCAATAAAAAAACGACCTTTGCTCCAAAGTCGTCGTCACCGATAAAAATCGGCTATGATCCTCGGCAGGATCCTTCTTCGCTAAGAAGCTATGAAGGACAAGCTTGCTCTCTTTTTCGAGACGCCTGCGGTCTTTGGAAGTAAGCTTACTATAGCCGAATCAACATGAAATGTCAAAATGATCAGGATCGAACCCTGATATCAAAGGCCAAGATTCCCCGCCCCCATGAGCCCTCCCGTCATCGAGGAGATCAATTGTTCCGTCCAGATAATACCGACCCAAACCACGACAACCGTACTGACCGCCATAAGCGCAGTGGCAATGATTCCGATCTGCTTCGCTTTCGGATCGGCGGATCGCATGTATTTCATACCGCGCCATTGATTGATTGCAAGAAAGCAGATCACCGGCATGATGATGCTCAGCACATAAAGACCGATCTGGGCAGCAGTTGATGTCGAGAGCGGCGGTTCCTTCAGATTCTTCCCGCAATTCGGACAAAAGTAATAGGCTGGTAAAATCGGTTCGTGACACTGCGGACAAACCGCGGTGATCGGCGGTTGCGGCATGGCTATTTGTTCGTTTTCCATGCTCTTTATTATAGAACAAGATCGACTTCTCTGCTCCGTTGGACTCATCCGGTAGAATGAGCCCATACGAAGTCCTGCGAGATCTTTATGGCACCTTCACGCAAGACCATCATCTTCCCCTTCTCTATAGCGATCAATGTCGACGGTTTAGAAACAAGCCGTCCCTCATCGGCATAAAAATCGACATCATGCCTGAAGTATTTTTTTGCGGCGCGGATCGTGAGCGCGGGCGGCTCACCCTCAAAATTGGCACTTGGTGCAACAAGCGGTCCGGTTTTTTCAAGCAACCGCCGAAGCCATAATGGTTTCGGGACGCGGAATGCAAGTGCCTCTGTCTTTCGGTGGAGATAGCTGAATTTCTTGAGCTCCGACTTGCGGCCCGGTGATATGGGCAAAATGATGCTTACTTTCCCCGGCCAAACCCGCGCAATAATATTCTTTTCTGCCGTATCAACCACGATACCGAATTGTTCGGCATCGCTTGCTGACGCAACAAGAACGATCATCGGTTTTTCCAGATTCCGGCGCCGCAATCGGTAAATCCGCGCAACGGTTGCCGGCATCAATGCGGAACCCACGATGCCGTAGATCGTATCGGTCGGAAGAATTCCGACACCGCCGGATTTTAAAATATCTATTATTTTCGAGGTTTCAATTTTTTTCAGCATGATAAAAATTTTCTATAATCCGAGCCGTGCGAGGAATCCTTTTAGGGAGATCCTTCGCATGGCTCAGGATGACACAAGAAACATATTTATTCGAACGTCCTTACCCGCCGCAAGGCTTTATGATAGCTGATCGCAAAACGGTGCGCTTCGTCGCGGACCTGGATCAATGTTTTCAGGTCGACATTTTTGGGAACAGCGCCGACAATATCGTTCCGTTTGCGCTCCGGACCTTTCGCAAGTCCCACGAGCGGTATCGTAAAACCCGCCGCGCGCATTGCGCGGTATGCCGCGTTCGTCTGCGGTAATCCCCCGTCGATCAGGATCAGATCCGGCAATGCCCAAGTGGCATGCTTGAACCGCCGCTCCAAAACCTCAGTGAGCATACCGACATCGTTCGAGCCGGTGACGGTGCGGATCTTGAATTTGCGGTACTCATCCTTGTTCGGCTTACCATTTTCGAAGACAACCATCGAACCGACGGCTGACGTGCCGGAAATATTTGAGATATCATATCCCTCGATACGAAACTTACGAAGAGACGATCCTTCTGCTTTCGGCATGACGATCTCGGAATCGGAAATGAAGGCCGTATCTTCGATATGTTTCAAGGCAAAGATCTGCCGGTGTAATTTCTCTGCCTTTTCGAATTCCAGCTTTTTGCTCGCCGCTGCCATCTCTTTTTCGAGCGCCGGGATGACGCGCGCCTTCTTTCCCTGAAGAAAAAGCTTAAGGTGATTGATGTTCTTCAAATAATCCGTGCGCGAAATCCTGCCGACGCACGTTCCCGGGCACAGTCCGATCTCATAATCGAAACAAGGCCGCTTGAACGTTCCAAGCCGCTTCGGATCATGCGTGCTCCAGGGAAATATCCTCCGGAGTATCTTCAATGCCTCCCGTGCGCTCGACGCCGACGTGAACGGTCCGAACTGCTTTTTTTTATCGCCGACGATATCGCGTCCGCGAACCAGCAACACGCGCGGGAATTTTTCTTTGGTTATCTCGATATACAAAAAACTTTTATCGTCCTTCTCCTTGACGTTGAACGGCGGAGACAGTTTCCTGATCAGTTCCGCCTCCAGGATCAAAGCCTCGATCGCGGTATCGGTATCGCGATGATCGATCGTCGCGATCCGGGATACGAGCGTCTGAATGCGGACATCGTGCGGACGCTCAAAATAACTCGAAACCCGCCGGCGCAGATTTCCCGCCTTGCCGACATAGAGGATCTTCCCCGTAACATCCTTCATGAGGTAAACGCCCGGAGTTTCGGGAAGCAGCTTATAATCGGACGCTTTCATGGAAAATTTGCGTCATCCTCGACTCGATCGAGGGCTCGTGCTTTTTAAAATTGAGACCGACAGCATGGTATCCTCGCCGGAGCTTATCCCGAGTCGGCCGAGGGACGGGAATGGCAGATGTTTAGTCTCCCAACAATACATATACCGCGCACTTGCCCAACTCGGAAAGCACGCCGCCTTGAACTTCTTCCGCAACCTTATCAAGATCTACCTTTGCTTCATTGCCCGATCCAACCGAGACCAAATGGTCTTCTTCAATATACGCGATCTTTCGACCATCCAAATTATAGACGTATTTATCCTCAAAATAGCCGAGCTTTTTGCCGTCCCGATCGCGAATATGATCGCCATCGATCCAGCCTATTTTTTCGCCCCCCCGCCAAATGTCGTTTCCAAGAATTTTTACCATAGAAGTATTATACCATACTCCTATAACCGTCCGCCACCACGTAAGATAACTCCGAACTTTATCAAAAAATTCATCAAGACCGATCCCTTTCCTTGGGAAATCCTGCATAAGGAACGGCGCTTTCAGTAAAGAGGCACACTATGCGCATGGACGCATCCTGATCGCAGAGCTCCCTTTGCAAAGGTCGATATCATCGTTCCCGGGAGATAATGATACCGCAAAGGTCTATGTTTATAAAACCCGGATCCTTGAACTTTTTCCGGTCCTTATCGAACCCAAGAAAATTTCTTTCGCGCTTCATCCAGGAACTTTTTCCGAAAAGGCGCCGAAAAGATGAGTTGTTGACCCACCTGTTCAACGTTTGATCTTGGGATCTCGTGGAGCTTATCGAAGAGATGGCCCACCGCTTCGTCATGACAGGTAATTTTTACGATCAACGTATCCTCGAGAGGATTCCGTTTGATCCGTTCCGCGTGAAATTTTTTAATGAGATCCTTGGGTGAATCCTCGATGAACGCACATAGATCGATAAGCTGGCTCAAGCTTTTACGCGAAGATTCCCGATCATCCAGTTCCGTCACGCGATTCGCCATATCCCTGTTCTCCTCATACTTCTTCTCCAAAATATCCAGCACTTTTGCGAACGACATATACGGAGTGACGACGCCCATATCGATGAGCCCCTTCATCCCCGTGACAAACTCCGCCATGCGTACGGGATTTTTAGAGAACCGGCTCGATCTATCGGCGGTTTCCGCGATCATCGCGGCCTCACTTTTATTTTCAAGATCATCCAATACCGATTCGAGGGGTAGATGATCTTTGATGCCGCACTTTTCCGCAAGATCATGCATGGCGTCAATGGCCGCGGAAAAAAGAACGTTTTCACGCATCATTTGTTTGCGACCAAGACGCGCTTCGGTATCGTTCCCTTCCTGTTCCTGTGCGAAATCATTGAATTGCTGAAGTTCGCTTTCCTGCGCAACATCGTTCATCTTCCCCATGCTGTTGAGCTCGCTGTTCATCTCATGCGCAGCGCCCTCATCGTTCAATGCAGAAAGTTCTTCATAAAACCTTTCTCTTCCCTGGTTCATGATGTTATTTTAACAGAGAAACGGGCAGGAACACAAAATAGAAAGAATCGGCGGGTCGTGACCTTTGGTCGCGCCCGCCGATAGGACCTGCCCATCTTCTCTTGCTAACGATCCGATTCCGGAGAAACGGAAAGCTGTTCGACCGAGCGAAGAAGATTCATGCGAGCTTCCCGCCCGTACTTCCTCCGAAAGAACTGCGTGCCATAGACGAACGGCCGACCAAGAAACCCTTCCATGATCGCCAATCTTCCGGTACGGAATCGATCTTCCGAAACCCAGTTGTATTCCTCGCGGATCCTCCGCTCATATTCATCGAATATCGCTTCCGGTTTCCCAAGGATGGCAAGGTCAAGATCGCAGAGAACGCGGCAATTGAAGCCGGTGGGAAGCTCGGTATGCTTGGTTGCAAGAATGGCGTGCGCGACCCCCTCCGTGAAGTCCTCGACAAAGTTCGACCACTCAGCGACCGCGCGAAAGAGCTCGATGCTTTTCTCCTCATTGTCTTTCGCCCTAAGATCGTAGACGGCGTCGTGATAGAAGATGGCCATCTGGACAATATCAGCATCCATGAAACGAGCCTCTTCCGATTTTTGGAATTCATCGAGATCCGCGAACATCGCCTCGATATGCGCGAGCGTATGGTGCGCCCGCCACGGCTCGTTGTAGCGATCTACCAGATCTTCCAAGGGAATGCCTGGATCCCCTCGGCTATCGATGCGATCCCACAGTCCATACCACCGTTCCTGAAGACTTTGCATATTGCACCTCCTAAAGATTTGGCCGAATCAAGCAGGATGCAATCCACGCTTGATAAACTACCATAGTTCTATCACGGAAAAATCCTATGCACAAGGAAACGTATTTTATGCAGGACGGAACGGCATTCAAAGAATTTTCATCCGCGTCCATGGTCCATCCCCGAATATTCGGCTCGCAATACAAATTGGAATATTTTTCGGAGGGGTTATAAAATTAAAGAAGTAACGGGAGGGACAAACCATGCGGCACATCGAACGCGTCACGGGAAACCTTTACCAATTCGAATCGTCAAGAACAGCGGATCAAGCTTTCGCGGAATGCTGCTTCAGCTCCGGGGTCTTCGCCGAAAACAGCGGCGATATGAAGTCGGCACTTCAACTCTATCACGAAACGCTGACCTACGATCAAGGGAACGCGAGCGCGTGGATCAACATAGGGACGATCCTGTTCCGCAAAAAGCACTTTTCCATGGCGGCAGAATGTTATCGCAAAGCGCTCGCCATCGATCCGGAAAACATCTTGGCGAACTACGACCTCGGGAACGTCCTGGATGAGTTGAACATGCCCTCGGAGGCCGCGGCACATTACCTGCAAGCCCTGCAGGAAGATCCGCAGTATGCGAACGCCCATTTCAATCTCGGCATTGATTACGCGAAGGTCGGAGAAGTGCGAAAAGCAGCACAACACTATCGCCTCTATCTGAGATATCGATCCGGCGATGAAACAGCGTGGGCGGATCGCGCACGGCGAGCGATCGAACAATTGCAACAGCACGATCTGTTCATCGTCCGGAAACCCGCTATTGGAATCGATGTCTCACTCGCGGAAAACTCCTCCGCCGCGCAGCGGTAAACAGCACCACAATTCACTCTAAAAAGCCCCGGCAATGTCGGGGCTTTTTTCTGAAAATCTCGTTCTACGACACCCCACGGTGGATCCTTTATGGAAAAATAAAAGTGTCTCGATCGGAATTTCCGATCGAGACACGTGAGCTTAATGAAAATGAGGTGATCCCTTACGCCTCGGCAACACCGGAAGGATAAAGCGCTTTGATTCCCGCGATGAAGGAGAATTCGTCGATGCCCGGATCCTGATCATTTTTCACGATAACAAGATCATCACCCCTGCGACGAGCAAAGAACGAGGCGTCGATCAAATCTGGAAAGGCATGGATGAATTCGCAAGGCAGGAGTTCCTTGATGCCTTCCAGATATAACATTCCTTCCGTCAATGTTTCCTTGTCCAGGTTCAACTGTTCTTGCCAGCGATGCGCAAGCTCGTCCCTTTTACTTTCGAGAACGGAAATGAGCGCCAGCAAATCAGGATCGGAAACGACATGAATGACGTCTTCACCCTGCCGCAAGGCTTCGTATACTTCCAACGTCGGTTTCTTCCCCTCTTTCTTGACCGCAGCCAGATCGAGGAGCAATTTTTCAATGAACAGCATATTTCCCTCCTATCAGCTAGCAGGTCTTTCGAAAATAACCTGACTGATCACTTGTAGTAATAAAATATTATATTACATAAGTCAATATCGCGCTGAAAAACCGCCGATGAAAAATATTTAATATTGCTCTGGATAAAAAAGGGCGCGGGAGGAATTTTCTCGCGCGCACCTCAAACCACATCTCTTTTTCACGATGCATAGAAGTCGAACACGGCCCGTTCACTGAGCATTTCCGGATACTGGCGCAGATATGCCGTCGCCTTATCCAGAAAATCTCTCGATTTCTTGCTCGCCAAGAAAAGACAATGAGGAAGATCGTCCCCTTCCGCGCTTCCTAAACGTTTGCGCGTTCGAGCTTCTTCGTCGGAGATCTCGTTGATCTTTTTTTCTCGAACGAGCTTCCCGTCGCAGAACTCGTGCAATAAAACACCGCCCGAAACCTCCTGGATCAGGAAATCATACTCGCCAATGATCAAGCTCCGCGGCCGATTTCCCGGAAGAATATATTTTTCATACGACACGATACGACTCCTCTCTGATGGATTGGTAAAGAACAAAAACAACCGCCCTTACACGGTTGTCCTGTCTGGTTGGACATCTTTCCCGTGAAGGGATGGATTTCGCACCGGATCGACGATTCGACTGGTTGCGGGCAGAGCATCGGGCCATATCCCTTGGCATCTCTGCACTCATGATGAAATGTTCGGTTGCTATTTTATGGTAGCAAAATCCGGAAAGGTGTCAAATGAAAATCGGAAGAATCCTGCGATTGCCGGCAAAAGATAAAGAAGTTCCAGAGATATATCTTAAGATCGCACCAATGATCTACCCCTCCGGTCTTTCATTATCAATCTCATCCATGATCGCCTCCGCTTCGTCACAGAGATCTTCCGCGCCTTCGTTGCGGGCCGCTTCGCGAACCGATTCAAGGTTCTCCAAAGCATCGTCACCATATCCTGCGGCGCGATAAAGTTTCGCTCGCTTAAGATTGAACTCGATGCTTGCACGTGAAGTGTTGATCTCATCGACTTTCGCTTCTTCATTTTTACACCATGAAAGAAGCGCGCCATGGACGTCAGGATCATCCGGCCCCTTCTCGCGTAATTTCACGATAAGCGCTTGCTCGGTCTCTGAAAATTCTGACTCTCGAAATTTCTCGAACATATAAGCATCATAGCATAGATCGCTTGAACGTAAGGAATATATGATTGAACCATCTTATTTAAAACAGCTCGCATAAGCCCTTTTTGATATTTGACACTTAAAACATTATATATTACTCTTTGTCCAGAGTTGTTTGCGCAAAAAACTTGCCGCGAACAGCTGGATCGCGATAGATTCGCGATCACTTGAAAGGAGAACCCCGTGCCCAATACAGAAGGACAGAAAGTCTGGTTCGAGAAATGCAACTGTACCCCGGATCTGGCCCATGGTTATTTCCACCATTTCAGGAAGGGAAAGTGCCCCTGGCCAACCGCATCCGTGGAGGCTGCAGAAATCATGCTGAAGGGCCTCGCGAAAGAGAATCGCCTGCCCGCCGAAGACGTGGAGGCGATCCGCAAACAAGTCCATGCCGCCGGCCTGCAGAAGACCATGAGCGAGAGTGAACTCGTGATGCTCCTGGAATTTTCGGACTTTGCGATCATCGCCATGATCATCGATTGATCCGGTATCCAACCAAACTTGACTGCACAGGCAAACAAAGCCCGCCTTAGTAGCGAAATGCGAACGGCGGGCTTTTTTTACGCAAAAGCCTGAAACGAGAAGATAATTATTGGCAAAAAAAACGAAAATAGTGGAAAATGCTGATACAGATGGATAAAAAAAATAAACCCTCATTCATAGTAAGTCTTGTTTTCCTTTGTGCTCTTGGCATAGTTGCACTGGTTAAAATCCCACGCGCGATCTTGGTTCAGAGCGCGGATCCCGCTACCCAGACAACGACATCGATATCGAAACTCACTGCTTCAACGGCAGGGCATTTAGATACTGCGGCATATGACGCAAAACTGCTCCAGATAGCGAACCTCACCACGGTCACCAGTACGAAGATCATTAAAGGAACCGCATCAACGCCGACTTCGACCGTCATAACAACTTCGACAACTCCGGTCGGCTGGCCTGTTAAGACCGTCTATCCTAATGCAGGAGCGCTTCTCCCCTTCAATCGCATCGTCGCCTACTATGGCAATCTCTATTCAACCCAGATGGGCGTGCTCGGCAAATATCCCCAAGCGCAGGTCTTGCAGATGCTCTCGGATACCGTGAAGGATTGGCAGGCGGCGGACCCGACGACGCCCGTGATCCCTGCACTCGACTATATCGCTGTTTCCGCCCAGGGAACTCCGGGATTCGACGGCAACTACCGTTCACGCATGCCAGACGATCAGATCAATCAGGTCATCCAGATGGCCTCGCAGATCAATGGCGTCGTATTTCTTGATCTTCAGGTCGGGCTCAGTAACGTACAGACGGAACTTCCCCTCCTTGAACCCTATCTTAAATTGCCCCAGGTCCATCTTGCACTGGATCCGGAATTTGCCATGCACAACGGACAGAAACCGGGAACCGTGGTCGGAACACTCGACGCGTCCGACATCAATTACGCGGCAAACTATCTTGCGAACATCGTAAGGGAAAACAACCTGCCGCCAAAGATCCTCGTCGTCCATCGCTTCACGCAGGCCATGGTGACGAATGCTCAAAACATAACGCCGCTCCCCGAAGTGCAGATCGTGATGGATATGGACGGCTTCGGAACCCCCGCAGAAAAGTTGAGCACCTATAAAAACTTCATCCAAAGCCAACCCGTGCAATTCACCGGCTTCAAACTATTCTATGTAAACGATGTCGCCGCCGGCCATCTCATGACCCCCGATGAAGTGCTCAAGATAAGTCCGGAGCCAAGCTATATACAATATCAATAATCATTTTTTCACCCTCATTCAATTCCGCGGACTCTTTCACGTACACGTAGCGGAAAAAAGAGAAAAGAAAAAACATCGAAAACAGGATTCCTAGGCATCGAAAAACGGGCGATGATTTTTCCTTATTGCAAAACTCTATCTGACTATTCCCCTGCATTCAGCGCAGCGCGGGTGCTTGGGCCAACGGACCCGGTTGCGGAAATACCGTGCGCGGTCTGATATTTTATGACCGCCTCCTGGGTCAACGTTCCATAGTAACCGGTTATGGAACCGGAAAAGAATCCAAGCGTGGCAAGCTTATTCTGAAGCGCGGTCACCTGCGCATCCTGGGATCCTACCGTTAAAAGTTCCGTGAAATTACCTGACGTTCCTGATGAAACGTTTGTCGCAGTGCTCGCGCTTACATTCGTGCTGATACCGCTCCCGCTACCGGCATTCACCTGTGCCTCAAGCTGATTGATCTGCGTCTGGATCGATTGGATCTGGGTCAAAACCTGCGTCACCGCGGTCTGGAGCGTCTGGATCTCGGCGAGAAGCGCAGTATTTGCGACCGATGTCCCCACGGATACCGTCGGCGTGGTTGATGTAGTTGGTTGCGTGACCGCAGGAGTAGTTGCAACGACAGGAGTGCTCACGGAACCCGTTACCGTCACGGAAAGCGGAAGACACCCGGCGCCGCCCGTAGCGCATATCGAAATCGAATCCGTTCCGGCACTCACGCCGGAGAGTGAAATCGTGTTGCCGGTTGCCATGTTTCCCTGTGCGACGCCCGCATTCGCATTCGAAAAAATGAAATAGCTCGGCGCAGAACCCGAAATATTTACGTTGAGACTCTGTCCGACCGCAAGTGTTGGATTTGTAACGCTGAATACGATTACCTGGCTCGATGTTGACGACGACCCCGTAACCGTGACCGAAAGCGTACCGCAAGTATTGGTATTGGACGTGTCGCAGACCGTTATGGTGGCGCTGCCGGCGGCAGTGGCAGCCGCGGTGATATTACTGCCGGACATACCCGCAGAAACAACGCTCGGGTTGGAAATGCTGGATATCTGATACGTCCCGTTCCCACCGGAGATGACCACCGACTGGCTATTGCCCGCCGCCAAAGAAATATTGTTCTCACTGAAAGACAGGCTGGATGCGCTGGAAGAACCGGAAGAAATGACCGTGACCGAAAGCGTACCGCAAGTATTGGTATTGGACGTGTCGCAGACCGTTATGGTGGCGCTGCCGGCGGCCAATCCGGAAACGGTGAGCGTAGTGCCTGACAGACCCAGTGAAACGGCGCTCGTATTGGAATTGCTCGATATCGTATAAGCGCCATTGCCGCCAGAAAGAGCCACCGATTGGTTGCTGTTCACTGACAAAGAAAAATTATTTTGACTGAATGATATCTTCGACGCACTTGTGGCCTGTACCGTGACGGTGAAGACGGTGCAGTCCGAAGCCGTACCAACCGCACAAACCGTGACGGTCGACGATCCGAGTCCCTGCCCCGTAACCGTGATCTGTGTCCCGTTCGCCGAAACGGAAGCAATGGTAGGTGCGGAGTTCAGATCCACATACACGCTGTTGTTGTTCTCCGACGTGATCGTGAGCGACTGCCCGATGCCGACCGTAACGCTCGTTTGACTGAGCGTCGGAACCACCGCATAGGCAACGCCGTTTGCAGAGAGTATACCGACCGTCACCACAACCGCCATCGCCACAATCCATAAAAATTTTCGTGTCATAGATTTATTTTTTATTTATCTTGATATTTTACCATATCAGACCGTTCCGCGGCACGGCAATAAAAACAACCAGCCAGATCATATCGACCTAGCAGGTAGATCGCTATGTCCAAGAAAGTTGACAGATAAACGTTATATGGTAAGATATTGCATCTCCAAAAAGAGTTTTGGAAAAATAGAACAGGGCATTAAAAATATGAAAGTATTGATCGTAGTCGAAAATCCAGCAGAGAGAGAAATTCTTAAGGATAGATTTCAGGGATGCGGTTTTGAAACGTTTTCCGCCAAAAACGATAGAGAAGGGTGGAAAATGACAGAAGATGAAAAACCAAACGTCATTCTTCTTGATCTCGTTCTCGCCTCACGCAACGATTTTTATATCATGACCATGCTGAAACAGCATCCGGACCTTAAAAATATCCCGATTTTTATCCTTTCCGACATGGATGATGATGAAAACCTGAACCGGATCGCAAAGATGAAAATAGAGGATTATTTCGTCAAGCAGCAATGTCCCATCGGTGACGTGATCGAAAAGATAAGGAAAAAGCTGGAACCTTAGAACCTGTCGAGCGAGATAGGTTCTTAATGAATGCGACGACGGGAGCTTGCGGAACGGATAACTTTTGAACTCCACCATTAGAAGAACACCGAGGACACTCGCCGTGGTCGGTATTTGTGGCGCCGCTCGTGTTCTTTTAAAAAATGTTCAGCAAGTTACGATAACGATTTCCCGACGGGAACAAAAAGTATATGATGAAGGTATGCATAAAAAAATAAAAGTTGAACTGGCGATTATGGCGGGCGCGATCATCGTCATCGGCTGCGGGGTACGAAGCGCACAAGCATTTGATGTGAAATATGACGAAGCGGTGCGCCTGGATACGGCGAACGGAACCACGACCGTCGCCATAACATCGAGCGGAACCGGCACTTCAACCTATTATGAATGCCCCCTGGGCGGCAGCGGATGCGGCACGGCGCTTGCGAAGCTACCGGCGGTCTATCCTGAACTTCAGGGCGAAAATTACGATGTCTCCCCCGATCGCAACACATTCCTCACGATCGACACCGATGCCGCGAGCGGCCAGCCGGTCTATACCGTCTACACCGTACAAGGCGGAAAATTGATCTCGCAGGGCATCCTGCCATTTCACATGAACGCTTCGAATATCGCTCTCAGCAATACTATGACGGCGGCATTTCTGACCGACCATGATCTGATCGCCGTCGTCGACCTCCGTACGGGGCAGATCCTGCATGTGGTTTCCTCCCCGTCGGCGGACACGTTCTATCTCACCTTCTCACCGCGAGGACGATATCTGGCATACTATACGCAAAGCTCAATCATGAGCGGCGAACGGACATTCACTCTTCAGGATCTCATAACCGGTTGCACCTATACATGGGGTGAACCGACGGAAGAACGTGATCTCCTCGTCGAAGCGAATTCCGTGTTCTCCTTTGCACCGGACGATAGTCGCCTGATCTATCTCGATGACACGTCCGGTTTCAACTCCGTCTACAGCATCGATCTGCCGCCACTCCAAACCTTCCAGGAATTCGCGAACATCGGCAGGCCTGTCGTGAAGGATGACGGTAGCATGGTTGCCGAAGCGGTCTTTGCCACGCCGACTTCCTTCTTTTATACCGCCAATACCGTTGCGGCACCGTATATCTGGTCGCTCTATCGCTACGATTATGCGACCGATCGGTCGGCGAAAATCGACGACCAGGTCTCCTGGTATGCACCGTTACGGAATCTCGGCAGTTTCATCTCGTATCAGACGGTCGGCCTGCACGCCGGCGAAGCGATGCTTGCAACGCTCGACGGTACCGGAACCACGACAATCGAAACGCCGAATACAACACCTACGATCGCCATGGGAACGCCGGTTAAGTTTGCGGGCGGTGACGGCATCCTCTATCTGCCTCCGGGCTATACGACCTCCACGCAAAGCTCCTCGACACCCCCACTCATTGTCTGGTTGCACGGCGGCCCATACGAAGAACTGAGTGACGGCTACAACGCTTCACCGGTCTACGGCCGCTTCGATAAAATGCTTGAGGATCTGCGGCAGGCTGGATTCATGGTTCTTAAAATGGATTATCCCGGAAGTTTCGGCTACGGCACGGCGTATTTCCGAAGTTTGATCGGTAATGTCGGAAAAAGCGACGTCGCGGCAGTCGCTGCCGGCACGCAACTGATACAGAAAAATTACCATCCTTCCGCGACATATGTCATGGGCATCAGCTATGGCGGCTACCTGAGTCTCGAAACGGTCGCCGATGATCCGTCGCTCTATAACGGCGTCATTGCCATAAGCGCCGTGACCGACTGGTCCACTCTGTTTGCGGACGACGGCGATATCTCCGAGCTCTATTTCAACGGCTATCCTTCGGCGGCAAACGAGGCACTCTACGACCAAGCCGACATCTTCGGCAAGCTTGATCAGTTTGCCGGCAAGAAAGTGATGGTCGCCTACGGCGGATCGGATACGAACGTCCAGCCCCAGCAAAGCATTGATTTCATCCGTTCGCTCACGATGCTCGGCACGCCGGTCACGACCGTCGAATATCCGGACGAAAATCACGTCTTCAATAATGACACGAATCTCGCCAACTTCGAATCAAAGATCTTCTCGTTCCTCGGTGCGGTCGAACCGACATCATCGACGCCCTAGAAAGGTGGAAATGCCGTCTTTCATTCGATGACGATCCACGATTTCGCGAAACATCTCGACATCAAGAAGACCGAAAAAATGCCGGTGGTATTTGTGGGGCACGGAAATCCGATGAACGCCATCACGGAAAATATCTACCGTAAGAGTTGGATCAAGCTGGGGAAAGATCTCGCAAGACCGCATGCAACCCTCTGTATCTCCGCACATTGGCTCACCGGGAGAGATACCGCCGTTACGATGACAGAACGACCAAAAACCATCCACGATTTTTATGGCTTTCCTCCCGAACTTTATGAGGTGCACTATAATGCGCCCGGAGCACCTCTCGAAGCCGGCTCGGTCAGAACGACCGTCACATCTTCGGAGATACGTCCCGATCTTGACCGGGGGCTTGATCATGGCGCATGGTCCGTTCTAAGCAATATGTATCCGGAAGCGGATGTGCCCGTCTTTCAGCTCAGCATCGCCTATGAACGTCCGATGAACTATCACCGCGATCTCGCGAAAGAACTGGGCTTCTTGCGACAGAGAGGCGTGCTCATCGTTGCAAGCGGCAACTTGGTGCACAACCTACAAAAAATACGCTGGGAACAAAACGCAAAACCTTATGACTGGGCGCTGGAATTCGACGCGTTCGTGAAGAAAAGTATCGAGTCTGGCAATGAGAAGGCGCTGATCGATTACAAAAATCTAGGAGCGCTCGCCGACATGGCCCATCCGACGAACGACCACTATCTTCCCCTTATCTACGCCGCAAGCCTTCGGGATAAAACCGATGGTTTCCGTTTCTTCAGTGAGGGTATCGACGCCGGTTCCGTAAGCATGCGAAGCGTGATTTTCTCCTGACCGCCACGCCCACCGTGAACAAGTCCGCAGAATGTAAACTTCTGAGGATCCGCTTGGTCAGCCTAGCGGTTCAATCTTTTTCACAACAACAGCATGGACTTCTTCCGTCAGTTTATTATTGATTTCGATCATCTGGTGAATTTCGTCTTGAAGTTTTAGAAGCGCCTCCGTATCTTTATAGGTTTGTTCCGCCTGTTTATCAGAAGCGAGTGCGGCCACTTTCTGACCCACCATGATCACCGAGAGGAGGACTAACTGCAAAAATGTTTGCGCGATCCATGAGATCAGAACGGGTACCCCCCCTCGAATGGCTGCCGGGAGACTTATCAGCGCAATAACGGCAAAGAGATAGGCACACCACATGGTGCCTACGGCACTTGTTATGAACACCGCCAAACGGCCATTGAATCCGACGTGTTCGTTCTTCGTAAGATGAATGCCCTCTTTCGCTCTTTCTTCGATGCGGAGATGAAGAGCGTCATTTTCTTTCTTTTCCATGCTTTCATTATAACAAATAACTATTAAAGAGGCCGCTATTTGCTAGCGGCCCCTTCCGTTTTCTTCGGGTGAAAAAACTGATAGCGCGGGTGTTTCGATGGTTTTCCCGCAAGCCAGTCGGCATAATCGAGGATCGCCCCCACATAGAACGCGTCATGGTTGTATGCGAAGAGCGCCTGCCGATGCGACGCTTCACTTGAGCCCCATCCTGCACGGGAGAGATACTTGCCGATACTGCAGATCGCATCGCCATTGTCGAAAAGATCCGGAGCATCATCATCGTCGTCGTGACAGTTTACGGCGAGGACAGGATAGGAGGTCGGTTCGAACTGCGGCAGACCGAACGCTCCGGTGGACGATCCTTTGATAGAAAAGAGATCGGCGTCGCTGTCTTCGAAAATGGAGAGAAAAGCGATGAGTTGCTTCTCAGGCCATCCCGGCTGGATGAGATCCGGCCGCATGACGGCAAGCGTGTAAAGCGTCGTGACAACCGGCCGCTTTCCCATGTTCTGCCCCCATTGCGTTTCTATGTTCAGCACGCCGTCGATGACCTCGCGCGGAACTCCGAATTCCCTCTCCTCGCAGTTGAACGCGATGACGTTATTCTCCAAAAATCTCCGACCTTGTTCCTTTGACCACAGGCTGAAGACGTAGTCATAGTCATACCGTCTGGGCCTTCGGCGCGGGACGGCAGGTTTTGGATTCAGCGGACGGGCAAACATGGCCGGGTCGATCGCAAAACGAGGGTCGGTCACGATGGAGTTTCCGTACGATCCGAGCCGCTGTTTGATATGCGTGATGACAATTTTCTCCCGCACAACGGGATCGAATCTGACGGTGTGCCCGGCAGGAACCGCTCGCTTCGCACGCGGAGCGGCATCCGTGAACGGCGGTACGATGAGCGCGGCGAACAGCATGGAAACCTTCATGGATGTTTCCTCCTTGTGTGAAAGCGTTAAGGTGCTGAAATTGCTCTGTCTTCACCTTAGCACCGTGGTTCTCTTTTTGGAATATAAGAATCCTGTCTCGATCATGCAAATCAAAATCCCTGCTTTCGCAGGGATTTTGATCGGTGGCTCACAACCGCACAAAATCATAGTCGGTATTGCCCATACCGAGCGTTTTCATATATTCGATCTGATGAGGTCCGCTGCGGGACTCGATGCGTTCGATGATGTCGTGCTTTTGTTCTGCGGGAAGGCCGTAGACGAGATCGAGCGATGCCTTGTCGATGGCCACGATGTCGGTCGAGCCGAGAATGCCGATATCCGCGCATTTCGGCGCGGCGCCATGCGCATCACAGTCGCAATCGACCGAGATGTTCTTCAGTACATTAATATATGTGATATGGCCCTTGAAATGATCGACGGTAGCCTTCCCTGATTCGACCATTCTTTCAAGAAACCCCGGACCGATATGATCCATGGCGTCAGGACCGAACTCGGTCATGCCGTGCACCATGGCTTTCCCGACATGGCCGGAAGCGATACCGATGCCGATGTTCTTCAGCGATCCACCAAACCCGCCCATGGCATGGCCCTTGAAATGCGTATAGACAAGGAGCGAATCGTAATTCAAGAGATGCTTACCGACCGCAACCTCGGTCAGATGATCGCCCAGCGTATAATCCTTTCCCTTGGCGAGAAACTCCTTCATGCCCGGCACCGGCAACATGACGTCGCCCTCCTCGTCCATGATGTCGACAGGGCAGAAATCAAAACCGTTCGTTTTCAAAACTTCGCGATGGCCGGCCGTCTCGTAGCGCGGGCTCGGGTAGAGCACATTGCATTCGACGATGGTGCTGTCCGGGATCTCCGCCTGCAGACCCTTGATGAGTTCGAGCGGAAGAAGGTTCGGACCATGCGGTTCACCGGTGTGCAGTTTGATGCCCACTTTTCCGGTCATCCCCTGGTTGATGCGGGAATATATTTCCGTGAGTCCCTTGACGCTAATATCGGCCGTAAAGAAAACCGTGGAATTATTTTTATTCATGGATGTATCCATGATACCACCAAAAATCCCGCACCGTAATGATGACCGTGATGAAAGCCCTCCAGACAACGAGCCCTCCGAGATCACTCCTTTCCGCTGTTGGATTGGCTTCTAAAGCCTATCCATATGCCGTTTGGATCCTTAACGAATCCCATTGCGAACTCTCCGTCGTCGGTCTTTCTTTCCATTAATTCCATGGCGACCGGCGCTCCCCTCTTTACGAATTCTTGAAAAGTTTTCTTGGCGTCTTCCACTACGAACATCAAGTGATCCAATTCGACCCCGTCCATCTTCCATGGAGTATACAATTTGCAATCCTCCGCATAGTACATGAGGTTCAATCTCTGTCCGGTCCCTTCATCAAGCAAACTGATAACTTGTTCTCCAGGCATATAACTGCGCTTTTCGACGATCTTTAACCCCAGATCCTCGTTATAGAATTTTAATGATTTTTCCAGATCATTGACCCTTATCGCGACATAATTCAGTCCCGTCATATTTTTGTGAATTATAAATTTATTTTTTTTAAAGCTTTATCCTTTTGAATGCCCAGGTTCCGACCATTACCATTATAACAGTAAAGGCAATGAGCACCGCAAAATCGAGCGTCAGACCATAACTTGTTATCCCTAAAATAACCGACCTCAATGCGTCAACGGCATAAGAAACCGGGTTTATCGTCACGATGACCCTCAACCAGGTCGGCAGGTTTGTGACCGGGAACAGCGCGCCGCTCAGGAAAAACAACGGAAAGATGACAAAGCTCGAGATCAATCCAAATCCTTCAGGGCTTTCCATGATCGAACCGATTGCGAGTCCGAGGCTGGTCACCGCGATCAGCAGCAAGATTATAATGACAAAAGTTAAAATGATCGTTAACAGGCTGAAATGGATCCCGAAGAATATCGCGCCGAGTATCATCAAGATGATTATTTGCAGCAAACCGTCCGTTGAACCCCCCAAGGCTTTGCCGAAAAACATCGTGCTTTTGTTCAATGGCGCGACTAAGACTTCTTTTAAAAAATCTATGCGCTTATCCAGGATGATATACAATCCAAAAAATAACGAGCCGAAGAGAACGGTCATCACAAGAATTCCGGGAAATAAAAATTGCTGATAATTGGCGCCGCTCACGGCTCCGGGTTCAATGATCGATCCCAACCCGGTTCCGAAAATGACCAACCATAAAAGCGGCTGAATGATCGCCCCGATCAGCCTTGAAGGCTCTCTCATGAAAACAAGAAGTTCCCGATACCAGATCGCGTAGAGCCCCTTTAGTTCTGAATTTATGTTTGACATGCTTTATAAAAAACAATCACCTATTTTCTGAATGCATGGTTCTGGTCATCCAGCCGCCCTCGCCTTCATCCGAGCCTTCTCTTATTTGCCTGCCGGTCAGTTTTAAAAATACGTCTTGCAATGTCGGGGAATGAAGCTCAACGTTCTCCGCCTCGCCGACCTTCTCCAAAATTTTCTGCAAATGAGCACTGGCGTCGTTGACGGTCAAACTCAACAAGCCATCTTTATAGTGCACGTTTTTCACGAAATCCATTTTCTGTATCCCGGGTAAGTCCGGGTTTTTCGTTTTTATGGTGACCAAATCCCCTCCGAGGCTTTTCTTGAAATTGACCGGGGTATCCAACGCGATCAGTTTGCCATGATCGATGATCGCGATCCTGTCGCAAAGCTCGTCCGCCTCTTCCATATAATGCGTGGTTAAAATAATGGTTATCTTATTTTCCGTTGATAATTTTTTGATGTATTCCCAGAGATTTTCCCTTGTCTGGGGATCCAATCCTAAAGTCGGCTCGTCTAAAAACAATATCTTGGGACTATGCAGGAAACCCCGGGCAAGTTCGAGCCTCCTTCGCATGCCACCCGAATACTTCCTCATTCTTATGTTTTGCTTGTCGGTCAAATCGACCAATCTCAACCCTTCATCGATCTTTTTGTCTATCTCACTATCTTTGACTCCATACATCAAGGCATGCAGATAAAGGTTTTCCCTCCCCGTCAGAAGGTCGTCCGAACTCGGGTCCTGGAAAACGAATCCTATGGAGCGTCGAACCTGCGTCGGATGTTTTGCGACGTCAAAACCGTTGATCACCGCGTTCCCGCTGGTCGGCGGCAAAAGCGTGGCCAACATCGAGAGCGTCGTTGTTTTTCCCGCGCCATTCGGACCCAAAAGCCCGAAAATCTCCCCTTCATTTATCTCTAAAGACAAATTATCCACGGCCGTAAAGTCGTCGAATTTTCTTGTCAGATTTTTTATTTCTATGAGAGGCATGACCTTGTTTTACTTGTTCAGTTATTTTATCAGAGAAACCCTGCAATAAAAAGGCGGTTTTTCAAATAAAAGTTCCGATATGCTCGAAGCGATAAGGTTCTCTTTAATAAAGCGATATCCTGCGTCTCATACGGACAATTACGGGAGCACGTAATAGAGAGATATTACTTCACGGCAAACGTCGCCGTACTGCTATTAAGCTGCGTAAGGGTGATGAAATAATTGGCGGAATCGTATGCTTGGCCGACGGCAAGGGTCTGGGGCGGAATCGGAACCTGTGCGAGCATGCAGACGATCTTTGGCTTGGGATCGGACGGGAACGAATTCCAGCAACCAACCGGCGTGATCTGGATCGTTGCCGATGACGAAGCGATGCTTTGCAAGGTAAAATAGGCGTTCTCATTGCGGATCTCTGCGATGCCGCCGGATGAAAGCGTTACGTTTTCAGGCGCATTAACCTGTTGGATGCTCGAAGTGGCTGTGGTGCTCGCGGAACCGACGACGACCGTTGTCGTCGCAAGAATCAAGATAGCGGGGCAACCGCAAACGCCATTCGCCGGACAACTACAAGTGCCGCTCGTGAGACTTGCCGTGTAAGTTCCCGTGGCAACGTAGGTATGCGAAACCATGCCTTCCGCATTGCAACTTGAGCACACTGGTACAACGCCAAGATTTCCCGTCGTACCGTCGCCAAAATCAACCGCGTTCCCGAGGGTGCTCCCCTGGGGTGCGCTCGCAACGAATTGCACGGTGAGAGGCGCGCTGCCGGATTGCGGATCAGCGGAAAAACTCTCCACCGTCGGCGTGCTGCTACTATTATTGCCGCCGTTCGGGATGGTGCAGTGGGATTCACCGACGGAGTTCAGCATCGTCCGGGTCGAGGAACCGAAATATCCGGTGCCTCGCGAAAGATCGAGCGGGGTCAAAACATCAGCCGCATTCTTTTCCTGAAATGCCGTGACAGCGGCAGACGTTATAGATCCAAAATATCCCGTCGCCGGAACCGTTTCGCCGTCAAGCGTCAGCTCTTTTTGAAGCGCCAGCACATCATCGCCGCGGCTTCCAATACCGAGATTTTCAGTGTAATCCACGCACCACGGAGCGATCGCTGCCGGTGGTTTGTTGTCACCCGGTAGAATACGTGGGACAGAGGAACTGACAACCGACGGACTCACTGCCGCAGACACACCGCTATTTATGACTGCGGCCGAAGAAAAAAGAGGAACTGCGAGCATCATCGCACTCGCTAGGGCAAACATGGATCTTTTGATCATATTTTATTATTCAAATTTTTTTATTGTTTCGGCTCCACGACGACCGCGGTGCCATAAGCAAGCACCTCGGTAACCCCATGCGTGATCTCTGTCGCATCATAACGGGCGCCGATCACGGCATTTGCACCCATCTCTCCCGCATGCTCGAGCATGAGATCAAATGCATCCTCGCGTGTCTTTTCGCACAATTTGGTGAAAAGAGAAATATTACCTCCAACCAGGGTCTGCAACCCTGCGCCGATAGAACCGAAAATGTTGCGTGAACGGACGATAATGCCTCGTGCGATCCCCAGATTTTTTACAATGCGATAATTATCCAACTCGAATGCCGTCGTTACCATCGCATGTTCAACTGTTTTATTATCCATGTTTTTATTTTACCACATAAGCAACTCAGTGCGAGAAACCCTCAGAACAATAGACCGAACATGAATGAACAGCGGAGCGCAAAAAAGTTTTGCTTTCCTATTCGATCTCGTACTGCAAGGTCATGGTGATATCCACTTCCTGTGAGCCGGGTTGAATGGCGGGCGTAGCGGCAGCTTCGGGAGCTTTCATCTCTACGGAGCTTTGCGCCATATTGTACACAACCGACTGATTGCTATCGTCTTCCTGCACGGAGAGCAGACGTCCGATCTTAAACCCGGACTCCTGCGCAACAGCCTGTGCCTGCGCTTTGGCTTTCGTTATCGCATCGGCACGCGCGTCGTTCTGAACCGCCGTCGGATCGTCGAGCGTGAAGCTCAACGAACCGACATTGTTCGCCCCGTTCTTCACGACCCCGTTCATGATATCGCCGATCTTACTGAAATCGCGGATCTTGACGTCGACGGACTGAGTGACGGTGTAACCAACGATCGAAGCCGGCGGGCAGGCTGTGGTTTCCGCCGACACAGAAGATCCAACGTCACCGACCGGCATCATCGGCTCATGATAAACAACGGGAACGGGACTGCAATTGTAGGTCTGATAACGCGGCTCGATATCATACGATTCGGTCTTGATATCTTTATCGGCGACGCCATCCGACTTCAAGAACGCGATCGCCTTGTTCACGGCATCGGTGTTCGTCGCCTGCAACGCCGCGATGCCATTGCCGCCCTCCGTGGTAACTTCAAAGCTGAACTCGGCGACATCGGGAACCGCCGTCGCCTTACCCTCCCCGGAAACCGAAAAACTCCTGAACGAGGACGGCGGTATCGACTTCCCGTACGAAACGGCATAACTGACGGCCGCATAGCCAAGCGTAAGCACCACGACTCCCGCCACAATGCCCAAAATGTTCTTTAATTTTTGATTCATGATTTGATCCTTTTATTTATATCGGGGCTTCCCTGCCCTGTCCCATGTACTACGATGGCGCAGAAAAAAGGTAACGTCAGTTCTCCACCAACGGCACGATAATGCTTGGCGCGGCTGAACCCTGACCCTGGATCGGGAATGCGAAAGCCGGTACGAGCAACCCTTTATCCTCATCGACATAGGCCCGAATCGGTGTTCCGAGCCCTAGTTCCTGGATCCCCGTTCCCGCCGAGACGACGCCACTTCCCGCTTCCTGCTTCGCAAGGGAAATGATCTTGGCCGTATCAACGATCGCTCCATATGAAGAGGCTTCGTAATTCTGCACGCTCAATCCATGGACGCTCTCCACGCGCCCATATTGGGCATTCACCTCCACCGTAAGTCCGATTTTTTCGCCGTCCATCGCATAGACCTCCCTACCGTTCACGACTTCCGGATAGAACACGCTGACCGCAGCGCCACTGCCGAGTACTTTCGCCTCGCCGTAGTCCGCTGCGTTGATCCCATGATCCTTCAAGAATTGATTTGCGATACCCAATGCGGAACTCGACGAAAGCGATTTCGATACGGCGTTCCCGGCAACCGACGGCCACCGGCCGGGAGCGGGATCGATGGAAACATTCCCGCCCGAAAGATCGACCGTCACCAAATAGCCGAAATCTTCGTCCTGCACAAAGGTTAAATTGGTAATCGCCGCATTGCCGAACGAAGACGTGCCGGCATAGCCGAAGCCCGTCTTTCCCAAGATCGCAGCAACATCACCCAGCGAGAACGTGCTGGTTGTCCTCTTAAGAACATCAACCGCGGCGTCGCTCTGGGAAAATGCCTCTCCCCGATAGACATAGCCGATTGCGGCCGGAGATGCTGATGAAGGCGCGGCGGGTGTCGGAGACAAGCTCATGATCTGCATCTTCGCGTTCATTTCCTCCGACGAAGTTGCGCTGGACTCCCCTGTCGGCAGAGCAACAGGTCCCGCCATCGGTTGCATGAGAGCCTGGACATTCTCGACTTTCGGCACGGAAACCGTGCGCGGGGACGGCGCGACGGCAATCGTTCCGAAGGCATGATCACCGACTCTTGTGATCGTCACGGCCGGAAGCAAGGCGACGACGTTATTATTTTCCTTTTGCGGATGAAGTGCGGAAAAACCGAACCACGCAGCGAATGCCACCGCGATCACGGCGATCGACGAAAGAATGAAATTCCCGAAACGCGGAACGAGACGTCCGAAACTCCGATCGACGACCTTCCTTCGGGATAATTCGGCGATCAGTTGCATCCGCAAGGCGCGCTCGAAATCGGGATCGGGCTTCACGCTGGGTTTCACGACAAGTTCCCGGACGAGAGCGGCGAGCTCCCGTTCCTTTCCCCGTAGCGCCCCATCGGCCGCACATAATTCTTCAACTATTTTCTTTATGTTTTCTTCGTTCATGATGCGTGATGATTACGATGAGATGGTGCAGAAAAAGATCAGCAGCAGAATGGCGAGCGGCGCCACCTCTTTCAGCTTCGCCATCGCCCGATGGAAACCGACCTTGCAACTTGCCTCGCTCCTTCCGGTTATCGCCGCGATCTCCTTGTAGCTCATGTCGTCCCAAACCCGCATCGTCACGATTTCGCGCTGAACCGGGGTCAAAAGCTCGAGCAATTTTCTGGCTTTTTCGGAAAACTCGCGACCGATCGCCGCAGCCTCGACGTCCGATCCGTCGGTCACCGCCTCCGCAGCCTCGATCGAAGACGTGATTTTTTGGGTCCGGAAATGGTCGTATAACGAGTTCCGCGCGATGCGGTACAGCCACGCAGAAAAATTCCCTTTGCGCTCGTCGAATCCGCTAAGTCCGCTGATCGCCTTGAAAAAAGTGGTGCTCACAAGATCCTCCGTGATTCCCTTGTCGCGGATCCGATAAAACAGATAGCTATAGATCTTTTCAAAATAGGCGTCGTAAAGCACGCCGAATCCTTCGGCGTCTCCGGCTTTCACCTGGGCGATGATAGTTTGTTCCTGCATGCCTCACGTGATGAATATTACGAAGAACTCCGGATAAGGTAACATGCGCAGTGCGCCGTTGCCGGAACCAGGCCAAAAAGCCCGAACCGGGAATCCAACGCTTTCATTATACAAAAATGATATCATGGAAATATGACCCAACGGCTTCCACTGACCAAGATGAGATCGTTTCCATTATCGAAGGTCTATGGTCTTTTGGAAACGGGACCTGTCGTGATGCTCACGACCTCACGCAACGGCAAGGCGAATGCGATGACGATGTCGTGGCACACTATGCTCGATTTCGAGCCACCGCTCATCGGATGCGTCGTGAGCAACCGGGATTATACGTTCGAAATCCTGAGAAAGACCAAGGAATGCGTCATTGCGATCCCGACCGTGGAAATCGCGAGAAAAACCGTGGAAGTGGGCAACAGCTCCGGTCGCGACGGCATTGATAAGTTCAAAAAATTCGGCCTCACAGCCCTGCCCGCTATATGCGTCAAAGCGCCGCTCATCAAGGAATGTTATGCCAATCTCGAATGTAAAGTCGTCGACACGGCCATGGTGAACAAATACAACTTCTTCGTTCTTGAGGTTCAGAAAGCATGGATCGATCCCGCAAGAAAAAATCCGCGAACCATCCATCACCTGGGCAACGGCGTTTTTATGGTTGCAGGAAGGACGATCAAGCTTCCGTCAAAGATGCGGTGATTTCATGGAAATCTGTCCGAGCTCTTTTATCAAACCATAGCCATTTTTCAATGCTACAAGCCGAAAGGCTTGAGTGGATTTCCGCTCACGATAGCATCCGCCTCCTGGTATCCCGTGCTGTAATCGAAATCCCATCGGGGAGGGATGGCAAAGACATACCGATTGTTGCGCCCCATCTCCGAAGCCGGGAGTGGCGCGGCAGAAATTTCAAAGGTGCCGTTTCCCCCATCATACGCATTCCATTGAGCCAAGGTAAAAACCATGACGGGGATATCTTCATAGTGATCGGCGGCTGTCCAGTTCGGATTCCTGATGAGAAGTTCCGTTCCGGTCGCGATGATCCCCTGTTCCGAAGTGCCGGACCCGCTCCACGTCTTGTTGACGATGGAATATCCCTGCCAATCCGCAGGCAAAAGAAAATCGAAACCGTACTGGCTGTTTTGGTATACGATCGAGGTTGAAGCGGTCGTCCCCTGGCCGGCCGGAGCCGAAGATGTGGCGGTCGATGATGGAAGTGTCGTTGTCGCAGCGACACCGAGCGGAACCCCCGATGATTGAGGTGATGTCGTTTGGCGCGTTTCGTAATACCAAACTCCGGCTATAAAAACCAATACGATAACCAAAACCACAATAACCGCGAGCGTTGAGAATCCTTTTTTATTTTTATCCATTGCTTTGATCATAGCATATCCGCAAAAGCCCTCCCGCATAGCATTTGTTTTAACAATCTAGGCCAACACGTAGTACCTCTGTATTTTTTCTCTAACATTCGAATTATTTCAACCGAAAAGGAACGATCGAAGTCTTGACAGATTATCTGTTTATGTGTTATCATAACAAAACTTCAGTAGCCAGTGGCATACGCCTTAAATCTTACGGCTGGCATCTGCTGTACTCCGGCTGCTACGGCAACCGGATCTCTATGGAGAGAAAATGAACTTTGACAATTTCACCCTTACGCCTGGAAATTTCGCGGCGATAATCGCCGGGTTGGTGCTTGGCATTGCCATCGTTACCTTCATCATTCCCGCCCTCAAAGACCGGAAGAAAAGGAGAGCGACGATCGAGATCATCAGGAAGGAAGACGAACGTATTGCGAACCTTCCCGAACTGAGCACGAGATATCTTCTCAAGATCCCTGCCAGGGTAACGAATTTTACCAAGGGAGAGCCCCGCACTTTCGGTAATCGGTACAATCGCCTCATCGTCTTTGACGAGAAGGGTGACGGATGGCTCGGCCTCTTTATGCCCTCGACCTTTCAAGGTCTCTATGACGGTGAGTACATCCAGCAGAATTACTGGGTTCCCTTCCGTGGCTCCGGAGAAGCATATTCCGGCGATCCGGTCGTGGTTAATGGCCAGAAGATTGATATCTATCCGATATGGATGAATTCATCGCCGACCGACACCACAGAGTGGAAAACATGGGCAGCATTTGAAAAGGCCTTCGATGAGGAGCATCGTGGCGTGAGTTATTCCGATGAGTTCCACCGGTTCACCCCGTTCAAAAGGAGTCATGAGCTCGAGGAAAAGCGCAAAGAATTCGAAGCTCTGCGGGCAAGTGTCGCGCCCAAAAAGAAGAACGTTAAGTAATCCAGCCCTGCGGATAGAAAGGCTTACGCCAATCTGTTCGCGGGGCTTTTCTATTTCGCTTTCTGCACAGAATCGGACGAAGTTCGACTTGGAGCTACTCCATTCTCGAGACTTAAAGTACTTTAAGTCAAGCGGCGGGCGTTGCTCGAAAGTAAACCGCAATCTTCTCTAAGCTCCGTTTTTCTATGCGACAGAGAGCAATCTCTCCTAACGAGGCATACTCTGTACCGTTTCGATCTCCTTCGCGATCTTGTCCTCGATCGTCAACGCTCCATTGGCATAAAAATCATAACCCGAATCGGCCGAACCGGAAAAATAGATCATCGCCGCGTTCCATTCGCCGGTGCGCGTCATGGATGATGCGCCGGAATCAGAGAGGAACAGTCCCGCAGCAAGAAAGGCATCCTTCGTATTCCATGGATCGGCCGGCGCACTGGTGATCTTTGCAACGCGACTCCCGTACAACATCCATGTGGAAGGAATGAAATCGGCGGGTCCCATCGCGCCGCCCCAGCCAAAGCTCATCGGACAGGTAACCAAGGTCTTCAAGGGATCCTTTCCGAGCGCCTTGGTTATGGTAAGAAAATCGGGAATATCCCTTGCGGGATCCATGGTCTTCGATGTGCTTGCGCCGTCGCCCGCCCTGATCCCCTCTCCCGTTTCGAGATTCGTCAAATAGCAAAGATCGGTTTTCTCCAGACTCAGTTCCTCCTGCAAGATGGCCAGCAAAAAGGCTGGCCGGATCTTTGTCGTGCTTGCGACGGAATCGGCGAGAGCCAATGCTTCCCCGAACGTAGTAGTGCTGGTCTGCCCCAGGAGATCAAAGTTCCCCGCAAGAATATCGTGAGCCGACGATGACGAGATCGTCGTCGACAAGGGTGTCGAGGTTGACCGCATCAGTTCGAAACTCGGCGCAACAACGTTCGTCTTCGTCTCTTCGCTTGCGGCTGTCATCGCCACCCCTCCGATATCCGTGCGCGCCACAGCATCCCTATTCCGCAGAAAATAGGTCACACCGAACACGGCAAAGACGATGAACGC
>Ga0255356_1000292_pt1 | contig 34706 bp, 28 predicted proteins | sample HBST100metaG_FD_189944 | JGI IMG/M metagenome (GOLD analysis project Ga0255356, IMG submission 189944) | Peat soil microbial communities from Stordalen Mire, Sweden - H.B.S.T100 | ecosystem: Environmental > Terrestrial > Soil > Wetlands > Peat | place: Sweden: Norrbotten County, Stordalen Mire...
CCACGACTTGATCTGTGCCATCCTGAACCGTATCTTCACCCAACTTGCACCCTCTGCTTCCGGCTATTTGCCTGCACGTATCAGGTTCGACACTATTTACGGATAAGTTCTTAGCATTGGGTGCCCCATCCTTGCGCTTTGCCGGGGTCCCCACGGATAGGTCTTCGTCCGTGGGATGGTCAGGCGCAAGGGTGGGAAGCAATCACACTATTTTCGGGCCGGATCAATAATGCAGAGCGCAAATAAGCACCCTTCCCCGGCGGCAAAATGCGTTGCGCGGCGCACATGCGCGGCGCAACGCAAAGAGCCATCCTCGCGGGGAGGATGGCTCTTTGCATTCCAGGCTGAAATGCCGTGCTAAACCTTCACTTCCAGATCGGCGATTACGTCGAAGAAGCGCTGATCGAGGCGGCGGTTGGTGGCAATGGCTTCCTTGATGGTGATGTCGGTAACGTCAAGGCCCTTGAGCACCGCGATGCGGCCCCACTTCTTGTCGTGGACCATGTCGATGGCGTGCAGGCCGTAACGCTGGCCGAGCAGGCGGTCATAGGCCGTGGGAACGCCGCCGCGCTGGGTGTGGCCCAGGTTCACTGAGCGGGTCTCGAAGCCGGTCTTCTGCTCGATCAACTCTGAGAGCGCTTCGCCGATGCCGGAAAGGCGGGCATGGCCGAACGAGTCAACCTGCGCGGAGCCGATGACCTGGCCAACCTCGGGCAGATGGCAGCCCTCGGCAACCACCACGATGCCGTAGTGCTTGCCGTGGTCGTAGTTGTACTTGAGCAGCGCCGCCACGTGGTCGATGTCGATTTCCTTTTCGGGAACCAGAACCACGTCCGCGCCGCCAGCCACGCCGGAGGCATAGGCGATCCAGCCGGCATCGCGACCCATCACTTCGATCACAATGACGCGGTTGTGGGAGTCGGCGGTGGTGCGAATGCGGTCAACGGCCTCGGTGGCGATAGAGACAGCGGTATCGAAACCGAAGGTGGTGTCGGTACCGTTGATGTCGTTGTCGATGGTCTTGGGAACGCCCACGCTGGGTACGCCGTTCTCGCTCAGGAAGAGGGTCACGGACTGCGTGTCGTCGCCGCCCAGGGCGATCAGCGCGTCGATCTTGTTGGCCTTCAGGACTTCCTGAACCTTCTCGATGCCGCCGGGAATCTTCTTCACGTTGGTGCGCGAAGAGTGGAGGATGGTGCCGCCCGTCAACTGGATGCCGTCGATGCGCTCCAGGGTGAGGGGAATGAAATTGTTGTCAAGCACGCCCCGCCAGCCGTTGAGGAAGCCGATGAACTCATCGCCGTAGTGGTTGATGCCCTTCTTGACAGCCGCGTAGATCACCGCATTCAGTCCGGGGCAGTCGCCGCCGCCGGTCAACAAAGCAACTCGCATCGTAAAATCTCCTAATCGAATTTGCGCGGCCGCCTGGGCCGTGCCGGGAGCAACTCCCTGATGAACCGTGGCGCCTGAACCTGCCTGATCGCCGATCTCGACGCCATAAACAGTGTACCGCGCCGCTGTAAAGAGAAATCGTGATCGTGCTCACGCGCATGGAATAACCAAGCCGCTGCATTTCCTTGTTGGGAAGAGCGCCGCGGTGGTTCAATAAGGTATGCCCGGAACAGGAGCGCTTTTATTGCTGGCCTTTGCCGGCCTGGTTGTAACCGTCTTGCTGGTGTTGCTCCAGTTAACCCGCCTGGGATTCCTGGTGCGCTCGACCATCCCCGACCGGCCGCGGCGGCGCATGTTCATCGCCTCGGTCTCTTTCCTGGTCACATTTGCGGGTGTGCGAATCCTGGTTCACCGGATCGTGAACCACGAGGGACACTTCCAGTGGGTGGTGGTGCATGGCATGCACATTCACCACCTGGTATGGGGCATTCTCATCCTGCTGCTGGTGGGTTATGGCTGGCTGCTCGACCTGGGCCGGTCGCACTCGCCACTCTCCATCTTCTTCAGCCGGCTCATGTCGGTCAGCTACGGCGTGGGCGCCGCGCTCACCCTGGACGAGTTTGCGCTGTGGCTCAACCTGGAACCGGACGCCTACTGGTCCAGCGCCGGACGGCTCAACATCGACGCCATTATTCTCTTTGGCGGGCTGCTGGCCGTCGGCGCGTGGGGAGCGCCCTTTTTCCGCGGGCTACAGCGGATGTGGGGCTTGGGTAAGGAATTCAGGCAGCGGAACTCCCCTATTCGCCGCGTGAAGTTGCTTCGTCGGCGTAAAGCGCGTCGACCGCCGCCGCGTATCGGGCCGTAACCGCACGGCGCTTCAGTTTCATTGACGGCGTCAACTCTCCCGTTTCGATGGACCACTCCTCGGCCACCAGGCGGAAACGCTTCACGGTCTCAAAGTTGGCCAGGCTGCCGTTCACCACACGGACAATCTCGCCATAGAGCGCAATGACGCGGCTGTCGGCCACCAGTTCAGCGTGGGATTTCGCCTCGATTCCGTGATGGCGGGCCCAATCCTCCAGCGCGACAAAGTTGGGTGAGAGCAGCGCCGAGACGAACTTGTGCTTGTCGCCCACCAGCGCGGCCTGCGCCACCAGCGGGCTGATGGTGAGCTTGCTCTCAATGGGCTGCGGCGCTACCAGCTTGCCGCCGGAAGTCTTCAGCAGTTCCTTCTTGCGGTCGGTAATGGTAAGGAACCCATCCGCGTCGAAATGGCCGATATCTCCGCTGTGGAACCACCCCTCACTGTCGAAGCACTCGGCCGTGGCTGCCGGCTTTTGCCAGTAGCCCGCAAACACCGACGGGCCCCGGACCAACAACTCGCCGTCGGCGGCCGCCTTGCACTCGACATTGGACAACAACCGTCCCACGGTGCCCAGGCGATGGGTGAGGGGCGTATCGAGAGCAATGAGCGGCGAGGTTTCGGTCAGTCCGTAGCCCTCATAAAGAGCGATCCCTACCGAGGCGAACCAGTTGGCCGTGTCTATCCCCAACGGCGCGCCGCCTGAAACAAACACCTTGACCCGGCCTCCAAATGCCTCGCGCACCTTGGAATAGGCCAGTTTGTCGGCCAGCTTCCACATCGGCGAAGAAGGCCGGCGTCCGTCATAAACCGTTTCGCGATGGCCGGCGCCCACACGCACCGCCCAGGCGAGCAGGCGCTTCTTTACCGGCGACAGGGCCGCGCGGCGCTCCGCCTCCTGGCGAATCTTCTCGTAGACCCTGGGCACGGCCACAAACACCGTGGGCCGGATATCACGCATCGCCTCTGGCAGTTTGTCGAACTTGCTGCAATAGGCCACCTGCACTCCATAGGAGTACATGACGTAGTCCAGCGCGCGAGCCGTAACGTGCGACAGAGGCAGAAAGGAGATCAAGGCGTCCGTCGGGCCAAACTTGAATTCCACTGAGGCGCAGTTCTGGTTTGCGGCGATGTTGCCGTGGGTGAGCGACACGCCCTTGGGCTCGCCGGTCGTGCCGGAAGTGTAAATCAGCGTGGCCAGATCCTCGGGCCTCACCGAGCGCACCAGCGCATCGAACACTGGATTGCGTTCGCTGCCGCGGGCATCGGCCCCGGTCATCAGATCGCTGAAGGCAATGGCGCCCTCCGGCGGCGCGGGCGAATCCATCATCACGATCCGCTCAAGCTGAGTTTGGCCGCGAACGGCGTTCAGCTTGTCGAACTGCTGCCGGGTGGAGACCACGGCGATGCGGCAACCAGCGTCTGCCACCAGCGCGGCCACTTGCTCGCCGGTCAGCGTTGGATAGATGGGCACATCCGCGGCGCCGATGGCCAGTGTGGCGAAGTCGGTGACGGCCCACTCCCAGCGGTTCTCGCTTATCAGGGCGATTCGGTCGCCTTTTTGCGCGCCCCAACCGAGAAAAGCCTCGGCGAGCGCCCTCGTCCGCTGATACATCTGGTCCGAGGAAATGGGTTGCCATTGACCAAACTCGTCCTGCCAGAGCACGGCGCGCGGGTTGGCTGCCGCGGCTACGCGGCGAAAGAGGTCATTGATTGTTGAAATCGGGGCGATAATTGTCATTTGATTGAAATAGGGGACACGGGCAATTCCTAACCGCGACCAGTTGAGAGTGTATCAGCGCGGAGGGGTTGAGGGTTGGCCCGGCCTCTCGGAATCTCCGCCTTCATTCGACTCGGCGGACGGCCGACCCGTCAACTGCGCGCTTTTGAGCCTCGCCGCGACCAGTCCGCATCCCCGCAAAAATCTTCTTGAATGCACTGAAATCAATCCTGCATATCTGCAAAATTCAGTGTTTCGGCAAGGCATTCCACGCGGTAAACTGTGACAGGAACCGAAAAAATTCTCTCCAACCTCAAATCTCAAGTTCCCACCCTTCAATCATGCACAAACTTACCCCGGCCTTGTCTCCCAGCGAACCCGACCCGTATCTGCTGAAGAAGCTGGTCTGGGTAAATCGTGTCCTGCTGTCCGCAGTGGCATTGATTTCCGTTGCCATCCTGACAATGTGGCTCATCCCTGCGCTGGGACGCATCCTTCCCGGCGGCTGGCAGCTCATGAAGGGTAACACCGCGCTCGCCGCACTGCTCAGCGCAATCAGCCTGGAATTCTCCGAGCCATGGCACTCCAAAAGAATTCGCCGGTTCAGTCTGCTGTTCGCCGGCCTGGTGACATTGCTGGCCGCTCTCACGCTCATCGAATACTGGTTTCACATCTCCCTCGGCATCGATTCGCTGCTTCCCTTCGATCGCGGATCCGCTTTGCTGCTGCCTGGAAGAATGGCTCCTCAGACTGCCAGCGGGCTTGCGCTTGTGGGGATCTCCACACTCCTGATCGGAGCGCGGAATCGCTTCGCCGTTCGCCTCGCCGATTTGCTCGTCTTCTGCCTGGGCCTGCTGGTTCTGATCCTTTTCTCTGGACACCTCTTCGGCGCCCTGCGGATGTTCGGTCTCTCCGACAGTATTCTCATCTCGCCTCAGACTCTGCTTTGCTTTTTGCTGCTGACCCTGGTGGTGCTTCATCGCCGCGCCGAGAATGGCGTCTTTTCAATCTTTCTTGGACGAGGAATCGGCAGCAGGATTGCCAGAATCCTCACCCCGATCTTTCTTCTAGTGCCGTTCTTGCGCGAAACCGTCAGAGCCCACATCCTCAGCGCTTCCCGGATGCCTGCTCATTACGCCGCCGCGATGCTCGCCTCGCTAGCCGCAATGCTGTCCTTTCTCCTGCTGCTGTTTCTCGCCTGGCGCATCAACAACATGGAGATAAAAATCCACGATTTGTCGCTGCGCGACGAATTGACCGGCCTTTACAACCTCAGGGGATTCCACCTGCTTGCCGAGCAGTCGCTGCGGCTGGCGTATCGCAATCAACTTCCGTTCTCTGTCCTGTTCATCGATCTGGACAATCTGAAGCAAATCAACGACTCGCTCGGCCACGGCACCGGCTCGGCATTCCTGGCTGAGACCGGCGATATTCTCAGGGGCGCCTTCCGCGAAACCGATGTCTTGGGACGAATCGGCGGAGACGAATTCGCAGTGGCAGGCCAGTTCGGCCAGATGGCAATTTCACTCGCCGCCCAGCGGCTGCGGAAAACCACGGCTCAGCGAAACGCTGAAAGCGACCTGGAGTTTCCACTCAGCTTCAGCCTTGGCCATGTCACCTCGGAAGATGGCCAAGGCGAACCCCTGGATGAATTGCTGGCCAAAGCCGACCAGGCAATGTACCAGGAAAAACGCCAAAAGAAAGCAACATTGCCAAACGATCTGTGAACAAGCCGAAAGAATGCAACGCCCAGCCTGCTTGGGACGGACGCTGCCGAACAGGCTGCGGAAAGAAGCGAAACAGTACGCGAATATTCCTCATGGGCCAAAGTCTCCGTTGATTATGTTGGCTTTACGCACGAATTGGAGTCCATGCGCGCAAGAACATCAGGCGGCGTCACCTCCCCGCAACCCGAAAGCTCGCTTTGCATACTTATGCGTAGTTGACGTATATTTATACACGTGCGGTTTTCGCTTGCGATCTGTACCTTGGACTCGCATGCAAGCGAAACCGGGGATTGGCAATGAAACACCAACGTCTCGACGCGATACGGGAACTGCTGGCCCACACCGTGGTGGCCAACCAGGACGACCTGCGCCGCAAACTGCACAGCCGGGGCATTGAGGTCACTCAGGCGACTCTCTCGCGGGACATTCACGAGTTGCGCCTCTCCAAAGGGCCAGGCGGCTATTCTCTGCCCAACGGCAACGGAGGCTACGGCGCATCCGCCGAGGAAGAAGACGACAGTCCTCCCTCGGTGGCTGAGATGATCGAGAGCTTTGGCCTGCGCGTGCGGCAGGCGATGAATCAGGTGGTCGTGGGCACGGTGATGGGCGGAGCCCAGCCTTTGGCCGCGGCCCTGGACTACGAGGGATGGCAAGAGGTGGTAGGCACCGTCGCCGGCGACGATACAGTGCTGGTAATCTGTCCCGACCCTCGTCGGGCGGGCGAAGTGGAAGCCCGGCTAAGGACAATGCTGGAATCATGACAGACACAGTGCAAACAGCGGTTGTGGGAGTTACAGGATACGCGGGCGCGGAGTTGGCCAGGCTGTTGCTGCGCCATCCCCGCTTGCAGGGCAAGCCCCCGGTCTTTGCCGGGCGCGTGGATGAAAAGGACGCGGCGCGGGGCGGCATTCCTCTGGCCGAGATTCATCCCGCGTTGGCCGACAGTAAGGGGAACGGCGCTTTGCGGCTGCAACCCTTCTCGTGGGATCTGCTCGCCGACCTCGGAGTTGACGTTCTGTTCCTGGCCACTCCCCACCAGCAATCGCGCGAGTGGGTGCCGGAGGCTCTTGCGCGCGACTTTCGGGTCATTGACCTGAGCGGCGCCTGGCGGCTGAACGAAGCGGCCAACCGCGAAGTGTACGCATTCGATGATGAAGGCTCCAGGGAAGCCAGTGTGCTCCAGGCGGAAGCCGTCTACGGCATGCCAGAGCTGCATCGCGCCGAGATCGCCGGCGCGCGGCTGATCGCCAATCCCGGCTGCTATGCAACCTCGATCATCCTCGCGCTCAAGCCGCTGGTGGCAGCCGGACTCGTCGATCTGGACCACGGCATTGTCGCCGACGCCAAAAGCGGCGTGAGCGGAGCCGGCAAGTCGCCCACCGCGAAGACGCATTTCATGTACGCGGCAGACAATCTCTCTGCATACGGAGCCTTTACCCATCGCCACACCGGCGAGTTGCTCGAACAGATTGACGTCGATCGCAGCCAGATCGTCTTTACGCCTCATCTGCTGCCGATTCCGCGCGGCATTCTCTCCACCATCTACGTTCGCTTCAACGAAACGCAAACGACGGCAAGCATCTCCCGCGTTTACCGGGATTTCTTCGCAAACAGTCCCATGATCCGGCTCTATGGCAAAACGCTGCCGCAGATTCAAAACTCGGTCAGAACCAACTACGCCGACATCGGCTTCCAACTCGCAGCCGACGGCCACCGCGCCGTTATCGTCAGTTGCCTCGATAATTTATTGAAGGGCGCTGCCGGGCAGGCCGTGCAAAATCTGAACGTCATGCTGGGTTGGGGCGAGGCGGAGGGGCTGGAATGAAGTACGTGGTGAAATTGGGAGGAGCGGGTCTTGAGTCTCCGTCGCTGCTGGAAGGCTGCACCCACGCCATCGCCGATCTGGTGCGCGACGGAAATCAGGTGGCCGTGGTCCATGGCGGCGGCGTGCAGTTGACCCGCATGTTGAAGGCGCTGGGCAAGCAGAGCGAATTCATCAACGGCCTGCGCGTTACCGACGCCGAGACCCGGGATATCGCGCTGATGGTCTTTGCCGGCAAAGTGAACAAGGGTCTGGTGGCCGCCTTGGGCACGCTTGGCCAGCCTGCCGTCGGCCTCTCCGGCGGCGACGGTCTGCTCTTTCGCGCGCGCAAAAAACTCACCGCGCCCGACCTGGGATTTGTAGGCGAAATCGCCGCCAGCGATCCTCGCTGGATTGAAGCTATCTGGCAGTTGAACGGCGTACCCGTCCTCTGCTCCATGGCTCTCGGTTTTGACGGCGAATACTACAACATCAACGCCGACGAAATGGCTGCGGCCTGCGCCATCGCCTGCCACGCCGACGCGTTGGTCTTCCTCACCGACGTGCCCGGCGTGAAGGGCTCGAACGGCGAGGTGCTCCGATGGCTCTCCATCGATCAGATTGCCGAAATGGCCAAGAGCGCGGTCATCACCGGTGGCATGTTACCCAAATTGAGCGCCTGCCGTGAAGCTCTATTGAACGGCGTAAAGCGCGTAAGGATTTTGCCCGCGGAAGCGGCCGGCGCCTTGCCCGACCTATGCAGCTCCCGCGTAGCCCACGGCACCGAAGTGATGGTGGCCTAGCGGTCCGCAGGACAAGCGGGCCAGGAGAAATGGAAATGACGAAACTCGAACAGATTCAGGCTGCCGAAGCGCGCCTGCTGCTATCCACTTATGACCGCAATCCTTTGCTCTTTGTGCGGGGCGAGGGAGTGCATATCATCGACGAGAAGGGCGACCGTTATCTCGATCTGCTCAGCGGCATCGGCGTCAACGCCCTAGGCTACGGCCATCCCGTGATTGAAGAAGCCATTGCCCGCCAAAGCCGCGCGCTCATCCACACCTCGAATCTCTACTTTCACCAGGGGCAGGCGGAACTGGCGTTGCGCCTCACCGAGCTTACCGGCATGGACCGCGCCTTCTTTTGCAACTCCGGCGCCGAAGCCTGGGAATGCGCAATGAAGCTGGCCCGCGCTCATGCCGGCATCCTGCGCGGCGAAGGCGTCAACATCGGCACCAAGTTCCTGGCGCTTGAGCAGAGCTTTCACGGCCGCACCTTCGGCGCCATGTCCACCACCTACAAGGACAAGTACCGCGAACCATTCGCGCCGGTGGTTCCCGACGTGGAGTTCGTCCGCTTCAACGACGTCGCCGATCTGCGCGCCAAGTTCTCCAATGAAGTCTGCGCCATCCTCGTCGAAGCCGTTCAGGGCGAAGGCGGCGTGCGTCCGCTCACGCAGGAGTTCATTGCCGAGGCCCGCGCACTGGCCACTTCCACCGGAGCGTTGCTGATCGCGGATGAGATCCAATGCGGAATGGGCCGCACCGGCAAGTGGTGCGCTTATCAGCACTACGACATCCAGCCCGACATCACCACGCTGGCCAAGCCGCTTGCCGGGGGAATCCCGATGGGCGCGGTGCTTTGCAGCGAAGAAGTGGCGCGCTCCTTCCACCCCGGCATGCACGGCACCACGTTTGGCGGCGGCCCATTGGCCTGCGCCGTGGCCATCGCCGTCATTGACCACATCGAGAATGAAAATCTGCTGGCCAACGCAACCGAGGTCGGCGACTATTTCCAGGCGCAGCTACGCGCTCTCGCCGCGCGCCATGATGCCATTGTGGACGTGCGCGGCAAGGGTCTGATGGTAGCTGCCGAACTCGATTCCGTCGAACTCGCCAAGCTGACTGTTGCCGAAATGCTCAAGCGGCACATCCTCATCAACTGCACCAGCGACACGGTCTTGCGCTTCCTGCCGCCGTACATTCTGGAGCGCGCCCATGTGGACACCGCCATCGCGGCGCTGGACGAAATCTTCACCGAACATGTAGCAACCCAAGCCGCAGCGGTGGAATCCGAAACCCAAGCGGCTGCGCAATCCATAGGAGGACTCTACAATGGCTAGCAAAGCAACCCTTGAACGTCCGGAGGCCGCGATTCCCGTGCAAAAAGATCCTGATATTCTTGCCGCCGCCGCGCGGTTGGCCGGCGAAGACATGTGCTCCATCGCCGATCTGTCGAGCGGTGAAGTGCGCGCCATCCTCAAGCTGGGCCACGACGTCAAGCGCAATCCGCGCGAGTATCGCCATGCCCTCGACGCCAAGCAGATGGTGCTGATGTTTGAGAAAGCCAGCCTGCGCACGCGGTTGAGCTTTGAGACCGGCATCAACACCATGGGCGGCAACGCGATCTTCGTGGATCAGACCAACTCGCCGCTGGGCGAGCGCGAGTCAATTGCCGACGTGGCGCGTAATGTCGAGCGCTGGGTGGATGTGATCGTGCTGCGCACCTATGCGCACGACACCATCACCGAGATGGCCGCCAACTCGCGCGTGCCGGTGGTGAATGCACTCTCCGACTTCGAGCATCCGTGCCAGGCGCTGGCCGACTTCATGACTCTGGAAGAGCACTTCGGCACCGTGGCCGGCCTCAACTTTACCTATGTGGGCGACGGCAATAACGTCTGCCACTCGCTGATGCTGACCGGCGCGCAACTGGGAGCCAATGTTACCGTGGCCACGCCGCGCGGCTACTCGCCAGACATCGAGATCGTGACCTTGGCGCGTGACATCGCCGCCACCAACAACTGCGAGATTCGCCTCTTGCAGGATTCGCACGCCGCCGCCGAGGGCGCCGACGCAATCTACACCGACGTCTGCGTCAGCATGGGCATGGAGCACGAGTCCACCAAGCGCGAACCCATCTTCCGGCCCTTCCAGGTGAACGAGGCGCTGATGCAAAAAGCTAAGCCGAACGCGGTCTTCATGCATTGCCTGCCCGCGCGCCGCAATGCTGAAGTCACCGACGAGGTTCTCGACGGCCCGCAGTCCATCGTCTTCGATCAGGCCGAAAACCGCCTGCACGCGCAGAAAGCATTGCTGCTCCTGCTGCTCGGCGGCCTGGGCAATGTCGCCAGCGAGTAGCTGCACAAAGATCGGGTGCCCCAGGTCTCGATTTTGAGACCTGGGAAAGCACAGAAATCTGGTTTTTCGACGCGTCATGGACTATATGGTTGGTAGTCTCCCAGGTCTCAGAAGCGAGACCTGGGGCACCCGGCAAAGAAAGTTGTCCGAGCATACACCGGAAGCCTCGACGCCTCCATCATCATTTCGTAACCATTCGCATCTAGCCAGAAGCTGGATGCTCTCTGAGGTTTTCAAATATGTCCGTAATTCTCGAATCACTGCCCGTCGGCCAGAAGGTCGGCATTGCCTTCTCCGGCGGGCTCGACACCTCCGCCGCCCTGCACTGGATGAAGCAGAAGGGAGCACTTCCCTACGCCTACACGGCTAACCTGGGCCAGCCCGACGAAACCGACTACGACGCCATCCCGCGCGCGGCCCTTGAATACGGCGCGGAAAAGGCCCGCCTCATCGACTGCCGCGGCCCTCTGGTTCGCGAAGGCATCGCCGCGCTGCAAGCCGGCGCCTACCACATCACCACTGCCGGCGTCCCCTACTTCAACACCACTCCGATCGGCCGCGCCGTCACCGGTACCATGCTGGTGGCCGCAATGAAGGAGGACGACGTAAACATCTGGGGCGACGGATCGACTTTCAAGGGCAATGACATCGAGCGATTCTATCGCTACGGACTGCTCGTCAATCCTGACCTCAAGATCTACAAACCCTGGCTCGACTCGGCTTTCATCGACGAGCTCGGCGGCAGGGCCGAGATGTCCGCGTTCATGCAGCAGGCAGGTTTTGCGTACAAGATGTCCTCTGAGAAGGCTTACTCCACTGACTCGAACCTGCTGGGCGCAACCCACGAAGCAAAGGATCTGGAGTATCTGTCTTCGTCGATGAAAATCGTCGTTCCCATCATGGGCACGGCCTTCTGGAGCGACGATGTCGAAATCCAGCGCGAACAGATCGCCATCCGCTTTGAAGAGGGCTTTCCCGTCGCCCTCAATGGCCGCCAATTCGATGACCCCGTCGAACTTCTGCTCGAAGCCAATCGCATCGGCGGCCGCCACGGGCTCGGCATGAGCGACCAGATCGAGAATCGCATTATTGAAGCCAAATCCCGCGGCATCTACGAGGCCCCGGGCCTCGCCCTTCTCTTCATCGCCTACGAGCGCCTCATCACCGGCATTCACAACGAGGACACCATTGAGCAGTACCGCGACAACGGCCGCAAGCTGGGCCGCCTGCTCTACCAGGGCCGCTGGTTCGACTCCCAGGCCGTCATGCTCCGTGAATCCGCCCAGCGCTGGGTCGCCAAACCCATCACCGGCGAAGTCACGCTTGAGCTGCGCCGCGGCAACGACTACTCCATCCTCAACACCGAGTCGCCCAACCTCACCTTTCATCCCGAGCGCCTCAGCATGGAGAAGACCGAATCCACCTTCTCTCCGCGTGACCGCATCGGCCAACTCACCATGCGCAATCTCGACATCTCCGACACCCGCGATAAGCTGCTTACCTACGCCGCAACCGGCCTACTCACCCTCAGCACAGGCAACGATATGCCCATGTTGAGCAGCGCCCCCGACAAGAAATAAGTACAAGGAATAGCCTGAAGCATGCCTAAATCAACGTCGAACGAACAACAATCCGTCAAGATGTGGTCCGGCCGCTTTCGCGAGCCGTTGGATGCGGACTTTGAAGAGTGGCAGCGTTCCATCGTCTTTGATTGGCGGCTTCTCCCCCAGGAGGTAGCCGCCAGCAAGGCTCATGCGTCGGCTCTCTGCGCCGCGAAGATTCTCTCCGAAAGTGAAACAACGGAGTTGCGCGCGGCGCTGGACGCGATTGCCGCGGATCACGCTTCGGAAGCCGGTCAGGCCCTGGTGCGCAATCACCCTTCGGCTGAAGACATCCATCACTTTGTCGAACTTGAATTGGTTGCCCGCATCGGCCCGCTCGGACTCAAGCTCCACACCGGCCGCAGCCGCAACGAGCAGATCGCCACCGATCTGCGCCTTTACGTCCGCACTCAAATTGAGCTTGTCGTCGAAGCTCTTGCTGCCTGGGCCAATGCACTCGTCCAGCAGGCACGCGCCGCCGGCGATGCCGTGATGCCCAGCTATACGCACCTGCAACGCGCCGAACCGGTGCTCGTTGCTCACTGGCTGCTGGCTTACGTTGAGATGGTGCTTCGCGATGCCGGCCGCCTGCGCCATTGCATGGAGCGGCTCAACTTTTGTCCATTGGGATCGGGAGCAGTGGCCGGAGCAACGCTCGCGCTCGACCGCGCCATCGCCGCGCGGGAGTTGGGTTTCACCGCTCCCACGAGCAATTCCATCGACGCCACCAGTGATCGCGATTTTATTTTGGAATATCTGCACGCGCTCACCTTTGTTGGTCTTCATCTGAGCCGTTTCGCCGAGGAAATCACTCTCTTTGCCACGGCGGAATACGGTTTTGTCGCGCTGCCCGAGGCTTTTTCAACAGGCTCCAGCGCCATGCCGCAAAAGAAAAATCCCGACTTGACCGAGTTGATCCGCGCCAAGGTCGGCCGCATCCACGGCGCGGCCCAGGCCGTCACGCTGCTTCTCAAGGGACTGCCTCTGGCCTACAATAAGGACATGCAGGAGACTCAGGAGCCAGCCTTCTCCGCGGACTTTGTGCCGCGGATGCTTACGCTTGTGGCCCACTTCACCGCCGCCCTTCAATTCAATCGCCAGCGCATGAGCGAGGCGGCCCAGTCCGGCTACCTGAATGCCATGGCGGCGGCGACTTACCTCGTCCACAAGGGCGTCCCCTTCCGCACCGCACACGAAATTATCGGCCATGCCGTCCGTTTCGGCCTGGAAAAAGGCGCCGAGTTGGGCAATCTCACTCTCGATGAACTGCGTGCATTCAGCCCCGAGTTCGCTGAAGACTTTTTTGCCGCCGTCACGCTCACGGCCACGCTCGACTGCCACGATGTGATCGGCGGAACCGCGCGCGAGCGTGTGCGCCAGGGTCTGGCCGCCGCGTCTGAACGCATCGCGGCACTGATCTCACTCCACAACCGGGAGACCGCCCATGCTGGTGCGTAAGGCCCTGCTTCAGGACGCCTCCAACGTCTATGACCTGGTGAACTCGCTCTCGACCGACGGCACGCTGCTCAAGCGCGCCTTCGCTGAGATATGCGAAAACATTCGCGACTTCACCGTTGCCGAGTCAGACGGCGGCGTCTTCCTCGGCTGCGGCGCGCTTCACCTTTACGGCCCGCATCTGGCCGAGGTGCGCTCCATCGTGATCAAGCCTGAAGCCAAGGGCCAGGGCGCAGGCGGACGCCTTCTGGGCGCGCTCATCGAGGAGGCCGAAGAACACGGCATTCAATCCGTCTGCCTCTTCACCCGCGTCCCCGACTTCTTCTTCAAATACGGATTCCGCACCGTTGAAGATAAGTCCGAGTTACCCGACAAGATCTTCAAGGACTGCCAGAACTGCCCCCGCCTGCACCGCTGCGACGAGGTCGCCATGGTGCGCGGGCGCATTCCGCGCATGTCCATCCTCGGGCCGCGGCAGGAGGCGCAGGAGCTCGTCCGCATCTCGGGGTGAGATAGCGTCAACCGTGAATGAAAGGCGGTTGAGAAGATGAAGAATCAATGGCGCAGGCCGGAAGGCTGGCTGGGGCGCTGGTTGCTGCGCAACATGAACAAGCGCCATTCGAGCATGACCGACTGGGGGCTCTCGCATGTGTCCATTCCGCGCGACGGCGCCATTCTCGACGTGGGCTGTGGCGGCGGAAGGACCATTGCCAAGCTGGCGGCCGCGTCGGGCTCGGGGATGGTGCGCGGCCTCGATCACTCCGCCGATAGCGTCCGCATGGCTTCGCTGACAAACGCGGAATTGATCCAATCCGGCCGTATTGCGATTCGTGAAGGGTCGGTGTCGCAACTCCCCTATGCCAACCATACATTCGACCTGGTCACGGCAGTGAAGACGCATTTCTTCTGGCCCGATCTGTCAGGGGATGTGCGGGAAGTGCGGCGCGTGATCAAACCCGGCGGATTGTTCGCCATCATTGCAGACGTATATAAGGGCGCCAATGCAGCGACGTCGCGGATGGTGGAGAAATATGCGCCGAAAGCAGGGATGACGCTGTTGACGCCCGATGAGCACCAGAACCTCCTCGTGGAAGCGGGCTTCGAAGGTGTTCAGGTGTTTACCGATGCATCGAAGGGGTGGGTTTGCGCGATCGGCCGGAAGCCTCTGCACGAATCGTGAGCATCGCCGCTGCAACCACTGCCTGCCCATAGCTCAATCCTCCATCTCCCGGGCTGACATGGACATGCTGAAAGACCTCAAATCCTTCCGCCTCAAGCCCCATGCGCAGCAACCGGACCAGCCGACGGTTGTGCATGCAGCCGCCGCTCAGCGCCACTTGCGTCACTCCCGTAGCCGCACGCGCCCGCACCGCCGCTTGCGCAAAGCCCGCGGCCACTCCGGCATGAAACCGAGCCGCAATCCGAGCCTTGTCTACTCCGGCCCGCAAATCTTCAATCAGCCCGCGCCACAGCGGCCCCGCGCAAATCCTCAACGGCTCGCGACGAGCCCAATCTCCGCCGGTCAACTCCATCTGGTAGCCAGCATCGCAGTCGGGTTCATCCACGGCCAGTCCTTCCAGTTCGATCGCCGCCTGCGCCTCGTAATCCACCACGCGCCGCCCCAGGATCACCGCCGCCGCCGCATCGAATAGCCTGCCCAGGCTCGAAGTCAACGGCGCATTCACCCCGCGTTCCATCATGCGGCTCAGTACCCTGACTTCCTTCTCCGTCGCGCCCACCAGCGCCTGCGTCTCACTAGACGTTACGTCGAAACCAGCCGCCCGCAGAGCCCCAAGCGCCATCCGCCACGGTTCCCGGATCGCCGCTTCACCGCCCGGCATGGGCACGTAATCGAGATGGGCAAACCGCTCGAAGCCATCCAGACGGCTCAGCAGCACTTCCCCGCCCCAAATACGTCCATCCGTCCCATAACCGGTGCCATCGAGCGCCAGCCCAATCACCGGCCCCATGAGCCCGTGCTCGGCCATGCACCCGGCCACATGGGCGTGATGGTGCTGCACGGCGATCACCCCCGATCCATGCTCGCGCGCCCATTCCCTGGCCCACTCGGTCGACAGGTACCCCGGATGCAAATCATGCACCACCGTCTCCGGCTCAATCTCGAAGGTGCGCATCAGGTGGCCGAGCGACTCCTTGAAGAACTCCAGGCCGGCTAGGTTCTCCAGGTCTCCCAAATGCTGGCTTTGGTACACCCGCCGCCCGCGCGCCAGCGCAAACACATTCTTCAGGTGCCCGCCCACGGCCAGCAGCGGAGGCGCGTCCAGTGCCAACTCCACCCCCAGCGGCACAAATCCGCGCGCACGCCGAACCAGTTGCGGAGCCCCATCCACCACCGCGGCCACCGAGTCGTCGCACCGCTGCAGAATCTCGCGGTCGTGCATCAGAAAAGCATCCGCAATTTCACCCAGCCGAGCCAAAGCCTCGCCGTTGTCGATTGCAATGGGCTCCTCGCTCAGGTTTGCCGAGGTCATCACCAGCGCCTGAACTCGCTCGTCGGCAAAGAGCAGATGCTGCAACGGCGCATAAGGCAGAAACACGCCCAGCCACGGAATCCCTGGCGTAACCGCCTCGGCAATCCCGCCGCCAGTTCGCTTTCGAGCCAACACAATCGGCCGCGCCGTTGTCGTCAGCAGCGCTTCTTCCGCCGCAGTCAGTGCGCACGCCGCCCGCGCAGCCTCCATATCCCGCACCATCACCGCCAGCGGCTTGCCATAGCGGTGCTTACGCTCCCTCAGACGCATCACGGCCGCCTCATTCGTGGCATCCACGCACAGGTGGAAGCCGCCAATCCCCTTGATGGCCATAATCTCTCCAGCCAGCAGCCGGCCAATGGTTGCAGCCACGGCATCCTCAGCCGCAATCTCCTTCCCGCCGGCCCCCACCAGCCAGACACGAGGGCCACACTGCCAGCACGCGTTCGGCTGCGCATGGAACCGCCTATTCGTGGGATCGTCGTATTCCGCCTGGCAGGCCGCGCACATGGTGAACCGCGCCATCGAGGTCTGCGGCCGGTCATACGGAATGCGCCGCGTAATCGTGAATCGCGGCCCGCAGTTGGTGCAGTTCAGAAATGGATACCGATAGCGGCGGTCCTCCGAGTCAAGCAGTTCCCGCAAACAATCCGGGCAGGTTGCCGCATCCGCAGGAATTCCTGTGCTCACACGGCCCAAGACCTCGCTGGCGGCAATCCGGAAACCCGCTTCTCCGATTGCCTCCGCCTCCCGCACCGCAATGGAATCGATCCGCGCCAAGGGCGGAGCCTCCGCGCGCAACCGCACCAGAAACGCCTCCATGCGCCCCGCCAGCCCTTCAATCTCGATCGTCACCCCGTCCGTATCGTTGCCGATGGACCCAGCCAGTCCCTCCTCAGAGGCCAGCCGGTAAACAAACGGTCTGAAGCCCACACCCTGCACTACACCGCGCACCAGCAGCGCAATGCGCCGTAGTTCTTCGGGATGGATATCTTCAACCACAGTCAAGCCTCACTCCGGAGACCAGCATAGCGCATGGGCTCCTGTCCGCTCCGCCCGGCTCGATATCCGGCAGCCATACCCCAGCGACTGTCCGTTACAGCACAGGCTTTTGGCGAAAAGGGCTTAATCTGGAAGAGAACGACGTGGAGAGTCCAATCATGATGAGTTTCAAGCAAAATGGCCTGGCGCAGGCGGTTGCCGCCGTTTCTTTCTTTGGATGCCTAGGCGTCATCGCGGCTCCGGCCCAGCAGATCGACGGCGCGGCTGTAGTTCGAGGCGTCGATGCGTCTGTCCAAGCCAGAATTGAAGGCATTGCGGGATACACCGTTACTGAACACTATGCCGTTTATAGAAACAACGACGAAGTCCATCCTGTGGCTGAAATGACTGTGAAAACCGTTTACAAAAAAGAGACGGGAAAGAGTTATACCATCCTCTCGCAGTCCGGCTCCGAGATCATACGAAGACTGGTATTGGGCACAGTGCTGGACAATGAGAAGCGCCTCAACCTGCCAGGCAACCGGGAGGGGGCATGGCTCACTTCCGCTAATTATGAAATGAAATTGAAGCCCGGAGGAATCCAGCTGCTGGATGGACGTGACTGCCTTGTCCTTGGCATTTCTCCCAAACGGAAGGCCCCCAATCTCATCGAGGGAACGCTCTGGGTGGACGCGAAGGACTATTCGATCATTCAGATTCAGGGAACCGCGTCCAAGAGCCCCTCGATGTTCACCGGACCCACGCAGATGATGCGTCAGTACACAAATGTGAACGGATTTGCCATGGCCACCCATGCCAGAGCGGTGTCAAACAGTTCCCTGTTTGGCCAAACAATCGTAAAGATCGATTATCAAGGCTATGAAATCCAGCTTCGTCCAGCCGGGTAAATCGAAAGAGCCAAAAAGCAGCACAAATTTACTGGAGAAGAAGACCCAAATGAACAAGGGACTTGAATTGCTGAAAGAACGGCGCAGCATTCGCGCCTACACCAGCCAGCCGGTGGCGCGCGAAGTGCTGGAAGACATTGTCGATTTTGGGCGTCTGGCGGCAACGGCCATGAACGAGCAGCCCTGGGAGTTTGTGGTTGTGACCGACAAGGCGATGCTGCGCCGGCTGCCTGAGCTGAGCGGCCACGCGCAGTTCATTGCGTCCGCCGCGGCCTGCATTCTGGTTGTTTGCAAGCCGACCGGGCACTATCTGGAAGACGGCTCGGCTGCCAGCGAGCACATTCTCTTGGCCGCCCATGCGCACGGTCTGGGCGCCTGCTGGGTGGCCGCTGAAAAGGAAGGCTATGCCGACGCCATTCGCGAGCTCGTGGGGGCGCCACAGGGCTACAGGCTTATCTGCCTCATTCCGGTTGGATATCCCGCCGAGTCGCCAACAATCGAAAAACGCACATTGCGGGATGTGTTGCACTGGGAGAATTACTGACGGTTTGCCGGCCTGGCCGCGCGTGAGGATTCCAGCGCCGCTTGGCGATCATGAATTCGCGGTACTTCAATGCGGTACGGAAAGCGTTGAAACGCCGCTATTCAGGCTGCGAGTGACGACCATCACCGACGATCGCCGCCACAGACTCCTTTAATTGTTTTGCGGCTGGAAGGCCTCTGAAATGTGCGACTTTCTTCTCCTTCCCCCGCAGCGCAAACGAGCTTTTTTCACCCGCTTCTGTGGCCTCCAGCGATTCTTTGACTGCGCAGCCGCAACACGGTGACGATGGTGAGCGAGCCGAATTCAGGAGGAATTGTGCCAGCATTCACACCCCCGCCGCTGCCAAGCGACGATAAACGATGGAAGATCGTGAACGGCACCATGCGCAAAAATGGTTTTGCCCGCCACGCGCTCATTGAAACGCTCCACACAGTGCAGTCTTCGTTCGGCTTTCTGGACGACGACGCCATCCGCTTTGTGGCTCGCTCCTTGCGCGTGCCGCTGAGCCAGGCTTATGGGGTGGTGACGTTCTACCACTACTTCAGCCTCAAACCGCCCGGCAAGCACACCATGACCATCTGCACCGGCACGGCCTGCTATGTGAAAGGCGCGGACAAGCTGGTGGCGGAGGCTGAAAAGCGTCTGGGCGTTCCACAGGGCCAAACCACCAAGGACGGCAACATCAGCCTCACGACCGCTCGTTGCGTGGGCGCTTGCGGACGCGCTCCGGTGATGATCAACGACGGCGAACTGGCGGGCCTGACGACCGGCGAGCTGATGCTGGCGCAACTGGAAAGGTGGGCGGTGGAATGACGACCGAAGAACTGGATCAAATCGCGGAATCCGTTCGCGCGGAAAACGCCAAGTACGACCATGAGATCAATGTCTGCATGGGCACCGGGTGCCTCAGCCAGCACTCGGACCTGTTGAAGGACGCACTGGTCAAGGAAGTCGAAGCGCAGGGCAAGAACGTATTCGTCCGCCGCACCGGCTGCATGGGATTGTGCGCCGCCGGGCCGCTGGTACTGGTGGATCCCGAGGAAACCCTTTATCAGCATGTAAATGCAAGCAACGCTGAAGCCGTGTTGGCCAACCTGGGCGGCGAGCCCGTGGCGGCCCTGCAATGCGACTTGCGCGATCACTTCGATCAGCAGGTGCATGTGGTTCTGGAGAACTCCGGCCACATCGATCCGGAAAAGATCGACGACTACATTGCTCGCGACGGCTACCAGGCCTTGATGACCGCCCTGACCGACATGACGCCCAACGGCGTGATCCACCAGGTCACTGAGAGCGGTCTGCGCGGACGCGGAGGCGGCGGATATCCCACAGGCTTGAAGTGGGGCACCGTGGCCAAGGCAGCCGGCGATCTGAAGTATGTTATCTGCAACGGCGACGAGGGCGACCCCGGCGCGTTCATGGATCGCAGCGTTCTTGAGAGCGACCCGCAGCGCGTAATCGAAGGCATGGCCATTGCGGCCTATGCGGTGGGCGCTAGCAGGGGTTATGTCTACGTCAGGGCCGAATACCCGTTGGCAGTGGCCCGGTTGACGGCGGCACTGCGCGACGCACGGCGCCGCGGCCTGCTCGGCAACAACATCGGCAATACGCCCTTCAACTTCGATATCGAGATCCGCCTGGGCGCCGGAGCCTTTGTCTGCGGCGAAGAGACGGCGCTGCTGGCCTCCATCGAGGGTAGGCGCGGGACCCCCAAGCCCCGGCCGCCATATCCGGCGGTGAGCGGCCTGTGGGGCAAGCCCACGCTGATCAACAACGTGGAGACCTTCGCCAACATCGCGCCGATCCTGCGCAAGGGCGGCAGGTGGTTTTCCGCCATGGGATCGGAGAGAAGCAAAGGCACCAAGGTCTTCGCTCTCACCGGCAAAATCACCAACACCGGCCTGGTTGAAGTGCCCATGGGCATCAAGCTCAGGGAAATCATCGAGACCATCGGCGGTGGCGTGCCAGACGGGCACACCTTCAAGGCCGTGCAAACCGGCGGTCCTTCGGGCGGTTGCCTTCCCGCCGAGATGCTCGACATCGGGGTCAGCTACGATGCGCTCGTCAAGGTCGGCTCCATCATGGGCTCCGGCGGCATGGTCGTCATGGACGACACATCCTGCATGGTCAACGTAGCCAAGTTCTTCATCGAGTTCTGCATGACCGAATCCTGCGGCAAGTGCATCCCCTGCCGGGCGGGCACAGCCCAGATGCATACCCTGTTGACTCGCATCTGTGCAGGTTCCGGCACCATGGAAGATCTGGACTTGCTGGTCGATCTCTGTTCCACGGTGAAAGAAGCCAGCCTGTGCGGCCTGGGACAAACGGCGCCGAATCCAGTGCTGAGCACGCTCAAGTACTTCAGAAATGAGTACATCGAGCACATCGTGCATAAGCGCTGTCCGGCCGGCGTCTGCAACATTGAAGCTCCCGCGGAGGTGCTGGCATGAGTGACGCCGTTGAAGTTAAAACACTGATCATCGACGAGCAGGAAGTGAGCGCCCGCAGAGGCCAGACCATCCTCGAAGTGGCGCGCGAAAACGACATCAACATTCCCACCCTCTGCCATCTCGACGGTCTCAGCGACGTAGGCGCCTGCCGCCTGTGCCTGGTGGAGATCAAGGGCAGCAACAAGCTGTTGCCCGCCTGCGTAGCCACCGTCCATGAAGGCATGGAAGTGAGCACCAACACGGAGCGGCTCAAGAAGCATCGCCGTACCATCCTCGAGCTGCTCTTCGCCGAGCGCAACCACATCTGTTCGGTATGCGTGTCCAATGGCCACTGCGAATTGCAGGCGCTGGGACAGCAGCAGGGCTTGACCCACGTTCGCCTGCCCTATCGCAACCCCGAATTGCCCGTGGATGCCTCGCATGAACGCTTTACCGCCGACCACAACCGGTGCATCCTGTGTACCCGCTGCGTTCGGGCCTGCGCTGAAATCGAGGGCGCGCACGTGTGGGATGTGATGGGACGAGGCATCGACTCGATCATCATCTCCGATCTGCACGAGGACTGGGGAAGCTCAAGTTGCACCCGCTGCGGCAAGTGCGTGCAGGTTTGTCCCACCGGAGCCCTCTTCGAGAAGAGCAAGGTTGGCTCCGATCATCCCAAAAACCCTGATTTTCTGCCTTACCTGAATCTCATGAGGGAAGCGCAATGAGCAAACTGAAACTGGCAACAGTCTGGCTGGATGGATGTTCGGGCTGTCACATGTCGTTCCTCGACATGGACGAACGGCTCATCGAATTGGCGGAACTCGTCGATGTGGTTTACAGCCCCATCGTAGATACCAAGGAGTTCCCCGACGAGGTGGACATCGCGCTGGTCGAAGGGGCGGTAGCCTCGGTGGACGACGAAAAGAAGATCAAGAAGATTCGCGCCCACTCCAAACTTTTGGTCGCCATGGGCGACTGCGCCGTCGCGGGCAACGTGCCCTCGATGCGCAATCCTATCGGCCCGGAAGCCATCCTGGACCGGGCGTACATCGAGAACGCCGATGTGCAGAAGCAAATTCCCTGCGTCGTGGTGCCCAAACTGCTCCGCGTGGTGCGTCCCATTCACGAGTTTGTGAAGGTGGACGTCTTCCTGCCCGGCTGTCCGCCCTCGGCCGATACTTTTCACTCGGCGCTAGTTGCGCTGGTAACCGGTGAACCGCTGGACATTCCAGCCCTCACCCGTTTTGGAGCCTGAGCCCCTTGGAGCCCGAGTCATGACACAGACGATCACAATCGATCCCGTAACGCGCCTCGAAGGGCACGGCAAAATCACTATCCAACTCAACGACCAGGGTGAGGTGAAGGACGCACATTTCCACGTCACTCAGGTCCGTGGCTTTGAGCGGTTCTCTGAAGGCCGGCCGTTCTACGAGATGCCCAGCCTGATGGCGCGCATCTGCGGCATCTGCCCGGTCAGCCACCTGATTGCCTCGGCCAAGGCCTGCGAAGCCATCATGTCCGTCCGGATTCCGCATACCGCCGCGCAGTTGCGGCGCATGTTGAACCTGGCGCAGATGGTGCAGTCCCACGCGCTGAGCTTCTTCTATCTCTCCTCGCCCGACCTTCTGCTGGGCATGGAGTCCGACCCTGCGGCCCGCCATATCTTCGGAGTGGTGGCCGCCAAGCCCGAGTTGGGCCACGCCGGTGTGGCGCTGCGCCGCTTCGGGCAGCACATCATCGAACTGCTGGGCGACAAGCGCATCCATCCCGGATGGGTGGTGCCGGGCGGCGTTACCGAGCCGTTGGCGCCAGCCAAGCGCGATGAGATTCTGGCCATGATTCCCGAGGCTTACGCCAACGTGAGCTTGGCCCAGGCCGCGTACAAGCAGATTGCCGACAGCTTCAAGCCGGAGATCGAAGTCTTCGCCAACTTCCCATCGAACTATATGGGCCTGATCAACGAAGACGAGTCGATCGAGTTTACCGATGGCGCGCTCCGGATGATCGACGCCAAGGGTAACATCCTGGAAGACGGCATCACTGCCAGCAGGTTCAGCGACGTAATCGGCGAAGCGGTCGAGCCTTACAGCTACACCAAGTTCGCCTATTACAAGCCGCTCGGCTATCCTCAGGGCAGCTACCGCGTAGGTCCGTTGGCGCGGCTCAATATCGCCAAGTCCATGGGCACTCCGCTGGCCGACAAGGAACTGGTCGAGTTCAAGCAACTGGCCGACGGCCCCGTACAGAGTTCGTTCCACTACCACCACGCACGGCTCGTCGACATGCTCTACGGCATCGAGAAGATCGAGCAGATCCTCACCGATCCGCTCATCCTCGACAAGCAGGTGCGCGCCACCGCCGGTGTCAACCGGCTCGAGGGTGCGGGCCAGGCCGAAGCGCCGCGCGGCACGCTGATGCACCACTACAAGGTGGACGAGAACGGCTTGATCACCTGGGCAAACCTGGTGATTGCCACCGGCCAAAACAACAACGCCATGAACAAGGGCGTGTTGCAGGCCGCCAAAGCCTACGTGAAGGATGGCAAGTTCACGGCGGGAGTTCTCAACCGCGTCGAGGCTGTGATTCGCACCTTTGATCCCTGCCTCAGTTGCTCCACGCACGCCTTTGGGCAAATGCCGCTCACGCTCGATCTGGTGGCTCCCTCGGGCGAGATTGTGGACAACATTCACCGCCGGTAAATCACGCACTTGCAACGCCGACACAGCCGCTCCCCTGGGAGCGGCTGTGTCGCATAAGGACCGGGAATGGCACTGTCTGCATCTCATGACGCAAAGGGCTGCCGGAAACTGCTGCTGGCCTGCGGAAATCCCCTGCGCAGCGACGACGGCGCCGGTTGGAAGATCGCCGAAGCCTTCGAGCGCGAGGCTGCGTCATCCGGTGTCCGCGTCATCGTCAGGCAGCAATTCACGCCGGAGCTGGTGGAAGACCTTCGCGACGCGGATACGGTGGTCTTTGTGGATGCTTCGGCAACCGCGCCAGCCGGCGAAGTGACGCTGTTGCAACTGACCCCGGCCGTGGAGATGCCGAACAACCTGACCCACCACCTGCCGCCCGCTTCCCTGCTCGCAATGGCCCGGGAACTCTACGGAAAGCTGCCCGAACGCGCCTTCGCGGTCACCGTGGGAGCGGCGTCCTTCGATCTGGGAGAGACGCTGACCGATGCCGTGCAGGCAGCCATTCCAAAAGCCGTGGCTGCGCTGCACGAAATATTCGCGGAGCCGGATCAAGAACCAACAGCTTAGAGCGTTTTCGGTTCCAGTAGTAACAAAACTTTGGGCCCCATCCTTGAATCGTTTTTTGATTCAAGGGTGTGCGCCGCCGTCGCACGCAAATCCATGACCTGCTGCGCGATCCACAGCGCGGCCGCATGGCCCCAAAAAGCCGACGGCGACCGCACCGAAATGTGGCCGCCGACGGCAAAGCTATCAATTTCGTTCTTGCTCGTTGTTTAGAACGCAGCCACCGTCTGACGCAGGCTATAGGAGCTGAGCGTCTTGATGTAGTTTCCGCGGTCGAAAGGAGAAGTATCGGGAACGGAGCGGCGGCTCAAGCATCCGCGCGTCTCCCACAGCGAGGTATATTCGCGCTTCTCCAGCCAGTAGCGCACGTCCGCCAGAACCCGGCCGATGTGCTCAATGCCGTGAATATGCAGCGCCGAAGCCATCATCGTGATGCCGGCGCCGGCCATGATGCCCTTGAGCACGTCCTCGGCGGAATGAACGCCGCCTGAAATGGCGAGGTCGATGTTCAGGTGCCCATAGAGAATGGCCGCCCAGTGCAGCCGGGGCAGCAACTCCGAGGGCGTTGAGAAGTGCAGCGTGGGCCGCACCTCCAGCGTCTCGATGTCGAAGTCCGGCTGATAGAAGCGGTTGAAGAGCACCACGCCGCGGGCTCCCACGTCCTCCAGACGCGCCACAAGATGTGGCACGCTGGTGAACGACTGCGACAGCTTCACAGAGACCGGAACCTTGACCGCATCGGTGACCGCGGCCACCAGATCCAGAAGCTGCGCCTCAAGTTCGGCTGAAGTCTGGCTGCGGTCCGTGGCCAACGCATACGTATTCAACTCGATAGCGTCCGCCCCGGCCTGCTCCATATCCTTGGCGAATCGCACCCAGCCCCCGGTCGTGGCGCCGTTCAGGCTCGCCAGAATCGGAATCTTGACGGCTTCCTTGGCGCGCCGCAGATGATCGAGATAGACATCTTGCGTCATGCGGTAGTCGTCAAGATCGGGCAAGTAGCCAAGGGACTCGGCAAAGGACTCGGTGCCTCGTGAGAGATCCTCGTCCAGTGCCCGCGATTCGAGCTCCAACTGCTCCTCAAAGAGCGAAGTAAGCACAATCGCCGAGGCCCCGGCCTCCTCCATACGCCGAATATTGTCGATCGACTCCGACAACGGCGTGGAAGAGACCACGATGGGACCATTCAGCTTCAAGCCCAGGTACTGTGTTGAAAAATCGATCATTTTGTTCCTCCGGCACTTCCCACCGCAAGTTTTTCCTCGAGCTTCTCTTCCGGAGCGATGTGCGGCGTCTCGCCGCGACCCGGCATTGAGGCTCGTGCGGAGTATACGCGCCATTGGCGCTCGACGTCATCCTGCGCTTCGACGAGCAGCTTTGCCGCCAGATCCGGATTGCTCCGCGCCAACATAGTGTAACGCGCTTCGCGGTAGGTGTATTCCTTGAGCCGGATCGCCGGAGCCTTTGAGTCGAGCTGGAAGGGGTTCTTGCCCGATTCGCGCAGGTCGGGGTTGTAGCGCATCAGCGGCCAGTAGCCGGACTGCACAGCCAACTTCTGCTGCTCCAGGCCATGGACCAGATCGTAACCGTGGGCGATGCAACTGGAGTAGGCGATGATGATCGACGGACCGTCGTGCGCTTCGGCCTCCTGGAAGGCCTTGGCCACGTGACTGTCGTTGCCGCCCAGCGCCACTCTCGCCACATACACCGAACCGTAGCTGACCGCTTCCATGGCCAAGTCCTTCTTGCTGTTGGACTTGCCGCTAGCGGCAAACTTGGCCACCGCACCGCGAGGCGTGGATTTGGACATCTGGCCGCCGGTGTTCGAGTAGACCTCTGTATCCAGCACCAGCACATTGATGTTCTTGCCGGAGCCCAGCACGTGGTCCAATCCGCCGAAGCCGATGTCATAGGCCCATCCGTCTCCACCCAGAATCCAGACGCTCTTGCGGACCAGCGAGTCGGCAATGGCCAGCAGGTTGTGAGCGTCGGAGCTGTTGTCGGCCGCCAGCCGGGCGCGCAGCGCCAAAACGCGCTCACGCTGCTGGGTGATCTCGGTCTCGGTCTTCTGCGAGGCCGTGAGCAACGCAGTCACCAGTTCATCGCCAATCGCCGGCGCAAGCCGCGTCACCAATGTCTCGGCAAAGATCTTCTGCTGGTCGAGGGCGATTCTCATGCCGAAGCCGAACTCCGCATTGTCCTCGAAGAGCGAGTTCGCCCAGGTCGGTCCGCGGCCTTCGGCGTTCTTGGTATAGGGCGTGGTGGGCAGGTTGCCGCCATAGATTGACGAGCAGCCGGTCGCGTTGGCGATGTAGAGGCGATCGCCGAAGAGCTGGGTAAGCAGCTTCACATAGGCCGTTTCACCGCAACCCGCGCAGGCGCCCGAGAACTCAAAGAGCGGCTGCAACAGTTGCAGATCCTTCACCTGGCTGTGCGACAGCTTGGAGCGATCCACCTCGGGAAGAGTGAGGAAGAAATCCCAGTTGGCGACCTCGGCCTCGCGGATTGGAATCTGAAGAGCCATATTGATGGCCTTCTTGCTGGTGTCGCTCTTGCTCTTCACCGGGCAAACTTCAACGCAAACTCCGCAGCCGGTGCAGTCTTCGGGAGCAATCTGGAGAGTGTAGCGATCCGACTCCATCGCCTTCCACTTGGGCTTGGCCCACTTGAAAGTCTCCGGCGCCTTGTCGGCAAGCTCCGGACTGTAGATCTTGGCGCGAATGACGGCGTGCGGGCAAACCATGGCACACTTGCCGCACTGGATGCACAGATCCTTGTCCCAAACCGGAATGTGCAGCGCGATGTTGCGCTTTTCATACTGCGCAGTTCCCGTGGGGAATGCGCCGCCGGCCGGAAATGCGCTGACCGGGAGCTGATCGCCGCGTCCCGCGGCAATCTCGCCCAATACATTGAACACGAACTCGGGCGCCTTGCTGGAGATGGAGGGGATCAGATCGAACTCCGATGTGGCTTCCGTGGGATACTCGACCTTCTCAAGATGAGCCAGGGCCGCATCGACGGCGGCAAAATTCTTGGCCACAACCGCTTCGCCGCGCTTGCCATAGGTCTTCTTGATGGACTTCTTGATCTGCTCGATGGCCTCTTCGCGCGGCAGCACGCCGCTGATGGCAAAGAAGCAGGTCTGCATGATGGTGTTGATGCGGCGGCCCATACCGGCCTTTTCCGCAACCGTGTAACCGTCAATCACATAGAACTGGATCTTCTTGCGGATGATCTGCTGCTGCGTGGTCTTGGGAATGTGGTTCCAGACCTCGGAGGCAGGGTAGGTCGAGTTCAGCAGGAAGACCGCGCCGGGCATGGCCGCTTCCACCGCATCCATCTTCTCAAGGAAGCTGAAGTTGTGGCAGGCCACGAAGCTGGCCTGGGTAATCAGGTAGCTGGAGCGGATGGGGTTGGGACCAAAGCGAAGGTGCGACGTGGTCATGGAGCCGGACTTCTTCGAGTCATATACGAAGTAGCCCTGCGCATAGTTCGGCGTTTCGCTGCCGATGATCTTGATGGAGTTCTTGTTGGCGCCCACGGTGCCGTCCGAACCCAGGCCGTAGAACAGAGCGCGCACGGTCTTGGGATCCTCGGTGGAGAACTTTGGATCGTAGCTCAGGCTGGTGTGGGTAACGTCGTCGTCGATGCCGATGGTGAAGTGGTTCTTCGGAGCGGACTTCGACAGTTCGTCGTAGATGCCCTTGACCATGGCCGGCGTGAATTCCTTCGAGGAGAGGCCGTAGCGTCCGCCAACCACTGTGGGCATAGCGGCAAACGGCAGCGTGGCGGCATTCTCAGCCAGCACGGTAATGATGTCCTGGTAGAGCGGTTCGCCGCAGGAGCCCGGCTCCTTGGTGCGGTCCAGAACGGCAATCGACTTCACCGTGGAAGGCAGCGCGGAGAGGAATGCCTTGGAGTCAAAGGGCCGGAACAGGCGAACCTTGACCATGCCGACCTTTTCGCCCTGCTTGGCCATCAGATCCACGGCTTCTTCGGCAACTTCAGCGCCAGAACCCATCAGAACGATCACGCGCTCCGCATCGGGCGCGCCGTAGTAGTCGAACAGATGATAGGCACGGCCGGTCTGCGCGGCAAAGCGGTTCATCACCGACTGCACAATGCCTGGAACCGCGGCATGGAATGGGTTGCAGGCCTCGCGGGCCTGGAAGAACACGTCGGGATTCTGCGCCGTGCCGCGGATGATGGGGCGATCGGGGCTCAGGGCGTTCTTCCTGAAATCGACAATGTACTTGTTGTCCACCATGGCGCGGATGGTTTCGTCGCTGATGGGCAGAATCTTGCCCACTTCGTGCGAAGTGCGGAAGCCGTCAAAGAAATGAATGAAAGGAATGCGGGATTCAAGCGTGGCAATCTGCGCCACCAAAGCCAGATCGGCAACTTCCTGCACCGAGTTCGAGCACAACATGGCCCAGCCGGTGGTGCGACAGGCCATCACGTCGGAGTGGTCGCCAAAGATTGACAGCGCATGGGTGGCCAGCGTGCGGGCCGTCACATGCATCGTTGCCGGGGTCAGTTCACCGGCGATCTTGAACATGTTGGGAATCATCAGCAGCAAGCCCTGCGAGGCCGTGAAGGTGGTGCCAAAGGCCCCTGCCTGCAACGCGCCATGTAACGCGCCAGACGCGCCGCCCTCACTCTGAAGCTCTTCCACTATGGGCAATGCGCCCCAAATATTCTTCTTCCCTTCCGAGCGCCATTGATCCGCCCACTCGGCCATCGGCGACGAGGGGGTAATGGGGTAGATGGCGACAACTTCGGAGAGACGATAGGCAACCGAGGCGGCTGCCTCGTTCGCATCCAGGATTACCATTTTGTGTTCACTCATTCGCTTTGCCTCATAGCGCGGCCCGCGATAATCAACCGCTGCGGTAAGTGTCCTCTCTGGGGGGGGTGAACCGGCTGTGATGAGAGACACAGGGCGGGTACGTAATCCCACATTGCGAATTTATTTTCATAATGCGAATGCTGCTTGCACCCATTCACGCGGCAGGAAAGCTCATGCCGGCGATCTCCCTTACGCCAGCAGCGCTGTCACCTTGGGCATCCACTCGCTGATCGCGATCTTCTGCGGACACAGCTCCGCGCAAGTGCCGCAATCGATGCAGGAGCCGGATCGCTGCTCCTCGGTGAGGAATATCTGGTACTTGAACCGCGCGCCCGCAACATCGTCGAACAGATGCGCATAGTTGAAGAACTCGAAGTTGCCGGGAATATTCACGCCATTGGGGCACGGCATGCAATAGTTGCACCGGGTGCAGGGAATCACCGTGCGAGCCCGATATTTCTCCTTGACACCAGAGATCAGCGCCTGCTCCGCCTCGCCAAAGGCCCCAATGCGTGCGGCATCAGCGGACCGCAGGTTTTCTTCCACCTGCGTCATGGTGCTCATGCCGCTTAAAACAACCGAGACTTCAGGCTGATTCCAAAGCCAATCGAGCGCCCACTCCGCCGGCGTTCTCCGCACGGCAAAGCGATTCATTTCTTCGCGGATATCCTTGGGAGGATCGGCCAGTCTGCCGCCCAGCAGCGGCTCCATAATCACCACCGCAAGCCCCTTGCTCGCCGCCAGTTTCAGCCCGCGAGTTCCCGCCTGGTTTTCCGTGTCCATGTAGTTATATTGAATCTGGCAAAAACTCCACAGGTCGCTGCTGTCAACGATCTCCTCGAAGCACTCATAATCGTCGTGCATTGAGAAGCCAAGATGCCGGATGCGTCCATCGGCAAGCGCGGCCTCAGCCTTGGCCAGCAGGCCGTGCTTCAGAACGAAATCCCGCCAACGGCTTTGGTTCAGCGAGTGCAGAAGGTAAAAGTCGATGGCTTCGGTTTGTAACTTCTCAAGCTGCTCGGCGAGCAATCGGTCAAAGTCCGCCGGCTCGGTGACCATCCAGACCGGCAGCTTGGTGGCCAGCTTCACCTTCTCCCGATAACCGTCTTTGAGCGCCTTGCCCACCACAACTTCACTCTGGCCCTCGTGATACGGGTAGGCGGTATCGATATAATTGACGCCGTTATCGATTGCGTGCCTGAGCATGCGCACCGCTTCCGCCTCGTCAATCTTCGCGCTGGTCTGCCGCCCATCCAGCGTGGGAAAGCGCATACAACCGAATCCCAGCGCTGAAACCTTCCAATCGAGCTTTCCAAAACTGCGATATTGCATCGTTGGTCTCTTTTCCCCGCTTCCAATCCCAGGTTCCAACAGGATTCTACTCCCACGGATTTGCGCCCGGCCCGCGCGCCAAAAGTGATTTACATCACATCTAAAAGCCATCCCCACTGATAAAAACAGGTCATCGATCCGATGAATTTGAGCAGAGAACTCCGCCAGGGGGCTTGGGAGAGGGTTGGCGAGTCTACGCCGGCCGTCCTGCTTCCTGAGGCAGAGCTATGGTGTGCGTCGAGCGGAAAACCTTGAAAACAGTGTTTGCGGCCCGAGCCGTAATGGTCGTATACTGAAATACGACCATTACGGTCGTAGTTTTGGGATTCTGCCCTTTCGGCACCCCATTGGAGTGCGGCGGTTGAGCGTGTTGAGCGAATTGAATGTCGGCGAGTGCGGGGTTCTGGTAGCCCTCGACCTGCCTGAATCCGTACAGAACCATCTGATGCATATGGGCTTTGTCCCCGATGCCCTGGTGACGGCTTTGCGCCGCGCGCCGGCCGGCGACCCCACCGTCTACGGCGTGGACGGCATGGAGATTGCCCTGCGCCACGAAACTGCGGAAGCCATCCGCATGAGGGCGCCCGAAGCGGAAGACGCAATTGACCCCGAATCCGAGGAAGTTCCTGCGTTGATCGAGGCCGCGCGATGAGCGGCTGCTGCACCACCCCGGCCTTTCAGCCGCCCGCCGCTCCGCCCTCTGCCGGAGCGCTCAAAACCGTGGTTTTGATCGGCCCCCCGAACGCAGGCAAGTCTACTCTTTTCAATCGATTGACCGGCCTTCGCCAGAAAGTCGCCAACTTCCCCGGCGTCACCGTCGAACAGCGTATGGGCCTGATGGCCGGCGTGGGCCGCGACGACCTGACCCTCATCGATCTGCCCGGAATCTACTCGCTCAGCCCATATTCAGAGGACGCCCGCGTCTCCATCGACGTGCTGCGCGGCAAGATGCCCGGCACGCCCAAGCCCGACGCGGTGCTGCTGGTGCTCGACTCCCTTCACCTGACGCGCCAGTTGATGCTGGCCGCGCCGGTGCTGGCCATGGGGCTGCCCACCCTGGTTCTGCTCAACATGAGCGACCTCATGGAGTCCCGCGGCGGCCATATCGACGTGCTCAAACTGGCCCGCGAGCTGGGCGCGCCGGTGGCTCTGATCAGCGCCGTGCATGGAACCGGCCTGCATGCCGTTCCGCTCTTCCTTCACCAGCAAACCAACCGCGAGGCCGCCAAGCCCCTCACGCTGCCGGTCGTGGGCAACGCGGCCAGCGCTCACACCTGGGCTGCTCAGGTAAGCCGCCGCACCGGATACCGCGCTCCGCTTTCGGTTGAAGGCTCCCGCAAGATCGATAATGTCCTGCTCCATCGCATCTGGGGACCGCTGCTTTTTCTCGTCGTTGTTGTGGGCGTATTTGAGGTGGTCTTCTCTATCGGCCAGCCGCTTTCCGACGGTTTTGGCGCCATCCTCGCCCGCATCGGCAGCCTGGCGAGCCCGCTGCTGCCGGCCGGATGGATTCGGTCACTGATCCTCGACGGCGCATGGAAGGGCATCTCCTCCGTGCTGGTCTTTCTGCCTCAGATACTGTTGCTCTTTCTCTTCATCGGGATTCTCGAAGACTCCGGCTATCTCTCCCGAGCCGCGCTCATTGCCGACCGCGTCATGCGCACCATCGGTCTCAACGGCAAAGCCTTCATTCCGCTGCTCTCGGCCTACGCCTGCGCGGTTCCGGCCATCATGGCCACGCGCACCATCGAAAACAAGCGCGACCGCTTCGCCACCATTCTCGTCACGCCGTTCATGACCTGCTCCGCTCGGCTGCCGGTCTACATGCTGCTGATCGCCGCCTTCATCCCCAACACCGTCTACCTGCACGGCGTTCTCGGCCTGCGAACCATTGTCATGCTCAGCCTCTATCTGGCCGGCTTTGTCGGAGCGATGACCACCGCATGGCTGCTGAAAAGCTCCATCCTCAAGTCCAGCGAGACGCCGTTCATTCTCGAACTGCCGCAGTACCGCATGCCCACGCTGCGTGCCCTGGCCATGCGCCTATTGGACCGCGCCCGCATCTTCCTGCGCCAGGCCGGAACCATCATCCTCTGCGTCACCTTGGCGCTCTGGGTGCTGGCTCATCTGCCGGTGATTCAAACCGCGGGCGGCGCAATCTCCACGCCTGAACTGGCCGACAGCCTCATCGGCCGCCTGGGCCACTTCATCGAGCCGGCCATTGCGCCGCTCGGATTCAACTGGAAGATCGGCATCGGCCTGCTATCCAGCGTCTTGGCCCGCGAAGTAATGGTCAGCACCATGGGCACCCTCTACGGCGCTGAAGCCGATACCCATGCCCTCAGCCTTCAAACCGCCCTCCACCACGACATGACACTCGGCGGTGCGCTGGCGCTCATGATCTTCTTCGCCTTCGCCATGCAATGCACCTCGACCATGGCAGTCGTCCGCCGCGAAACCAACAGTTGGCGCTGGCCCGCCCTCCAGTTCATCTACATGCTGGTGCTGGCCTATGGCGCAGCCTTCGTCGTCAACCACGTCGCCATGGCCTTCCTCGGGTAGCCTTCCCTCGACAAGCTGGGTGCCCCATCTCTCGATTTTGAGCAATGAACCCGCTAACTTGCCAACTCGCCATCACCGCGAAGCGGTGGCTAACCTGCTAAATAGTTAACCAGCCCTCACGCGGTTTGGTGAATGGATGGAGAAGACCCAACTCTCAACCAGTTTTGTTCATGAGGAGACCTGGGAAAGCTCGACACTCAACTCCGGCGCGCGAAATCACGCGGCCAAAGACACCGGCGCGGCATAGGTAAAATGCTGCTCTCGATTACCAGCCCATTTGGCGCATTCGTCTAAGGATGACCGCGCTGTAGCTATTCATGCGCTCGGGCCGTCGCTTCAAGGGGGCCGGCAAAATCGCGGCGAGCCGCGCCGCCTGATCCCGGCCGATATTCCGGGCCGCGCTTCGGTCGTGGGCTCGACACGCCCACTCCGCGCCATAAATGCCAGGGCCCCATTCCACCACATTGAGGTAAAGCTCCAGAATGCGCCGCTTGCCGAGCACGAGTTCGGCCACCGGCACCAGCGTGGCCTCCGCGCCCTTGCGCAGGAAAGAGCGGCCCGTTCCGAAGAACAGGTTTTTTACCAGTTGCTGCGTAAGGGTGGAACCTCCGCGCGTGCGACCGCCTTCCATGTCCTCTTCGGCAGCGAGTTGGATCGCGTGCCAATCGAAGCCATGGTGCTGATAGAAGCGCGCGTCCTCCGCGGCAATGACCGCGTGCTGCAAGTTGGGCGAAATTTCGCTGAGCGGAATGAATTCGTAGCTTTCTTGATAGGGCGTGTGGTGTATCCATGCCTGCAAGCGGCGCTCGATGTGTACCGCGGTTGTCGGTGGATCGATCCACCGCGCGGCCACAAGCGTCAGCGCGGCAAGCGACCAAAGAAGCGCCACAGCGATCGCAAACCATCGAACAAAGGATCGTAGAAAACTCTTCCGAAGCGGGGTCTTTGGGGGTGTGGTTGGCGTTGTAGTCACATTTCAGAATAATCGTCAGGACCGGGTTGTCGCTCAGGGAGCCTCTGCTCAAGTCAATAGTTTTGAAAGGGCACGACTTCAGTCGCATAGCCACATCGGCTGCTCTTTTGAAAGGGCACGACTTCAGTCGTGCCGCTAAGTCCGCAAAACGACGTGGGCTTTAGCCCCTGAGGGAATGTGGATTGGGCCGATTAGGCGCCTTCATGCAACGAAATATCTAATGCTATTTCCGGCATCCTGCACTAGTGTACTGTCCCCAAAGTTCGTATCAAAAACAGGCTGTCATCCTGAGCGGAGTTTGGCGCGCTTTTTGCGCCAAACGCAGTCGAAGAACCTGCGGTTGCATCCCCAAATTGTGCGATGAACTTCGGGGACACTGCACTGGCCTTGACCAGCCAGGATGCAAAGGAACGGGAGTTATTCCGTGGGAGTCGGCTTCTCGCCAGCGTTCCTGGCTCTCTTGGCCCAGTGTGGCTATTGATTCGGTCCGGATAGGTCTTGCGCTTGAGTTGCTGGCGAATCACCGCCAAACCGGAAGCTCCCCCATTCACCAGCCCGAGCGCACCTTCCGACGCGAACCGCCCCTCTCAGCGTCGATTTGCAGAAAATAGCCACTGCCTGATGCACAATTTCATCAGGGCAAAGTAGAGATACCCGCCCTCAGCCGGATAT
>Ga0255356_1000295_pt1 | contig 34543 bp, 30 predicted proteins | sample HBST100metaG_FD_189944 | JGI IMG/M metagenome (GOLD analysis project Ga0255356, IMG submission 189944) | Peat soil microbial communities from Stordalen Mire, Sweden - H.B.S.T100 | ecosystem: Environmental > Terrestrial > Soil > Wetlands > Peat | place: Sweden: Norrbotten County, Stordalen Mire...
AGCTGACACTCGAATCGCTGCCATTGCAAGTGGCGGGCGTGGCAAAGGTGATTGCGGAGCGGGGGATCCGCACCGTTTGCATTGCCGCCCGCGGCACAAGCGACCACGTTGCAATTTACGCGAAGTACTTGCTTGAAATCCGCAACGGCATGATGGTGGCGCTCGCTGCACCGTCGGTGATCACGCTGTACGGCTCGCACCCGTATTTCGACGCCAAGACAATGGTGATCGGCATATCGCAGTCTGGCGCTGGGCCCGACGTGGTTGCGGTGTGCGAAGAGGCACGACGGATGGGCGCGACGACCATGGCGATTACCAACACCGCCAATTCCCAGCTTGCGGAATGCGTGGAGTTTCCCATTGTAACCCCAGCCGGCGCAGAGCTTAGCGTGGCCGCCACAAAGACCTACACCACTGGCATGGCCGTTGTCGCGCTTCTCTCCGACATTCTCAGTGGCGATTTCGATCTTCACCGTCCCGAGTTGAGCGCCGTGCCCGCAGCCATGCGCCAGGTGCTTTCTCTCGGCCCTTCGATACAACGGATTGCCGAAAAACTCACCGCCATTACCACTTGCGTTGTGCTCGGTCGCGGCTACAACCAATGCACCGCGCAAGAAATCGCATTGAAACTGATGGAAACCTGCCAAATTGGGGCGCGCGCCTTTTCGGCGGCGGACTTCCTGCACGGGCCGGTTTCTCTTGCCCGCCATAGGCTTGCCTGCCTCATGATCGCGCCTTCCGGCCTGGCGTACGAATCGGTGATGTCGCTGGCACGGCGATTGCGCGAGCAGGACGCGCTGGTGATCGGCATGACGGACAACGCCGAGTTCGCCGCCGTGTGCGACGAGGGCGTGATGCTGCCCCAGGTGCCGGAATGGCTGTCGCCCATCACCTGCGTTGTGGCAGGTCAGCTCCTGGCAAACGCACTCGCGAGCGAAAAGGGCCTTAATCCCGACAGCCCGCTCGGCCTCTCAAAAGTAACGATGACGATCTGACATAAGGAGCACCGCTGTGAATATCAAACTACGGCACCTTGCAATGATGCTTTGCCTGCTTGCAACTGTCGTGCCGGTTCATGCACAACATGTTTGGTACAACGATCCTGGCAAGGGTGACGTCATGAGCATGGACGTGTGTGTGAACCAGACGGCAACCACCACCTATTATGAGACGCTCGGTTGGAACCAAGGTGGCGACGGCGGCGGCTACACGGGGATACAGTCGACTCCTGGCGGAGCATCGTGGATCTTCTCCGTGTGGAACCCGGCGTCGGTAAAGAACGCCAACGTCACCGTGGTGTATGGCGACCCCGACGGTAAGACAGAGCCGTTCGGCGGCGAGGGCACCGGACAGCACTATCTCAATCTCAAACAAGGCTGGAAGGTTGGCAAATGGTACCGGACAGTGGTTCGAACATGGCCGTCTGAAGACACAAAAGGCACGTTGTTCGGCATGTGGGGATACGATTACGAAACCCAAACATGGACCCATCATGCGACGTTTCTGTTTCCAGTGCCTGGCGTCAACTTCAATTACGGGGCAATGGGATTCCTGGAGAACTATGGCGGCACTGCCAAGGATCAGGTGCGCTCCGTGCAGTTTGGAAACGGCTGGAAGCGGACTCTCGACGGAAAATGGCACGCGTTCACCAAAGGCACCGCCGATAAGGACGGCCAGTATGAAGTGACCGACAACTCGTTCGTGCTGCAAACCGGTGGAACACCGATCACCGGTTTTAAGAATCCCCTCACCGTGATCGCTCCACCTGCGCCGGACCTCGGCACCTGCTCCCTTGCCGTTGTAGCCGTCACTTACAGCCCCGACAAGAAACACGCCACCGTTCATTGGCAGCTTCTGCCTGGCAGCACCCCTCAGTTCAAATACGAGATCAATGTGGTGGACACCGGCAACGACAACAAGGCAGTCAAAACAATCAGTGTCATCGGCGCTGATACAAGCGATGCAATTATTGACATCGGCGACATATCGGTGCCTCCATCCCATCTCTGCTATGGGGTCACGGTAACAGACATTTTCGACCAGCGCTCAAATACAAAATGGACGTTCGCAGGATCGGGAGCGGGCGATTGAATATGAGCAGAGCGACAGTGCATTAAGTAAAGCATGCGAATTGAAGGTCAGGGCGATATCCGATATCTGTTGTATACTGAACAGGGCCTTGTCGCGCCTGAACGGGCACAAGCCAAGAGTTCTCAACCAGGTAAGGAAGTTAATCTGACTATGAATGCGTCAACGTTGATTCGTGTGGCTGTGTTTCTCTTCGTCTCGGTGCTTATCGTGCTGATGGTGGGCGTCGGCAATGCGGGACAGCGCGCGTGTGCGTCTCCCTTGCAGATAATAAAGGTTCAAATCGAGGCGCTCGCCGTGCCTGTTGACGTCTGGTCGGCAATGAAGCCGTCTGATTCGAAAGAAGCGCCTGCGGACATTGCGAAGTTAAGGTCGTCAGGTTATCCCGTGCTCGCAATGCCGTACATTACAACCACCGACGGCGCTCCTGGAACCATCACGATTAATAGCCAAACCCCCGATTTGTCTCAGACGCACACGCAAACCTGCTCCGTTACCTCGCGTGTCAACCCCGATCACACGATCAACATCAGCGCAAGTGTCACAATAAAGCACACATATTCGCATAAGTCGGGTGGAGCATCGCACAGTAGCTCGTCAAATTCGTCAGTAAGCGCATCCTTCGATGCCAAAGATGGCGAGACAAGGATACTGGGGTCGTTGTCGTCCACAAACAATGCCAAGCTGGTCAACGTGTACCTGATTTCGGCGCATGTGCTAGCCGGCAACTAACGAATCGATGATCGACGTCTAATCGATTGCCATATGACAATCTGGGAGCGTTTGCACACAATATGAGCAGAATATCAATCGTCGCCTTGGCTTTGCCTATGCTTGTTTCGCTCGTCAATCCGTGGTGTTCTGCCTTGGCCGACGTCACGTATCCCATTGACATTGCACCTGTATGCTCTGCCTTTCCGGTGGGATTCTGCCTGCTCACCCATGGGAGCCAGCAGTTTGTGGCGTTTTATGACGCCGACAGGCAGATGACCGTGGGTGTTCGGAAACTGGATGAGGCGACATGGCACTTTGCCAAACTGCCCGAGCATATCGGCTGGGACAGCCACAACTATATCGCAATGACGATCGACGATGCGGACATGATCCACCTCAGCGGAAACATGCACGCATCGCCACTGCAGTATTTCCGCACCACCAAACCGCTTGACGTCGACAGCTTTATCAAGATCGATCACATGGTCGGGTCAAATGAAGCCAGCGTCACCTATCCGATCTTCATGCGAGGCCCTGAAAACAAGCTTATTTTCACATACCGTGACGGGAGGAGCGGCGACGGCAACCAGATATTCAACGTCTACGACTCAGCGACCGGCTCGTGGAAGCGGCTGCTCGACAAGCCGCTCACCGACGGCGAAGGGCATCGAAATGCCTACTTCTACGGCCCGGTGTCCGGACCTGACGGGTATTTTCATCTTGTGTGGGTGTGGCGTGAATCGCCCGACTGCTCATCCTGTCATGACGTTTCATACGCTCGCAGCCGCGATCTGATCCACTGGGAAGACAGCGCAGGCAAGGCATTGGCGTTGCCGATCACCCTGGAAACGGGGGACATTGTGGACCATGTGCCTCAAAAGGGCGGCACAATCAACAACGACGTCAAGGTTGGCTTCGATTCAAACAAGCAACCAGTTGTCACCTATGTCAAATACGACACAGCGGGCAACTCGCAGCTTTACTGCGCTCGCAAGGTGGACGGCGCCTGGAAGAGCGTCCAAGTGACGAATTGGAACTACCGTTGGGACTTCTCAGGTGGCGGATCAATCATCTTTGACATAAATGACAGCCCTGTGCGTGTTGACAAGCAAGGCCGGCTTATCCAGCCGTTCTACCACAAGAAGTTCGGTTCAGGCTCCATACAGCTCTCCCCGACCACCCTCAAGCCGCTTGGCACGGTGGCGGACGATACGCCACGCATCCCGCGCGATGTGGTTAAACCGGCCTCGACTTTTCCCGGCATGGGTGTGCAAACAGGATCGGACTCGGGAAAAGACCCGAACACCGGTCGCCGTTTCGTTCTCCGCTGGGACACGCTCGCACCAAATCGCGACAGGCAGCCCGAAGGCCCTTTGCCCCCGCCGTCCATGTTGCGCCTGTACGAAGTCAAGTAGACACGGCAGGCAGCCGCCTCACCGCTGGATCTGGCGGCTGGTTGCGGTGTACTGCATCAGCTCGATGGCGTTCCCGTCAGGGTCTCTTGCCCATGCCTGTAGCGAGTGATCCATGCCCGTGCGGACTTCGGTAACCGAGATGCCTTTCGCGATGAGCGTCTCCCTCAGCGCCTGCAAGTCGGTGACCTCCAGGCAAAAATGCGCGTAGCGGTTGCCTGGAACGAGCTCCTCGATCTGTCCGCCCCATTGCTTCACTTTCAGGTCTCGGTCGAAAATCTCGATGAACGTGGAATCACCGCAGTCGATATAATAGCCGAACGTCACCTTGTCGTCGTTTTCCATGGTAAATTTGACGGGCAGGCCAAGTCCGTTCGTGTAGAAATCCACCATGCGCGGCAGGTCGGTGGTGATAAAGTTCAAGTGTGCAAGTCTTCTGATCATTGGGTGCTTCCTCCGGGGAATTTAGATTGATCCCGAACTGTCCGATTGCGTTCTGCGGCGAGGGCGCATCGGTTCGGCATCGGCAGTCTGTGGCTTCTTTGGACGTTGCGCCAATCAGCCCTATAATTGGCATCGGACCGCATCATGAGAAACCCAGCACTTGATAGTTCGCCTCAGGTGACGAAAATCCTCGCAACATCTGAGATGTGAGCTTGCGACGGCATGATGGCGAATATCCCTACGGCTTCTTCAGCCCCGGCAGATCCGAGCCGACAGTTATTTCTCCGCCACCTGCGCTTACCGTCGCGGAAAACTTGTCGGACGTCACAGTGCTGCCCGTCGTCTGCAAATCGACTGTTTTATGCTGGATCGCATTTCTGATCAGCTCTAACTGGCCTGGATAATCGAACACGCAGTCGATCATCTTCAGCTTGGTCAGGCCGTAATCCGCAAGCGGCGCATTGCTGAGAAACGCGATGGAGTTGTTTCGCAGACGGCAATTTCGTATGGTCACCGAGTCTATTGGGGTTAGGATCTGCATGAAGTCCGCCTTGTCATCGTAGCCGACACGGACATTGTCTAACACCAAGTTTTTCTGCAAGGGAATCTCAGCCCCTGGATAATAAGATCGGCTGTACTTATCGTTGTCGAAGTGAATGGAAAAGGCCGTGCGCTTCTTTTCAAGGGAGATGTCACGGAAGGTTACGTTTCGGACGCCAACACTGTGGGTGACGGCGGTTTGGAGCATCAGCCAGCCCAACCCGCCGTCCAGCGTGCTGGTGCCGCTGAGAAACGTCGGTGGTGTGTCGGACTTCCATACGGGAATGCCTCCCGACCTGGGCCCCGCTGCCGCATCCTTGGGAAGCCCCGTAATTCTATAGAGACGTCCGTCGGACACCACGGTATCTGACGGCTGCACCTCCATTCCCGCGTGCCAGTCGATCCATGCCCCCGCGAGGACGCGGCAGAAGTAGCCGCCGTTAATCGCGGGGTCGGCAAGATCCCGCACGTGCTCCACCAAGCCGTCCTCGATCCATCCAAGCTCCGGAGTGCCTGACGTGTAATCATGCGCGTTGAGCGCTATCGCATCATCGCCCGTGTCAAATCTGCAATTGCTGATGTGGAAATGCTTTCCCCACCCTAAATGGATGCCGTCCTTGTATCCTTTGATGTCGACGTCGTCGATCGTCAAGTTCTCAAAAGCGCAAACCTGTATGCAGTACTGCGCCCGCCCCAGATCCTGACAGCGAAAATGCTCGATGCGCAGATCCTTGACATGGAAAAAGGCGATTTGGCCGCGCAAGCCGTACACCTCATGGAAGAGACACTTGTCAACGCCGTTGACGACTAGTTGCAGCCCTTCAATCGTTATGTGATCGTCGAATGTTCTGGTCAACGCCCCTTTATTGAGCAGGACATGCGAGAACGGCCCATTCTCCGGCACCTTTTCTAAGAACACGTTGTTGCCAAAGATCAGGGTCGTGTTGCTGCCGATAAACACCGTTCCGGCGATTTTGTACGTGCCCGGCAGACTGACCGTGATGGTTCCCGCGCGGTCCACTGCCTGCTGCAGCGCCCTCGTGTTGTCGGTCCCGCTCGCATTAGGGGAAAAACCAAAGGTCGATGCGTCTCTTGTGCCACCATTTGGCGATTTGCCATTGGTCGCAGTAAGGGACGCAAGATCAATCGTACGGGCGGAGCAGGTCGACGGGCACACGATGAGACAACCTCCAATACTTCCGCAAACAAGGCACGCAATGATCGCGCGAAGCGTGGTGCAAACCACCGCGTACATACGCTGTCCGATTTTCCCTGATAGCGCCCGCTGCATGAGCACCATGATTCGTCACACGAGCCCAGGTCACCTGCTGCATGTTCACGGTCGCAGGGCAAGTGCGTAGCCGGAAAATCAAGGTGAAAAGTCAATAAACGTGCGATCCGCCTGCGCGGCCGTGCGAAAAACGCTACAATCGCGTCTGCACGTCGTGAGCAGTGGTTGGAAGCTCAAACAACTGCCCCAATGGCATCGCTAAGAAGTTCTGTTATGTCTTCACGAGTATATTCGTGATTAACAACCTATCACTAGCTAGCATCGGCCAACTGACGAAGCGTATCATCGCACTGAGCGAAAGTGGACGCTTTCGCTTCATCAAAACTCTGACGCCGACCAGGCTGCGCGGCACTCGCAGCAGTGATCACGATTCTTCCTTGTTCCATTTGAACATCAACTGCACTTGTAGCACCCAGATGATCAAGCATCGTGCGAGTAAGGACGATGCCCCTGCTATTTCCAATCTTCTGAAGTGTACGTATCATAAGTCAGCCTCCCCTGTGTACGGCCCCACATTGTGTAGCCCACAACATAGATACTGCACCCTGTATTAACGGCGTTCTTACATTGCACCTTCAGTTTATTTTGACGGAACTATAGACAGAACCAGGCAGTGACCATTATATGCCAATCACTGTCGTCGTCAACCGCCTGAAATATCGAAATTCCAGAGGCGAGCTTGATAGCTTCCTATCTTGAGTGTCTGTAGTTTGGCGTTGACTGGAACTTCGAAGACGTATCGCCATTTCAGGAAGCCCGCAGGTTGGATCTCGTTGCCGGTTTCACTGTCACTCGAAACTTTCAGGCACTTGTCCAGCTTATATGTGTCCCCGTCGCTATCGGTGAGCTCATGGGTTCCAGCGAACTGCAGCCAATACGGTTCCTGCGAGTCGGCTGTGAAATTATGTACGGTCACGAATGCCTGAACAAACTTCATGTTGGCATCGGGCTGGCTGCCGCCAACTGTCGTTCCCGCAGGAGCGTCGCCGAAAGAGTCCACCGTAAACTCAAAAAATCTGGTTGCACACGTCGTTCCCGCTCCCGGTTTACCGCCATTGCCAACGGCGAGCGCGATGGCGCCCGTTGGGTCCGAAGTATCCTGAGCAGATGGGGGAAGAGGTGCCACTACATTTTTAGGATCGCCGTCACCGCCGTCCTCCGCCGCCGTGGCCCCTTTTAGAAAATAGCGCACTAGCTGTTCGTTGCGTCCAAGCCGCGGCTCGTTGATCAGCAGTTTGGTGATCCTTGATTTCCCGTCGACCAGAAATGCAATGCGCACAGGATCGTTCAAAGACGGCTGCCCTAGGCCCTGACCAGGATTGAGCGTGGGTTGGAACGTGCCATGTCCAGCGCTTGCAAGCCCTTCCGCGAAACTCGTAAATTGCTTGCCCGTCTGGTCGCAAACCGTGTACCTGCCGCTATTGTTGAACCACTGGGGTTTAGGAGTAGCGTTCTTAAGCGCGACGCTGAGCAGGAAGACTTTTTGATCGCTGGCGGGAAATATATCCGAACTGCCGACAAATGCGTCAAGCACGTATTGCGCAGAGAGGATCTCCTCGTTCCACCCGTCCTTCATGCTGTAGACAACACCGAACTCGCCGTTTCCGCCGGCAAGCTGGCTTTGCCCTTTCGTAAAGTTGGTGGACTTTTTCGTCGAAGTGTCAGCAGAAACGGACGGCGCCGTGGCTGCGAGATTGAAGAACGCGGAAAGCACAAGTAACGCTAAGCAACAGGTTCTCATGGCGGTCTCTTTCTTAAATCCGTAAGGAAGTAGGCACACGAACGAACTATGGATTGCGATTATCCGCGATCAGTTGCGAATAGCCACGTTAGCGCACAAATACAGGCAAATGGTGGGCCCAGAGGGTTTCGAACCCCCAACCAATCAGTTATGAGCCGACTGGCCTCTGCGGGGCTGGCGAAAAGGATTCTTTGCCAGCCTTGCCCAAAAACTACGCACTGACTGCCAATCAAATTATACCACCGGCGAACTCGTCATATGATGCATGCACGAGGCAGTGAGTAGGAGGTGCTTGTAATGGCCTGTGTGCCGACAACTGGTCAATTTGTTCCCCGTCTGAAGGGGCACCGGTCAGCTTGGAAGGAAAACTGAATGGCAACACCAAATGAGGCGACCCAAGGTCCTCCATACTTTTGGCCTCGTCCTTATGACGATACCGGGTTGCGTAAGGGACGTGAACTCTTAGCACAACTCAATACTAGCTGCAATGTAAAGAATCTCGTTACCCAACGAGGATGTAACTATAGTCTGGCTGCTGCAATTCTAAATCTCGAAGTACGGTGCGACCCCAGTCAAGACAACAAGGACCTGCTTCGCTCCTTGTTGGTTCAGATAGGCAACTCGAACGCTGTGCCTTTGGACGAGCATGCAGGTCAAGTAATGACTAGTCTGTTGGGCCATTATGGAGGAAACTCTACTTATGCAGCAGCTAACGTCCTGTTGGATGTATTGTCAACGGTGTCACTGGTTAGCCCGGCACCTTGGCAGATGCTCTTTGACTTGTTCGACGCATATACCAATACCTGGCGTAATCTCGGTATCGGGCCAATCCGTACCCTTTACTACCTCGACCTAGTCGCCGGGCTAGACGACCACGGGAATTCCGTCTTTCGATTTACTGACCATCCGTTTTTCGACCATCACTGCGTTGCAATTACGGCTACCGACTGGCTCATAAAAGATATGACGCTAGACATCGCATTGAGGACGGCTGGCATATCATGGTTGGACGTAGAGACTGTCATGTACGATGAATTCTGTGGAGCACTCCCACCAGCCTTTGACGCAGCGATTCGTGGCGTGCCGTCCTCACTCGTACTTGTCATTTGGGCTCAGTACTTGCATAATTGGATAAAGTTCAACTCAAACCGAACGATGCTTCAAGCGAGAACCAAGAGTCTGGTATCTCGTCTGCCTGGGGACGCTCAGTATCGGGGACAGGTACAGGCGCTACTTGCGGATGTAAGTCCAATCGGCTGGTTGGCAAAATTGCCTGGCTTAAATCTTAAGGATTTCGGCACTAACCGTCGCTCTCCAATAATACAGCCCATAATTGAAGCGATACGAGACGCCATCTGGGATGGCATTGATTACGAACGGATGGATTTGACCCTTAACCGTCCGGCATACGTGGATAAGATTCTATCGGCAAAGCTCGGCGAAGATTATGACCGAAAGAACTATCCAGATGACCTGTGGCAACTCGTAGCGGATATCATCTGCCATCTCTCCATTATAAAGGGACTACCGCAGCACCCGTGCTTTGCATCCAAGACGCCACTAGGCGAGTTTATGTCGTGGGACGCCGTTCGCCAACGGTGCTCCGCTTAACAGCCCCTTTCGTACTATCATCCGTGGTCTTAGCCCCTAAAAAGGGGCTTTTTTTAGTGCTAAGACCGCCTTTTCCGGCCCCCAGTTGAAATGTTCGATAATCGATACGTGCTTCCAATCAGGGACTCTTGCTCTTGAGCAACCGCACCAAAGGGAGGTCGCACGAAATATAACAAGGATAACGAAAATGTATATAAAAATCGATACATCAACCGATGCCTTGATTCCAACTGGTACTCATATCATTCGATTACAGTCCTGCGAAATCAAGCGTGTCAATAGCCAATACGCTCCTGCCTCATCAACTGATGGCAAAGTCGATAAATTGCTATGGCGATTTACGACTGAAACACCAGCACCAGATGGTCAGGTCTACGAATACGTGCACTTCACCGGCACTGCATATGGTAACGACAGAGCGGCGCTCACTTTGCTTCTCGACCAATTAGCACCTGGCATGAACAGAGCGATTGCCGCAAAGCTCGACATCAATACACTTGTCGGCAAACGATACCGAACACGCATTGTTCATAAGACAATTGCGGCCACTGGTAAGGTGGCAGCCCAGCATGTGTTCATCGAACCCGTCGAAGACGAGGGCACTCCAGCAGTGTCACCTTCAGGTCCAGTTCCCCCGACCTCCAACAAACCCGCGTTGGCAGCGCCGTTCGATGATGGAGACGATACATCATGGAACTAATAAACGACCTCCTATCCGCCGCACAGAGATTCCGTATCAACGGAATCTCTGTCTTACCCCTAACGGAAGATAAAGCGCCCGCTAGCGCAGTGCTTCCACTTGTTGATGGAAAACACTCCTGGAAACCATTCCAGGAGTGGCTACCCAGCGATGAGCAACTGCACGTCTGTTTTGCAACAGGCTCAGCGCATGCTATTGGGACAATCTGTGGTGCAGTCAGCGGAAATCTCATCGCTATCGATTTTGATGCGCCCGGATTTTTTGGTCGCTTCCGAGAGCTTATGAAAACCGTGCGCCCGGATTTGTACGACCTTCTTGCTCAGGCAATTCGAGTAAGAACCCGCAAGGGAACTCATATGCTCTTCCGAAGCACGGACCCGGTAGGTCCGAACACCAAGCTTGCTTATGTAGTGGATGTAGACGGGAAACAGAAAATCGCCGTTGAGACTCGTGGCGAGGGCGGATATGTTGTCGCTCCACCATCCGTGCCGTACAAGCTAGAAGGTGGCGATTATGCTAACCTGCCAGTCATTAGCGGCGAGAACGTTACCGTAATTTTGGACGTCATCCGCAGCCTGAGCGAAGTAGTTCCAAAAACCGTAGCAACCGTAGTTGGTGAACAGCCAACTGTTTCTGGCGATGGGCTGCGACCAGGGGATGACTTCAACGCACGTGGCGACGCCCTAAAAATATTGTTAGACCATGGATGGACGATTGTGGCTGATACTGGTGGCCGCCATTTATTGCGCCGTCCCGGAAAGACTGAGGGTGTTAGCGCCACTTTTGGTTATGGAGACAGTAACCTCCTATACGTGTTCAGCAGCAATGCCCAGCCCTTTGATTCCGAGAAGGCATATAGCCCTTTCGCTGTAAAGGCGATTTTGGATTACAATGGTGATTATGGGGCTTGCGCAAAGGCTTGTCGTGCGGAAGGTTACGGCGGCGATATCGTTGACCCTGCCACTCCCGTCATTGTCCAGCCTCAGTGGGAGCCGATTATCCCACTGCGTGCCGGTGCAATGCCAGCCTTTCCGACCCACATTTATCCACCCGACTTGGCGAGATTCATAGAGTCAGCCGCTTACAGCGTTCAAGTGCCCGCCGACTTGATTGGAATGATGATGTTGGCCGTGTTTGGTAGTTTGGTCGCTAAGACAATCGACGTAGAGATTACTCCAACCTACCACGAGCAGCTTAGTATGATGACTTGCGCCATTATGCCTCCCGCCTCTCGTAAGTCGGCTGCGTGCTCGATAGTTACGAAACCGTTAATCCGCTTGGACACGGAAATCAATAACTTCGAACGTGACGCTGTTCGTCACTATGAAACTCAAAAGGGCATATTGCAAGGCAAACGCCAAGACCTACTTAAGAAGCTCGAACACGTCGAAGATGAATCCGCCAAATCGGAACTCGAAAACGTAGACGCTAGCCTCGATAGTCTGGAAGTAGTTCATAAGACCACTTTGTGGATGGACGACGCAACACCGGAGGCGCTTGTGGCGAGTATGGCGGAAAACGGCGGCAGAATGGGCATCCTATCGCCGGAAGGCTCAGTCTTTGAGATGATGGCCGGGCGATACAGCGGAAAACCGAACCTTGATGTTTATCTAAAGGGTCACGTTGGCGATACCATCCGTGTGAATCGTAAGGCCGCAAGCCCTGAAGCTCGGGTAATAACAATCGAGCGTCCAGCGCTCTCAATCGGAATCATGGTCCAACCGGATGTTCTGTCATCGCTATCTTCGAAATCCATCATGACGGGGCGCGGCCTTATGGCACGCTTTCTCTATGCGTTTCCGGCAGATTTGGTAGGCAAGCGTATCGTTGGCACTTCCGACATTTCGGCTAAGTCCATTGCGGATTACGAGAGAACGGTTCGTATATTCGGGGACTGGCGTCAGAAACGTTTCCCCGCCGATTGGGAACCGCATAATATTCGTCTGACGACTGAGGCCCGCCAAGTATACGAAGAGTGGGCGGCGGAAGTCGAACGCAGCCTTGGGTGCGGCGACCTGCGCGTCATACGAGAATGGGGCGGAAAGCTTGTCGGCGCAACCGTGCGCGTCGCTGGGCTTCTTCATCTCTTGTCAAACAGAGACCGTGTTGAACCGTGGACAGTCGGGCTCAATGCCGACACAATGCGAAATGCTATTGAGTTTGGCAAGTACTGTATTCCACACGCAATCGCGGCTCACCATGAGATTCATGGTGACCGCCAGTTGGAGAAGGCACTCCGCCTCGCCCGATGGATACAGGAAAAGTCCGAGCGTTCGTTTACCGCACGAGACGTTATGCGCTCACTCCATGCCTTTCAAAAGGCAGCGGACGTGCATTCCGTCGCCGAGATATTGGTAGACCACGGTTACATTGCCATCGATGGTAGCGCCGGTGGCATGGCGAAGAAGTTCGTTGTCAATCCCGACCTGTTTCGCTTGGCAAGTGCGCAGCCGGTCTTATTGCCTCAGAAGCCTATTGCCGAAGAAGAACTGCGAGCAGCCGTGGAAGTTCAATTCGATGATGAAATTGCCGATGAGCAAGATTATGAAGGCGAACATAATCTCGAAATAGAAGACGAGTATTGGTCGGACTAGGCCAACAATGCCAGGTTGTCAACGCTGTCAATGCTGTTATCGAAATCTCGCCCCGAGATGCCGATACCTAGCGGGATGGAGATGGTTGCGTATTTCCATTGACAACGTTGACAACCACAGCGGCTCGGCGTGAACCAGGCGACAGCCCACGCCAGTATCAGGGTTGATTAACCGGCCAGGCACGCTGATTCGCCATCGCACGCTTGGCAGTGTTGTACCAGAGCTTTACGTAGCTCTTGGTGAGATGCTCTTGATGTTGATTGACGTACTCAAGAAACCAACCAACAAGTCCGTCCCATTCTGCAAAGTCGCCAGGGGGAAGAAGAGCCAGCTTCAACTCTTCCATTGTCCAACCTGCCTTCCGTGCGTTTTCGAGCATGCAGGTGGTCACCCAATTGCTCATATCGTCCGCGCCGTTTCGAGACACGGGCAACCTGTGGTCAATCGTAGCCGTTAGTTTCCAATGTGCTATGTGGCATTCGGTGAGCTTGCCGTGCAGATGATACGGGATTTCGTCTGGGAGAATATCCGACACCAACCGTAAGGCGGGCGGGAAGATTAAGCGTTGGCCGGTGTACCTATCGACGAACCCGTCTCGTATCCAAACTTGAACCATTTCATACGGCGTACATTTGCGACTGACCGGAGGCGGTTTTTCGAATGGATGCTCGTCAACTAATATCTTCTTTGCACCATCAATGTCGGCCCCAGAAAGCGCATCGCAGACTCTCGCTATAATATTGGTTGCGTCGATTGTTTCCATCGTTCGTCGCTTTCCCAGGCCAATAGCCGCCTTCTCACCGCCGTCGCATTGCCGCCTGATACTCTTCTTTAACATCCGAAAGGGCCAGGTGCTGATAGACTTCGAGCGCCTTGACGGAAGCGTGCCCGCTTATCTGCATAATCTGACGGTCGGTCATTCCTGCTGAAGACAAAGCGGTGAGCAAACTGTGCCTCAATATATGCGGAGTCATATCTTCGATTCCGGCAAGGTTGCCGTAGTGTGTAGCGAGCTGCTCTATGCGCCTCGTCGTATATTTCGTGCGCCGATTGCTTTCGAAGAGGTAGACCGCCCCCGCTGTTGACCTCATGTAAACATCAAGCGGCAGCCGTAAATCATCGCTTATTAGCGTCACCCGGTCCTTGTCGCCTTTGCCGCCGTACACCCGAACCGTGCGCTCCGACAGGTCGATATCGGTTCTCTTGAGGTTGCAAAGCTCGGCGACCCGCAAGCCGGTCGCATAGAGTAAGCGAAATATTATTTCGTGTTGTGGGTTACCCTTGCTAGCGGCGGCTAGAAACGCATCCAATTGCGTCGGAGTGAGCGCTTTCGGAAGGCGTTTCTTCCGGGTGGTCGGCGAGGATAAACTTAGACGTTTCCTGGCTGTTCGGGTCACGTAAATGAGCTGGTCGTAGTCAAGTCGGTGGCGTCGTATTAAATTGACCATCTCTTTAATTGCTGGCTGCAAATCGGAGACTGCCAAGTGAACACCAGGTGTTGTTTCGCATTTCTGTTCCATGTAACGAAATATACCCGATTTTGCTCACAGAATGCTACGGATTCGGGGTCGCCAAGGCAAATAATTTCGCTCTATTGCCAATTATGCGAAATATTAAAATAGTGTCTTCAAGGGTTACCCTGTAGGTAGGTACGTGCGTTATGGACTCCGAAAGATTCTATAAGAGCATCGACTAAGTCCATACAGACCGGAGTGCAAAGACCATGACCATAGGCAACACAACTTGTTATTTTGACGTTGAAGACGAAATCAGCGAATACGACTGCGACCTCATAGGGTTCACCCTCCAAGCACTCGGTGTTGACCGTAATCGAATTAACAAGCACATCGAAATGCTCAAGTCAGGATGTGGCCGGGATACTGAGAACGCACAACACGGGCTTGAGGTGACCGGCTACGAACAATAACGGTGAGGACGCCACAGAACGATGCCATAGGGAACAACGAGATGACTATCGACAACACAACACGACGCCCTTTCGCCCAAGAGGACAACGATGACGAAATAAGGGCATACGACTGCGCCATTCGGGACTTCATGTTCAATGCGATTACAAAGAACGACCGGCGCAGAATCGACCAGCGAATTCAATTTCTACGGCGTGGGCGGGAGTTAGCGGAGATGATGACTAAGGATATTGCGGCACCTTCTAAGTAGGTCCTCTTGGGAAAGACGTGTCAGTGGCTCAACCTTATTCCAAGCGGTATATCTGGGGCCAGAGCCAGTTGTAGTTCCAGTTAGTACCGACCACGCAGGGCACCTCTTGATTTTCTTACCGTCTAAATCAGCAGCGATGTTTCGGACCTTGTCTTTGATTGAACTCCCAGGGTGGCTGTTCAAGTTCATTGCGGCCACACCTCCGAGGTCTTCAGCGCCATAAAGCGCAGCATATGTACATAGCACATACTCGTCGTCGGTGAACGGTACTCCTCGTGGCATTACGGTTAGTCCTCCAGGACAGTAATCTAGAGCCTCAGCCAATGTTGTCGCTGTATGTTGCTCTAAACTGCTTCGCCCACAAGAAGCTGAACAGGTTCGAAAAATGTGCCGGATTGAGGTCAAAGCGCATTTCAGGACGAACTACGGTGATTCATCTAGGGCAACTATACATGAAAATCAACCTGTTTAACATTATTGGCGATGTCAATCAATACTAGACCAGCACAGCATATTAGCGAGGTTTCTAAGGTTCCCGTCCACAAATGCAGAATCCTCTTTCCGTCTAACACGGCGCAGGTTGCTTGAACGTGGGCACGAGAGTTAACGGCGATGAAGCAAGGTCTGTTGGTAGTGACTGCCGAATGATTCTCCAGAGCGTTCGCAAAGCGAATTCCCCTACTAGGAGTTCAAGACCATGACAGTTGATGAAGCATTTGAGTATCTAAAACCACACCGCCAAGCCCTTGCCGACAAGGAACAGTGCGAGAGTCTGATACGCCAAGCGGAACTTGATGCCTTTGCGCCCGATGCCGACCGCCCCCGCCTCGAAAAGCGGTTAAGAGCGCTGAAGGCCGCCTTCATCTTTGCAGAACGCCGCAGACATCTTGCATGGGAGGCGTTGAGAGCGGCAGCGAGGGAGGCGGGGATTTTGCATCCACGGGCACCGGGCGTTTGGTAAGCTAAGGGTTTGGAGCGCATAATGCACTCTGCTACGTCCTACTATCGAGTGAAGGAGGAATCGAGAGCAAGGTTGCCAAACAACATGAATAGCAAACGCCGTTGGCCCAGCACATGTGCCACCTGCGCCACCGACTCATGCTCAGCGACATTCCATACTTTTTGCTAGAGGTGCGGCAGATATTAGTGTTTTAGCTTGGAAATCCCGATGAGCACACGAACGTCAACTAGTTCGGCCAATCTAGAATGTCCAGTGCACCTGGCATATCCACGTGGTGGTGAACTAGCAGCTATGCCAGATTGGGGGAGATACTTCTTAAATCTTGGCTGGGCAGTGGCCAAGCAACCAATACGAGACTCGTACGTGAGAGTTGTCGTTTCCGTACCAATCCGAACATTATCGTCGCCGCTAATAGGGCTGGGACTTGTTCTAGGACGAGCTACGGACGGTCTGACAGGTAGGGACCAAGCGGTGCACTTTGAATATCTTTGTAACCTACCAAAAGGAACGAAGCTCTCTTTTATTAAAGCTTCTGATAGCCGACGTGTAATAGGCGTTTCTCTTGGTTGCGACACTATCAGAGGCGAGAAGCATCTTAGCATTCAAACCAATTCCGGTGTCACGTACAAAAAGCCAGAACATCTAGCATCCAGCATATACGTGGCACCTGTTGATGCACCGGTAACCGGCCCCAACGGACGCAAAATGAGTGCGCCAATGGCAAACTCACTTGCGTTCTTACCTCGTTCTTTATACGATGACTACTTGCTTCTCGCTCGATTAGACTGCCTGATAGTCGGTGCCAAAAACACAATCTACTCAGAGACCACGGAAAGCTATTACAGCCTGGCAGGGATGTCAAAATGCGCATATTGCTTGTCCGACCTGCTTCGCATTCGCTCGTTTCAAAGCGCCAGTGCGTCCTTTAGAACAGACGTAATTGCCTCAGCAACTCCACTAGACAAAGTCCCTGCCGAACAGCCCTATGCAACTATTCTTGATGGGGCGTCTGCCTTTCGCCGCTTTCATAGTCGTCATAAAAAGGGACATCGGGTAGTTATTTTGGAGCGGACAGCCCCACGGGTTGAGGACTGCGTAGATATCATAAAAAGCGAATACATTCAGGGTCGCCTTGACACGGACGTTCACCGTCTGTTACCAGCCCCACCACTTGGAATCGAAATGCTTTCCTATGAGGTTAAGGCGTGAAGCGATACCACCCGATACTGGTTGCCGACAGCATCTATGCGCTTACTCGGCCAAACACCTGCTTCTATGGAGTACAACACTCGGAATTTCTTCGCCTCCACAAGTTAGTTACTATATTAGATAGAAAAGTCAGAGCCGATGAAATTTCAGATGAATTGATTTTGCAAGTCATCGTTATCCTTAAGCGATTCCGGTTTTCGGCGTGTACAACGACCCTAGACTTTACTAGCCCATATCTATGGCGTAAGAAGAGCTTGGATGCCACGACCTCACAAATCCTGCTATGTAGCTCACTCTATTCCTCTTATGCACAGTTGCTTCTTGACATCATCGATTCATTATCTAACCTCACGTCGAATCCAACAAATCCATTGCGATTGGAGGTCAAGAGGCTTTGTGGAATGACAGGTGTATTGAACACTGCTCTGCTTCTAGAATCTTCACGAATGATGCAAGTGGTGAGGGATTCCATTTCCGGCAATGTTCGGGGCCAGCGATTGGAAGTGATTTGTGCAGCAGCCTTACGTGATGACCATACGTACTTACGATTACTATTGCTGGGTCCGCCGAGATGGTTTCCTGATTACGTCTTTAGCTCACCTCGGGCAGCCGAACTTAACATCATTACGTACGACTGGCTCCACGATGAATGGAAGCCCAATTCTATGTTTGGCGAGTTAGCGGGGGTCACTGGGAAGCCGCCTGGCACAGCCGTTACGACTCGATATGTATTGACCCCTGATTGGACTCGGGCCAGTGAAATGGTTCCAGCTACTACGACGGAATTGGAGTGGCTAGTAAGGGACATACGTACGAACTCTGTCGAACAAGCGGAATCCGAAGTGATACCCTCAAGGCTCTACGTGCTTGAGGGCGATTTTGGCGTATTCTTAGAGGAAATCGAAGAACTCCGTCTCAGCGTCCTTGACCTAAGTTCTGGGCCATCCATTGAGAAACGGCAGGTTCAGTTCATTGACTCGGGAACATTTCTTGTCCTTAGAACGCAGGGCGGAGGAGATTACATTTCTGAACTGGCTGATTTGCTTATGGGCGACGTAGCAGTCACTCTGAGAGCAAATCAGGACATGTGGAAGTCACGCTTAAGGGACTTGGTCCGGGATATTGGCTTGGAGGAAGTTGCTAATCGTATACGGCGGACAAGTAAGTTGAATGTTCAACCTTATCATCTACGCTATTGGATGTGGTCTGGAAACATAGGACCGGACAACCCTCAGGATTTTGAAGCGATTACACGAGTAGTTGGTTTGGAAGATAGATATGCGACACTCCTTGATGGCATAAACGTTATTCGAAATAGCCATAGAAGCGCAGGTAAGCGTATAGCAGCACAACTTCGGGCACTTGTCAGTCAAATGTCGCTTAGCGAATTGCGGGATTTGATAAACACCGGGATTAAGGATTTCACGCTGCCTCAACACGATGGCGGTTCTGTATCAGTAATCCGTGTCGTAGAGCGGACAAACATTGTTGAACCCCTGCCTAGTAGACGTGCCAGACAGTTGTTTGATATGGAGGGCGGCCGATGGCTCGAATGATTCCAAGCATTCCTCCTGAAGGATGCCGAAGTCGAGGCGAATTTGACTTATGGTTGCGGCTTAGAGACGATTCTGCCACGAAGGATTGGATAGTGTTACATTCGCTCGACATTGCCAATCATGTCCAAAAGGTCTGTGGTGAACTGGACTTCGTCGTAATAATCCCGCAGTTGGGCGTCATTTGCGTAGAAGTCAAAGCCTGTTGCAGGTTACATAGAGACCAGGCGGGTTGGTACTACGGAGAAGATACGAAGCCAGACGTGCGTGGCCCCTTTAAGCAAGCGTCACAAGGGATGCACAGCCTAATGAACGCCGTATTGCCGGGGCATCCCGAGCTTCGTAGGGTAGTGTTCTGGTCAGCCGTGATTTTCCCTTACGTTGCGTTCAGAGAAACGTCGATAGAGTGGCATTCGTGGCAGGTCATCGATTCAGTTCTCTATCGGTCGCAACCTATAAGCAGCCTACTCCGTGGGGTCTTAACTCAGGCGAGAGAGCATCTTAGCAATTCAACTGGAGCTACCTGGTTTACCCCAGAGTCACTATTGCCTACCCAACAGCAATGCGATGAACTTGCGATGCTACTTCGGCCTGAGTTTGAGATATTCGAGCTTCCATCATCCCGTCGTGACCGTCTCAATAAGGAATTGAAGCAGTTTACCGATGAGCAGCTTGGCGCACTTTCGACCATGGACGACAACTTGCGTGTGGTATTCCAAGGAGCTGCGGGGACTGGCAAGACGGTTTTGGCAATTGAAGCAGCCAGGCGTAGCGTAAGCGTCGGTAGGCGAGTCCTTTTTTTGTGTTTCAATAGACTACTCGGCGAATGGCTAAGAACCGAAGCAGTTGCAGTAGGTGCAAACCTCCAGTGCCTGACTATTCACAAATACATGCTCGAAATAACACGGGATGTTCCGCCGATGAATGCCAATTCTGACTACTGGCAGACAAAGCTGCCAGAATTAGCAGTTGACGCAATCCTCTCAGATGAGTTTACAGGAGTTGCGTTCGACGAGCTAATAATCGACGAAGCTCAAGACATACTTCGACCGGGGTATTTAGACGTGCTCGACTTAAGCATCAAGGGTGGTTTGGCAGCCGGTCGTTGGCGAATGTTTGGCGATGTGGAAAATCAAGCCATTTATTCCGATGGAGTAGGCGACAGGATAGGGCTGAAAGAGTTCTGCAACCTTCGTGGCGGACATCCTGTTCTATATAATTTGAGAATCAATTGCCGCAACACGCCTCGTATTGCAAGCTGGGCGGAGATTCTTGGTCGTCTATCCCCAGGATATGAGCGTGTTCGACGCTCCGATGACAGAGTTGAACCACGTATCGAGCCATACACAACGGCGGACAAACAGCGGGAGGTGCTTATTCGAACCCTAGAGTCGTTGTATGACGAAGGCTACAAAGGGCATGATATCGTCATTCTTTCAACGCACTCAGGCGACGCCGCTCTTGCATCAACTGTCACTGAACAGCCATGGAACGGTCGGCTCAAGGCTTATTCATCTTCCGACCAGTTCAGCGTCCGATATTGCAGTATTCATGCATTCAAAGGTCTTGAAGCTTCCGCTGTCATCGTTACAGATGTTGACTCATATGATGAACGCACAATTGCGCTTTTATTCATAGCAACAACCAGGGCACTCAACAGACTGACGGTCTTGGTTAACAAGCAAGCTCACAAACAAGTCGTGGATTATATTCTTAGGGAGATTTAATTGGCATGGCTGACCATGAAGAAAACCGGCGTGGTATCCTGCAAGCTCTTCACGCATCGTTAGTGGGGCCAAATCCAATGGGCGAGGAGATTGACTGTTCATCCGCCATCGACCTCCCGGATTGGAGTGAAGCCAACGGCCCATATGTCCAAAAATCATCCCGTGAAGAAATCTTACTCAAAGATTCGCCTCGCATTCAGTACGGCGTTGGTGTTCTGTATCCGATTGGCTCCACGGTAGATGAGGAGACTGAGGTCGATGCTGATGCTATCACTGATGACCAAGAACGAATTAAAGACCTCCCAGCGGCAGCTCAAGAGGCATTCGATGCCATTGCTGAGCGAAATGAGCCCTACCAAAGCGATGTTTCTGACGACTTGAACCTTTCTGACGCCCATAGGATGCAACAAGGATGCATCGGTCTGAGCTTTCTATGCCTGGTAGCGCCAGGAAGCGTTTTGACTGTTAAGGTTACAGGAGGCCGATACAAGCCTAAGCAAGTCCATATCGCTTCAGCCAACAAGAACACAAACTGGTGGTTGCGAGAGCCGGTAGAAATTCATGCCACCTTCACTGCGGACCAATTGCTTCAACCTCAAAGCGTTCGGGTCCAACCATCCATCGACTTCGTTCAGGGAGTAGGCGGTCTTGATATCAAGGTTGAAGCCTTCTCAAGGCCCGTAGCCACTAACCCTGAGCAAAGACTGATTACTGTGGCGATTGTTAATCGAACGCATCGAACTGATACCTTGGACGCAGCGTGTCTGTTCCAATCAGGCTTCAAGCTTTGGCTCCAGTGCCGTGACCAGCCTGTAGCGGCAATTCTGCCTTACCCGGAAGTATTCCAGGCATTCAAGGATGAAGAGGAGTTAGGTATCTCCCTCCTTTACCGAAAACAACGTACGTACGGAATTGGCCACGGATGCGCTGCTGATTGGTCTGGTGAAGAAAATGGGGCATCAAGAACTTATTTGGACGCAAGATGTCTTCCGACGGTGGAGGTACCTTCTACTAGTTCTACTGTAGCTCGAAGCAACGGCAGTGTGGTCGAAGTGCCAATGGCGTTGCTTGCAGGTTTACAACAAGGAAAAGATGGCTTCGCCGAATTAGAAGAAATCGTCTCGTTGTACGAAGATTGGATTACCGAGCGAAAGAGCGACCTGATAAACTTGCCAATTGAGTTGCAAGAAATCGGCGAGAGCCATTTAACCAAGTGCTACTCTGCTGCACAACGAATGAAGGCCGGCCTAGAATACCTTCGTCGCCCGGAGCAAGAACACCGTGCATTAAAAGCCTTCCGACTCGCTAATCACGCAATCTTGTTGCAACAAGCCAATAGCAATGTGCAGCGAACTGTTGATTATGACCCAAAAGGCCAGCGGCTACGAATTACACCATCTTACCAAGAGCCAGATATCCAGTCCTTACCAAAAGGCCGGGGCAAATGGAGGGCCTTTCAAATTGCATTCGTTCTGCTTGCGCTATCCTCAGTTGCGGATAGCAGCAGTGTGGAGCGAGATGTTGTTGAATTAATATGGTTCCCAACAGGCGGCGGTAAAACTGAGGCGTATTTGGGACTCGCTGCATTCGACATGTTCCTACGACGAATCGACAGTCCAACGGATTGCGGCGTCCAGGTTCTAATGCGGTACACGCTTCGCCTCTTAACAGCGCAACAATTCCAACGTGCGGCGGGGTTGATATGCGCCATGGACTTTTTGCGCCGAAAGTTCGAGGCCAGTACATTGGGCGAAACTCCGTTTTCAATTGGCATTTGGGTTGGTGGCGACACCACACCAAACAATTACCAAAGTGGCCATGCCGCTTTAGCCAAGCTGAAGAAATATCCAAGGGCGGAGAACCCATTTCTAATCACACGCTGTCCATGGTGTGGAGCGTACATGGGTCCTCTTGTAGATAAAGGGTCACTGGTAAAGGACTTGCCCGTAGTTGGCTATCTTGACGACGGGGAGACAATACGATTGGTCTGCCCGGATGTACTTTGCGAATTCAATAAAGATAATGGACTCCCAATATATGTTTTGGACGATGCGATTTATCGAGAACGACCGTCTTTAGTGATAGGCACAGTGGATAAATTCGCTCAGTTAACGTGGAAATCGGAGGCTCGTCGATTATTCGGAATTGGACCTGACGGAAGCCATGAAATATCGCCGCCCGGCTTGATAATTCAGGACGAACTTCACCTAATCGCTGGCCCGTTAGGTTCGATGGTAGGGTTTTACGAAAGCTTAATAGAGGAGCTTTGTACGGACAGGCGAGGCAAATTACCAGTAAAACCCAAGATTGTCTGCTCAACAGCGACTATTCGGCGATACAGTCAGCAAATCAAGGCACTATACAACCGTGATTCTGCGGCGCTATTTCCTCCGCCAGGACTTGACGCCGGGGACTCTTTCTTTGCCAGATATGCTCGGAACCCGGAAGGGGGGTTGTTGCCTGGCAAAGTCTACGTCGGCGTCCATGCCCCGGCCCTTGGGTCTATGCTTACATGCCAGGTAAGAGTGAATTCCGCCCTTCTGCAAGCGCCAGTTGACTTAACACCTGACGAAGCTGACCCCTGGTGGACGCTGCTGATATTCTACAATAGCATTAGGGAGCTTGGGGGAGCGTTAACACTTTTCCAGAGCGATATTCGTGAGCGGCTGAACCAAATGAGATTGGCGATGGGGCGAACATTTGCGGAGATGCGTCAGATTTATCGTCCTGAAGAACTAACGAGCAGATTACGAAACGATGAAGTGCCGGAGGCCATTCGAAAGCTTCAAGAGCCGTATTTGGGCAAAGCAGGTCAGGCAGTAGACGTTTGTCTTGCCTCTAATATCATTGAGGTCGGAGTTGACATCGACCGGCTATCCTTGATGTCCGTCGTTGGTCAGCCAAAGACAACAAACCAGTACATTCAGGTAACGGGACGTGTAGGCCGTCGTGCCGACCGGCCAGGTGTCATTGTAACGATTTACAATCCGTCAAAACCTCGTGACCGCTCACATTTCGAAAAATTCAGGTCCTACCACGAGACACTATATGCCCAGGTTGAGCCAACAAGCGTAACGCCATTTAGTCCGCCTCTTCTTGACCGTGCGTTACACGCACTGATGGTTGCATATGTAAGACAACGTGGAACGATGGCACAATCCGAATCACCATATCCATGCCCCGAATCTCTGATTAGTGCGTTTTGGTCGATGCTGCGTTTGCGAACCACTGACATAGACCCGGCAGAGCTTTTCAATTTGGATAATGTGGTTCAGGGACGAGCAAACGAATGGCGACGGTGGCTTCCAGGCGCTTGGAAATCCTCAAGCTCCCACCCCTTCGATTACTTATTAAGACCGTCCGGCGAGTACGTGCCAACAGATATAGAGTGGCGGTCTTGGGCGACGCCAACTAGCCTAAGAAATGTGGACTCTGAGTGTCAGGCGCAAATTACTCAAACCTACCTGAACGACAGCAAAGCAACTGTTGTTCTACAACCCCCGGCGAATGGAGGAGAATAATGCCCGAAGCTCCGATAAGACGTGCCCAACTGGTCACACCATCGGGTGTAGGTAGCTTAATCGTTGCCAGAAGTGGAATATCGTTAATTTGCTGCGGTCTTGACCATTGGTATGAGAAAGAGGATGGCTCCATAGTAGACATCGAAGAGTTTCGCATCCAAGAATGGAGACTCGAACAACAACTGGGCGTATCCCACCTGCGGCTACCCCCGGACTTTCGTGAAGCTTGGAAGTTCGATGCTATTGATGCTAAAGTTAACCTAGGGTTGACAGTACCGTTTCTCAGGTTTCCACAGTGGCACCACTGCACTTTCTGTTATCGGCTCGAATATGTCCCTCTTATACGCCGTGGACCGGTGCATTGCTCTGAATGTTTGAAGAAGACCCAGAAGAAGCGCAGGATGGAGCAAGTCAGGTTCATTGCCGTATGCGACAAAGGCCATATTCAAGATTTTCCATGGACCGAATGGGTGCACAAGAGTGGCAAGGCCCAGTGCCACGGCACCTTAAGGCTTAAAGCACTTGGAGCCGGGGCTACGTTAGCTTCGCAAACTATTGAATGCGCATGTGGCGCACATCGTACGCTCTCTGATGCCGTATTCGGAGGAGACGGCAAAGAGACAACCGGTCTAAGTAGCAACCTCGAAAAGGGCGAAATTTATAGCTGCCAAGGCGAAAGACCATGGTTAGGATACGAAAGGGGGGAGGAGCCGGAAGATTGCGATAGGCCACTCCACCTCTCGCTGCGAAACGCCATTAATGTGTACTACCCGGTCATACGAAGCTCAATATTCATTCCTCGTAGTAGTCAGAATGCACCTGAAGCGCTAGTAACGATATTGGAAAATCCGCCGTTTTCAACGTACTTTGCACTGCTGAAAGAAGATGACCCTGCACTTATAACACCCGCACGGTTACGAAAGCGGCAGACTAAGTTCATGGAACCTTATACTGATGACCAGATTGCAGCCGCAATCTCAATCATATTGAAGCCGAAAGACACGACTGTCCGGCACCGGGTCGCCGCTGACTCGGAAGCAGTAGCATTCCGCAGAGAAGAGTTTGACATACTACGTGAACCTCGTGAGGAGACCGATTTGCGCATTCGCAAAGCAAACCTCGCTGAATATGCACCACAAGCATCGGACTACTTGCAGCGGCTTACGCTCCTCGATAAATTACGGGAAACATCGGCATTCCTTGGATTTAACCGAATTCGTGATGCAACTCGACCGCCGTCCGAATGTCAGAAATGGCTTTGGAGAACTCAAAACGATGAGATGAACAGCCAGTGGTTGCCAGCATTTGTCGTCCGTGGTGAAGGTTTGTATCTAGAAATTAACGAAGCAAAACTTGCCGCTTGGGAATCTCGTCCAGACGTTAAGGAGAGGGTGCGCAGTTTGTGCATCCGATACCTGGAGTTTCGCACAGAGCGGGGTTTCGAAGAGCGTTCGATTGGAGCAAGGTTCATAATGCTTCACACCCTAAGCCATCTGTTGATAAATCGGTTAACCTATGAATGCGGATATAGTTCCTCCGCATTAAGGGAGAGGCTTTTCGTTTCTGAAAATTCAGCTTACCCAATGGCCGGTCTGCTTATATATACAGCGTCTGGGGATGCGGATGGAACTATGGGCGGCTTGGTTCGTATGGGTAAATCTGGATACCTTGAGCCAATTGTTCGTAGGGCCATCGAAGCTGCGTCTTGGTGTTCATCTGACCCAATATGTATGGAAATGGCTGAGCACGGTGGACAAGGGCCGGATTCATGCAACCTCGCAGCATGTCATAGTTGCGCACTATTACCCGAAACTGCTTGCGAGGAGTTTAACCGCTTGCTCGACAGAGGACTAATTATTGGAAGTCTGGCTAATCCCGAACTTGGCTTCTTTCGCTCAATGCTATCGTGACGACTGTGGCAGGTGTTAACGGCGCTACGTTGGAAGAGTTTCGAGAAATATTACTCGCTTGGGGCGAAACGCATCGACGCATTTATCCATGGCGAGAGCTACAATTCCGAACGCCTTACGCCGTGGCGATTGCTGAATTAATGCTTCGCCGGACAAGAGCGGACCAGGTTCGTCCGGTCTTCTCTGATTTCATCAGACGATACCCAACATTGGAAAGCGCCGCATGTGCGGACGAGTTCAACTTGAAAGCTGTCTTGCACCCGCTCGGACTTACGTGGCGAATCGAGAACATCGTTTCGTTCGTTAAGACGGCATACGCAAGATTCGGTAACGACCTCCAAGCTGACCGGGACATTCTTCTTTCGATGCCTGGGGTTGGAGAATACGTTAGCGAAGCAGTCCTGTGCTTTACAAGTACGCAACAAGGAGTGCTAATCGATACAAATGTCGTCCGAGTTTTAGGACGATATTTTGGCCTCGATTATTCAGGCGAAGCTAGGAGACGGAAGACCTTCAGGACTTTAGCCAGAGAAATTGCAATCACGAACGATTGCGCCAATTACCATTACTCACTGTTGGATTTTGCGGCTTCTATTTGCCGTGCAAAGTCGCCGTATTGTGAAGCATGTCCATTGCAATCCACTGGCAGATGCTCGTACTACTTAACGATTAAGTCAGCATCGACAAAGAGCTTATAAACGATATCAGCAATTTTGTATGCCAGCAAGGGAGGAACCGCATTTCCCACTTGTTGGTACTGTTGCGTCCTTGGTCCCTCGAAAAAGTAGTTATCAGGAAACGTTTGGATACGTGCGGCTTCTCGAACGGTCAGGCTTCTGCATTGCTGCGGGTCATAATGAATGTGATAATGGCCGTCCTTTGAAATGTGAGACGTAATAGTGGTGGCCGGTCTGTCGGCAACCTGAACTCGAAATCGGTCGTCAAAGTCGCCGGACTCAACGTTCTTATGAGCAGGGAGTAGGGAATGAGGGAAATGTTGAGTTTGCGGTGACAGGTTATATACTTCTGCATAACTGGATACGAACAGGTACCGATGTAAATCAGACATCATGTGACTTCTTGCGGTATGGTTGCAAACTCCATGTAGTCGGTCATCTTGCATCCATTTCCCTAGACCAGAACAGGAGTAATTGCCGTCCGTCCATTCGGCTCCTGCGGATAAAGATGAATCCAGCTCGTGCATGTGGGCAACCATCTTCGTTTTTACTTTGTTGTCAATCTTATCGAATTCAGGCATCGTCTCCAGTTGCCGGATTCCGTCTGCCCACAATTCAGCAGAATCAGATTGCTTCGATATAGTGCTTCTCAACCTTGGAAGGTCCCCAATCATATGCTTTACGTTTGGGGCATCGTCTGTATCAGGTATGAGTCCCGGCACAACATCAATATCGCTACGTACTCCCAGCAGTATTACACGATGTCGGCACTGCGGAATTCCGTAGTTTTCACACTTTAGCACGTAGTCGTTCGGACGAAGCGTCTTGCCCTCCAACGTTGGAACCACAAGTGAATATATCCGGTACCTCAGGTCCACGGAGGCGGCATGGCTATTTGCTAAGGCGATACCTGGTCGCTCTAAGTCGCTTCTAATCTGGTCAAACATCGCACGTTGACCGTCACGCACTCCTGCCTTAGATGAGAGAATGCCTTTCACGTTTTCGAAGACGAACACCGCCGGAGAATGTGTGGCGATAATTTTCAGGTATTCCTCATAAAGTAAATGCCGCTTGTCGCCCAGGAATGTGTCAGGGTTCCCCTGCATACGTGACCTGCCGATTACGGAATAGACCTGGCATGGAGGCCCACCAATGAGCACCCATGGCGTCTTAGGAATCGCATCTGATAGCTTCTGGTCAATTAATGCTTGCTGTGCTGAATTACCCAGTTCTGCTTGCATGGCTTCGCATTGCGCATTCCTTGCCTCGATTGGAAATTTGTCAAACAAGGCGTTTCGGTCAATGGTTCCTCGTAAATACTCATAGTATTCATCGGGCACTTGGCAGAATTGGCGGTAAAACGAGCGAAGTAATAGAGTCCTATGTGCCCATTGGTCTTTTTCTACCGATAGCTTTATGCGAAACGCAGCAGCCCCAGATGGTGTGGTGAATCGGGAGAAGCCCTCACCAAGCCCACCGGGACCGGCAAAAATATCGATAATCGGAATGGTCATAGTATACGGTTTCGAAGTTGTATAGCTGGACACCTGCATTGGCGGTGGCTGGTCTGATGACACGTTTTGTCATTTATCGCCTACGACCAGCGCATGATGCCACTATGCTTTGGTCTAACCGCCGTTGGTTGGCGCATTGGAGGGTAATGAAAGGGAAATTACTAACCTTGTCATGGGGCGCTCATACTGCCTCTTGCCAGCGTCCATACGATTCGGTACGCCACGCCCAAAATCCTCCGCTACCGACCGCTTTGTTGCACCATTCTGGGATAATCGCCGTCAGTTGGGGTGGAGTCGGATTGGTTCGCCGGGGAGCGGTGCGAATTCACTAGCTTGTTGAGCGACGGTTGCGTCTATGGATGGTCGTAAAGCTGGCCGTTACCTCTCCAGCTATGAAAAATGGCGTATTTATTCCAAGATGTCGGGTCGTGGACCCATAAATACCTGTCTCCGCTGTCATCATTTGCCTTTGTATCAATATTAATGTACGGGTACAGCCCCAAGAACTCCTGCCCTGAAAAAACGGATGTCGTAGTTGCGGTCTCGGTTATGGGAAGTATAGCTATTCGACCGTGTTTTGCGTCGCTATATCCAAGCTCCCACGGCATCCATTTAGACTGGCTAGAATTGGCGGAAAGTGCGTATAGCAAAGTCGAGCACCTTCCCATTACGTCCCGCATTGCTTCTGCATTTTCAGGCGAGACATTTGAGCGGTCCAAGTCCGGCCTTTCAATCCAATCGACAAACACGTCGAGTTTCATCCGCTCTTCTAAAATGTAGTTAATCCGCAGAACGGACTCTCTGTCAAGATATGAGTGCGATAGGAATACGTCGTACCTGGTCGTGCTGTCCGCCGCTGCATGGCGCACAGATTGGTCAAGAGACTTGGAGAAAGTCGCTGATTGATAGTCGTTGCCGACTATGTTCCGAAGGTCTGCTTTACTTAGTAACGGCATTTGTGATATTCCGAGGCTAAATGGGTTAGAAAGGCGACCCTTCACAATTCAGGTTAAAGATGTCCCTTCTTTACAAGGTTCCAATAATGAAATCCCAGAGCCGTTAGTCTGCATGACTTTGATTTCATCGCCGCAAAATACATATGCTCTTCGTCATCCGGGACTACGAGACCGGCACTAACGAATTTCTGGAGGTCTTTGAGAATCGCCACGTTCTCAGGTTTGGCGGTAGGCTCAATTACGGTCGCCGGGGCGTAGTCATTACTATTGGTAAACTCGTAAGATGGGTCGAGTGCATGTTTGTCCTGTGCGGCCGGAAAGTAGGTGCAGATTTTTCGCAGTGTGTCGAGTGGTACGGGCGGGGGAACTGAGCGCAGTACGGTAAACCTACTAACGTTTGTCTTGAAAATCGGCCTTTGGTCCCAAGCGCCCAACGCCTGGTCAACGTAGGCGTATATACTTCCCGGCGTAACGTGACCGCCTAAATCAGCCGCCCCTCCCTGTAGAGCGCTTACAACTAAAGCAGTAAATACACCGGTGCCATTAATCTCTATTGCTGATTCCGTGTCCCGGCTTGCAGTCAGTACTGATAGTCCCTCCGATAAATGGGCAGCCGGTTTGTCCGTAAGCGCCGGTGAACCAAACGCACCTGAATGGCAACAATCTAGGATTACAACCTTGTTCTTTGCCTTCGATTGGTTTGCCAAATTCAGAATCTCATCCATCGAGACTCCTTCGTCGTATTTCTTGAAGTCTGTTGTTACGATGTAGCCACCAGTGCTTTTAATGTAGCCGTGGCCCGAAAAATACAATAGCGCAATGTCGGGGTCGCCAGCAAAAAGTGCTTCAATTGCGGCTCGGAGGGTTGCTCGGGTAATGGTCTCCCCTGGAGATGTCATGAGCTTTGGCTCAAAGTTCGGGGACCCGTCGCCGTTCGTACTCAATACGTTCGAGATTGCATTGGCGTCGTTTACACAGCCATGTAGCTGGGCATTCGGGTAGTCGTTGATGCCGACGATTAAGGCTCGTTTCATAACTGTTACCTTAGAGCTTCTCGATAAAGGACTTGAGGTTCGGCCAGTTCCAAATATTAATACGCTTGCCTTCAAGTGCCTTTGGAATGGACGGCCTGTCGTCATTTACCCACATAAGCATAACGGGAATGCCTTCATCGTATGCACACTGTATTTCCCAAAGCTGCCCGGTCGCTGTCGCAGTGCTTTTGGATATTAGTCCAACCAAGCCGTGACATCCCTTGATTCGTGCTCGGCAATTCGTCTTCCACTTTTCATCCCACGGTTGGTGAACAGACATGTCAACGAAGTCGAATGGGGAATGGTCAAGTCCTGCCTGGTACACGAGATGGTCTCGCTTCGCTTTGTCTTCGACAGCAAATGCTGTAAATACCTGTTTGCGCATACTTCCTCCTGATTTAGCCGTCAATCTGTGCGCCCATATTATAGCACATAGAGGTGAACATAGAGGCTGACTCACTCAGTCCGGTTCGGCCCCGATACTACCAGGTCGTGTATAGCAGGCTAATCGGGCACCGCTGCCAGGTGGGGCGGTTCGATGCTTACACGGCCTTACAGGGGGACCAAATGGGGCAGATGGTTGCTAATGCTACCATCTGCCTCCGTCCGGTAAGCGAGGTGGTTTGCGTCGGTCGTATCGGTTGCTTGCTAATACCCGATATGCCTCCGAATACTGCTGACGCCTTTGCCCGTAGCTGAATCGACGACAATCTTACACGGCAGGCAAAACATCAACGGTATGTATTTCTTCCATGCGACGTTCCAGCGCCATGCTTGGATGCCGAACCAAATGAGGCGAATCGGGTAGATGACGAGTTGTAACAGGCTTTGAATCATCCACAACAGCCAAGCAAGATACGGTGCAATTAAGTAAATGAAGCATCCTGCCGTCAAACTGATTCCGCCCTCAAACATACCGGGAACCTTCGGCTTTGGCGGCATTGCTACGGCAGCGGCGATTCCTGATTGACTGGTACTGGTTTCTCCAAGTATGCCCCCGACGTTGATGGTCGTGTGTTCGTTCACATAGGCCGCTAACAAAGTCATCTGCCGTTCACACAACGGGCACTTGCCGTACATAACGCCTCCTTGGAAAGGTGTGTTCGTGTGCATTGACTGCGATTTCGCATTTGGGCGAGGCATCGTTCCGGCACGAGGGGCATCTTGTCTGGCGTCGGAAAACAGCCTCGAAAACAAATCGTCAAGCCCTTCGGATGACGTTGCGGTGTCGATATCGTTTGGCGGTGTGGATTTTGACTGACCAATTCTCGCACCGCAGTCAGTACAGAAATCGTTGCCAGAGGCGACGATTGAGTGACACTGTGGACATGTCGAGGCAGCCTTACTATTCCGCAAGGCGGTTCCACATTTCGTGCAGTAATTGAGGTCGTCAGCGTTTGGCGATTGACAATTTGGACATTTCATAAGCAACGTTCCACGATACTCGGACACTTACGTCAATTCACCTTAGTGCTCCTATTCGACCATCCCACCCATGCAAGCACGACTGCCGCAAAGACAGCAAAGTGAATGTCGTGACCGGCATGAAATGCTAAGCCAACGCCCCAGGTAATGGCGACTATACCGACCATGCCGACAAGCATTTCATCGTCTATCTCGTGAGGAGGTTGCGGATTCGAGCGCCTTTCCATAACTACGCTTGCGGCTAGTGCGCCTACTGCGGGGACCACGATTAATCCAAACCCGTGTACGTGGAAGAAAACGAGACTAACCCACCAGGCAGCGTACACGAATGCGCCGCACAAGAACACCTTCTGGAAAATCTCGATATCGTCGGTCTTCTGGTTTGCTGACGGATTGGCAACAGTTGGCCCCGGTGCAGACGGACCCTTCGTGGGTTGGTGAGGTGCTGTCGTCGCCCCAACATTCGCTCCGCATTTACCGCAGAACTTTTTGCCTTGTTCGAGAGGAGAATGGCACACAGGGCAATCCATCATTGGTTACTCCCATCTGTCGGTCGGTCGGGCCAACATGAGTCGCTAATCTTTGAACGACTTGTAACATCGTCGATATACGGCTGCTCCTGTTCGAGCAAGCTCTATTATACTAGTCTAAGAGAACTAAACACAAGCGGCGAAAATTGAGAAGATAGGAGCGATTGGAAGGAAGTCGCCCCTATGCCTCGTGGCCCAGCCCGATTACGCACCCAAGAGGGTCTTAAGAACCAGATTGGTTCTCGTGTTAAGAGCCGTCGCATCGACCTCGGGTTCAGCCAGGACCAACTCTGCGCAAAGGTTGCCCATATTACGGGCGGTGTTTGGAATCCTGATTTTCAAGAGCTTTATAGGCTTGAATCCGGCAAACGCATAGTTACCACGCTTGAGTTACCCGTACTTTCTGAGGCTCTGGACATCGACGTACTTTGGCTTCTGCAAGGCGATAGCCAGCAACCGACCGAACGAACTGGTGAGTCTGAGTAGCCGCTTCGAAGTCTGCCGTTTAAGTCTTATAATGCCCAACCTTTCCCCCGATGCAAGTCTAACAAAAGCCCACTTCTATCAGGGTTTTTCGGATGTTTGTCAGAGTGGCTGCGAATCTCGAAATCGCCGACTATCTCGATTTAGCAAACGTTAGTTCGTTTTATCAGCCTTAGAACTTTTGGGATAATTCCCAGAAATATTTTGTTAGTTGCGTCCCTTCACACTAACACCGGTGTTTTGGGCAAATCTCAGCGCCGCTATCTACCGAACACTCCACGAAAAATCGAGCATGGCAGGTATGGAACCAGTAAATCCGAGGCGGGGAGGGCTTCCTGGGCTGCGCTTTTGCCTGATTCCTGTCGCCAGGAGTCCCATATGGGACCCATTTAGGAGTCCCGCCCTCGGATTTCGTAATCTCAATCGCCACCTGTCAACGCCGAGTTCACACTTTCCGACTTTGGGATTTCAATTCGACTAACTCACCGACCACGCTCACGTGCAGAGTTTTGCTTTCTCGGTCGTCAAATCCGATGATTCGCCACACAACTTTGACAAGTTTCTGGGATGTCGAGGAAAAGAGCTTGCGGGACAGTAGCGACACTATGTCCCGTTCCATCGCCATTTCGCTTAGTTCGACACCAACGACGCCGACGACGAAGCCGAGGGAGTTAATCATAACGGTTTCATCAGTCAGCGGCTGCTCTATGAGGTCGTAGGGCTGTAGGAGGCGGATGCCCTCTTCCTTGTCGTTCTCCGGTCTGGGTATCGCCTTGCCGTCGTTATCCTGGTAAAGCACGTCAACTGCCCTAAAGTCCTGGCGATAGCACACGCCATCCCCCCGGTACCGTTGGGTAACGACGCCGACAATGGTTCTCGTGTACGGCTCGATTTCTTCGTTCACTTGTAGGCTCCTCGTGGTCGCATGGGCAAGCCCGTCATTAGTCAACAAACCAATGATGCAAATAAATCGGCTCCTGGACATGCGGATTTACGTCAACGACTTTAACACGGTGGTTCCATTCCAAGCCAAACCACGTTCGGGCGATTCGCCTTGCCCGGTCGTTTGCGGCTTTCCATTCAGGAATCGGTATCCCGAAGAGGTATTGCGTCAAAGCGAACAAACGAGTGCCGTAGGTGACGCTGTTGGGGATGCCGGGTTCAACCGCCGCCGCAATCTGGAGCGCCGTGAGGTCGTCCGGCTGCTCGATAATCGCCGCTCGGTTGATGCAAGAAGCGCTTATCCAACCGGCAAAATCAAAACCGCCCATGCTAAGGCTCAGTCCGGCGTAGTTGGCGATGCGCTGTTGCCTGTCGGCTTCCGGGATTTCGGACGCTTCTTTAACGACATCGTTGTACTGATAGGCGAGATTACGAAGCAGCTTGCCGGTCTGGTTGTCGCCCTGGATTATTGATGACTTGGCGGCGGTGCCTACATACGGGATGTCCCGGCACCATTCGACCGTTGGAAGAATCGCTTGTGTGGACGTATTCCATATGGAAGTCATGTCGAGTTCAAGGATAACGACTGGTTCCTCGGGATTCTCGGCGGCAATTCGGCTTGCCTGGTACGGGCCATATAGCCATGAGCAAGAAATCGGGTTCTTGTTGCCAAGCAAACCGCCAGCGGTCACTTCCTCGAAATCGGCGTAAGGAATCGCCGTGTATGTCGAATAGCCCTGCCACCCCTTGTATTCGTCTGCGAACCAAAGGAAATTATTATATGGTCT
>Ga0255356_1000299_pt1 | contig 34163 bp, 37 predicted proteins | sample HBST100metaG_FD_189944 | JGI IMG/M metagenome (GOLD analysis project Ga0255356, IMG submission 189944) | Peat soil microbial communities from Stordalen Mire, Sweden - H.B.S.T100 | ecosystem: Environmental > Terrestrial > Soil > Wetlands > Peat | place: Sweden: Norrbotten County, Stordalen Mire...
CGCTCCATCCAGAATTTGGCAGACCTCACACCGGTCGCCTACGCCGCCAAGATGGCAAAGTAGCCTACCTTCGCACACCCCGAACCCGTCAACCATGGCGTTGGTCGGAGGCGTACGTTCATGTCGTCATTCTTTCAAAAACAACCCGCGGCACGAGTCTAGTGGACACCTTCGATATCAAGGTCAAAGGAGGGAACCTCTTTCCGCCGCTCGGGCCGGTTGCGCTGGGAGTGCATGTTGCCATGGACTTTCGTCAGACGCTCTCGGCAGATGCGAAGAAGCTGGCGGGGCAGATTCTTAAGAAATACGCCAAGGACATGAAAGCACGCGAAGTGTGACGAGAAGCAGTTGAGCTAACAGAACCTGATCCCACTGAGGCGGGCACAAGCCGGCTTAGAGGTCTACTGAAAATCCATTGCAGAGTTGAGCCACATTTTCTGGCGTAATCTAACCCCTTTCTTGACGGAGGTCTTGTTGCATGAGATTGATCTGTGAATCCCCAAGCAGAATGGACGGTCATCCAAAATTAATGCGAGTGTGTGTCCAGTTCCTGGCGGGCACCATCGTCTTCCTCAGTCTGCCGAGACAGGTATTGGCACAAGAGATGGACAAACATCTTGCTCCGCAGAATATTGCGGCAGTTGCTGATCCAAGTGCGACGGGAGAACAAGAGCCACCTGCTCGCGGACCCAATCCGACAGTGTCGGACCTTCCTGATGCTCCAGGCGCACAAGGCCAGGATCAAACACCGCAAGCGGCTCCGGTTCCCCGCCCACGGAATCCTCTGACAATCCTGCCTCGCACGATGAACGGTGCTCCTATGGACGCGGAGCACAAACTAAGGATCTATACGCTTCAGACGTTTGGACCACCTGCGGTGATTATTCCTGCCCTCACTGCAGGTGTCGAGATGCTGAATCCGCCAAGCAAGTATCCGCGGGACTGGAAGGACGGAGGAGAGGCATTCGGCAGACTATACGGAGATCGACTGGCGACAACCACGTCGTTGCGGACGGGACGCTTTCTCACACAGTTAGTCCTGCATGAAGACCCACGTTACATGCCATCGGACAGCACCTCGGCCCTTGGTCGGACGCTGCATGCACTGGAATTCACCTTCATCGATAAAACGGATGGGGGCCACAATACCATCGCAATGGGGAACTTTGTGGGAGCCGCATCGGGAGGTTTCGTAGGAATGGCCTATCTGCCTCCCGGCTACAACGACCTTACGCACGGTGGGCAACGTGCCGCAGTCCAGTTTGCTGGGATCGCCATCGGCAACATAGCGACCGAATTTTCGCCACAGTGGCTACCAATCTACAAAGCACTCCACATCCCCAGAATTCTGCCGCCGTGGTGGGTGCCTCTGCATCGCTGATTGTTGACCATGGGCCAATCCCTAGCACCCCAAATCTATCTGCAAAAGGAAAACGTAGCTCCAGAAAGGAAACATCATGCGCTGGTATCAATATTTGGCTTACTTTTTCGGAGGGGCCTTCTTGGCGAACTCACTTCCACATATTGGAAATGGGGATTCAGGTCACGCCTTCCAGAGTCCATTCGCCACTCCGTCCGGGGTAGGATTGTCGTCCCCGACGGTGAATGTGCTATGGGGCTTCCTCAATCTCGCCATAGCTTATCTGCTTGTGTGCCAGGTTGGAAGCTTCGAACTGCGCAGGCCCCGGCACGTTCTCCCGCTGGCGACGGGCCTTCTCGTCATGTCGGTTTTCAATGCCCTTACCTTCGGCCGCTTTTACGGAGGTGTGTGAGTCTTTTACTGCCAGTTTGCTCAAGTACACCAACCGGCCACAGCGGCCTGAACACAGACTTTCGAAGCCTCTGGCAGAAGATAGAGATCATTGGGCTGCCATGTCTGCGGTGTATGTATCCAGAGTGGCAGCCCTTGCTGGAGACGATACCATCCGGCATCGCGAAGGGCTCTGGTGTTCGCCTTATTCATCGCGCTTGTTCTCTGTCTGAACGTCCCTGTAGAGATCGCACATGTTTTCGGGATGTTGACTTTAACACGCCCCAAACCATTATTCCCCGTCATCGAGTCGATGGTTACGCTGCTCTTTGCAGGGTTTGGCATTTATGTCGTGAAGCGGTATCGGAATAGATCGGCAATTTCCTTGGCCGACCATAGGTGAATGAATGCGATTAGTCTCGAACTATCTTGCTGCAACTCTGTCCATCGGGCTTACCTTGTCGGGGTTCTCTGCTCAGCTTTCGGCTCAACAAGTGAGCGATCCTGAGGCCACACTCTTGCTCCCTGAGGCCACCCGTCCGCAGCTTGCCCAGGCCGATTCTTCTGCACAACAACTTCCCGGCGAACACAGCCAGGATTCTCAACCTCCCTCCTCTGGTACCTTGCAACAGGATCTCGGAGGCATTAGCGGTACCGTAATTGATCTATACGGAGATCTCCTTCCTGGAGCAACTGTAACTCTGGATGGCCAGATTCCAGCAGATCACCACCAGATCGTGGCGAACGATAACGGTGCATTTGCATTTGACGGGCTTCGAGGAAATGCCTCTTACCGGATCACAGTCAGCCGTGGCGGTTTTGTAACCTGGACCTCTGCTGCAATCATGCTTGCGCCGGATCAACACGTATTTCTGTCCGGTGTCGTACTCAAAATTGAAGGCGAGCAGGCATCGGTCACGGTTTATGCTTCGACCGCGCAAATTGCTGTCGAACAGGTCCGAATTGAGGAGCAACAGCGTGTTCTCGGCTTCATTCCGAATTTCTATGTTGTCTACGATTCGAAGAACGCGGTGCCGCTCACGGCAAAGCTAAAGTTCAAACTTGCGCTCAGAGTTTCGATCGATCCCGTCACCATCGGTGGAGTAGCATTTATGGCGGGCATCGATCAGGCCGCAAATACTCCCGACTACATTCAGGGTGCCAAGGGATATGGGCAACGCATCGGAGCTGTGGCAGCGGATAGCTTCAGCGACATTCTGATCGGCGGCGCGATCCTTCCCTCTCTTTTGCACCAGGACCCACGCTATTTCTACCAGGGCACAGGCACGACGCAATCGCGCCTTCGTCATGCGCTCTTCAGCCCATTCATCTGCAGGGGTGACAATGGCCGGTGGCAACCGAACTATTCGAGTGTGGGCGGGGATCTGGCGTCAAGCGCCATCTCGAATGTCTACTATCCGCAATCGAACCGCGGCGCAGGTTTGGTATTTGGAAACTTTGCGATTGGTACGGCCGAACGCATGGCCAGCGGTTTTGCGCAGGAGTTCATCTTTCGCAGATTCACACCAGCGGCCAAAGACACCGGCACGCAGGCGCATTGAGCCACACATGCAAGATGACGTCACAGTCCACGATCTGAAGTGCACCATTGTGGTGGCGCAGGAAGGAAGTTTGTCGCGCGCGGCCACCCGCTTGCACATGACACAACCCGCCCTGGGACGCAGAGTCCACCACGTTGAAGCAGAAGTCGGCGTAAGGCTCTTCTACCCTTGGCACGGAGGTGTGCGGCTGACGGAATCCGGAAAAGTCTTCATCGAGGATATTCTCGAGTCACTCGATCACTTTGAGCGTGCGGCGCAACGGGCACGCAATGTCATGCACTCTCAAGATGGGATTTTTCAGATCGCATACTCTTCGTTTCTTAGCCCGGAGTTGATGGCGATTGTTACCGATCTGCACTTCGACAGACCCCGCGACCCGGTCATTCGATGCACCAGCCTTAACACGCTGGGAATAATTCGCGGCGTGCTCGAAGGTCTGTACCAGGTCGGCATCGGCTACCTGCCGAACAGCTATTCAGAACTGGAGACGAGAGAATTGCTCGATGAAGATCTGATGCTCTGCATCCCAGCACACCACCGGCTCTTCCGCTCTCACTCCATCGCGCCGCAAGATCTCGATAGAGAACCTCTGATCGCAGTTTCGGAACATGCTCTTCCAGAGGTTTCCAAAGAGATCGTCGCCTATTTCGATCTGCTCCAGATTGATCTGAATGTAATCGCACAACCTTTCACGTTCTACGAGGCGATTCATATGGCTCTCGACGGGAAAGGCATTGCAATGGTGAGCAGCGGATGGTCTCATTTGACGAAAAAGGGCATCGCCTTTCATCCGCTCGCGGACAAGCTGCTCACGATGAAGACCGGGGTCTTTGTGCGGAGGGACAACCGCACCTCGATCGTGAACGATTTTCAGCATATCTTGTGGACCCGGACAGAAAAGCTCAGAAAAGAACGCCGACATCTAACGCGCATCTGACGCACCGGTGTGTCGGATGGTGAATCCAGAGTGTATGTGCAGATCCGTGGTGGTTGATCCTGGTTGTACTGCAACTTAATCAAGTTGTGTCGGAGGGCATTTCATGCGCAGATTCTTTCTTATCTCCATTGCAGGCTGCCTCTTCCTTGCCGCTTGCAACAACGTCAAGAAGCCGAGTGACGCCAACTTCACGAAAGCGATCAACGAGTACCTTGCGAAACACGGCGAGGCCTGTACGTCGATCAGTCGCCAGTTTCCGGTCGACATTCCCAAATCCGAACAGAAGGACCAGTTTGGAATCGGACCGCAGATGGCGGCTCTGGAACAGGCAGGTCTGGTGCATTCGAGCAATACGATAGCGGTTGTTCACGGGATGCTAGATGCACTGCAAGGCTCAACTCCACCGCAGCAGGTGAAACGCTATGAACTGACCATGGAAGGGAAGAAATACTTCCGGCAGACTCCCGGCCTCCTCGGACAAACTGGCAGCTTCTGTTATGGCCAGAAGACGGTCGATTTGATCGTCAAATGGACAGAGCCGATGACGATGGGAGCGTATTCGCAGACCGAGGTCACATATACCTATAAGATCGTCAACCTCGCTGGCTGGGCACAGCGGACGGATGTTCAGCATGTGTTTTCCAATGTCAGAGACACGGTAAATGCAGCATCAAAGACCAATCAGATCGCGGGATTGCAGTTGACCAACCAAGGGTGGGAAGTCCCAGGCCAGTGAGTTCATGGCGTCCTAGAAGAGGCTCTACCTTGGCACGATGTATCGCCGAGACTGATATGCTGAGAAAGTATTGGCGTGCTTAGTGTTCAAAGGAGACAACAGAACGATGGTTAAGAAACAGGCCGGACGCAAACCAAAGGAGAATCTGGTTAAGGAGATCGATGCGGCGATTGCCCTTCTGACTCGTGTCCGTACACTTGCAGCGTCTGCCGTGTCAGATGGAACAACCCGACAGACTGCAAAGCAGACTCCTGCCGTCAAACAGCCCAAGCGGACACTCAGTGCAGATGCCCGCGAAGCGATCGCCACTGCGCAGCGCAAACGCTGGGCCAAGGTCAGACGCCAAAAGAAAAAGGCGGAGCGCGCGGCGCTTGCACAGTAACATCCTGTGCGGCATGCATCAGGAAGCTTTGACCCGCACCAGTTGCTGAACCGCGCGAACTCCATCAACCTTGGCAATATGGACAACCACGTCGATGGATCGCCGGCATTCTTCCTCCACATCGTTGAGCGATACGCCACCAGAGCCACGCAGCGCCAACTGTGACAGACGGTGCAGCGCATCTTCGGCCCCGTTTGCATGAATCGTGGTAAGCGATCCTCGATGGCCGGTGTTCAATGCATCGACGAAAACACGAGCCTCCGGGCCGCGAATCTCCCCGACGATGATGCGGTCCGGCCTATGACGGAGAGCCGCTTTGAGCAGGTCCGCAAATCCGATCTGACTCTTGTGTGTATCGAGCTGGGCTTCGGCGGAGATGACGTGTGGTTTCCTTATATAGAGTTCGGCCACATCTTCCAGGATCAGGATGCGATCGTTGTCAGGAATAAAACCGGCGAGCACATTGGCAAGTGTTGTCTTTCCTGAACTGGTCGCCCCTGAGATCAGAAGGTTGTCGCCGCTCTGGATGCAGTGCGTCAGGGTATCGGCCTGTGCTTCCGTCAGTGTCTTTCGCTCGATTAAATCGTGAAGCGTGAAGCTGCGCGAGGTGAATCGGCGTATTGTCATCATCGGACCTGGATTAACCACTGGCGGTATGAGTGCGGCCATGCGGCTGCCATCTGGCAGGCGTAGGTTAAGGATCGGGGAATCCGCATCGAGCTTCTTGCCGAAACGGTTGGCGATCACTTCAAGCCCGGTAAGCAGAGCGCCCTCGTCAAAACGGATACCAGGCAGAAGTTGAATGTATCCCGCCTCTTCGATCCAGACGGACCCGTCGGGATTGACCATGATCTCGGACACAGTCTTGCTTGCAAACAGATGCTCGATAGGTTTCAGGAACGGAATGATGATCTCAAAGCTCACGCGGAAATCCTTTCCGGATCGAAGGCAATCCGCTCCTGGTCGAACCAACTCATGGTGATGGGCAGGAAGTCTGGCTTGAGATAGCAATAGGTAGGCGGCAGCGGGCTGACGCCATCAAAAGCGACAACGATGGACTGTGCGTTCTTGAGATCGAAGAAGACCTTTTCCTCGAACAGCGGTTCTTTGTGTTTCTGGTACTGCTTGGAAGCTGAGACCGATCCCTTGCTGGATGAGGTACGGCCCGAAAGCCATCCGACATTGGCGTTGGTCGAGGATTCCGAGACGGTATAGCTGATGCGGGTACGGTCGGCTTTGCCGCACAACTCCGAGGCGTACCGCGCCGTCTCAGGGTCCGTGGTCGTGAGGAAAACTTTATTGCGAAGTGCTTGCAGCAGCGTCTTGACGCCTTCGTTGGGCAGCGCGTCCTTGAGACTCGATACACTCTGCGTGGCGACGATGGGGATGCACTTCGGCTGTCTGGAGAGGGAGAGCCAGCGTTCGTCGCCAGTGGGGTTGTCAGCGCCCACTGTGGCGAAGTTCTGGTACTCGTCGCAGATGAAGACGGTCGGGCGATAGTGCCGCTCCGGGTGTGTATCCATCTTCGGGATACGCAGCATCACGGCCCGCTGATAGTCGATCTTCATCATGGTGCCGATGGTCTTGGCCAGAGCCGGGTTCAGGGCCACCGGGAAGTTCAGGCCAACAACGGCGCCCGATTCGATCAGTTCCTCAAACGGTTGCAGGACGATGCCGCGCGGATCGTCGGCGCATGGCTTGCCGTCATAGAGTTCCTTCGGTGGGCAGAAGACGCGGCGCACGTCGGGGTCTGTTTCGAAGAGCGAAAGGAAGACCGCGATGCCCTGGACGATGCTGGTTTTGACCTCGGAGCGAAAGAACTTCCAATGCTCCCAGTACCAATACTGGACACTCTCGAAGCGGTCACGCTGCGCTGGATCGGATGGCTTGCGCGTATAGATGAGGAATTCTGAGCTGGTCTGCTCAATCAGCAACTGTTCCAACTCCGGTGTCCACGCCACAAGGTAAAGATTGGCATCGGGGCGCCACTCGAAACCCAACGGAGATAGTATGGACTCGCTTTCCCGGTACGCATCCTTATCTATGCCGATGTAGTTGGTGGTACTGAAGCGCGAACCGATCTCGATGAGCATCTCTTCCAGCCGTCCCGCGCTGATGACGGTCCGGAAGAGATCGACCATCGTGAGGTATCCATCGCGGATGCGGTGGAGCATGATCACGTACCGGACGAGGTCCGTGTAGGACTGCTGCCAGAACGGCTCTCTGCCTTTGCCCCAGATGGACGTGATGATGGAAGCGATGTTGAATGCCTGGGCATAGGGATCGAGCGTGTTGTTCAGTGGGTTGTAACGGATGTCGCCGTCGAGCGAAACCTCGACATAATCCTGTTTCCGTCCGCACCATTCAAGAATGCGCTGAAGCTGTCGGCAGAGATCGCCTTTGACCTCAAGGACGATCCCGGACAACTTTCGCGCCGGGTCGCTGGCGCGATATGCGAACAACTGGCGCATGGCCGGCAATATAAGCCCATAGGTCTTACCCGAACCGATAGAACCGAAAGATGCGATTCCGGTATAGAGCCCACGCTCGGGAATCGAGAGCCACTGCGGAGCCGGACTGGGCGCTGGGATAAGTTGGCGATGGACCTCGCCGAGCACCAATGATAGTTCGGTCCGGGTGTGCGGATTGGGATAGGGCGGCAGCGAGCCAGCGGCCAACTCGGACTCACTCCTATATAGATGGACATACATGAGAGAGAAGATCATCGAAAAGGCGATGAACGGGGTGCTGTACAGGAACAAGCCATAGCTCCAGATCAGTCCATGAAAGACCGTAGGCCGCTGGTACGCAATCAACCGCAGCAAGGAATTCGCTTCGTTGATTGGGTAGAGCGTGTTGAGGACGACACCGCTGGCCGCGCTCAGACCAAGCGCAAGCAAGATGCGGTATTCGACCAGGGGCCGGATGATTCTTTGCAGATGCGGAGAATGAAGCATAGATTGCACAGCTCCTCTTATGCGCGTGTTGCGGCGCCGGTGAGCGCCTGGTCTGGTTTCTGTACCGTGTCCGGCGAAGATTTGATCGGGGCCGGTGCTACTTTGGTATTCACGGCAGACCGCGATGGATTCGCAGCGGCACTGGCCTTGTACTTTTGAAAGTCTTCTTCCTGGGTAATGGCAAAGCGCAGCAACTCGTTGACGAGATATTTCCGGTCGTTGTTCGACCAGGTTGCCAACAGGTCGATGTCCTGCGAGATGGTGTCTTCGATGTTGGTCTTAAGCAGAACAAGGTTGATCTTGCTGGCTCCGTGTTCGATCTTGAATTTGCTCATCGGTGGTTCCTCTCTGGCCGCGTCAACGGCCCGTGTTGGTACTTGCCTGGGTCAACTCCGGTACTGATTCAGGTCCTGCTCCGGTACTGGCACGGACGAAGTCAGGTACTCGTTTTGGCCAGAGTCAGTACCAACTTTGGACCTAACCCGGTACCGGTTTTGTCCATAGTTGGTCTGTGCCGAGGCCGAGGTGGGAGCGACCAGCGCGGCGTGAGCCGACGCGACAGGCCCGCAGGGCCGGGGTCGCTCCCACCTCGGCACATACTTGTCCTTGACCCCATCTCCTCGTGTAACTCGTTGTTTCTTCACTATTAAGCCCCCTCCTTGAGCGTCTCGTCCGGGGTCTGCTCCGGGGTCTCGTTGTCTTCTTCGAGAGGAACCTCCTGCCGCAGTGTGTAGATCGGGTAGCGATAAGGAAGCACAACGGTCGTGAACGTGACACGCAGCGAACTCTGAAGAAACCGTTGCCGGATCTTCTCGGCAGTGGTGGTCTGCATCTTCCACGCGGAGTACAGAGCCAGATGTTCGAGCGAAGTGTAGATGGACTCTCCCTCGCGCAGAATGGACAGATCCCCGAGAAGGACTCCGCTCCCTTTCGCCTCTGAGCGTTCCTTTATGGCGAGGTAATCGAGGAAGTGATCGACACCGAGCGGCGTCATCGGGGTGACGCCACGCAGGCGGTCGGTGGGAAGAAAGCGCTGGAAGGCGTCTTTCGCCCGCGCAGAGTTGCTGTCGCTGTCGGCAACGAAGATCAGCTCGAACTCGCCAAGGGCGGCAAACAAGGGCTGGTACTGTTTGAGAAATCGTTCGAAGCGGGTGGCCGTGGCCTGGCCTTCATCGAAGAAGGTAAAGCGCAGGACACCCGCGTTCGACACAAGGATGGGAAAGCCATCGGGAAAATACATCAGCCTTCCCACGTGACTGCGGGGCAGCAACTCGGAGCGGACGCCGCACTGCGTCGTGAAGAAATCGACTTTGCCGGCTTCATTAGCGAGCAGGTTCGCGCCCAGGTGTGCGAGGACGAAGTCCAGCACCATGAGCCGGGACTTGATGGAAGCATCGCCCTTGATGCGGCGGTTCTGTGAATCGGAGCAGCCGAAGGCGTCGTACACCGGCTTCGCAGAAAGGTGATAGATGTGCCTCCCCTGGCTGCACTCGATGACCCGGATGTGCTCGTGGCGAAGCGCTTTTTTGAGGAGCCGTGCGACCAGCCTGCCGCCTTCCCGCTGCGCGAAGCGATGGTATTGCCGGCGCAGGAAATAACCGGAATGTACGGCGACGAGATACAGAAACGAGGCTTCCCGTTCAACGTAGCCGATCGATTCGAGTGAAGAGATGGGGTCGTAGTTCATGGTCATAGCTCCAGGATGTTTTCCATCAGGTGGTGGTCGCCCTCGATCTTGGCAGTGAGGGTCGCCCGATCGGCGCTTGAGGCGTAGTTGCGGAAACCTGCCTGCGCCTTCGAGCGCAGATGCCCAGCGTGATAGGCGGCGGTCAGAACTTCGATATCCTCATGCCCGGAGCGTGAACCCTGGTCCTGATCCGTGTCTCGATCCACGCCGCGCGGCAAGTCATAATCAATGCGCGCATCGGGGATCTGAATTTTGCCATCGACAAATGGCAACTCGAATTTCTCGGCGACCTGCTGTTTGATCTCGGCCATGTCGCGCTTCGGATCTGCTTTGCGCTCGGCGTAGATGGCTTTCTGCACATCGGCTTTGATCTCGAAATCGAGGCGCACGCGCAAGTTACTTCCGCCCTTGGCCTCGATGCGTTCGGCTTCCTTCCGATAGGCACGATAAATTTGCGAGTCGTGTTCGGCCTCGCGCGGCTTCACCAGTCCTGCGTAGACCTTCTGGTCCTGGGGCAGGTCGCCCTGCTTCACAAGCAGGCTGCGACCATCTTTGGTTAACGTGACGACTTCGACGCGCTCAATCGCGCGCCGCTGTCCGTCGCGGCGCAGGTTGACGTGTGCGGTTTCAACCAGCCCTTTGTCGCGCAGATACTTCAGGTCGTTCTCAAGGGGACCGGCTTTGCCGTTGTAAAGCGTCTCGCGAAGATCCGCCGTGCGAACGATGCGGAAGCGCCCGGCCTCGCTCAACAGTTGCTTTTCTTCGGGGCGCAGTTCAAGGCCGACAATGTTGCTGGCGGTCCGTGCCGGACGCCGTGGATCGGCGGAAGGTATAGGACGGCGGCGTTCCCGTGGAACGTCGCGCGGTTGTCCCTCGGGCTTGCTCTTTGCTTGGGTCCGTGACCGGCGAGGGTCTGCGCCGTGTTCCTCCAGAGACTTCAGGCGATGGAGGATGGGATTGTCGGGCAGCTTCCGCGGGACGGTGCGCTCATCCGTCTGTCCGGGAGCAGTGTCGTTCCCTTCACGGCGACGCGGTATGTCCTGCGGAATATCTATTCTCATGCACCCTCCCCGCTGTCGCCGCGTTCCGCAGGAGCAGGCGCAAACTCGATCGAGGTCTGAGCGGTCGAGGACTTTGCGATCTGCCTTTTCGGACGGTCACCGGCTGGAGAAGGCGAGGCGGTTTCGACAGAAACCGGCACGGTCTTCGGCTTTTGGCCGACGACACGGCGCACGTCGTAGTCGGCCACGCGGGTGAAGCGGTTCATCTCTTTCTCTGCGGCTACGCGCATCGCGCGAATCTTGGCGACAATATCCGGTGTGCGCTCCAGGTACTGGTCTTCGCTTTGCATGGTTATCGCTCTTCCTCGTCCCCGAACTGCGCGAGGATTTCTCCGGAGAGTTCGCTCTGCCCGGTGTGGATCTCCTGGTCGAGATGCCTAAGTTTGCGGCCTGTGTCGCGCAGGAAGAACTTGCGCTCGATCCAGATGGTCAGGCCGAGAAGGTTGGTGAAGAGCAGGGCGCAGTAAAGCGCGATGCTCTGTAGGTAGCTGTGCAGGATGAGGCTGCGCCACGGCACGAGAAAGTGCAGTTCATGGCTTAGCCAGAAGCCGAGCGCAAGGAAGATCAGCGTGGCGACAAATGCGGCATTGGCGATCATCGGTATCCTCTCTGCCGCGACGAAAGAGCGGCATGGTTATAAAAAAGCGGAGAGGCGCAAGCCTCCCCGCGAAAGCATGACGATCCTATCCGTCATACTTCTCAATCACGCCAACCAGAGGAATCTCTAATCTCTGGATGTGCGTGGCGTGAACTTCGTAGACAGGCTCTGTCAAATGCAGCGAACCATAATGGTGGATCACGAGATGTCCATCGATCTCGATGTAATCACCCTGCTTCATGCCGCGCGTGAAGCCGCAGAAGAACGGACCAGGGCAGACCACGCGATACCATGCAGTGCGCGAGATCCACTCGTTGGAAGGCCGCCACCACACGCCGGACTCCACGCACAGTGTGAGCACAGCAAAAGCGTCATCCGTGATGCCTTCCGACGAAGGCACCTCGGCATCTCTGCCGAGGAACCCGCGCAATTTGACGGTGTTTTCAAAAAGAGTAGTCATGGTTGCACCTCCCGAGGGAGGACAACGCCGCTTACGCGGCGTCGTCCTCCGTGATCGGCTCGGCGTCGAAGTTCTCTTCGCGTGAGCTCTCGGGCTGCGCCAGCTTCCGAACGATGCTGGCGCGAATCTCCCATCCACGGCGCTTCACCGTGGTCTTCTTCTTGCCATCACCGACCTGAGCATCGTACTCAGTGCTGCGCAGCTCGCCTTCGACTTCCACGTAGTCGCCCTTCTTCAGGCCCTTCGCGTAGTCAGCGGGCTTGCCGAAGGCGACGATGCGGTGCCACTCGGTATGGTTCACCCACTGGCCGGTCTGCTTGTCCTTGTAGCCGGACTTGGTGGCGAGCGATAGAACCGTGAAGGTCCGCTGTTGTTTGGTTGCGATGTTCTCGGCGTCCTTACCCAGGTAGCCCCGCAGTTTCAGGTTGTTTTCGTAGAGTGCCATGATGTTTTCTCCTTGGTTGTATTTGCCCGGATTACCCTCGGGACACTCTTGCGCGAAGCGACGCGAGTGTGCCCCGCTCCCAAGGCCAAGCGGCGCCTTTTTCGGAAGGTTCGGAAAATCTTTTTGCGTTCGTTGCACAAAGATTTTTTGAAAGCCGAAACCCACAGGGCGCACGCAGTGCGAAGCAGAGACGCGCCGTGCCGCCGGGCGCGGGTTAAGCACCGAAGCGAGTGACCGAGGGTGAGCAGGGAAAATACGGGAGAATTGGCGCTCTATGGAAACACTTGTCTGAAGGGCGCCTATATAAGGATGCCGATGCAACTGCACTGCAGTGGAACCATAACCTGTTGCTTGCCATGTTTCCGGCCGCAAAAGCGGAGAGCGGGTGAACCACACGTTCCAGTGCTTCGCATCGTCCTCCGCATCCAGCCATGCGAAGGGCCTGTACTGGGGCGACGGAATCGAAGGCCAGTTGCACGGTCTCCGCGACGGATCGGCGAGGGCAGGAAAAGACCCGTTACCGCGCACTCGTGGGAAGGTCCGCACCAGCATTGCTCGCAGACACACCTGCCCGCTCACGAGGATCTCCGCGAGACGATCTCGTGGACGGCCGCGATGCGTTGCCCGATCCATCGCATGACCGGGACAGCCATAGAATTGCCGAGAGCCTTGTAGCGGGGTCCATCGGCTGCGAGCTTGCCGCGGTACTCGACCAGGGTGTAATCGTCGGGGAATCCTTGCAGGCGCTCGCACTCGCGTGGCGTCAGGCGCCGCACGGCCATCTGAGGCGTCATGATTCCATCGACCCGGCCACCTTCGCCACCGCGTTGAAGCGTCCCTGCGATATTGCTCGACGCAGTAAGCTCGTTAGACCACGCTATGGACTGCTCTTGTAGCACCGCGGTCGTCAAGCTGTTTTCGATGCTGCCCGGAGCGCGTGTACGAACGCTTCCTGCGACGTCGGCAGGTGAAGCTGTGCTCGCGGTGCCATCGCTGCCGTGAAGAGTGAATGCAATGGCGACCTGGCCGCCACCATTCGCGTGGCTCGCGGCATGCCCCATGCTGCGCAGTGTGGGCGCGATCTCATTGGCATCGGCCCCGTGGTCCTTCGCTGAAAATGCAATGTAACTGTTGCTGCTGCCGCCAGCGGACGCGCGCACGCTGGCGCTTTCGGAGACCTCGGGCATGGCTCCGCCTTCGCGCCCGCGAAGATTGAATGCCATGGGTAAGATCGCGGAGGCATCGGAGAGATCGCGTCCAGAACCAGCTCCGTATCGCGTGCTCAATGTGCCCGCGATGAGTGGTACGCCGCGACCGGTGCCGTCCTCGCTTGCGTCGAAGCCATCGGCGGAGAGCGCATGCGCAATATATGTCTGTTTCTCGAAATCGTGAGAGTCGTTCTGTTTTCCCAGCAGGGTATGCGCGAGTAGAGTTTCCGTTTCGTAATCCTGCCTGCCCATGCCGCCTGCATTGAGGCAATGGGAGGTTTCGCCGGTGCTTGGAATCAGACCGCCATCGACATCGAAGTCGGTCCCGAGTCCGCCACCACCGTGAGTGCGTGCGCTAAGGGTAGGGGCAACGTCTTTCCGCGTTTCGCGGCGCGGCGGAGGATTCCCCGACAGGCACGCGGAGTCAAGTAGTACCGCCGCGGCAGCTCGCCAGTCTCCAAGATATCCGACAACGAAGACGCGGCGCCGTCGCTGGGGTACTCCGAAGTATTCAGCGTCAAGAATTCTGTAGGCGACCCCATACCCGCATTCGACCAGCATCCGGAGGAAGGCTCCAAACGTCCGTCCGTCGTCGATCGACAGGACGCCGGGGACGTTCTCCCAAACCACCCATAGGGGCCTGAGCCGATCAGCAAGTCGAGCAAACTCGATGGTGAGGTTGCCACGCGGGTCATCCAGTCCTGCTCGCTTACCGGCGACGGAGAAAGACTGGCAAGGTGTTCCTCCGGCCAGAAGGTCGATTGTTCCCACATGCTCGGCTCCAATCTTCGTAAAATCTCCGAAGTTCACAACAGCGCCGTCGGCGGGCAGAGCAACGACGTTGCGAATGGCCGCCGCGCGCTGCTTCGCCTCTTTGCGCGAGGCCGCGTCAAGTGGACTCGGCATGTGCTGCGGCCGCGAGGCGCGGTAGCGCGAGCGCAGCAGCCAGCAGCAGAAGGGATCGATCTCGGCGAACATGGCAGGCTGCCAGCCAAGCGGTTGCCATGCAACCGAGACGGCTTCGATGCCCGAGCATACAGAGAGGTATCTCATGCGGACACCTCGCATCGCCCTGCGCGGCGTTCGCATAGTCCTTTGACGGAATAGTCTTGATGTGGAATACTTGCTATATGGCCATCGAGGTCCTTGTTACCGCCGAATTCAAAGAATGGTGGGACGGTCTGAGCGAGGAAGAGCAGACCAGCGTGGCCATCGTGATCGACTTGCTGGAAGAGCTGGGCGTGACATTGAAATTCCCGCATAGCTCCGGCATCACGACTTCGCAGAAGCTGCGGGAACTCCGCATTCAACACGCCGGGCAGCCCTATCGTGTGCTGTATGCTTTCGATCCGAAACGCAACGCAGTTCTGCTGCTCGGCGGAAATAAGACAGGCGATGGCCGCTGGTATGAAAAGTACGTCCCGAAGGCCGAAAAACTCTTTGCGGCATACCTCGAAGAAACGGGGCAAAACGGATAGGAAGCTGCCTGCAAATTGAAGAGAAAGGAGAGACGGATCATGGTTACGAAATACAGCGAACTGAAGAGCAAACTGAGTGCGAAGCAGCAGGCCGATATCAAGGCCGGCAAAGAGAAGCTGCTGGCGGAAATCCCACTCGAACAATTGCGCACCGCGCGCAACATGACGCAGACCAATCTGGCCCACACACTGGGAGTCAACCAGAGCGCGATCTCGAAGATCGAGAAGCGTACCGATATGTATCTGAGCACGCTGAGGAGCTATGTAGAGGCGATGGGCGGAAGCCTTGAGATTCAGGCGGTATTCCCCGAGGGCGCGGTTCGCGTCGATATCCTGAGCGGGAAATAGGCATTGCGACATCCCTGCGCTCCGGACGGCTTTGCTGTATGAAGTAAGGCTCTGATTCATTCGCATAGGCCATACCTCGATTCGCAGGCAGGCGGAGACAGGATGCGGAACATATTGTTCTGCCTGCCGCCGTGGTCGGTCTTAGCCCAGGCGACGACGTCATCGATCCAGTTAATGGCCATGCCCGGCACGCAGGGCGCAAAGAAGGTGCGCCCGACGTGCCGCTCCCAGGCACGGACTTTGTCGATCATCTCCGGGAAGCGCGTAGCCCAATTCAGGATGTCGTCTTTGCCTGAGTTGATACAGGGAGCGCAGCCCACACGCGTGAAGCCAAGCGAATAGAGCGGATTGGTCTGTTCCCGATGGAGCTTCACGTAGTCGAAGCACATCTGTTTCGACCAGTCGTAGACCGGGTTATACAACTCGCAATCGTAGTAGTTGTCCCACTCCAGCCATTCGCGCTGGGAGCGTGCCAGCGATTCATCGCGGCGCACGCCGGTAAAGCGGGCATAGTTCCCATCTGGGTAGTGATCCGCAATCCATCGACGGATCGGCGCGAGCTTCAATGCTTCGGTGCAGAACTGCGCTTTGCGGGATGGGAAGCGGCCTTTGATCCTGGCAAGCTCCGGAAAGGTGAGATCGGCTTTTGGATCAACACCTTTCTTCTCGCACCATTCGTCTGTGCGGAAGTCGCCGACCTTGGCGTTGATTCTTTCTACCGGGCAGACATGCGTGGAGTACCAGTCGATATGCTCGATCGTGAGAGGGTGCTCGTTGCCGCCGGCGTCCGAGTTCACGAGGACGACACGGACGGCGCCGTAGCGATTCAGCATGAACCGCGCGGCGGCCTGCGAGTCGATGCCGCCCGAGAACCCGCCGATGTAAACGAGTTCGCTCATGCGGCGTTCCGGGGCTGCGGCCCACGCTTACGCGCGCAGAGCGTCTGAAGCGCGCCGAGGATGTGTTGCATCGAAGTGTTGCGGCCATAAAGCACCATGTCCGCATAGCGGACGGGTGCAAGATCGCCGGCGCGGTCCACCAGCAGCAGGGGCATGTGCGGAGCGCATTCGAGAATGCGGTGAACGAGCCGTCCGGCAAGATCACCTTGCTGCGCATGAACGAGCACGCCACAGGCGAACGCGGCGCAACGGTCACTGGCGGCGAGAGATGCTTCCATGCCGTCCTCGATCGCAGTGACCTGATAGGGATGCAGCCGCAACACGAAAGCCAAGGATGACAGCAACTCCGTGTCGGCACAATAGAGCAGGATGGGCTTCTTCGGTCGCATGGCGGTTAGCTCCCGAAAGCCTGGTCTTCGTGGACGTAGCTGATCACGACGCCGAGGGGATTGGTGAGCAGCATGGCGTTCGGGACCTCATCGCGGAAGCCATAAACGACGTTCGCGGTCCAGCGTTCACGGCTCTGTTCCTGCTGGTCACCGAGAGAGTAGAAGACCTTTTCAAACTCGATGTGGGCGCGATACGGGGCCTGCCGCGTGTCGTCGAGCACCACGGCCTTAATCTCGATGTCCACGTTGGGTGCGCTGGGATCGAGCAGAAACGTCTCAAGCGTTTTTGCTTTGGTGACGCGCGCCAGGGTTGCCGACTGCAACTCGTTCGAGAAGAAGCTCAGGGACTCAGCGAAATCACGCTGCAAGGTGGCGTGATTGCGTCCGTAGTAGAGCTGCGCCCAACGCGCGAGATAGTATTTGCCGACGCGCTCGACAGGCACCTTGGAGAAATCGGCGTAGTTCATAACCTGGCCGCGTCCGGCATCGGTGATAGAGATGACGAGCGGCTTCAGCCGCAAGGCGGCGGTCTCGGCGCGATAGAGGAGCGCAAGCAACGCGAGCGCAACGACGGCGAGCACGAGGACAGCAACCTTGAGATAGGTATTGGTGACGACCGGCTCCGCGTACAACTCAAGGAACCTGTGTCCGGCGTCGGTGGTGGTAAAGGTGGTCTGTCTGGTCATAATCAGTTTCCTGTGGGATTGACCCAGGTACCGACGCGACCGCCGAGGATGGACGCAGTCAACTCCGGTATTTTGAAGAGGCCATAGACACACACGGCGAGCGTGACCAGCAACGCGGGCAAAACGGTAAATGCGTTCGAGATGCTGATGGTGCCGATGACCTGAAACATGTTGGCCAGCACCTTTGCAAAGACAAAGATGAAGGCGCTGGCGACGACCTGATAGAAGCTGAATCCGATGAAGGCTTTGAGCCATCCCCAAAACAGCCAGTCCATCTTCGGGACGATGAACCAGGGGATGAAGATGGGGCCGATGAGCACGCACACTGCTGCGGCAACATACCCGTAGGCAACGACGCAGAAAGCCGTCGCCTCCATTGCCGCCAATATTAGGACAATCAGCAGGTAAGTCAGATCCTCCAGGATGTTGAAGCTGCCCGGAGGCGAGCCGAGCTGCTGTTCGGCGTGGGTGATGGTGTTGGCGATCTCCTGCGTCTGGCTGGATTCGATCTGGTTAGAGAGGTTCAGGCCCTCTTTGGTGATCAGATCACTGAAGCTGTAGCTGGTGCCTGGGATCGGCGTCGAGTAATAAGTCAACATCCCCAGCCCGAAGGCGATCATCAGGATCAAGTCAGCGAACTTGGCGAAATGGAATCCGCCGCCATGTCCCTGGGCAGCGGACAGGGCGGATTTCACGCCGAACCAGACAATGAGGATCACGGCCAGGCCACGGAAGATGTCGAGTCCCGTGGCCTGGAGTGTGTTGCCCTGCGAGGAGAGCAACTGTGTGATGGCCTGCGAAAGGGCCGAGAAGACGTTCTGTCCCATCAGTTGCTCCCGTTAATGCTGAGAGAGATGGCGTGCATGGAGTCGCTCACGCCGTTGTTCACGTTCTGCATGGTGTTCGAGAAGTTCTGCTGGAAGTAAATGGCGTTGTTGATGGCGCGGTTCTGCGCGTCGATCTGCTGCTTCTGCGCGATGAGCTGCTGCTGGATCGAAGCCATGAGGAGCTGGTTGGTGTCCTGCTGCGAGTGAATCTGGAGCAAGGTCGCAGAGTTGATTTTGCCGAGGAGAGCGTTCTGTGTTTGCTGCATCGGGTCGGTCGAGAACGTGTCCGATTCGAGATTGGCGAGCTTGCTGGCGAATGCCTGCGCGTCCGTTCGGATGGTTCCGAGCGTGGCAAGCGTGTTGGTGGTCGTGCTCTGCGCCAGCTCCGACGTGGCGTATTGATTGGCGACGGTGGCTTGGGTTCTCGAATCGAGCGATGAGTAATTCCCCGAGGGATAACTCTGGACTTGGACAAATGCGCTGTTGTAACCCTGCTGCGCCTGGGGAAGACCGCCGAAATTCAGTGCGTTTACTAGCGGTGACGTGTTGCCATAGGTGTTCGGTGGCGCGGCCAGATTGGACCACTGCGACCAGTCAGCCCTGTACCGCGCGGCGAGGTTCTGCGGCATCGTGGACATCTGGTAGGCGAGGTTGTACATGGTGACGATCTGGGTGCGCGTCTGTTCCGCGGTCGTATAGATTTGCGCCTCTTTCAAGAGGTGCTGCGTCCAGTTATTGAGTTCCTGCACTTCGTGCTCGATCTGCTGGATTGCGTGGGCGCTCTGTGTCGGGTCGTAGACAATCCCGGAGCCGAACTGCGCGTGCGCCGCGGGCGCGAGCGCGGTGAGGACAGCGAGAATAAGGCAATGCATCCTTGTTGACTTCATGGTGAAACCTCCGTGGAGACGCGCTCAGAGCGCCAGTTACAAGTGGGGGGATACGGGGCAGGACGGAGAACGCGCCTCGACGCGTTCGGGCGTCATGTACCGACAGGGCGATGGCTTCGGCTGCGGTGGAGCATTGCAGCCGGCCATCAGAAGACATGCGAGAGCGCAGAGGGCCACGCGCATCACATCACTCCCGGCATGTCGTGGTTCTCGTATGCGGGCAGCAGCATGTCCTGCGTGATGTAGACCTTGATCCGATGGCCTTCGCGGATGGTGATGGTTGGCGGGATATTGATGAAGCGGTCGAGCACGTTGGCGCTCGACTGCGACAGGCTCGAAGCGATACCGGACTTGTAGGCTTCGCTTCCGGTTTCGTTGTAGCCCTGATTGTTGTTCGTCGCCTCGGCAGCGCCAGAGATGATGCCAAGAGCAATCGACGCGCCGAATATCTCGACATAGTGGTTGTTGACCTTATCCTTAAGTCCGGTGGACCCCGCCTGATCGAGACCGTGGAACTGGTCGAGATCGACGGAGTAGCCATCCGGCATCAATAGCCGATGGAAGGTGACGGCGAGGCGCTTCTGGCCGAGGCCGGCGACCTTCTGCACGTCGCCAAGAATGAATGTCCCTTCCGGTATCAACAGGTGTTGGCGGTCCTGGCTATAGATGGGGTTTGTGACCATCACCTTCAGTGGCCCGGCAAACTCTCCATCAAGCCGATTGACCAGCACCGCGTCGATGGTCGTTCCCTCGAAGACAACAAAAGGTTGACCGTGCGCGGAGTTCACGTTTACCTCTGGCGCACGTTTCTTGTCAGTTGCGGTGGTGGTGGGCTGCGCAGCAGCGGTCTGCGGCAAGCTCGCAGAGCGGGCCGAAGCATTGTCACTGGAGCCGGTGGATTCCGCCGATGGGCGTGAAGCGCCATCATTGGCGGAGACAAGATTGGAGGCAAAGCGGGCTTTGAAGGCCATCGCCTTCTCCGCATCGGCGACTGGATCGCGGGGCGGTTCCGTCGCAGGCGGCGGCAACTGCGCAGCAGGAGACGCGGCGCCTGGTTGTGCGGGATTCGCCGCGGTCGCTGTATTTGCCGACGATGTCACTGTACCCGCTCTCTGTGTAGCGGTCTGCTGCTGGCTCTGGCGCTGGTCCGCGCTCAGGTCCTGCTCCAACTCCTGAATCTTCCGCTGGTTCATGTCCGTGGATGCGGCCAGCGGGCTGGACGCGGTCTCTTTCGCGGCGGGCTTGGCATGGTTCTTTGAAAACATGACAGCCATCAGGATGAGCACCGCGAGTCCGGCCACGACGTACCCCTGCGCCTGTTTTGGCACCACGCCTTCGGGCCGGACGCGCTTGTCGCGCAGGCCAGGGGCGTTTTCGGGAGACGGGGGCGTGGCCTGCGGTTCCGGTACTCCGTTGGTCTGTTTTTCCTCTGTCATCACGCCTCCTCTACTGAGCCTTCCGTTGAAAGTCGAGCTTGTGCTTGCCGATTTCGAGGTAGCCGTGATCGACAACCGTGGGGATGACGTAAGTGCCATCTTTCAACTGAAAGGTGATGAGGTCGGGCTTGCCGTCCTTCAGCTCGTAGATCGAGAACTTCTCGGCAGCCGACGACTTGATGTAGGTGAACTTGTCATCGTGGTAGATGGCGGAGACGTCGAACGGGCTTTCGTTGTGGTAGGCGTAGTCGAACTTCAACGCCTGCGTGGGGTACTCCGAGCGGAACAACTCGACAGCAGTGGCGGCGCGGGTCTGCGCCATCTGCGCCTGGGCACGCGCAGCCTCTACCTCGCCAGCCGAAACGAGCTTGCCGGTGCCATTGGCGGCGGCGAGAGAGGATGGGTCGGACGGCTCGATAACGACCTTCAGGTCGGGATCGCCGGACTCGACATCATCCAGCGTGAACGAGTAGACCGTGCCTTTGTCGGTAATGAGGTTGAGGTTGGAATGGATGCCTTCCTTCGCAGGGTGAAGGAAGCAGTAATTCCCGATGGCGTCGATGATCCAGAAGTCCTTATCGCCGGTAGCGACCTCCAGAATCTTCTCCGTGCCGGGGAGTTGAATCAGAGTGGTGTAGCGCATTTTTGCGCGCACACTCACGATGTCGTTGGCGTGGTATTTGACAATGCGGGCCTGTTGCTGACCGTGGGCCACGGTCGCAACCAGGCCCAGCACCAGCGGGAGGATGGGTGAAGGGCGCATAACTCTCCTTATTGAAAAACCGGCAAATTCGGTCAGGAATTGGCTGGGTTGGGGTAATCGTGTGCGAGCCGGATTAAGCCTTGCTCCGGCCCGAAGCGGGCGAAGTAATCCTGTTTGCGGATGTTGTCGCGAGCGTTGTTGGTCGCCATCCAATAGCCCAGCGCATCGACTTCGAGCACCAGCTTCTTGGTGCCGCGCGGCTGGATCAGCAGCAACTCCCGCTTGGGCACAAGCGACTCCAGCAACTCAAGCTGGGTATCGTTCAACTGGAAGATTTCGGCATAGAGCTTGCGGTCGATGTTGGGGTTCGACAGGAAGATTTTGGTGGGGCAGGACTCGTTGACAATGTGCAGCATGTCGGAAGCTGCAAGCTCCACCACGGACTGTGTAGCCAGCACCATCGCGGCGTTCTTTTTCCTCCACGTCTTCTCGGCCTTCACAATCCAGTCGCGGATGGTCTTGTTCTTAAGGAAGATCCATGCTTCGTCGATGACGAAGGCTTTGAAGGTCGCAGTGTTGGCGGGCTTTTCAATTTCGGTTGATGCCCGCTGCAGGACGTAGAAAAGCAGCGGCTCCAGTATGTCCGGGTAGTCCGACCATCCATCGAAGTTGAAGGTCTGGAGGCGCGAGAAGCTGAGAGTATCCTCTATGTTGTCGAACAGGTAACCGAACTGGCCGGCCTGCGTCCATCGGTGCAGGCGCTCGCCCAAAGGCCCGAGGATGGACGCGAAGTTGGTGAGCGTCCGTATTTCACGCGGCAGCTTGTAGACGCGCTCGATCGCAGCAAAGAGTGTTTTCTCGTCTGCGGTTGTCAGTTCATATCGGCCACCAGCCTCGATCAGTACGCGCAAAAAGAGATAGAGAAAGTTCTGGTTCTCGTGTGTCGGCTCCAATGAAAAAGGATTGATCGTGAATCCGGGATTCTTGAGACCTACGTTGAGATAGGTCCCGCCGAAGGCTCCCGTTAGCGCTTCGTAGCTGCCTCCCAGGTCAAAGATGAAGACCAGTGGCTGGTATTTCTGAACCGATTGCAGGAGAAACACCACCAGAAACGACTTGCCCGAGCCTGGCATCCCAATAATGAGCGTGTGTGCAACATCGCCCGAGTGCAAATTCATGTAGTAGGGCGTTCCATGGGGCGATTCCAGAACGGCGAGATACTCCCGTTCGAGATGTGGGTTCCACTGGGCACCGCTGTCGACCGTGAACAGAAACGACAGGTCCGCATAGTTGGAATTCAGAGCCCATTGTTTACGCAGATTGAACTGCTTATTACCTGGAACCGTGGCGAAGAAAGCGTTGAGCAGGTTGTAGCGTTCCTCATAGAGCAGTCCGTCATGCTGTGTGAACAGCTTCTGGAACTCAGCAACCGCGTGCTCCACCTTCACGCGATCTTCGTCGTAGACCACGACGGAGAGCGTGAATTCTCCGAAGGACTTTCCTTCCATGCCCATCGCGGTGAGCGCATTGCCAAGCTCGGCGACGGCGGCGGCCTTCGAGTCATCGACCAGCTCATCATGCGGACCGGTGTTCTGCCGGTCCTGGAGATTCGAGACAAAGCTGGTTTTCGAGTTGTGGTGATGCCTGCGGCGTGATGCAATTTCCTTGCGGGCCTTCGCGTTATCTTGCGCGTGCCATTCCGTGATGACGTGGAAGTTCGCTGGGATATCGAACAATCCCTGCAGCAGCAAGGGTCGCGTCTCGCCGGGCAACTCTTTCAGTGTGAGGACGCGAACAAAGTCATCGTCCATCCGCAGGTAGCCTCGATGTGCCTCCAGCTCCGAGTCGCATATCTGCCAGTCGAGATGACGCGCTCCGCACAGGGGCGCGTCATCAATTTTGGAGGGGCGGAAGTTTACGAGACGCCGGACAAGCCGGAAGGTCTTCTCCGCCCCTAGCAGCTCGACCGTGGTGAGGTCGCTGAGCTGCCCACTCAAACTCTGTACCTTCTGCCGTAACAGAAGCCGGTCGCGCTCGATCTGCTCGTAGAGCAGCGTGCGCTGCTGCTTGCCGGCAAAGAGCGACTTTAATTCCTTGATACCTTTTTGTGGAGACTTCGTAAGCTGGGACAGCGCGTGAAACAGCCCGGTCTTGGCGTACTTGCCGTCGACCATGACGACCCAGTACATCTCGATGGTGTACAGGCGGTCGGCTTTGGACTGGAGGAATGCGCTGCGCTGTTCCACGGCAGCATGAACCAATGGGCTTTCATACTCGGCGTGGGGTATCGCTGGCCGGTTGTGCTTGAACAAAATCTGATAGAGCCTGGTCTTATCATCAAGCGAACGGAAGGCGGCTTCGAGGCGCCTGACGGCATAGTCGCGTCCGGCATGATCGAGGCTTTCGTAGTCGATTCCGCTGATGCGCAGCACAGTACCCAAGTCGCCCGTCTTGGTGAGAAAGCAGTGCTCGTCCCAAAACCCGTACAGGTTGATGTGCGCCTGGAGCGACCCTGCTTCCTTCCAATCCTTCGTAATGTTTTCAACCTTGAACATCGCGCCTCGCTATGCGTATCTCTGTCGGCTCCCACTTCATGGGGTCGTACCGTCTGCGAAACTTACTGGAGTTGAAGAGCACGCGCAGAATCTCCACGTCGTACTTGGTCGCGCGCCTGGCAATGACCACGCCGACAACAAACAGCGCGATTCCGCCGAAGAGCGAATGCAGCAGAGAGAAGATCGCGCCTCCCGAGATCAGAGCGACGAAGAACAACCGCCGCTCCGCTCCCAGGACAGTCAGCGGACGGTTCATGGCCTTGAACACCGGACTCACTCTGCTATCCGTTGACCGAGACATGGATCACCTCCTCTCTAGCTTGGGAACAGCCAGCTCATAAAGTTGACCGCACCTATAGCCATGCCCACGCCGAAGACGATACCGGCGATGGTCTTCTTCGATTGGCCCTCGCCATACGCGAACATCAGTCCACCGACCACGATTGCGACCAGTGAGAGCCCGGTCGCAATCGTGCCGGTAAAAGCGGTTTTGAGAACATTGACCGCGTTTTCCCACGGATCGCTGCCGCTTTGGGCGTACACGGGCAGTGCCGTAAGGAAGAGCAGCGAAGGCGCAAGCCACCTCCGCCAGTGCGTGCGCAGCGCCGCAAGGCGCGGACGTTTCATGTGAATGAGTATTTTCATGTGCTCCTTTCGTTTGCGTAACGGTCGAGTGGCACTCCCCGTTGCAACGTCTGGAGCGAAGTTAGGACCGGCCCGGCTGGATGACCAATGCTTTTTGGGGGGTGGGGTATACAGAATCGGCATACCCTCGATTGCTCGCTGGAAGAGCCGCGAAGGCAGGGCGTGAGCGGATCAGGATGGCAGTGGAGGAGCTGCCAAACCATTCCTTTCCGACATGGCCAGCAAAGAGGACCGCACGGAGGCGCGAGTCAAGGCCGGAGGGATGCGATGCCAGAGCGCAGTTCGCCTTTACGCGCGCCGCCGTGCGGGAAAAATAAACCTTGTCGGGAAGGAAGGAGAGGACCGCTTTGCGATCCTCTCTTTCACTCTGTTCAATCTCTGGTTCGCGATCTGGCGATACTCGGCATCGAGTTCTACGCCGATGTACCTGCGGCCTGTCAGCAACGCTGCCGCGCAGGAACTACCGCTGCCTGCGAAGGGATCGAGGACCAACTCACCCGGCAACGTGAAGCTGCGAATCAACTGTGCCAGCGCCGGCACCGGCTTCTGTGTCGGGTGCAGCTTGTTGCCGCTGTACGGCATATCCATCACGTCTGCCAGCGGTTGCTTCGGCAGCGGCGGCCTACCCTTCGCTAGTAGATATGCCTGCTCATGGTGATAAGAAAGGAACCTGCTGTTTGAGCCATACGACTTACGAAACACGATGTGTCCGACAGGCTGGAAACCCGCGTCTTTCCACGCGTTGAAGAACTTATCGATCCTGTTCCATCCGTAGAAACACAACATCAGGCGATTCTGTTTCAGGACTCGATGCGCTTCTGCCATCGCAGGCTTGAGCCAGCTTGCATCGGCATCGTTCTGAATGGAGCGTCCTGTGCGGTCGCGGTAGTTTACGAGATACGGAGGATCGGTGAGGATGAAATCGATGCTATTCGCGGGCATCTGGCGCATGATCTCGATGCAATCTCCGAGCGCGATGGTGTTGATGAGCTGGCTGGTTGGAATGGACTGGAATGCCTGCATGGTCTTGATCTCCTTTGTGCTTCCGGAGTGATCTGCCGGAGCACACACCCGGAGGGCGCGAGAGTGGTCTGCTCCCAAGGCCGAAGACGTGCTTTCTGTGGTGGCTCCGAAGAAAAATCCCGCCCATTCTTGGGGCGCGATTTTTGTTTGGAAACCCAGACCCGAAGGGCGGCGCAGCCGAAGCAGAACGGCGAGTGCCGCTGGGCGCGGACCGCTTACTCTCGCGGTGGCCGGAAGAACACGCAGGACAAAAGGGGATCGATCTTGAGTGCAGATTTCCTGGCAAACCTGCCAGTGCATCCACCTGTTTCGCGGCAGAGATTCGAACCTGCATGTTGCAGAGGTCAATTTTCGACGATCGCCGATTTTGACTGGTAAGTGACAGTAGATAAGCGACTTATTGCCAAGCGGGAGGGTATGCCGATTCTGTATACCCCACCCCCTAAAAAGCATAGCCTCCCCGCGAGAAACATTCGTATCTTCCATCTCACGGGCACTCAGCCTCTCGCGCTGCGAAGTTTTGGGCGTGCAGCGGCGCACTGCCTGAAAGCTTGGTCTGTGAGGTCAACTGTGCCGAATCCGATTCCTTCTTCTCCGGTCAAACCGGAGCCGTTTGTCAATGCGGAACGAGCAGCATCGTTTCTTGATATGCCACGCAAAACCCTGCTGGGACTGGCTCGGAGGGGGAAGCTGCCCGCGCACGGCATTCCCGGCAAAGGGCAGAAAAAGAATTGGCGTTTCCGCATTTCCGAACTCGATCACTGGATGCGGACAGAGGTAACATTGGTCAGCGACCAGGGCCTTTCATCAGAAAGGAACTATCGATGAAAAGGCCACGTTATCAATTTGGAACCCTGTATATGGAGCCACGCAAGAGCGGCCCCGATGTATGGGTCTACCGCTGGCGCGAGACGAATCAGCAAGGCAGCCGTCAGTTGCGCAAACAGATTCTGGGCACGGTGCGCGAGCTACCGACTCAGGCCGACGCGCTCAGGGCTGCGGAGACATCTCGCCTCAGTATCAACCGTCACGCGGTCGAGCAAGCCGGACCGCCACAGACCATTCGGAAGCTCGTCGAGCATTACCGGCTGAAAGAAACACCGATGGACAGTCACGAAGGCAAAAGGAGGTCAACGAAGTTGTGCTACATCAGCAATCTCGAAAACCACATCGTGCCGCGCTGGGGAGATTATCCTCCGGGCCGCGTCACGACCATCGAGGTTGAGGAGTGGCTGAAGTCCCTGAAGCTGGCGCCGGGCAGCCGGGCGAAGGTCCGCAACGTCCTGAGCATGATCTTCCGCCACGGCATTCGCTGGGGCTGGTTTACCCAGAACCCGGTTGCCATGGTGCGGGTCAGCTCTAAACGGCTGCGGAGACCGGATATCCTCACGGCGGAAGAGTTTCGCACTTTGCTGGCTGCGCTGCCGGATCGGGAGCGGCTCATGGGCACGATCTGCGCGACGACCGGCCTGCGAATCTGTGAGGTCCTCGGGCTGAAATGGGAGGACATCGATTTCGCTACCTGCACGGCAGATGTTCTTCGGTCTTACTCGGATGGGGCTATCGGTCCATGCAAGACCGAGATCTCCGAACAGCCGGTGCCGCTCGACGACATCGTGCTGGAAGGGTTGCAGGCATGGCTTCCGGTCTGCGGCTACCCGGAACCCGGCGATTGGATCTTCGCCAGCGATCACAGCTTCGGCAAGACGCCGCTTTGGCCCGACAGCCTCCGGTCGAAGACCTTGCAGCCTATCGCTCGCAGGGTCGGGATTAAGAAACGGATCGGCTGGCATACCTTCCGGCGCACCTATAGCTCGTTGCTGGCTGAAACCGGCAATAATGTCAAGGTGGTGCAGGAGCTGATGCGGCACGCCAAGATCAGCACGACGATGGAGGTCTACGCGCAGGCGGGCATGGAGAAAAAGCGTGACGCGCAGCGCAAAGCCGTTGATGTGCTGTTTGATCGGAAGCCGGAGGCAGCGGCGTAGGATGGGGCACAAAAAAGTGTTCCCATACTGTTCCCGCAAACGAGGTACTGTTCCCAGAATGTGCGGTCTAAGTTGTTGAGTTTATTGGTGGACCTGGTCGGGATCGAACCGACGACCTCTTCCATGCCATGAAGTAGCCAAAATCGCAAATAATAGACGGCACAGTGCTTATGAACCGGCACAACCGGCAAAAACGGCCCTCTGGGCGGTATTTGCGACAAGAATGCGACAAACTTTTTCAACGACGGGTCAATGGGCTGGCTGTGTGGGACCGGCCTAATTTGCTTTGCCGTATCAGAGTAAAATTCAGAATTGTGAATCTGCTTACCTTTCTGTTCGCGTGGGATCGACGAACAGGCTAGCCGGTCCGTTTCTGATCGATGAGATGCGCTGGTACAACCAGTTGGAGCCTATAACGGATGACTGCGGAACGTAACCTAAAGACTTCACTTCCTACTCCCGCCCAAATTGACGAGGCCGGATTTGCCGAGATTGTCGGCCTCATTGCCACCTCGCAACAGCGGGCATTTCAAGCCGTCAATACCACGCTGATCGACCTCTACTGGCAGGTGGGCGAGTACATTAGCCGCAAGATCGAGGCCGCCGAGTGGGGCGATGGCGTGGTGCCGCGACTGGCCACCTACATTGCCCGGACACAGCCGGGAATGCGCGGCTTTACGACAAGTAATCTTTTCAGAATGAAGAAGTTCTACGAGACCTACCGGAACGAGGCAATTAGTGCGCCACTGGCGCACCAATTACCGTGGAGCCACAACCTCATCATTCTTGGGCAGAGCAAACGGTCCGAAGAACGTGAGTTTTATCTGCGCATGGCGGTACGCGAGCAGTGGACCAAGCGGGAGTTGGAGCGCCAGTTCAAGGCCGCTCTTTTTGAGCGGGTGGTGCTCTCCCCGGTAAAAGCCTCACCGCTGGTGAGACAAATGTACCCGGAGGCGCAAAGCATCTTCAAGGACGCTTACACCGTCGAATTTCTCGGATTGCCGCAGGACCATACCGAGAACGACCTACACCGTGGATTGCTGAATCGGATGAAAGAGTTTTTGCTGGAACTTGGCCGGGATTTCTGCTTTGTCGGCTCCGAATTTCCCGTGCAGGTCGGCGGGCGTGATTTCGCCCTCGACCTGCTTTTCTTCCATCGCGGGCTCAACGCGCTCGTTGCTTTTGAACTCAAGGTCAACGAATTTGAGCCGGAGTATCTCGGCAAACTAAACTTCTACCTGGAAGCGCTTGACCGCGATGTGCGCAAAGAACACGAGCAGCCTTCGATCGGCGTCTTGCTGTGTGCCAGCAAAAACGACGAGGTTGTGGAATATGCTCTGAGCCGCACACTGTCTCCTGCGCTGATTGCCGAGTACCAGACAAAACTGCCGGACAAGAAACTTCTCCAAGCCAAGCTCCATGAGTTTTATCTGCAAAATACATCAGAAAAATGAGGGAGACCGTTAGGGGATATTGAACCTCGTATAGCAGTAAACAGTGCAACACATTTTTGCACTATTGATCGCCATCTCTGTGTACCGAAAAGTCGCTTCAAGAAAAATCCGCGAAAAGTTCCCTGGGTGAGACCGAAAGCGCCTTTGCCAGCTTGACGATATTTTCCAGGGCTACATTCCGTTCTCCGCGTTCAACCCCGCCGACGTAATTCCGGTGCAGCCCAGCCCGTTCGGCCAATTCTTCCTGAGAATAGCCCCGTTCTTCGCGGAATTGCCGCAACCTTGAGCCAAATCGAGACTTAACGGAACGTGGGGCCACATCCCCATGCTCGAAGCTCGACCACGATGAGTCTACACATTATGAGTGTGATATTGTTCGAAAAGAGATTGTTCTGATCCGGCTTGCCCGTGTCACTCACTCCCGGAAACAGCTCCGCGCGGACCGGGAAAAATTTATCAAAATTCCTCTGACAACGGGTCAAATGGGATGCGATTCTAATAATTAAGGCTGGAGGGAGAATTCATGCCAGAAGATTACGTTGACTGCCCGGAAATGACGGGCAAAACGATCCAACTGCTCCGCATCCATCGAAACGCAGGTGACGGGCCGAGTGTCCAGATCGAGCTGACGGATGGAACCAGCTTCACCTGCTACGTCTCGGTCCGTCCGAACGTGGAAGCATCCTTATATAAGGGCGGCGTCGGGACGCCGGAAACCATCCGAGCCTACGAATTGTAGGCATAGTCTGCCGTCAGCAAGCCTCCGTTATGTAAAAACCGCATAACGGACTTCCTAAAAATCATTGGACGCAGCATCGGTTCCGCCCTAGCTTTGCACCATAGCTGACACGCCAAGTCAGCGGAGGTGCAAAGTGAATCGATTCCGCCGTCTCTTCCGATTCGATACCAGTCGCAATCGGCCGCCTGTCTCGTTCGCCAATCGGCAAACGGATCACACTCTCAAAACCTCTCTTCTGTCTGCCATCCGTGCGATGGCTCCCACCCTTCTTGCGCTCTCGCTCACGAGCGTTGTCCACGCCCAGGGGACGATGGACTTCTCCGGAGCGACCACGCTGATGACCACCTTCAAGACCTTCGCCATCTATGCGGGCGCGGTCATCTGTTTTGGCGGCCTGATCTTCGCCGGAATCCGGATGATGAGCGGTCGTTTTGCGGACGCCATTCCGGGGCTCTTTGGCGCGCTGTTCGGCGCTGGAGTGCTGGGATGGGGCGCAGGTTGGATTGGCTCGCTCACCGGGCAGACGATGCAGTAGGTGGCGGCCATGACCAAGCGAGGAGAACCGTTACCAATCAACCAAGCGCTGAATCGACCGAGGGCCAAGCTCGGCCTCGACCTCACAGCATGGATGGCGATCCTATTCGTCTGCGTAACGGTTTTCCTCGTTGGGTTCCGCATGGTGGCCATGATCGCCTTTCCGTCGCTTGCCATCAGTGCATGGCTGATCGTCCGTAAACACCCGAAAATGTTCGAGCTTTGGGGATTGAGCCTAAGCCAGAGGTCCTACTATGACCCGCGCAAACACTGAGCAACTGAAATACACGCCGTGGTTCGCCAAGGCCGGAGCCGCGTGCTCGATCGTGCCCATTGCACGCTTCGTCAATGACCGGATCTTCGTGTTGAAAGGCGGCGGCTACGGTTGCCTGTTTTCGCTCGCCGGGATCGACGAAGAGGGCTTAACCGATCAGGAACTTGAAGCCGAGATGCGTTCAATTGAAGGAGCGCTCCGCGGGCTGCCCGAGGGATCATGCCTCTATCAGTACACGCGCGTCCTATCGGGCTTCAATCTGCCGAGAAAAGAACATTACGCCAATCCTGTCACGCAGGTTTTCGTTGACGACCGCTTGGCTTTCCTCGAAAAGACGGCTGCGTTCCGCAGCATAGATCTGCATTGGTGCCTGACGCTGGAACCGCCCAAGGCGGCGGCCTACGCGCATAAGCCCAAGGAACATACAGCCGACACGACGCGGATGCTGGTTGATCTCGAAAAGACGGCCACGCTGCTTGAAGGCCATCTCGCCGGTTCACTCGGACTGCGGCTGCTTGAAAAGAACGCGGTCTATCAGTTTTTCAGCTATCTGTTCAATCTCGAAGAGTGGGCGGCAAAAGACAACCTGTCCGCCGATGAAGGTGTAGACCGCCAGATCGTGAAAAGCCCGGTGGCATGGCATAGCGACCATCTCACCATTGGCCGCAGATACGTGCAAATGTTCTCTCTGAAGACCACGCCGGAAGCGTCCAGACCGTGCCTCTTCTCCGGCCTGATGACGCTCGATTGCGACAGCATCCTGTGCTCGACGTGGCGGCCGAAGTCCACTACCGCGGCGCGCAGCGAGATTGACGCGCAGGAGAAGTTCATCTCCTTCTTCAAAGTCGGCGTATTGACTCGTGTCATGAGCGGGCGCGACACGGCGTCACTCGAAACCGGTGCCGGGGCCAGAGCCGCGAACAACCAGGTCGATGACCTCGGCGAAGTCATTCGCTTGCTCGACAAAAAAGCGCAGGGCGAATACTCGCTTCACTTCCTTGTGGCCACGCGCAGCGTGGACGAGCTGCGCGGCACCACCCCCGCCGTGCATCGCGTCTTCGTCGATGCACGGGCGCAGGTCATGGAAGAAACGCTTGGGAACCTGTCGGCCTTTTATGCGCTGTTTCCCGGTAATCAAAAGTTCAACGTTTTCCCGATGTGGCTTGCGGAAGACCATCATGCCCGGCTCTCTTCCATCTTCGCGCCCAACCTCGGGCACATATGTTCGGAAGACTTGGATAACGAGTATCTGAACATTTTCGAAACGCGCACGCGGACGCCATTCTTTCAGGACGTGTATGTGGACGGTGTGCGCGTCATGCTCATTCTCGGGCCAACAGGAACCGGGAAATCGGTGCATGGCAATCTAGCTATCGCCCACGAGCAGAAATATGGCGGATTCACGTACATCTTCGACATCGGCGGCAGCTACGAGAGCGTTGTCGAACTCTACGGCGGGCGCGTAGACCGCATCGGTAAGGATGGCCCGCAGGTCAATCCTTTTGCGCTGGAGCCCACCGAAAGCAACATCACCTTTCTCTATTCGTTCGTCAAGCTGCTCTTGACGAACGGCGGCGCGGAGCTTGAGCCGGAAGACGATGACGTGATCCACAAGGCCGTGCGGGATATGTACCTGCTCGATGCGGAAAACCGCCGACTGTCCAATCTTTTCCTACCCAAGAAACTCGACCGGTATCTGTCGAAGTGGGTTGGTAACGGCGTCTATCACGCAGTTTTCGACAACATGGAAGATAGCCTTTCGTTGTCGCGCCTTCAGTGCTTCGACTTCCAGGGCGTGAATAACGAGCAGTACGCCGACCTGATCGAACCGGTGATGGTCTGGCTGCTCCGCCGGATCAACGATGTGCTTTACAACCCCGCCAATCTCGGCGTACCCAAGCACATTCTGATCGAAGAGATTTTCTCTTCGATGAAGAACAAGCAGCTATTGGATGGCGCGCTCGCCTCCATTAAAACCGTGCGCAAGAACCTCGGCGGGGTGACCATGATAGGCCAGTCCGCCGAGGACCTGGGCGCGAACGCCGACAGCATCGTGAATTCCTGCACGTCGTTTCTGTTTCTGAAAGACGCCACGTTCAACCGCAAACGCTATGCGGAACTCTTCAAGATGAACGAGCAACAGCTCGCTCTCTTCGAGAGCTTGCAAGACCGCGAAGGTCTCTATATGCGCCGCGACGGCTTGACGAAAGTTGTCCGGCTCAATCTCGACAGCCGCAGCTACGCGGCTTTCTCGACCAAGCCGAAGGACCGTGTGCGCCGGGCCAAGCTCATTGCCAAATACGGACTCACCGAGGGCATCGCACGTTTTGCCCAAGGCGAAATCTAGTAATCCAATTCCACCTCAGAAAGGAGTCTCATATGCACCCACCGATCCCCGTTGCTGTCCTTTTCAGCATCGCTCTGGCCGCGTCTTCGGTCTACGCCGCGACCGACCCGCATTCACTTCAGCCCAGCGCACCGCGCACCGTCACGGTCACCGAGGCGGAGACACCACCGCAGGTACGCGCCGGTTTGCTCCAATCGACGTTGATCGTATTGCCCACCGAAGAGAAGGTCGCCAACGTCTTCGCTGGCGATACGGTGAACTGGATCTTCGACGGTGGCCACGTAGCTTCGCGCTTCATCAGCGTAAAGCCCAGGACGGCAAACGCCGCCACGGACATCCACATCGTCTCCGATCACGGCAACGAGTACACGCTTCAGTTGCACGAGGTCTCAAATGATCCCGATTCACACTTCGATTCCAAGGTCTTTATCAATCCCGGCGACCAGACTGCAAAGGACCGTCTGGCGCAGCTTCCTGTATTCGTGCCTGCGGCCGAACTGGATAAGGCGAAACAGGAAGCTGCTACCGCGAAATCCGCTCAGGCCGCAGAACTCAAAGCGGAACAGACCAAGGCGGAACAGTACCACAGCGAATATCCCGGCACGCTGCATTTCGACTACGCATGGGATGAGAAAAAAGGCAAAGAACTCGGCCTCCAGCAAATCTGGCGCGACGACAAGTTCACCTACCTGCGCGGCGTCTTCCAGGAAACGCCCGCCCTCTACGAGTTGAAAGACAAGAAAGGCTCTCTCGTCAACTTCGATTTCAACGGTGGGCTCTATACCGTGCCGAAGCTGCTGGAGAACGGGTATCTGGCCATCGGCAAACAGAAGGTTGAATTCCATCGCTTGGGAGGTACGAAGTAGCCATGACGGAAACGAATCATAACACTCCCGCAACGATCCCCGAGCAGCCGGAAGCAAAGCCGCCGCTCAAAAAGGGTATGCCCGTGGTGATTGCCCTTGTGGCAATTCTTGCCATACTCGGAATCGCCAACGTATCGAGCCTGCTGCGCGGCAACAAAAAGGCAGCACCGGCGAGCGCATTACAGATGCGCCCGGTTTCGCCAAATGCGCAGCAGGTATCGAGCTTCGAGACACAACAGCAATTGCAAGCCAAACACGACGCCGAGGAGCGCGAGCGCCAACAACAATTGGTGGCGGCCATG
>Ga0255356_1000302_pt1 | contig 34110 bp, 24 predicted proteins | sample HBST100metaG_FD_189944 | JGI IMG/M metagenome (GOLD analysis project Ga0255356, IMG submission 189944) | Peat soil microbial communities from Stordalen Mire, Sweden - H.B.S.T100 | ecosystem: Environmental > Terrestrial > Soil > Wetlands > Peat | place: Sweden: Norrbotten County, Stordalen Mire...
TGAAAAAGTAGGTAAACAGGACAGGGATGCAGTGCTCAAGGCCGCAAGTGCGGCCGCGCTGCGCACGCGCTCAGAAGACCCAAAGGCTTCCCAACACAAACAGCATTGCGAGAATGGTCAAGCCCTGGTACGCCATCTCAGCCGCCAAGCGCGGCTCACGAGGCATGTCTCCAGGCGTGTGCAGAGAATCGGATACGGATTGGGAGTAGGGATGCACCATTGACCAGCCTTTCCATGCCTTTGGGCAAATTGATACGAAGTATTTCAGCGGCCGGTTCCGCGCTCTCGTATCTTCCTTAGTCGCAGTGTGCGCCACAGAGATGCCAAAGGGGATGAAGATTCGAACAAAAATTGGCACCCTCTTTGCGCTGGCCCTATTTCTTTTATCGACGCCGACGGGGAATTGCTGAGCGTGCGGTCCAAAACTTTTGCAGTCTCGGTATTCCGAAGGTAACGGGTGTAGAATCTCGCTCGTGAGCATTGGTCTCGAACTTATCCCTCCCGCCGAGGCGCGGGAGCGTAACTGGCTGCCGGTAGCCATTGCCGCAGCCGCTGTGCTGGTTGTGGCCATTGCGTGGGTGTTCATCCAGGAGCACGGAAAGAGCACGCCCACGGTAACCCCCGTTTCAGCGCAGACCGATCCCTATGCGGCAAGCCTGCCCATTACCAAACTGGCCATGAGCGAGTCCGGCAACCTGGCCGGCGGCAAGGTCACCTATCTGGACGGCCACATTGCCAACACGGGCAACCGCAACGTTACCGGCATCACCGTACAAGTGCTTTTCCGGGATGCGGCTCACCAAGTTACGCAGAACGAAACGCAGGCGCTCAAAGTCATCCGCGTGCGCGAACCCTACGTGGACGTGGAGCCGCTTTCCGCAGCCCCGCTGAAGCCCGGCGGCGAGCAGGACTTTCGCCTGATTTTCGACGCTGTTTCCAACGATTGGGATGGGGTTTACCCCGAAGTTCGCATCATTCGCGTCGACTCAAAATAGACTTCACAAATCGCTTTACTCTCCTTCTTTACCGGGTAAAAAATACCTAGCCGTGTAAAAATTACGCGATTAGCGCCTCACTCTGGGCGTTTACTTCTCTTCTCTTCCGCCAAAATAATTAATTAACTAATTCATTATCAATGACATGTAATTTTTCCCCGCACGGCATCCGCTTTGGCATTGGCATTGCTCTATATAAAGGCGAGCGGCACTAGAGCTCACCCCGCTGAACCATGGCGGAGAATGCAATACGGAGGGTTACCCAGCAATGAGATCCGTGATGACACAACGCATTCTGTTCTCCAGCCCAATTGCTGTTCTGGTGCTGGCGCCCGTACTTGGAATCTCCGCATGGGGACAGCAGACTCAACCTGCTGCGGACGCTCAGAGCGCTCCTTCCCCGGCGGTTCAGCAGCAGAGTTCCACCTCCTTGAACACCCCGAAAGAGGGGTTCTGGGGACGCGTCAATCCATTTGCCCGCAAGAAGTGGGTCAACAGGCAGACCACGCCTCTGAGCGACCGGCTGACCGAACTGGACCAGGTGAACGCAAGAAACGCGAACCAGATTCAGGATGTGGATGCACGGGCCCAGGCAGGCATTCGTCAAGCGCAGTCCACGGCTGACGCCGCCAACCAGACGGCCACAGCCGCAGGCACGCAGGCACAGAACGCTGGCGGCATTGCACAGAGCGCATCGGCCCGCGTAGACCGGTTGAACACGACGGTCGGCGGCCTCGATCAGTATCGTCAGATCTCCGATATGGAGGTCGTTTTCCGCGGCGCAAGCCCGGTTTTGAGCGCTGCATCGCGCAAGCAACTCGACACGCTGGCTGCCAGTCTTAATGGCCGCCAGGGTTACATCCTTGGCATTGAAGCGCACTCGCCACAGGCAGGCAACACCGGAGTTCAGAACTCCGAGCGCATGGCCGAAGCGGTAAAGCGCTACTTTGTCACGGAACATCAGATTCCCGTCTACCGTTTGCACTCCGTAGCGCTCGGCAATGCCGAGCTGGCCGCGGCGAGCAATGAACGCAGCAAGCCGGCAAAGACCGGCAGCGTGCACATCCGGTTGATGGAAAACAGTTTGGCGGCCCAGGGAACTGCGTCTCCCCAGGGAACAGTTTCCTCGACAGGCACGGAGCGACCGTAATTTTACTACCCCTCCTCCGAGGCTCCTCTCCGCGCCAACAGCCACCCGGCTGTTCGGCCGCCAACAAGCTCTCGCAAAGCGAGAGAACCAAGGCAACTTGGCCCCCGTTCAAAGCGGGGGCCGTTTTTTGTCTGCTCGCGCACATTTCCCTGCCCTGTTTCTCCGGCGTAACATGGACCAGAACAAAACCAGAGCCTCTGTGTCCTGTTGAATTTTGCGCAGGGCCGCCGCTCCCAGGCCGAACCGGTTCCGGAGGTACTATGTTCTGGATTTGCTGTGGCGCGCCCATTTTTTTAAGGAGGAACAAACGTGTCGATCAACCGTCGGGAATTTGTGATGACAGGAGCCGCGCTCGCAGCCCTTCAGGGATTTGGGATTCGCTCCGCGCTGGCATCCGCCGCGTCTGCCGCCGCTGGAAAACAGGTCGGCCGCATGGCCTGGCCAGCCGCCACGTGGTACCGGCCCTATGTCTCCAAGATGGCGCATGAAGCAGCCACAACGACATGGCTCCAGATCGATCTTGGCCGCGCATGCCCGATCGACAGCGTGCGTCTCTATCCCGCGTTTATTCCCGGCGATGAGCACGCCAACGACTACGGATTCCCGGCGCGATTCCGCGTCGAAGCCGCCAACGACGCCTCATTTTTGAACCCCAGGATTCTCGTGGACTGCTCCGGCTCCGACTTTCCCGAGCCGTGGAGCCAGATCACGGAGCTTGCGGCTGAAGGCGCCTCCGGCCGCTACGTACGATTGACGGCAACACGGCTGCGGCGCGCACAGGATGGCGTCGGCTACAGGCTGGCGCTGAGCAAGATCGACGTTGTCTCAGGCGGCAAGGACGTGGCCGAACACTGCCCGGTCACAGGCGACACAGCACTGGCCAATTTAAATGATCTAGCACAGATCACGCGTTCCCCGCGTCCCATGGGCGAGGGCGTTGTTACCGACAATCCAGACAACGTGACGCTCGCGGCAGAGTGGCGCACGGTTCCCTTTCAGGCGGCTGTTCCTCTTTCCGGCGTGAGACTCGAGGATGGAATTTTCCGCCGCGCGATGGAGAACAACATCACGTATCTGCTCGGCTCCTTCTCAGTGGACGAGATGCTGCGCCCCTTCCGCGAGCGCGCCGGCAAGCCTGTTCGCACGGGGTTGCGCCCGCCCATTGCTTTCTGGGACACAACGCTGCCCGGCTCCTCGGCAGGACGGTTTCTGATGGGCGCAGGGAACACGCTGCGCTGGATTGAGCACGCAGAACTACGCGCAGCCATGAACGCTATCGTCGATGGGATTGAAGAGTGCCGCGCCACCAACGGCTACATCATGGCCTATCCCGAAGAGAAGATTCTGGAATCGGAGCGGGGCGGCTATACACGCGCATGGGTTACACACGGCCTGATCGAAGCGGGTTACTCGGGCAATCCCAAAGCCTTTCCGCTGCTGCGCGGATTCTACGACTGGTTCGATAAAAGTCTGTATCTGCCCAAGATGCTGCGCCAGGGAACGCAGGGCGTGCAGGGCATGATCGGCAATACCCGCATGTACTTTACTCCGGTTGGCAAGCCGGAAGATATACAAGTTATTCAGCGCTATTATCAGGAAAGCTACTGGCTTGAGGGACTTGCGAAGCATAATACAGAAGTCGTTTGGCAGTATCCCTATGATCGACCGCATAACTACCTGATTACTGACTTTGAAGCCTATCTCGATATCTACCGAGCTACCGGCGACAAGCGCTATCTGGATGCGATGAACGGCGCATGGGAGTTATACCACTATAACTGGGAGCATGTGGGCGGCTCGATTGCAATTACAGAGTTTGGAGAGTTTCCGCCCAAGTCATATCGCCTGGATGCGCAAGCTCCCTTCTGCGAGACCGGCGAGACCTGCGGCAGCGTCTTCTGGACGCGCTTCAACCAGCGCTTCCAACTTATGCAGCCCGGCGAGGAAAAGTACACCAACGAAATCGAGAAGTCGATTTACAACGTGGGCCTTGCCAATCAAGTGGACGCCAAAGGCATCATCTACCACGCACGGCTCGTAGGCATGAAAGGCGATCTGCCGGTTCCGCTCTGCATCAACTCCTGCTGCGAAGGGCAGGGAACGCGCCTGCTCGGCTCACTGCCCGAGTACATTTTCTCGACGGCTCCGGACGGCCTCTATGTGAATCTCTTCGAGCCCTCGACGATCGAATGGTCTCAGAACGGCACACAGATGAAAGCCGCCCTGTCGGGTAACTTCCCGATGACTCCAGATATCAAGCTGGAGATCACTTCATCCAGGTCCGTCGCGGCGAAGATCAGGATTCGTGTTCCCGCATGGGCCGCGGGGCCGATGCAGATTCACGTCAACAAGGAAGCCGCTGTTTCCGGGAAGCCCGGCAGTTACGTCACGCTTGACCGCACATGGTCCACGGGCGACACTGTCGGCTTCACACTGCCGATGCAACTGAAACTTACGCGTTACACAGGACTCGACAAGATCAAGGGACACGAGCGATTCGCACTCGAATACGGCCCGGTGTTGCTGGCGCTGATCGGCTCCGACAGCGCCACGCTCACCGTGCCGGGCGGGCATCGCCACGAAGAGATTCTGAAACGCATCAAACAGGACCCGGACCGTCCGTTGCATTTCACCATCGACGGGCATCCGGAATTTACATACATTCCGTACTGGAAGGTGGTTACCGAGCCCTTCACTTGCTACCCGGTTATCGACCTAGTTTAAGGACAATGCTGTTCACTTAAGCGGAAAGGGCAATGTATGAAGCATGGAAATCTCAGAAGTTTCACATCCATTTCTCTTCCGAATTTGTTTAAGTGAACGGTATTGGGTTTAAGGAAGCACGCCAGGGTTCTGACCGTATGACTTCGTATATTATTGATCCGGCACGATTGGATTGCGACATAAGAGAAGAAAAACAAATGCAGGTCCTTCGACTTCGCTGCGCTTCGCTCAGGATGACAGCTCTTTGGGTATGAAATCGTTTTGTGCCGGATCGATAAGGTTCGAGGTTCCCACCCTTTCGCCAGGAAAAGGCGAAAGGATGGGGCACGGAAGATAGTACATAAACAAGCGGTTAGATACTTTGTGCAGCTTTGGACGGATAAGGCCGAAGGCTAACCATCCGCCCACGGCAGATGCCTCCACGGTACAATGAGTACCAATACGTTCCGTGGAGGTTTTATGCGCAGAATTCTTCTCATCGTTTTCGCCGCCGTCTTTGCCGCCACACTTGCCACCCCGTTGAAGGCGCAGGGAGCGCCGCCGCAGGGCGGAACCGGCCAGCCCTACACAGTGGAGTACTACTACAAGGTCCAGTGGGGCCATCAGCAGGAGTTTCTCGACCTGTTTCTGAAGAACCACTTCCCAATGCTCCAGAAGGTTCAGGCCACCGGACGCATTCTGTCACTGAAGATTGAGTCCCCGGCCTACCACACGACCGAGGACGGACGCTGGGACTATCGCGTGACCATCCGCTACAAGGACTCCACACTGGCCACCACAGCGAATCCCGACGAGGAAGCTCTAAAAAAGGAGTTATGGCCCGACCAGGCGACTTACAAGCGGGAAGAGCAGCGACGCTTTGAGATTCTCGTCTCTCACTGGGACTTGCCGGTCACGGACATTACACCGGCAAAGAAGTAGGCGAAGCTGACAGCCGTCAGGGAATCTTTAAACAAACGCTTCAGCAGAGCAAACATACCCTCGGGGGCTGAACGGGCTGCGGAAAAACTCAGAAATTCAGTGTAATTGGCGGAAAGCACCCCTCCGGGCCTAAAGGCCCCCGTTGATTTTATTGGCGCTATGCGGGGGTTGAAACCCCCGCCTCCCTCCGTATAAACCCCGGACTTCTTCCAGATCGAGTTTTTCCGCGGCCTGTAAAGTCCTCGATATTGCTGGCGCTTTATGGCGTGCTAAAACCACGCCCTTTCAAAGCTGCGCTACAGCAACAGAAGAACAGCGCTGATAACTCTCTGATGGCTGCTATCAACTGTCTCTGTGCTGCCACTGCTGCACGAGATTTTCGGCGGCTTCGGGCCACTGGGGAAACTCGAACTCGAATCCGGCATCGAGCAAATGCCGGGGCACAACGGGCCTGCTCTTGAGTACCAACTCCGACTCGGTGCGCATGAGGAACGTGCCAAGCTGGATCAGCAGAGCGGGGGCGGGCAGGCCGTTGGGCATGTCCCACGCATCGCGCAGCGCAGCCATGAATTCGCGGTTGACGAGCGGGCCTGGCGCGGCCATGTTTACAGGCCCCTGCATCTCGTCGTGTTCGACGAGGAACTCCACGGCGCGCGCATAGTCCTGCTCGTGAATCCACGCGACATATTGCCGCCCGCTGCCTTGCGTTCCGCCCAGTCCCACACGCACCAGATTCGAGAGTACGGCAAAGGCGCTACCCGGGACGGGACTCATGACGATGGCGGAGCGCAGGGCCAGCTTGCGTGTGCGCGGAGTTTCCGTCTCAAAAAACGCGGCCTCCCAGTCCTGCACCAGCTTGCTGACAAAGTTCCAGCTTTCCGGAACGCGGCGTCGCTTGGAAATCCACTCATGCCCGCCCGGCTCACCGGTCGCTTCATCGAGAAGCGTGTCGGTCGAGTGGCGATAGAAGGAGACAGCGGACGCGTTCAGCCAGAGGCGCGGCGGATCGGCCATCGTGCCAATCACATGATTCAACAGGCGCGTGGTTCCGATGCGTGAGTTATAGAGAGATTTGCGGTTGGCTGCGTTGTAGCGGCAGTTGATGCTGCGCCCGGAAAGGTTGATGCAGAGGTCCGTGCCTTCCAGCGTTTCCACCCATGGACCACTGTGCTCGCCATCCCAGTGAACCGTCTGCCAAGGTGGGGTGTACGGCCCGCGCGTCAGCACCGTGACATGGTGCCCGCGCTGCTGAAAATACCGCGCCAGCGCCTCGCCCACCTGTCCGCTGCCGCCGGGAAGCACGATGCGCAACGGCCGCGAAATGAAGGCCGGGACCATCGGATTCACAGCCGCAAATTGCTCCATGGCTACAGCCTACAGCGTTGCGGCGGCCCCGGCGTGACTGTTTATTCCTTGGGCGGAAATTGATAGCCCTGGAGAACCAGCCGCCGGCGATACGCGCGGTATGAGCGAACGATCAGCAGAACCACCAGCAGAACCACCAAGAGCGGAATGAAGATAAACCAGCCCGATTGCTGCACGCGGTTCTCACCGACTGAGACAGAATCCGGCGTGTGCAGAGAGCCGCACACAGAAACTAGATCCTTGCCCACGACCACGTTTTCGCCCAGATGCACCGTGCCGAAGACACTCACCAAGTCGTCGTCGATCGAGGAGTTGTCCTCGGCCTTCACATTGCCGAAGAAGTTGACCACGTCGTGCTGCGCGTCACCGGCGATGTGGATGTTTCCGAAAAACACCACGATGTCGCCCGTGACCTTGCCTTCCACATGAACGCTGCAGAAGAAGCACACGGCATCGTGCACCGGGGCGTCGGCGGTTACATGGATATTGCTGAAAAACTGGACTGCGTCCCGGTCCGCGCGCGCGGGCGTGCTGAAGGTCGCAAAAGCGGCTACCAACAGGCAGAGGACAAACATGCGATACATCTTCATGGCCGTCACTTTACACCATACGCACGCACGAGGAGAAAAGTTCATGCACAAGCCAGCCACCTGGAACATTTTCGGTTTGGCGGCTTACGATCAAGCTGAGAGTCGTGGTTTCCCACCCTTTCGCCAGAAAAAAGGCGAAAGGATGGGGCACGGAAGTTTTTTGGGGGAACTATATACTTAACTCTCCGAACGCGGAATTTCGCGAAAATTCCCCTCACACGGACATTTTCTGTGCAGATCCACGTCTCAATCCGCTCGGAACAGACCTGTTTTGTCCTGTTCTGGGGCGTAGGTAGTTAAATATATAATTTCCGTTTTTTGGGGAGGGAGGAAATTCGACCCGATTTATTTTCCAACGCTTGTGAACACTTGAATCGAACACGGCCTAGAACTGGAAGCGCATCGACAGTTGCAGGCGGCGAGGCGAATTCACGGCGATGACATCGCCGTACGTGGAAGAAGTGACCACCGTGTCAACAGCGGAAGGGTTCACGTGGTTGAGGACGTTGAAAGCACCGGCTGAAAAACCAAGGTGCGGCGCTTCCTCGGCCTTGTTCGCGGTAATGGCGAAGTCGTGGCCCCAGCGCAGATCCGTGTCCACATAGCTCGGATACCTCCGAGTATTGCGCCCCACGCCGGTCGGCCTCGTGTTGAACAGATCGGTGCCGTAATCGTCGGTGCCGGTTACCTCAGTCCACGGTGAGCCCGTATTGGCAAAGATGCCAATGGCGAGGTTCAGCAGGCTTTCCCGATTGAAGATCGAGTACATCCCCAGACGGTGCCGCCGGTCCCAACCGGTGTCGGACCACTCGCTTTCCGGATCGCTTTGGTCCTGCGGAAACCAGCTGATGCCGTTGGTGTTCGACGCATAGTGCGACCACGTATAGCGCCCGAAGCCGGTGAAGCGCTTGTTCAACTGCCCGCGGAAGGAGATGTCCATGCCGCTGCCGTCCATGAAGCCCGCCGACTGCATCTGCCGGATGCGTCCATAGGCTGTATTGGGACGCAGCGTGTAGCCTGACGCCTCAGTGGGCGCATTGACATCCAGAGAGCGGAACATGCCGATGCCGCGCATCGTGTAAACGCTCACCGTGCCGGTGGCGCGCTCGCCCAACTGCCGCTCGACCGACACGCCGTATTGAAGCTGGTAGGGGGTTCTGGCGTTGGGCGCAAGTTGGGCCAGCGTTGGCGGCTGAGCGGTCAACGTTACGCACGCGGTAATCGGCACGCAGCCGGTGGACGGCAGCGAAGCCGGATTCAGCGACAGCAGCACGGAACGGCGGCGCGCGTTTCCAAACCGCTGCAAGTCCAGCAACGGCCCTCCGCCGAAGCGGTCGTAATAAATGCCGCCGCCACCGCGCACAATGGTCATGGACGACCGGCCCAGCAGCCACGCAAAGGAGAGGCGCGGGGAAAATCCCAACCGCTTGGTGGCGAGGAAATTCTGCCAGTCGTAACGCAGGCCGGGAGTAACGGTAAACCGCGAGTTCACCTTGTACTGGTCCTGCACAAACGCACCCATCTCCTGCTGGTGATAGATGAAATGGGTGTCGCCGGTGTTCTGAGAATAGGCAGAGGGCAGATTGTCCGCGTAGTTTTCAAACGAGGTCTTGAGCACCGTGATCCCGTCGGTGGCCAGCGTGGGACCAAACGTGTAACTGCCCAGTTCGTAGGTGTGATCGTCGAAGGCGCGGCGATTGATGTTCGGAACGCTGGCTCCATACAGCACCAGGTTGTTCCCGTGCGACCAAGTCACGACATCGGAAAACCGGAAATTGTATTCGGAGCTGAAAGAGTCGCTCTGCGCCGAGCCGGAAACGAAATCTCCGGACAGGCTGATGCGCGGGCCTTCCACGACGTTTTTGTTGCGGCTTGAAGAGTGCTCGCCGACGACGGAAATCTGGTTCATCATCATCGCAGACAGAGTCGAGTCGAGGTGAGCTGTCAGGTCGTCCTCGCGGTACTCCGAGTTGTAGCCCGCAGCGGCCAGCGTCTGCCCACCCACAGACTGATTCTGTCCCGTCCAATCCTGGTAGCTGTATTGCACGTACCCGGAATGCTTCTGGCCAAACTGGTGCGCGGCGCGCGTGCTGAACTCCATGTCCCGCGTGGGCGCAGGCACATTGGCGGTGAAGGCTCCTTCTGGATTGGCCGCAGTGGGCGCAATTTTGGCGTTCACCACCGAGTCCAGATCTTCCTCGGAACGATTGAGAGAAAACAGGAAGCTGCTGTTGGAAGCGTGCGGAATCGGCCCGGTTACGCTGCCCTCGTAGAGCCGCCGCTGCTCAAAAGGCTTGGAGGGCGCGAGCGCGTTCTGCGCGTTCATGGCGGAGTCGCGGAAGTAGAAATTGAATTGCCCGTGGTAGTGGTCGGCGGCCGACTTGGTGATGATCTCCATCTGCCCGCGGCCGGGATAGTAGTAGCGCGCAGAGTACGGATCCTGGTTGATAAGGACCTCCTGCACGGCGGAGGGCGAAACCGTGACCCGGTTTGCTTCCATGCCGTCCACCAGCAGGCCGCTGCCCCCGGTCGCGCTCGCAGATGAATCAAGAAACGCGCCCATGGCACCGACAAAGTCGTTGTCGAAGATGGGCAGCGCCTTCAAATCCGCCGATAGCATCACAGAGGAGTCGTGATTTTCGTCGGTCGACGTCAGGTCCTGATTGTTTTCCGCGTTGACTTCGACGGTCGTGTCCGCCGAGGCGATGGACATCACAATGCGCACCGGAGCCGACGACTTTGCCGACAAGCCGGAAGAACCGCCTCGCGCCGCCGCAATCGACACCTCCGTTCGCACCGTTTTGAATCCGGCCTCGGAAACCACCAACGTGTACTTGCCGGACCGGGGCGCGATCACCTGGAAGCTGCCATCCGCGGCGGAGTGAAAAGCGCCTACCAGCGCGCCGTTGGCGTCCATCAGGCTGATATCAGCATTGGGAATGATGGCGCCGGTTGAGTCGGCTACTACACCGGACAGGCCGGGCGTCGCGGGCGGCGGGGGAACCGCAGGGTTAGCCGCCAAAACCGCAGCCGGCGCAAACACAAGAAGACCAAGAGCAAATGCAGAAGCAAGAGCAAGAGAACGCATGATGAAAACTCCAGGCAACAAAAAAGGTGAAACAAAAAAACAGGTTCGTTCTACTGCAAGAACTATTAGAGCTTTTTCGGAAATGGTGTAGACCCGAATTTCATTGGTATCCCACCCTTTCCGCAGAAAAAAGCGGAAAGGATGGAGCACGGAAGTCTACAGCAAATGCAAAAATGCTCTAGGACTCACGACCGCGTTCCGCTGCTTCGCGCATCAACGCTGAAACATTGTACTTACTGCCGCGTATCTATTTTCGCAGCACCGAGTGCAGCCGTCCAATCCGAGGCCCGGTCCACGAGCACGTCCGGCGGAGTTTCCATCAGGTTCTGCGGGCCGAAACCGAAGGCGCAGCCCAGACACCAGACTCCGGCATTCCGCGCCGTCTGGACGTCGACCTTGCTGTCGCCGATCATCACGGTCTCTTCCGGCAGCGCGCCGGTTTCTTCCATCAGCGAGCGCAGGCCCATGGGATCGGGCTTTTTCGCCGGGAAACTGTCGCCGCCGTAGATGTGCAGAAAGTAGCCGGCCAATCCCAGCCCCTCGCAGATGCCCTGCGCCGGGCGAACCGGCTTGTTGGTGAGCACCGCCATGGTGCGCTGGATTCCGCCCGGATTGCCCGGAGCATTATGCAGATCCGCCAACGCCTTCAGGGCCTCCAGTGCGCCTTCATACGCATAGGTGAAATCCAGCTTATGCACGCGGTAGTAGCCCAGGAAGAAAGTGATGACCTGCTTGAGCAGCGCCTCGTCCACCTGCTCCAGAGTCGTGCCCGCAGCCGCGGCCAGCGAGCGGCGCACCAGCATCGGCACGCCATTGCCCACAAAGCCAGCAACGACCGGATCGGGGAGCAGATTGAAGCCGAACTCCCGCAGCGAGGCATTTACGCTGTTGCAAAGATCCTGCGCGGAGTCGATGAGGGTTCCATCCAGATCGAAAGCCAGCAGCTTCAACCGTTCGACGGGAATTGGGCGAAAGATATGAACCATGTTTCCAGTTTAATCTGCGGGCAATGCGCCTGACCCGCCTGACGAAACGCAGGGCGCGCCACGCGGACAGGGACCGGCGCCGCGCCTGATGGTTACGCGCCGAAACTACTTTCTTCTCAACACACTCCACACCGGGCACTCCACGCTGGCCGACCCGGTCATGTAGGCTGATTTCGGAGGAATTTTCCGTTGCGGAAATATTGTTTGCTTTTCCTTGCCGTTCTCGCGCTCTGGACCGCGCCGCTGTCGCTTCCCGCGCAGCAGTCACACAAGCCGATTTTCAGCGCGGACGCAGCCGCCGAGCGCGTCCCCAACCTCGGACGCCTCAAGACCCATCTGCGCGCATATCACGACTGCACCTGCAAATGCGGCTGCTATACCAAGGATCTGGACATCCAGGCCGACCGCGCCATGGCATTCCTGCGCCGCCGCGCCGCCCGCCGCAGCCCCAATGAAAAGCTGGCGCTGGTTCTCGACATTGACGAAACAGCGCTCTCCAATTGGCCGGAACTGCTGAATGCCGACTTCGCTTTCGCAAAAAAGGACTTTGATGCTTGGACCGATTCTGCCCAAGCTTCCGCCATTCCCGGCACCCTGCGTGTGGTCAAGGAAGCGCGGAGCCTGGGAGTTTCCGTCTTCTTCATCACCGGACGGCCCGAGCCACAGCGCGACGCCACCGAACGCAATCTCCGCGCCCAGGGATACGAAAGCTGGCAGCAACTGTTTCTGCGCCAACCCGACCAGGGCTCACAGCCCACAATCGCCTATAAATCCGCCGCGCGAGCCAAGATCGTCGCCCAGGGATACAAAATTATTCTCAGCGCAGGCGACCAGTGGAGCGACCTGAAGGGCACGCCCGAAGCCGAGTTCTCCGTGAAGTACCCCAACCCTTTCTACTACATTCCGTAGAGAAGCCGCAGCGGGAAAGCCGGAGTACTGACGGCGTGATTTCGTGCTTTCCCACCCTTTCGCCAGGAAAAAGGCGAAAGGATGGGGCACGGAAGATGGTGCATAAACAAGCGGTCAGATACCTAGTGAATCCGGACATCGCCCGAGCCGGTCTCGATCCGCACCTCGGGACCGCCGCCATTGATCTTTCCAGTTATGTGGTGGCGGTTTATCGTTCCCTGCGTCGCAATCTCGCGGTCGCTGTGAATGCTGCCCGAGCCGGTGGAGGCATCAATATTCATCCCTGCACCGCTGGCCCACAGCTCAACACTGCCCGAGCCGGTTCTGAGCCGCCACGGCGCGGACGGCGTTCCACCCGCCTTGATTGAGCCCGAACCGGTTTCAGCATGCAGTCCGCCGCTGATGTTCCGCAGTTCGATTGAACCCGACCCCGTGCTGGCTTTCACTTCGCCCTTGCCCACTTGCTCGGCATAGACGCTGCCCGAGCCCGTATCCACGGAGAAGCTGCCCTTGAGACCTGTGGCGCGAATGTTCCCCGAGCCCGTGCTCAGCTTCGCGTTCTCGCCCACTCCGTCGTCAATCACGGTACCGGAGCCGGTGGATGCGTTCAGAAACGAGCTTGCCGGCGCTTCAATTTCGTAGTCGATGCTGATGTTGTGCAGATTTTCGTGGCGAGCGCCGATGCGGACGATGTTGCCAGTCTGATCGATCGGAGGATGAGCGGCAATATCCTTTACCCGATCCTCACTGCCGCCCCAGTTCGACTTCACCCGGCCAAAGACATGGACGCGGCCGTCCGAACCCGGCCTCAGGTGGATGGTGCCGGAGCCGGTGGCCACCGTAAGATCCACTTTTCCGTTCACCGCCAGAGTGCGCTCAAAAGTTGCCTCCGCGGCCATCACCGGCACTGCCGCCAGCGCCAGCGCCACAATCAGCGTTCCCGTTGCCACAAAAAGATTTCTCATTCCTTACCTCGATTCCACTGCCCTGTCTGATCGTACGCACTCCGCCTCATCGCGGTTCCATCAATTGTCCCCGAGCCCCCTGTTCTCCGGTCCCTGGAGTGCTATTCTCACAGCCAGATGCACGGCCTTTCATTACTCGAATCTGTCGCCGTGGCCATGCTCATCCTGGCCAACGCTTTTTTTGTGGCTGCCGAGTTTGCGCTCGTCTCCATCCGCGAAACCCGTGTCGATCAGCTCTTGGAAGCCCATGTCCCCGGAGCCCGCGCCGTGCGCCGCCTACAGCACGGCCTGGATGACCTTCTGCCCGCAGTCCAGCTCGGCGTCACCCTCTGCTCACTGATCCTCGGCTGGCTCGGCGAACCTCTGGTCGCCTCCATTCTTATGGGCTGGCTCGGCGCTTTGCCCCATGCCAACATCTACGCGCACGTTGTCTCGGTCACGGTCGGCTTTGCCCTGATCACCTACTTCGACGTGGTCATCGGCGAACTGGTGCCCAAGTCCCTGGCACTGCGCCGCGCAGAGGCCCTGGCCGTCGCCGTCGCCCCACCGATGCTCGTCTTCATGGCACTGGCCCGCCCCATCGTCCGCCTGCTCCGAAACTCGGCCGCCATGATTCTGCGCAGCTTCGACATCCCCATGACCGAGCGCGCCCAGGTACACTCCGCCGACGAGCTGAAACTGATCGCCACCGCCGCCCGCCGCATGGGCATCCTGCCGCGATTCCAGGAGATACTTATCCACCGGGCGCTCGAACTGGACGACGTGCCCACGCGCGAAATCATGACGCCGCGCCAGAATATCTTCGCCCTTCCCTCGAACATGCCGGTTGAAGAAGCCTTCGCCAAAATCATCGCCCGCCATCACTCCCGCGTCCCGGTCTACGATGAAGCTCGCGGCCCCGAACATATTGTCGGCGTCGCCTACTCCCGCACGCTGGCCCGGCTCCTGTTCTTCCGCTCCTCCTCGCGCGTCCCCACGCCCTTTGTGGAACTGCGGCTCGCCCAGGTGATGCGCGACATAATGGTTGTCCCTGAAACCAAATCCGTTCTCGACCTGATCCGCGATTTCCAGCAGCGCCGCCGCCATCTTGCCATTGTTGTCGACGAATACGGCTCCCTGGTCGGCATGGTCACAGCCGAGGATGCCATCGAGCAACTGGCCGGCGAATTCGAGGACGAATTCGACTCGACCGCCCTGCCTGTTCTGACGACCGCCTCCGGCGCGCTGCTGATGGACGGCGGGGTGAACCTGCGCGACCTGGAAACCCAGATGAAGTGGAAACTGCCTCGCGAGGGGGGCGTGGAAACCCTGGCCGGCTTCCTCCTCTTTCGCCTGGGCCACATTCCCCAGCCCGACGAATCCGTTGTCTACGACGGCCGCCGTCTCACGGTCGTCGCCATGGATGCCCGCCGCATCGCCAAAATCCGCGTCGAACCGGTGGACGCCGAGCCGAGGCCGTCCGAGTAATATTTGTTATGCAAATCAGTTTTCTGAAAAGGCGCGCCCGATTTTCCCGTAACTCAGCACCGCGTTGTGCCGATAATATTGTTGGTCAGGCGTACCATGTTTTGCCGCGAGCTTATCGCGCCTATAGCGGAACCAGGACTGCTGGAGGAAACACATGGCGGACAAGAGCAAGAAGAAACGCCTCAAAGTTGTAGCGAAGGAAAAACACACCGAGAAAAGCGCAGCGCTCCCCGGGAATAAGAATTCTGACCAGCCCGCGCCGCCTTCCTCCGTTCCCAACCCTCTGCGGCTGGGCAAGGACTGCGACTACGACCACGAACTCCGCCGCTTGCAGGTGGAACTCGTCAAACTTCAGGAGTGGGTTCGCTACAAGGGACTGCGCGTCGTCGTGCTGTTCGAGGGCCGCGACGCCGCAGGCAAGGGCGGAGCCATCAAGCGCATCACCGAGTCGCTCAATCCCCGCGTCTGCCGCATTGCCGCCCTGACTACGCCCACCGAGCGCGAAAAGACCCAGTGGTACTTCCAACGCTACGTGGCGCAGTTGCCCGCCGCCGGCGAAATGGTTCTGTTTGACCGCAGTTGGTACAACCGCGCCGGTGTTGAGCGCGTCATGGGCTTCTGCACCGAGCAGCAATATCAGGAGTTCATGCAGAGCTGCCCGGAGTTCGAGCGCATGCTGATCCGCTCCGGCATTATCCTGATCAAATACTGGTTCTCAGTCTCCGATGCCGAGCAGGAGCGCCGCTTCCAGGACCGCATGAACAAGCCCACCAAGCGCTGGAAGCTCAGCCCGATGGATCTGGAGTCGCGCCAGCACTGGGCCGACTACTCGCGCGCCAAGGACGATATGTTCGCCATTACCGACACCAAGCAGTCCCCTTGGTACGTGGTTAACGCGGAGGACAAGCAGTCCGCCCGCCTCAACGTCATCCGCCACCTGCTCTCGCTGATTCCCTACCGCGACCTCACGCCCGAGCCTCTCACGCTGCCCAAGCTGGAGAAGGCCAAATACGTCCGGCCGCCCATCCAGGAGCAGAACTTCATCCCAGAGGTTTATCGCTAGGTCTGTGACCGCTTGAAGAAGTTCCATTGAGTTCGTGCTTTCCCAGGTCTCAAAATCGAGACCTGGGGCACCCAGCGGTGGTACAAAATCAAGCTGCCAGATACCTAGTTGAAATCTCCTTTTTCCAGGAGATATTGCGCGAATCATGCCATTCTGTTGCGTCGCCGTCTTCCCCGTGCATCCTGTTCCCTTCGCCCCTTTGGTTTATCGTTGATTCCAGACATGAAGCAGACTCTCACCCGCCTCGTTCTTACCCTTCCCGTCGTCTGGCTGGTGGTTTCACTGGTCTTTCTGCTCATCCATCTGGTTCCCGGCGACCCGATTCTGCAAATGCTGGGCGAGAGCGCCACGCCGACGGATATCAGCGCCCTGCGCCACCAGTACGGCCTCGATCTGCCCCTCTGGACGCAGTACGTTCACTACTGGGGCGGTGTGTTTCACGGCGACCTGGGCAACTCGATCCGCCTGCACTCGACCGTATCGAGCCTGATTGTCCGGCGCTATCCGTATACCCTGAATCTCACGCTTACGTCCCTGGTGCTGGCCCTGATTCTGGCGCTGCCCGCCGGTATCCTGGCCGCCGTGCACAGGGGCCGCTGGCTTGACCAGGTTCTTTCTGTCGTGAGCCTGTTCGGGCTCTCCGTACCCGCCATCGCGCTGGGCCCGGTGCTGATTCTGGTTTTTTCCATTCAACTGGGCTGGCTGCCCGTCTCCGGCGCAAACGCGGGCGGCACCAACTCGATCGACTGGCGGTATCTGATTCTTCCCTCAATTGTTATGGGCGCGTCGCTGGCCGCCATCCTCACGCGCATGGTGCGAACCGCCATGCTGGAAGAGCTGGGGCAGGACTACATCCGCACCGCACGTGCCAAGGGCCTGAGCGAAACCGCCGTGGTCTGCCGCCACGCGCTGCCCAATGCACTGGTTCCCATCGTCACGGTGGTGGGTCTGCAATTCGGCGCACTGCTGGCCGGGGCCATTGTGACGGAAACCATCTTCAGTTGGCCCGGACTGGGACGCTTGACGGTCAGCGCCATCTCCAATCGCGACTACGCGCTGGTGCAGGGCTGCCTGCTGTCGATTGGATTGACGTATGTGCTGGTGAACTTTTTCACAGACGTGGTGTATCACTGGATCAATCCGCGGATGCGAGGCTGACGTCTGCCGCGAATGCCGGCCAAAATCAAGAGACGCGAAGCGCCACAATCTGCGCTTCCAACTCGCCATCTTCGCCTACCGTCAACAGGCCAACTGTAGGAAACAGTTCAGAACGACGCGGGCCGCACGAGCCGGGATTGAAGTAGAGCACGCCCTTCCTCGTGTAGAAATTGGGCACGTGCGTGTGGCCGGAGAGCACCGCCGCAAACTTGCCGGCCGCCGGGTCCAGGTGCAGCGTATTCAGATCGTGCAGCATGTACACGTACCTGCCGCCGATGAGCACCACATCGGTTTCCGGCAGCTTGCCGCACTCGCCCTCTCGATCCGTATTGCCGCGTACGGCGGTGACCGGCGCAATCTTTGCGAGCTGCTTCAGTACCGACGCCTTGCCGACATCGCCCAGGTGGAGGATGCGTTCGACCCCGGCCAGCGCCGAGACCACTTCCGGCCGCAGCAGCCCGTGCGTATCACTTACAACGCCGATCTTCATCGAGGGAAACCTCCAAGTTGAAAGACGGTAGCTGCTCTTCAGGTTCGAGGTGTCCCACCCTTTCGCCAGAAAAAAGGCGAAAGGATAGGGTACGGAATATGGTGCATAAACAAGCGGTCAAAGCCCTAGCTGAAACGGGCGCGTTTGACGCCGGTCTGACGGAAATCCTTGCCGCTCATGATGACGCGAATACACATTTCGGCAAGACGGGAGCGCATGCGTTCGCCGATGCGGTCACCGAGGGTAGGCTCGCGGGCGGCGCGCTCGGCGTCGGTCTGAGCGCCGCCACCGGCAGGAAGGTCGTCGTAATTGGTGGTGATGATGGTGGTGAGCTTGTCGTTGTAGCGGGTATTGAGGATGAGAGCTACGGTGTCCCAGACCCAGTCGTTGGGCTTCTGCGCGCCCAGATCGTCGAGGACCAGCACCTCAGAGGCGAAGACGGGCTGGAGCAGCTCTAGCTCAGTAGTGTTGACCTGGGGGTTGTAGCTGTTCTGGATGTTCTTGAGCAGTTCGCGGTAGTCGCAGAAGAGCCCCTTGACTCCGCGTTCCCGAACCAGCCGCTGCAAAACGCCAACGGCAAGATGGGTCTTGCCGACGCCGATGGAGCCGGTGAGGAGCAGGCCCTTGCCAGCGGTACCGGCAGGAAATTCCTCGACAAAGCGGCGGGCCGTGAGAAGAGCGTCAGCCAGCGAACGATCCGCGCCGTGATAAATCTCAAAGGAGTCGAGGGAGCAGTCCCGGTAACGCCCGGGGATGTGGGCCGCGGCCAAGCGACGCTCTTCACGCTCCATCTCCTGACACTGGCAGGGACGGGAAACCCATTTTCCTGTGCCGTCAACGACCCGGACCAGTCCAACGCCATCGCATATAGGGCAAATATTCATCTGTGTTCAAGCGTAGCGCAAGCAGCACGGAAGCGCAGCGACGAGTGATCCCGACCTTGTGTGGAAAAGACCGCACGTACCTTGATATTTTACAAAGTCAATACGGTATCAAACACAGCGGCATAGCTGCTGAGTGGATTTTTCTGTTTCGAAGTCCCAGACTTTCACCCACAGGATGAAAATAAGAGCCACTGAGTACCGCACTGGCAGGACACTTGAATTGGAGAACCGCTCTACAATTGAAAACGTGCACGGGCAAGACAATTTTACGGTCCGCCAAGTTCTGTCGACCCCGGAATGGAGTTACTCGAAATGAATGGAATGAAACTGCGCGCAGCCTTGTTCGCATTGATCTTGACCGGACTGTTTGTTCCGGCTCATCTGACAGCCCAGGAAACGGGAAATGTACCGGAGACCAAAGCTCCCGCCACAGCGCAAACGGCGCCAGCAGCAGCGCCGGCAACTGCGGCGAAGATGACACGCGAAGAACAGATAAAGAACGACTGGCCGAGGCTGGACCGGTTCAAGGAGGCTGATTTGGCATTGGCAGCACCGGCGGCAGGCGAGAATCGCGTGGTGTTCATGGGCGACTCGATCACGGAGGGCTGGAAGATTGAAGGCCCGGAGGGTTCATTCCCCGGCAAACCATACATCAACCGGGGAATCGGCGGACAGACCTCGCCACAGATGGTGCTGCGCTTCCGCCAGGATGTGATCGGCCTGAAACCAAAGGTGGTGGTGATTCTGGCCGGGACCAACGATCTTGCCGGAAACACAGGGCCAATGACGCTGGAAGAAACAGAGAACAACCTGATGACGATGGCGGAGATAGCGACGGCCAACCAGATCAAGGTGGTGCTCTGCTCCGTGACACCGGCGTTTGATTTTGGATGGCACCCAGGACAGAATCCTGCTCCGAAGATTGTGGCGCTGAATGCATGGATCAAGGCCTATGCGGCCGAGAAGGGCTACATCTACGTGGACTACCACTCGGCGATGAAAGACGCGCGCGGCGGACTGCCTGCGACGCTGAGCAGGGACGGCGTTCACCCGTTGCCGGTCGGGTACGCGATCATGGCGCCGCTGGCGGAGGCGGGGATTGAGAAGGCGCTAAGTACAGGGAAATAGGAACCTGTTCCCTATTTCCCTGTTCCCTGCCTTGTTCCAATTGCTAAACCGGGCGAATCCCCATACAATAGTGAAGAAGGATTGTCGGAAAGGTCTGTTTTCAGAGATGCCCAAGGAAAAGATTCATCCCAATTACGACGCGGTGCGGGTGATTTGCGCCTGCGGAAGCAGTTTTGAGACCCGGTCGACCCACAAGGGCGACATACACGTGGAAATCTGCTCAGTTTGCCACCCGTTCTTCACCGGCAAGCAGCGTTTGGTGGACACAGCTGGACGCGTGGAGCGTTTCCGCCGCAAGTATGCCAAGTCCGACGGGGCAAAGGCAGCGGCAGCAGCCACAGCAGCCAAGTAACCGGCGCGCGTCAAGCAGCCAGCAGGATTGGGCCTCCGCTACGGCGGAGGCCCACGTATGTTCAGGGGTTGCTTTCGAGCGTGGTGCTTCAGAAGTTTGCGACATTTCTGCGCGAACTCCAGAGACAGGACCAGAGACTCAGAGGCGTTTATGGCTGGCAAGGGCTTTACCGTCAAGAAGGACTGGGACAACCCAACCGAGCATCCGATGCCCGCAAAGGCGCGGGTGCCGGCGGAGGTGCGCCTGGGCGCTGCGGTCGTGACGCCAGCGACAGTGCTGGCTCCCATGGCCGGAGTCACGGACACAGTCTTCCGGCGGTTCATTCGCCACGCCAGCCAATTCACGGCTTCCGGACTCGCCGAAGCTGGAGTCGACGCCGCAGTGACGAATACGCAGTCTGGCTGCGGGCTGCTGATGACCGAGTTCACCTCTGCCGACGGGCTGGCGCGAATGCGAGAAACGAAACGGCAGCGCTACCTGACCTTCTACGACGATGAGCATCCGATTGGGGCGCAACTGTTCGGATCGCATCCGGAGACGCTGGCCGAAGCCGCACGGATTGTGGAGGAGACGGGCTTTGACCTGGTGGACCTGAACCTGGGCTGCCCGGCCAAGAAAGTCGTGGGTTCCAACGGCGGCTCGGGACTGCTGCGGGATTTGCCCAAGATCGGCGAGATCTTCCGCGCCGTGCGCAAGGCTGTGACGATTCCCTTCACCGTTAAATTTCGCATGGGCTGGAACGAGCGGGAGATTGTGTGCGTGGAACTGGCGCGGATGGCGGAAGCCGAGGGGCTGAACGCCGTGGCGCTGCACGCACGGACTCGCGAACAGGGCTACAGCGGCCAGGCACAGTGGGAGTGGATCGCCAAGGTAAAACAGGCCGTGTCGATTCCGGTCATCGGCAACGGCGACATCCGCACGCCGGAGGACGCGGCTGCGATGGTAGCCGAAACAGGCTGCGACGCGGTGATGATTGGCCGCGCTGCTCCTGCCAACCCATGGATCTTCCGGCAGATTGCGCAGTACACGGCGAGCGGCAGCTACGAGCGGCCGACCATGGAAGACCGCTATCGGATGATTCGCGACTACTATCAAATGCTGCTGAATGAGGTGGAAGCCAGCAAGGCTCTGCCGCGCGATGCCCGCTTGGGCGAACCTGCCGGGAGAATGAAGCAGTTTGCCACGTGGTTTACGCACGGCGTGCCGGGCGGAGCCAAACTTCGGGTGGCCATCTACCATGCGCGAACCGGCGCCGAGGTGCTGGGCGAAGTGGAGCAGTTCTTTGCGCCACGGCTGGCGGGAGATGCCGGGCAGGAGCCGAACGCCAGCAGCGAGCCGGAAGACGAGACACTGCCCCTTCCCGATGCCGAGATGCTCTGCAACTAGTACCCAGACCGCGTAGATTTGTGATTTCCCAGGTCTCAAAAGCGAGACCTGGGGCACCCACAGTTCATGGGGCGCAAGTGGCATAGGTCGCGTGTATCACTCCTCGAACCTCTTTTGCGATCAGGCACAAATCTGGAAAGAGTGTTGTGCCGTCGTGCTCCTGTATGCTACAAATGTTTGTGGCGAGAACAAATTATGCGGAAATGTATTACGACTTCGCGCAGTTGTTAACTTTATTTTTTTGATGTCTTGCTAAACCCGCGTAATACTTGATGCTGGTACGTTTGCAGCGCAGGCTGTTGAGTTGGTTTCTATATTGTTCATGACGCGAATAAATGACAACATTTATGCATCATCTATCGGCTTTGCGCAGGGCTGTGATTGAGGGAGAAGTCCCGGCTGGGAGCTTTGCGGCTCGCGAATCTCTCGATCATGGCGTTGACGCATTTTGCCCGGCCAGTACGCTGATTGCGAAAGGACCAAGGATGCTAGAGCATTTTCGGAATACACATAGACTTTTTAAGAACCGTGAAAGATGGCTTTTTCTTGAGGAAAAAGCCACTTAGCTTTGTGCTTTCGGTCTACACCAATTCCGAAAAGGCTATAACCGATCGAGGAGACGATGATGAAACATGCTTTTGAAGTTAGAAACCCCGATTTGAATCTGAGCCCACTGACCGGGATGACCCGGAAGCACTATATCGAATGCGCCAAGTATGTGCTCCAAAGAGCATTTCGGCATGTGAAGTCTTTCGACTCCCCAATCGTGTTTCCGCATGTACCGGGCAAGTCCTATCCGGAGCCAAATGCACCGGAATGGCGCCATCGCTCCAACGAGTTTGAAGCGCTGGAGAGGACCTTCAATCTGGCGGCCCCACTGATCCACGTGGATCCCGAAGTCAGTATCGGCAACATCAAGCTGCGCGATTACTACGCCCATCAGTTCTACAATGCGTTGACGCCTGGGCATGTGAACAGCTTGCCCATGCCCGAAGATCTTCCGGACGCAACGTATCAGTTCACCTGTGAGTTCGGAGGCTTGGCGAAGACACTGTTGCTGATGCCCGATGTTTTGTGGCCGTACCTGACCCAAAAGCAGCGCGATGAAATGGCCATCACGATTTCCAAGTGGGCCCATCACCGCACGACGCAGAACAATTGGCGACTATTCAACATCTGCGCGCTCTCGCTCCTTAAGAAGAACGGATATGACATCGACGACGATCTGCTAAAAAGCCACCTGCAGTGGGTCGCATCATATCACGCGGGCAATGGCTGGTATTTGGAGCAGAGCTACAACTACTACACGATCAGCCTGTTTGTGGTGTACGGCACAATCTGGAGCCAGGCGTTTGGACGCGAGCACTATCCGGAAATCGCCCATGTGCTTGAGAACAGTTTCAAAGAACTATTCCAGACATATACCAGCTTCTTCGGGCGGAATGGGTACATCAACATGTGGGCCAGAAGCATCTGCTACCGCCTATGGATTTCGGGCGGCTTCCCAGTGTCGTTTATGCTCGCCTCGGAGCCGCCGCTCGATCCTGGCTGGGCAAGGCGGCTCTGTTCCGGATCGCTTTTGCAATTCACGGGGCGGGAGGACTTTTACGAGAATGACATTCCCAGCCTTGGGTTCTATCCTCACCGCGAATTCGCAATTCAAAACTACAGTTGTTCGGCCAGCCCATTTCTTATGTTCCTGCCATTCATTAGTCTGGCGCTGCCCGAAGATTCTCCGTTCTGGACAGCGAAAGAGAACGACGGCATGTGGGAAGGATTGGGAAAGCGCTCGAAACGGACCGTGCTCGAACGGCCGGGCATCGTTCTGGTCAACCACGGCAGCAGCGGCGCTTCCGAGATCATCTCCGGCAAGGTATACGACGACGATCACAACTACTCCAAGCTGGTGTTCAACACCCATTTCCCATGGGAAGACCACGACCCGAACGGCGGCACATCGCAGGAGTATAGTTTCCGCAGCTTGGATCCTCGCGATCTGAGGGGCGTGGACATCAATTTCTACCTCACAGGACGCGCGATCGATAATGCCGCATCGAAAAATTCCGCCTATGTAACCTCGCAAAGCATTCTCTTCAATGGCGTGCGCGCCGGCGTGCTCTACCGCCAACTGATCATGCGGAAACCGCCGAACAACGGCGTTGGATACATCATCGACCTTGCGGAGATCACGGTTCCTGGAGGCGTTATCCGTGTCGATCGCTGCCGGCTGGCCTTCGAGCACGAACTCACGCTCGGTCATTTCGGCCTGCCGCATTTCGGTGGGGAGAAGGCCGCATTGCACACTTTCAAGGACGAGATGAAGCAGGGGATCACGGCCTCGATTCCGGGCAGATCGGTGGCGATGATAGCTTACAACGGCTGGGACACGATTCAGAGCAAGGTTCACCGCGGCTTCAATGCGGAAGCGGAGGAAAGCACTGTGCTGTTCGTCCATCGCAAGCGCACCGCCAAGAATCCGGCGATGGAATTGATGATTACAGAGATGCTGCACAAGACCGATGACACCCCATGGACGCCGGAAGAATTGGATCCGGTGAGGTCTATCCGGATCATGGAGGTGACTCCTTCTGGTTCCGTCTTAGGAGCGGAGATCACGCTGGCAAATAACACGACTTACCTGATCGACTTTAAGAATATCGACGGACTTAAGAACTGCTGACACAGTCGGGGGGAGTCTTGAGATATGTCCCTTTGACTTTCCCCTCAACAACGAAACAGGGTTGAAAATCGGGCATCGGTATCAAATGACGCTAATTGCACGGCGAGGCCGTGACCTAGCCGCCGACTTTGGCAGGTGATAGCCCGAATGACGTTGGAGGACAATTGCGGCTGCGCCACGCAGCCGGGAGAGTTCACCATCGCTGGCGACCGCCAAACGTGGCGCGGGACCAGCCAGCATCAGGTTTTCAACTTCAGCCTGAATGATGGGACCAAGGCGAGCCCACGAGGTGGTAATGTCGCCCGCTATGAGAATAACTTCGGGAGCGAGCGCTGCAGTAACGAGCCGAAGGCCGCGGCCAAGGCAGGATGCCTGCCGGGAAAGTGCTTCGATCGCGGCGGCATCTCCTTCTTCTGCCATGCGCAGCAAGTCCTGAATACCGGCCGCATGACCTTTGGGGCAGATCTCCGCATAATAACGCAGAGCGGCTTTTGATGAGGCAAAAACTTCCCAACATCCGCGCTGCCCACATCCACATAAAGGTCCTGCCGGGTCGATAGGACTATGACCGAATTCACCGGCTAGTCCGCTTCGTCCGGTAACAATCTGACCATTCGCCAGAATTCCAGCGCCGATCCCTTCCGACACCGTAATCAACACGGCATTACGAATGCCATCCAACTTCCCCGACCACAGCTCGGAAATCAGGCAGGCGTTGGCAGCATTAGCCAGTTCGACATGAAGGTGCATCTTTCTTTCGATGGACCCCTTGATGTCGTAGTTGCTCCATTTGAGATTCGGGGCAAGGATGAGACGTTGAGATTCCGGGTCGACACGGCCAGGCAAACTGATGCCGATTCCTTCACAAGAGCGGTCAGGCTGATCGGCGAGCATTGAATTCATGCAAAAGATAATCTTGGCGATCGACCGTTCAGGGTCGAAAACCAAAGGCACCGCTTCCCTGGCAAGAAATCTTCCATTCAAGTCCAGAAGCGCAACGATCGCCTGATTGGGCCTGACATCGGCGGTCAGAATCACTAATTCATCGTTAAGAGAAAGAAGAGTCGGACGGCGTCCCTTGGGCCTGCGCGCCACAGCACCTTCTTTCACCCACTTCTCGCTGATAAGCTGCTCGACAATCGCGGAAATCGTGCTCGGCTGCAAACCAGAAATCCGGGCGAGGTCAGCACGGGATACCGGCTGTCTCGAACGGATAATTTCCAATGCAATATCGCGATTAATATTCCGGGCATCCTCGCTGGAAGCCAGCTCAACATAGGCTAGATCGATACGCTTTATTCCGCGGATTCGAGGTCCAGAAACTGGTGCTGGTCTCATTGGAATTGGCTAACTCCGATGGCAGGGCATTCATCGTGCAAAGAAGCGATCATAACAGTCATTGAACCCTGGTTATACTCCGCCACTCAATGAAACACTGCCTAATGCAAGATAATCCAAGTGTCAAAATAATTATAACTTCAATCGAACTAAGATACTCCCGCAAGGTACTCTGAAGTGCAGGCTGTGCATGAACGTGGGATGAAACCGAATCATTATGGATGGGCGCCGGGCTCTTATTGAGGCTGGTCGATGAAGAGGCACTGGAACTGCCTGTGCTCGGAAGTGGGACGCCTATCGAACAACTCAAACTCCCCCTCCCCCGCAGCTCCGGGAAGACCAGAGTTCCGCCACCAAATGCAGCAACTGCCTCGATGTGGTAGCTCAACATTCTGTTGAGCTGTTGTTTTATGTGGGCCTTTATTGTCCCCCTGCACAGGGTAAGGATGCAGAACGGCAAATTACGTTGAAGCGGCTGCAAAGGCACAAATGCAAATCGATACTGTGGAGCATGGACAGCCCGCCCCATGCGGGACAGGCTGTCCGGTTGGAAGTTAGAAGGTGAACTTGACCGCGGCCTGCATCAAACGAGGATCGGCAGCGCCAGTGGCGTAACCGAACGAACTCGAACTCAGGGCGGTCGTGAACGAGCTAAGGAACGGATGGTTGAGCAGGTTAAAGGACTCGAGGCGGAGATTCATGTTCAACCGGTCGTAGACCTTGAAGATGCGGCTCAACGAAGCATCCACATCGTAGTAGTTGGGTCCACGCAGGATGTTGCGGCCGGCGTTGCCGAAGCTGCCGGCAGAGACGGTGGAGGAGGAGAAGGCGGCGGAGTTGAAGTATGCCAGGTTGCCAGCGCTGGTCCGGGTGACCTTCTTGCCGGTGGTGAACGACTGGCCTGTCGTGTTGGGACGATCAAGGCCCATGCCGGTCAGCGAGATGTCGCTGCCCGAGGTGACGTTGAAAGGAGAACCGCTGAGGATGCGGACCAGCGGAGCGATCTCCCAGTTGCTGAGCAGCGAACGCAGAACCTGGTTCTGGCTCTTGAAGTCGCTGTGAGCAACCGCCGTGGCGTTGAAGATGTGGCGAATATCGAAGCCGGAAGGCCCACGATCGGCCCGCGGATTGGTTGGGATCATGAAGGTGTTGGCAGCGATGTCGCCCGGCGCATCACCCGTATCCAGGCTGTGCGAGTAGGTGTAGTTGAACAGCACGCTGTAATAGTGGTTCATGCGATGCTGCACGGTGGCGATCAGACCGTTGTAGCTGGAGGTGCCGCCCGTGAAGATCATCGGCGAAGTGTAGCTGTAGTAGCTGCCATACGTCGGACTAAGAAGCGTCAGCTTCGTGCGGGCGTAGTAGCTTGTCGTGTTTGCTGTCGAACAGGCTACACCTGCCGCAGGTATCGTGGTCATGGCGCCGCAGGAACCAGCAACGCCGGTTGAGGTGCCGGCGATATAAACCGGCTGGTTGAAGGCCTGGCCGAGCCAGAGGTGCGCGTTTTCGTTACCCAGGTAGTTGAGCGAAAGGCTCCAGCCCTTGCCCAGATCCTGCTGCACGCTGGCCGTCCACTGATAGACCGTGGGCATCTTGACGCTGGTTGGCACCATCACCCAGAACGCGTACTTCGGGAAGACCGAGGTGGAGGTTGGCGGCGTGGACAGCGGGTAGGGATTCCAGGCCGTCGCGCCAGTAACGGGGTTCACATTGCTCGCCCAGGGATTGGTGAAGGACTGGTTGCCGCTCAGGTCGATCTCGGTGGCGAACGGCGCGTTGGCGGCCGTGCGCTGGCTGGTATAGAGGGCCGGCGTGTCATACATGATGCCGCCGCCGACGCGGACCACGGTCTTTCCCTTGCCGGTTGGGTCGAAGGTGAAGCCGATGCGCGGCGAGAACTGACCATACCGATTGCCGGTAAACGACTTCGATACCCCCTTGTCGCCGTAGAACAGAGCGCCGGCCGGGGCATACTCGTAAACGGAGCTGATCGTGCCAGCTTCAAAATTGGCCAAGCTGAAGTTGGCGCCGCGGCCCTTCTTATCCTGCTGGAAGAGGCTCGGATCCCAGCGAACGCCAATGTTGGCCGTCAGGCGGTTCGTGAAGTGGATGGTGTCCTGCGCAAAGGCGCTGAAGACCGTCTCGCGATAGGCGGTCTTCTGGGCAGCGCTCTGACTGAAGGCGTAGCTGGTGCCGTTGGTGCTCAGCTCACCGGTGATGAAGTCCACCATCGGTTCGGCAACCTTGCCGTCGCCGCTGGCCGTGCCGGTGAAGTTGAAGTAGCCGTTCTGTATGTAGCCTGCGTTGGTGTTCTGCGCCTCACGCAGCAGGTCAGCACCAAATGCAACCTCATGCTTGCCGTGCGACCACTCCACATCGTCGTTGAAGCCTTCGGTGTTGGTGTCGAAGTAGCCCGGCGAGCAGGTGCCGCAGCCAACCGAGAAGCCGGTCGAACTGGAAGAACCAGCGGACAAGGCGGAGCCAATGGCAATGCGCATGTCGGCAGACACGTAGTCATAAATGTTCACGCCGAGCGCCGTTGCTGCATTGACGCCGCCAGCCGTCGGTCCACGGGTGTCGCGGCGGCGATCCCAGGTGGCCGTAAAGGTGTTGACCATGTGCGAGGTGATGGTGAATACATCGCCGGCCGTGGCCGACTGCACGCGCTCGTTGTTGCCGGCTGTAATGGTCAGCAGCAGGTTGGTAGGCGAGTAGTAGGACGGTGCAGTGTAGTTGGTCAGGAAGTAACGGGTGTAGAGCGAGTGCTTCTGGTTCTGCGTGTAATCCACGCGGCCAATGTACTGGTCTTCGCTGTTGTTGGCGGGCAGCGCGATGCTGATGTGGCCGTACTGGTCGGCCGAGCTGAGCGGCAGCAGATTGGCCAGTTTCACAGCCTGAGCGTTGACAGCAGAAACCTTGCGGGTTGTGCTGATGTTGGCATAGTTGTTCGACGGATCGTAGAGCGTGGTGGCATTCGCTTTGCAACCGCCGCCCATCTGGCTGAAGTCGCCGGAAAGTTCGGCCGTGGTGGGAATGCAGGCGCTGGTGGCGCTGTTCATCTGGCGGTTGCGGGTGCCCTGGTAGCCGCCAAAGTAGAAGAACTTGTCCTTCTTTAGAGCGCCGCCGAAGGTGCCGCCAAACTGGCTGCGCTTCAGCGTGTCCTGGGAGGTGGAGAAGAAGTTGTTGGCGTTGATAATGTTGTTGCGAAGGAACTCGAAGACCGTGCCGTGATACTGGTTGGCGCCCGAGTTGGTGACGCCGTTGACAAGCGCGCCGGGATGCAGGCCGTTGCGAGCCGGAAGGCTGTTGGACTCAACCGAAAACTCACGCAGAGCATCGGGGAACGGATAGGGCAGGTTGACGTTGGTGAAGACGTCGGTGTAGGTGCCGCCATCCAGCATGTAGTTGTTGTAGTTGCCCTGTCCGCCAGCCACGTTGATGACGACCGAAGTGGCGTAGTTCTTGCTGCCAACCAGGTCGTTGCTGGGTGCGGTAACGGCACCGCCTGAGATCAGAACCAACTGGGTGGCCTGACGGCCGTTGAGCGGCATCTCGGTGATGCGTGTCGAATCGATAACTTGCTTGAAGGTGCTGGTTTCGGTTTCGAGAGCCGCGCCCTCGCTGATAACCTCAATCTGCTGGGTGGCAGCAGCGCCGACCGTGAGTTGCACGTTGAGGGTGACGGCATTGCCGACTTCGAGCGTGCCTTGTCGGACACTGGTCTCAAAGCCAGCAGCTGACACCTTCAACGAATAGGCGCCGACCGGGAGGTTGGGCAGCGAGTACAGTCCCGTCTGATCGGTAACAGTAGTGCGCGAGGTGCCGCGCTCGGTGTTGGTCAGCGTAACATTGGCATTGGCAACAACGGCGCCGGTAGGGTCTGTCACTGTGCCCGAAACGCTGGCCGTGCCTGCTGTCTGCGCTCCTGCCTGACACACATACAGCATCAGGATCAGGACAGAGACAACAGCCGCGAAGACTTGGATCAATCTCTGTGGCCTCATAATATCTCCTTCTTTTTTCGTTGTTTGTTAAACTTGCATGCGATCAGGAGCAGACGCTCCCATGTCGGTTGGCAGCTGCGGTCCGCAAACGCCCAGTCTTACCCGCAAAGACGGACACACGGCAGCACGTAGATCGAATTACGCGCGGTAGTGTCCAGATCTTTTCGCACTTTCGATTCTCCTTGCAACTTAGGAAGATTATTTAGTTGAAGTAGTTTTGTTTCCGGCCCAATAAGGGCCGGAAACAAAAATTAGGGAACGTCACGAACTTCGGCTCCTTTCATCTGCAGATAGCGTTTGGTGCCACACCTGATTGCGGCGACATGCCGTAGCCGCCGGCAACCAACATCAGCACCGAATGGGCATCCGAGAATGCACTGCTACACGTGTTCATAGGCGGATTTTACATGATACTTTTGGTAGAAAATATATACATCCGGCAATCATAATCTGTCAACCATCAAATGCAGGATACTGGAGGCTTGGGAGGTAGTCGCAAAAGGTGCTTTGTCCGACGAGGAAAGATCTCGTAATGGCGGATTACGCAAAACGATGAAATCATTGGGGATTTAATTTATTTGTTGGTTACTTGACAAACGCCAAAGATGTATCCCGAGCGACCACGTCGCCTACTACTGTAAATGCGTTTATTTAGAAGGTTCAAAAGCGTTCATCGATTATTACGCGCTCCGCAGCGTGCAAATTCTATGATAATCCTCATGTACAAAACAAAGACATCGACGGTAGTAAGCGGCGGCTTTGACACGCGGATTTTGGAAAAGTAATTTGGGCTCCTCTTTGAAGCTGAGTTGACGTTTGCTTTTCTTGTGTCCGATCCGAACAAATCGATGTACGACCGTTGACACAGGTCTATCATGGCACATCGAAACGCGTACGGCGACGGTTGCCACCGAGGTGGAATGGCTCGAAAAGCAACGTCAATGGCCCAATCAACAAGCTGTCGGCAAGGTGGTTCGGGTGCGTAAAACGCGCGAGAAAACCCGCACTGAGACCGCCCATTAGAGCATTTTCGGAATACACGTAGACTTTTTAAGAACCGTGAAAGATGGCTTTTTCTTGAGGAAAAAGCCACTTAGCTTTGTGCTTTCGGTCTACACCAATGCCGAAAATGCTATACCTGCGCGGCAAATTTAAACGCGCTGGATGGGACGACGCATACTTGTTCCGGCTACTGGAGATGTTTTGAAATGCGATTGCCCTGTGCTGCGACCGCTCCTCTCTTGACAGTCTCTCTCTTGAGAGATTAAATTCGCGTCTACTATTAAATTCGCGCCGACTATTAATCAGGAGAAATGTCTCCTGCACAATATCGGAACAGGTTGTCGCCTGACTGGTTTTGTTCCAGCGGCTCACAGCCGGTCGCGGAACCCTTAAGTTCGGAGGTGAAAATGAAACAGTCATTCGCCAACAGGCGCGCTTTCTTGAAACAAGCAGGCTTGTTTGGCTCTATCGCCATGACAACAGGATTTCCCGCAAGCGCCATGTCCTTGGAAAGCGCGCGTCCGCAGCACATTGTTGAGGACGCGGTCTCTCCCCTCCAAACCGATGGCGCGCCCAAGTATCACATCAAGTTCGCCGTGTGCGGCATGAGCCACGACCATATTTACGGCATGATTAGCGCGGTCCAGCGGGGCGGCGGCGAGATGGTCGCGGCCTGGGCAGGCGAACCGGACAAGCTGGCCGCCTTCACAAAGCGATTTCCGAATGTGAAGATTGTCAAAACCGTGGAAGAAATCATTCACGATCCCTCCATCCAGTTGGTCCTCAGCTCGCAGATCGCCAACGAGCGCGCGCCGATCGGCGTGCAGGTCATGAAAGCGGGCAAGGATTATCTTTCCGATAAACCTGGCATCACGACGCTTGAGCAGTTGGCCGAGGTGCGCAAAACGATCGCTGAGGCTGGGCGCATCTACGCCATCATGTATAGCGAGCGCCTTGAGGTTAAAGCCGCTGTCTACGCGGGGGTTCTTGTCCAGCAGGGCGCGATCGGCAAGGTGATCCAGACCATCAACATTGCGCCGCACCAGATCTCTCAGAGAGGCGGTGTCGCAGGCGGCGGATCAAGCCGTCCGGAGTGGTTTTGGAACCCGGACCAGTACGGCGGCATTCTCTGCGACATCGGCTCGCACCAAGTCGATCAGTTCCTCTATTACACGGGCTCGACGGAAGCCGAGGTGGTCGAATCGCAGATCGCCAACGTGCGGCATCACGATCGTCCTCGTTTCCAGGACTTCGGCGACATGGTTTTGCGCGGCAATCGCGGCTTTGGTTATGTTCGGCTGGACTGGTTCACTCCGAATGGACTTGGCACATGGGGCGACGGCCGGCTATTCATCCTCGGCACGGACGGATATATCGAGGTGCGCAAATACACCGATGTTGGCGTCAAACATCAGGGAAACAACCTGATTCTTGTCGACAAGGTTCAGGCCCGTGTGATCGATTGTAACAACATGCCACTGCCTTTCGGTCCGCAATTTGTTGCCGATATTGTCAACCGCACGCACGTCGCCCAAGACCAGACACAATGCCTGCTCGCGGCTGAACTCGTCATCAAGGCGCAACTCGCTGCAAAGATGGTGACGCTGCAGGCATAAGATGGGCCGCAGAGAGCGTCACCCTGGTGGTTGCAATGACGCGGGAAATTCGCTGAATGATTCATGATCTTTCGGCTCGCACGTCAATGGAAGGAGAGCGAGATGAGCAAAATCGTACAGGCTAAGGTTTCGCGACGGCATTTTTTGAGAACGGGATTGGGCGCAGCGGCGGCCATCGGGTTTCCGACAATTGTTCCTTCCAGCGTGCTGGGGCAGTACGCCCCGAGCAAGCGCATCAATATAGGGGCCATCGGCGTCGGACGCATTTCCCGCGGTCATGATATGCCACTCATTCTGCAGTATGATCGTGCTCGCATCATCGCAGTCTGCGATCTGGACGCCCACCGTCTCAAGGATGGAAAGAAGCTCGTCAATGATTATTACGCGCAGAAGACGGGCAAACCGTGCGACGGTGTAGCCGGCTACGCAAACTATCACGAGTTGCTCGCCAACAAGGACATTGACGCGGTTGTCGTCAGCACTCCGGATCACTGGCACGCACTCATTGGCGTGGACGCGGTGCACGCCGACAAAGATGTCTACTTACAAAAGCCTGCATCGCTCACCATTGCCGAGGGCCGCACTTTGAGCAATGCCGTGCAAGCATCCGGACGTATTCTTCAGATCGGCAGCCAACAGCGGTCCATGATTCAATTCCGCTACGCGGCGGAGTTGGTGCGCAACGGCCGTATTGGGGACCTGCAACGAGTGGAAGTGGGCTTGCCCGGCGACCCTGCGGGCGGCAATCCCGAACCGATGCCTGTGCCGGACTGGTTCAACTATGACATGTGGCTCGGCGAAACTCCCTACGTGCATTACACGGTCGATCGTGTGCATCCGCAAAAGGGATATGAGCGCCCTGGCTGGCTGCGCTGCCGACAATTCGGAGCCGGCATGATCACCGGATGGGGAGCGCACCACATCGACAGCGCCCACTGGGGTATGAATACTGAATACACTGGTCCTATCGAGGTATGGGGACACGCAGAGTTTCCACACCATGGGCTATGGGATGTCCACGGCCCTTTCAAGACGGAAGCTCTTTATGCAAACGGCATCCAGATGAGCATCAGCGGCGACTACCCCAACGGCATCAAATTCTATGGAACCAAGGGCTGGATCTTCGTGTCCAGAGGAAACGAGCAGGTCACCAAAAGCGATCCCATCGCAAAACTCAGCGACGCAACGGCTCTGGCCGCCAGTGATCCGCGCATCATCAAATCCGTCATTGGCCCCGACGAGATCCATCTCTATGAGAGCAAGGAACAGCACGGCAACTGGCTGGACTGTATTATCAGCCGCAAGGAGCCGATCTCTCCTGTCGAAATGGGGCATCGGGCGTGCTCTGCGTGTCTTATACACGACATGGCGATGATTCTGAAGCGCAGGCTCTATTGGGATCCGGTGAACGAGCGGTTCAAGAATGATGACGAAGCGAACAGCATGTTATCCCGGCCGCAACGCCCGCCGTACCGGTTTTCGTAGTATGTCATTGACGTGATGGACTTGGCGAAAAAGGAGGAGCGAGGGCGATTTAAAGAAGTAACTTGCCCGCATTCAGCGCAGTTCTTCCCGGAGGGAAGAGACGAAAATAGCCCATGTATGACAGCGTCGGCCTCTGTCAACCCCTTTTTTTGGAAGCGGACGCAAAAAATTCCTTTTGTGGTCGGGCCGGGGTCAAGGGCGCCGTTTTTTGGCGTTCATCTTGACCCTTGACGCCGGCCCGGCCACTGCGACAATCGACTTGGGAACGAAGCTCAGATGTTCTTTCTGAGCTTCGTTCCATAGCTGAAAACCGTCTTGCTTTGCTAAACGACCCAAGCCCGCACGTTGCATTCAATCACTCTCG
>Ga0255356_1000303_pt1 | contig 34052 bp, 33 predicted proteins | sample HBST100metaG_FD_189944 | JGI IMG/M metagenome (GOLD analysis project Ga0255356, IMG submission 189944) | Peat soil microbial communities from Stordalen Mire, Sweden - H.B.S.T100 | ecosystem: Environmental > Terrestrial > Soil > Wetlands > Peat | place: Sweden: Norrbotten County, Stordalen Mire...
GGCCAGGCTGTGCAGCCCCCGCCACGGCCAAACAACCCCCCTCCCGCCCAGCGCCGGGGCCGGGTGCAATGGCAGGTCGAACTTCTGGCCGAACTCCACCGCCATGGCGCTAACGCTCCTCCGCCACCATGGCCGTCGGCCAAGCCTGGCCTGTGCGGTTGCGGCCGCCACGCTTGGCGCCATACAAATCAGTATCGGCCATGGCCACAAGGTCGCGCACATTAATCCCCCCGCCGGGCTGCAGGCTGGCGAGCCCAAGGCTGAGTGTGACGATGCCGGGCGGGTTGAGCCCGGCATGTTCCAGCCCCAGCGCCGCCACACCGGCGCGCACCCGCTCCGCCACCGCCAGCACAACATCCACCGAGGCATCCGGCAGGATGATGGCAAATTCCTCGCCGCCATAGCGCGCCAGCATATCCTCCTCACGGATCAGCCCCGCCATGCGCGCCGCCACGCGGCGCAGGCAATCATCGCCGCCCAGATGGCCGTAGAGATCATTATAGGCCTTGAAATAGTCGATATCGGCCATGATCAGCCCGACCGGGGTGCGCGACGCCGCGCCCCGGCGCCAGACCAGGGCCAGCGTGTCATCAAAACAACGGCGGTTGGCGATGCCGGTGAGCGGGTCGGTCAGCGTCTCGCGCACCAGCCCCTGATTGGTGGCGGCCAGTCGCGCGCGCATGATCTGCTCGGCCGCATTCAGCAGGAACATGCGGCGGTCGCGCCATTCCAGCTGCATGTTGAAGCTGGCGGCGGCGGCGGCGATGGAGATCTCGATGAGGCTGAGGGAGCCGAGGTCCGTCTGCGGCAATACCCGGCAGAAGAGCAGCGAGGCGATGAACACCGCCGGAGTGATGATGGTATTGAGAAAGAACTCGCGCGGCGGCATGCGCACGGCGGTGCTGGTGCCGAGCAAAATCAGCGGCGTGGCGCGGATATCCAGCAGCGCCAGATGCGAAGTGATGCGCACGCAGAGCGCCGCCGTGATGACGCTGGGGGCAACGGTGAGCAGCAGCAGCAGGGGCGCGTAATAGCGGCCCAGCCTGTCTTTCCGGTCCAGGGCGGTGAACAGCAGCACGGCGGGCGTCATCAGCCCGAAGCGCAGCATGCCGGAGAGCGAGACGACCTCCGGCGCGACCCATATCTGGTTGAGCCAATAGAGGTCGAACAACAGGGTGAAGACAACAAGCAGGCGGCGGTTGAATTGCCGGCATTGCAGCAGGCGCTCGGCGGCGTAGTCCCGGCGCAGGGCGCGGGGCACAGGCGGCAGCCAGCCGGGGGAGGCCAGGGCCAGATCGATCAGCGGGAGCAGAGTGCGATCATGTTCGGATGACAAAATTTGGGTCCGCAACGGTTGGGCTGCGGACATTCCTAGTCACCTTATGTAAACAACCTCTTTCGAAGCCGGTAATCGTCTAAAAAATTACGCCGCCTTGGCGTCAGGAAAGTCCGCCGATCCGGCCTTCATCGTCGAGGAAGAACCCCTCCGCCGCCGCGTGGCGCGGCAGGCCCGGCATGGTGAGGATCTCTCCACACAGCGCCACCACGAACCCGGCCCCGGCGGAGAGCCGGACCTCGCGGATTCTCAGGGAGAATCCCTCCGGCGCGCCCTTGGCCGCGGGGTCGGCCGAGAAGCTGTATTGTGTCTTGGCCATGCAGACCGGCAGGGCGCCGAACCCGGCTTCCGCGAAGCCGCGCAGCTGGCGCAGGGCGAGCGGCTCAAACTGCACCTCCGCCGCGCGGTAGATACGCGTGGCAATGGTCCGTATCTTCTCCTCCAGCGGCATATCGTCCGGGTAGAGGAACCGGAATTCGGACGGCTCCCGCACCAGCGCCGCCACCTCATCGGCCAGCGCCAGCGCCCCGGCGCCGCCCTCAGCCCAATGGTTGCAGGCGATGGTGCGCACGCCGAGCCGGGTGCATTCCCCGGCCACCGCGTCCAGCTCCGCCGCCGTGTCCGTGGCGAAGCGGTTCAGCGCCACCACCACCGGCAGGCCGAAGCTCTGCATGTTCTCCACATGCCGCACAAGATTGGCGCAACCCGCCCGCACGGCCGCCACATCCTCATGCCCCAGCGCCGAGAGCGCCACACCGCCATGCAGCTTGAGCGCCCGCACCGTGGCCACCACCACGCAGGCGGCGGGGGTAAGCCCGGCCTTGCGGCATTTGATGTCCAGGAATTTCTCGGCGCCAAGGTCGGCGCCAAACCCGGCCTCGGTGACCACGATATCCGCCAAGCCTAGCGCCGTTTCCGTGGCCATGACCGAGTTGCACCCATGCGCGATGTTGGCGAACGGGCCGCCATGCACCAGCACCGGCGTGCCTTCCAGCGTCTGCACCAGATTGGGGGCCAGCGCGTCCTTCAGCAGCGCGGTCATGGCCCCGGCGGCCTTCAGCTCCGCCGCGCGCACCGGGCGTTTGTCCATGTCCCGCCCAATCACGATATCGCCCAGCCGCTGCTCCAGCTCCGCCAGGGAACGGGAGAGGCAGAAGATCGCCATCACCTCGCTCGCGGCGGTGATGTCGAACCCGGTCTGGCGCGGGGCGCCGTTGCCGGGGCCACCCAGACTGACCACAATATCCCTCAGGGCGCGGTCATTCAGATCCATCACCCGGCGCCAGGTGATCCGCCGCACATCCAGCCGCAGGGCGTTGCCCCAGTATAAATGGTTGTCGATCATTGCCGACAGCACGTTATGCGCGGCGGTGATGGCGTGCTGGTCGCCGGTGAAATGCAGATTGATCTCTTCCATCGGCGCGATCTGCGCATGGCCGCCGCCAGTGGCCCCGCCCTTGGCGCCCAAACACGGCCCCAGGCTGGGTTCGCGCAGGCAGATGGCCACATTCGCGCCGCGCCGGCGCAGCGCATCGCCCAGGCCGATGGTGGTGGTTGTCTTGCCCTCGCCCGAGGGGGTGGGGCTAATGGCGGTGACCAGCACCAACTTGCCGCGCGGCAAGGCCCGCGCCTGCTCACAGAATTCCAGCGCCACCTTACCCTTATGCGGGCCGTAACGGAACAGCGCCTCCCCCGGCACGCCCAGAGCGGCGGCGATCTCCTCTATGGGCCGCAGCGCTGCCTGACGCGCGATGGCGATGTCACTCCTGGGGTCGATTTTCCTGCTCATGCCACCGCCTAACCCAGCCACCCCCCTTGCCGCAAGGCGCGGGAAAATTTTCGATTTTCCAAGATTCCCGGGCATGAGCAACTATAATCAAAACTTAACCCCAAAGCGCGAGAGACATCGTATGAAAAGGGGTGTTGCATCTGCTGCACCGCGGCAACATGTTAAAATCAGGCAAACAGTACGAATGATTGACGTATATCAACGCGCTACGTCTCCGCTATGCGCACACCGGACTTCCACGTCGAAAACATAAGGAATATCCACATGAGCGAGAGACCCACGAATGATCCGTTCGAGATTTTCCAGATTTCCAAGGAGATTCTCTCCGCGGAGCAGAAATATCTGCCCACCGGCAAGGTCTTCGCGCAATTCGCCGAGATTATGCGCAACATAACGCAGGCGCAGATTACTTATAGCCAAGCTTTGATGCGCGCCAACGCCGCATTGCTCGCGGCCTTTCTGGAGCGCCCGCTGGCCACCACCACCGAAGAAAAAAAAGAAGAGCGCCCGAGCGTTGCGGCCCGCCGCTCGGATGTCAGCGCGCCATGACGCCACCCGCGCCGGCACTGCCGCCCAACCCGTTCAGCCTTGCCGGTAAGCGCGGGCTTGTTCTCGGCATCGCCAACGAACACAGCATCGCGACAGGCTGTGCCCGGGCTTTTGCCGCCAGCGGCGCCACACTCGGCGCCACTTATCTGAACGACAAGGCCAAGCCCTACGTCGCCGCCGTGACGGACACGCTGCCCTGCGAATTTCTGCTGCCGTGCGACGTGCAAAAGCCGGGCGCTCTGGAGGCGGTATTCGCCGAGGTTGAAAAGAAATGGGGGCAGTTGGATTTTGTGCTGCACGCCATGGCCTTCGCCCCGCATGACGATTTATTTGGCCGTGTGGTCGATTGCTCGGCGGCGGGCTTCGCCCTGGCCATGGACGTTTCCTGCCACTCCTTCCTGCGCATCGCCAAGCTGGCCGAACCGCTCATGAAGCAGGGCGGCACCATGCTGACACTGACCTTTTACGGTTCGGAGCGCGTGGTTGACCATTACAACATCATGGGTCCGGTGAAGGCGGCGTTGGAAAGCGTTGTGCGTTACGCCGCGGCCGAGCTGGGGCCTGAGGGCATCCGCGTGAATGCCATCTCCCCCGGCCCCATCGCCACCCGCGCCGGCGGCGGCATCGACCATTTCTCCGACATGCTCGCCGAGGCGGCGGCCAAGGCGCCGGAGCACCACCTCGCCACGACCGATGATGTCGGCGGGCTGGCGGCGTTTCTGGTCAGTGACGCCGCGAAAAAGATCACCGGGACTATCATCCCCGTCGATGGCGGGCAGCACCTCATCGCCTGACTTTGGAGCCTTGAATGACTGATCTACCCCCGAAACTTGACCTGGACCGCTCATTACACGCGGCTGAAGCGAAACTGACGGGGGGACTTTCCCCCACCTCACTGGGCTTGGCCTGGGCGGATTGGTTCCTGCATCTGGCGGACCAGCCCGGGCGGCAGCTCTCCCTCATGCGCCATGCCGCCGCCGACTTGGCGGCGATGACCCGCCAAGCCATCGGCCTGCAGGCCGAGCCGCTGGTGCCGGAACCTACCGACCATCGCTTCACCGATCCCGGCTGGCAGCACGGGCCCTCGAATTTCGCGGTGCAGGCGTTTCTGCGCGCTGAGCGGTTCTGGGACTTGGCGACCACGAACATCCCCGGCGTCTCGAAAGAGAACGAGCGCATGGTCAACTTCATCGCGCGGCAGATTATGGATATGGCCGCGCCCTCGAACATCCCGGCGCTCAACCCGGAAGTGCTGGCCAAGACGCAATCAACCTATGGCGACAATCTGCGCCAGGGGGCGAAGCATTTCATCAGCGATCTGCGCATTAGTGGCAGCAACACCGCCGTGCCCCTGCCGATGCAGCCGGGCAAAGACGTGGCGATTACGCCCGGAAGCGTGGTGTTCCGCAATGAGCTGATCGAGCTGATCCAGTACACCCCCACCACGAAAACCGTGCGCCCGGAGCCGATCCTGATCGTGCCCGCCTGGATCATGAAATATTACATTCTTGATCTCTCGCCGCATAATTCCATGGTCAAGTTCCTCGTCGATCAGGGGTTCACGGTGTTCTGCATCTCCTGGTGCAACCCGGACGCCTCGCTGCGCGATGTGGGACTTGATGACTACCGGCGCCTGGGCGTGATGGCGGCGCTTGACGCGGTTACCGCCATTTGCGGGAGCGCCAAAATTCACGCCACCGGCTACTGCCTGGGCGGCACGCTGCTCACCATCGCCGCCGCCGCCATGGCGCGCGACCATGACGAGCGCCTGCTCTCGCTGACGCTGCTGGCCGCGCAGACCGACTTCACCGAAGCCGGGGAATTGCAACTCTTCATCAGCGACGCCCAACTCGCCTTCCTCGACGACACAATGTGGCAGCAAGGCTATCTGGACAGCTCACAGATGGCCGGCGCCTTCCAGATGCTCCGCGCCAACGACCTGATCTGGTCGCACCTCGTGCGCCGCTACTATCTGGGCGAGGAAGACCACCCTAACGACATGATGTCCTGGAATATGGACGCGACGCGCATGCCATTCCGCATGCACTCGGAATATCTGCGCCGGCTGTTCCTGAATAACGACCTCGCGGAAGGGCGGTTCGAGGCCGGCGGGCGGAAGATTTCGCTGGCGGATATCCATGTGCCGCTCTTCGTCATCGGCACGGAGACGGACCACATCGCCCCCTGGCACTCGGTCTACAAGCTGCAACAGCTCAACCTGGGGGATTTCACCTTCGTGCTTACCTCCGGCGGGCATAATGCCGGGGTGGTGAGCGAGCCGGGGCATCCGCGCCGGCATTTCCGCAAGCTGGAGCGCAAGACGGGTGAGCTCTACGTGCCGCCGGAGGAATGGCAGGTCCAGGCGCCCTGCATTGAGGGCTCGTGGTGGCTGGCCTGGGTGGAGTGGCTGAACGCACGCTCCGGCACCCCGGCCAAGCCGCCGGAAATAGGCGCGCCGAAAGGCGGCTTCCCCGTGCTGGAACCCGCCCCCGGCCAGTATATTCTCCAGCGCTGAAGGAATACCACCATGGATATGAAGACCGAATTGCTCGAAAACCGGGTGTTCGACGATATCGCCGTGGGCGATTCCGCCAGCTTGGCGCGCGAAATCACGCTGGATGACATCGCGCTCTTCTCCTTCATCTCGGGTGACGTCAATCCGGCGCATCTGGATGCCGAATACGCAGCCACAGATCTGTTCCACCACATCATCGCCCAGGGCGTGCTCACCGCCGGACTGATCTCCGCCGTGCTGGGCACCAAGCTGCCCGGGCCGGGGACGATCTATCTTGGCCAGGAGCTGAAATTCCGTGCCCCGGTGAGCCCGGGAGATACGATCACCGCGACCTGCACGGTGACCGAGCGCATCCCCGAGAAGCACCGGCTGATTCTTGACTGCCATTGCGTGAACCAAACGGGGCTGGAGGTGCTGCGCGGCACGGCCACCGTGCAGGCGCCAACGGAGAAGATCTCCCGCCAAGCGATCGCCCTGCCCGAGGTACGGCTGCTGCGGCATGAGCAATTCCGCACCCTGCTCGCCCGCGCCACCGCCGCCGCGGCGCCGCTATCCACGGCCATCGCGTATCCTTGCGACGAGGTTTCGCTCCTCGCCGCGGTGGAAGCCGCTGAACGCGGGCTCATCACCCCCATTCTCGTCGGCCCGGCGGACAAGATCCGCGCCACCGCCGCCTTGCACCACCTGGACATCTCCGCCTTCCGTATTGAGGACGCACCGCACAGCCATGCCGCCGCGCAACGCGCCGTGGCGCTGGTGCGCGCGGGTGAGGCAAAGCTGCTGATGAAGGGGGCGCTGCACACGGACGAGTTGCTGCACGAGGTGATGGAGCGCGACACCGGGCTGCGCGCCAGCACGCGCCTCAGCCATGTGTATGTGATGGACGTGCCCTCCTACCCGCGCCCGCTCCTGGTGACGGATGCCGCCATCAACGTCGCGCCAACGCTTGAGGATAAATGCTGCATTGTGCAGAACGCCATCAACCTCGCGCATGTGCTGGGCATCGCCACACCGCGCGTCGCCATTCTGGCGGCGGTGGAGACGGTGAACGTGGGGATGCAGGCAACGCTGGATGCCGCCGCCCTGTGCAAGATGGCGGATCGCGGGCAAATCACCGGCGGGGTGCTGGACGGGCCGCTGGCCTTCGACAACGCCATCAGCGCCGCCGCCGCCAAGCAGAAGGGCATTGTCTCGCCCGTTTCCGGATGCGCGGATATTCTCGTGGTGCCGAATATCGAGGCCGGAAACATCCTGGCCAAGCAGCTCACCTTCCTCGCCAATGCCGACGCGGCGGGGATCGTGCTGGGCGCCACGGTGCCCATCATCCTCACCAGCCGGGCGGATGATGCGCGCGCGCGCCTTGCCTCCTGCGCGCTGGCGGTGATGGTGGCGGGCGCCGCCCATGGCTGATGCGGTTCTGACCATCAATTCCGGTTCGTCCAGCATCAAGTTCGCGCTGTTCCAGCTGGGGGCGGAACTCACCCGCATCGCCGCCGGGCAAGCCGAAAATATCGGCGCCGCGCCGCATCTGCGGATCAAGGTGGCGGATGAGGTGGCGCTGGAGAAACGCTGGCCGGACCTTGCCCCGCTGGACCATGAAGACCTGCTCGGCTTGGTGCTGAATTGGGTGGAAGGGCATCTGGGCGAGGACAAGCTGGTCGCCGCCGGGCACCGGATCGTACATGGGGGTGAGCATTTCATCGATCCGGTGCTGCTGGACGAGGATATCATGACGCAGCTGGCCGGGCTGAACCAGCTGGCCCCGCTGCACGAGCCGCACAACCTCGCCGCCGTGCGCGCGATCATGAATCTGCGCCCGGACCTGCCGCAGATCGGCTGCTTCGACACCGCCTTCCATCACACCATGCCGGAGGTCGCCACGCGGCTCGCGATACCGCGCCACTTCCACGACGAGGGCGTGCGCCGTTACGGCTTTCATGGGCTGTCTTACGAATACATCGCGGGCAAGCTGCGGGGTGTGGCGCCGCATCTGGCGGCGGGGCGCGTTATCGTCGCGCATCTGGGCAACGGCGCTAGCCTCTGCGCCATGAAGAATGGCGTTTCCATTGATTCGACCATGGGCTTCACCGCGCTGGACGGGCTGATGATGGGCACGCGCTCAGGCGGCATCGACCCTGGTGTGCTGATTTATCTGATGCAGGCGCGCGGCATGAACGCCAGCGACATCACCTCCCTGCTCTACAAGAAATCCGGACTGCTGGGGGTCTCCGGCATCGCCCCGGATGTGCGCACCCTGCTCGCCGACCCGAGCCCGGAGGCCGCACAGGCGCTGGAGCTCTTCTGCTACACGGTGGCGCGCCATGCCGGCGCGCTCGCCTCCTCCCTCGGCGGGCTGGACGGCTTTGTTTTCACCGCCGGCATCGGCGAGCATGCGCCCCAGATCCGCGCGGCCATCTGCGCGCGCCTCGGTTGGCTCGGCCTAGACCTCTCGCCAGAAGCCAACGCCGCCAACGAACCCGCCATCAGCACGCCTGACGCCAAAGCTGAAATCCGCGTCATTCCCACAGATGAGGAACTCATGATCGCCCGGCATGTACTCACCACAATCAATAAGCAGTCAGCCTGATAGGCCGCCGGTAACGCTTTGTATTCATGGGAGCTATACCCCCTGGTCCGGCTGGCGGCAGGCTGTTCCAGGGCAATTCCCCAGCATATTACCGAAATTTTGCAATATCATTCCAGCCATGCGTGGGAAAAGCATGGCGAGGTGCAGGACCGCCTCTCTTGTAACGGTAACGACTCCGTGGATATGTAGAAACCGCGACAGCTTCCGGATGATGTACGTCTATGTCTGAGGTGAAAAAGACCAAGGTTTTGATTATCGGCGCAGGCCCGGCGGGCTATACTGCCGGGATTTACACGGCCCGCGCCAATCTACGCCCCGTTCTGATCGCCGGGCTGCAACCTGGCGGGCAGCTCACCATCACCACCGATGTGGAAAACTATCCCGGCTTCGCCGAGCCCATCCAGGGTCCGTGGTTGATGGAGCAGATGGCCAGCCAAGCCGAGCATGTCGGCACGGAAATCCTCTACGACATCGTGACCAAGGTGGATTTCTCCACCCGGCCCTTCCATGCCTGGACTGATGGCGGCCAGGAATTCGAGGCTGAAAGCATCATCATCGCCACCGGCGCGCAAGCGCGCTGGCTGGGTTTGCCCTCCGAGCAGAAATACCAGGGGGCCGGGGTTTCCGCCTGCGCCACCTGCGATGGCTTTTTCTACCGCGGCAAGAAAGTCGCGGTTATCGGCGGCGGCAACACGGCGGTGGAAGAGGCACTCTACCTCACGCACCACGCCAGCCATGTCACCCTTATCCACCGCCGCGACAACCTTCGCGCCGAGCGCATTCTGCAGCAGCGCCTGTTTGAGAACCCGAAAATCTCCGTCATCTGGGACCACGCCGTGGACGAGATTCTTGGCTCCGGTTCGCCCGAAGTTGTTACCGGCGCGCGGCTGAAGCACGTGACGACCGGCGAGACACGGGAGATCAGCGTGGACGGCGTCTTCATTGCCATCGGCCATTCCCCCACCACCGCGCTCTTCCAGGGCCAGGTGAAGCTGGATGAGGAAGGTTATATCATCACCACGCCGGGTACGACGGAAACCTCCATCCCCGGTGTATTCGCCGCCGGGGATGTGCAGGACAAAATCTTCCGCCAGGCCGTGACCGCGGCCGGCACTGGTTGCATGGCGGCGCTGGAAGCCGAGAAGTTCTTGAGCAGCATTCCGCTGCACGTCAGTGAGGCTGCATAAATGTCTGGACAAAAAATGGATTGGGATAAGCTGCGGGTTTTCCATGCAGTGGCGGAGGCGGGCAGCTTCACCCATGCCGGCGATACCTTGAACCTCAGCCAATCCGCCGTATCGCGGCAAATTTCGGCGCTGGAGGAAGCGCTCTCAGTGCCGCTCTTCCACCGCCATGCACGCGGGTTGATCCTTACCGAGCAAGGCGAGGCACTGAACCGCACGGTGCGCGAGGTCTTCGCCAAATTGGCCATGACCGAGGCATTGCTGGCGGAAAGCAAGGAAAAACCCGCCGGACGGCTGAAGGTGACCACCACACACAGCTTCGGCGTTGCGTGGCTGGCCCCCAGGCTGAAAAATTTTCTCACGGCGCATCCGGATGTCACGGTCTCGCTGCTGCTGGACGATACCGATCTCGATCTCGCCATGCGTGAGGCCGATGTCGCCATCCGCATGCATCCGCCCCGGCAGCCGGACCTCGTACAGCGGCATCTGGGTGAGATCCGCAACCATATCTGGGCCTCCCCTGAATACATCAAGGCTCATGGCGCACCGGAAACGGTGGAAGACCTCGACAACCATAAGATCATCCTCTTTGGCGACCGCAAGCCCCCGGTGCCGGATGTGAACTGGCTGGGCGAGATCGGCCGTAAGGACGGCACTGTCCGCCGTGGCGTGCTGGAGGTGAACTCCCTGCAGGCCATGCTGGCCTGTGTTCGCGCCGGCATCGGCATTGGCTCGGTGCCGGATTATCTGGTTCAGGACCAGACCGGCCTGGTGCAGGTACTGCCCGAGGTGAAGAAACCGGCCATTGAGATGTATTTTGTCTATCCGGAAGAACTGCGTAACTCCAAGCGCGTCTCTGTTTTCAGGGATTTTCTTGTCAGCAGCATTGCGGAGCGTAACGGCGCGAAGCTCTGAACCCGCGGAAACCCTGAACCTGCGACGCGCAGCTGCAACAGCAGGTTACAAAAAATCAACTACATTACATCTTTAACACTTAAAAAATTTCGAATGTGGCTTATATACAACATGTCCGGTGCGAGCCGGACATCATCCAGCCCTCCGGGGCTGGATTGGGACTTCGGTCCCAACGTCTCCCAGACGTGAAGCCTCCCTGTTGACTTGACCCGCTGGCTGCATAGCCGGCGGGTTTTTTTTGTTGCGCTATTTGCACCGCCCCGTGCTTTCACCCTATGTTCGCAGAAAGACAAAAGCAAAAGGAAGCCGCCCATGACCGACGTTTTCATCCTCTCCGGCCAGCGCACCGCCATCGGTGATTACGGCAAGGCCCTGAAGGATATTCCGCCCACCAAACTCGGCGAAATCGCCATCCGCGCGGCCCTGGCCAAAAGCGGGGTAGACGCCGCCGAAATCCAGCACGTTGTTATGGGTAATGTCATCCATACCGAGCCGCGCGATGCTTACCTCTCCCGCGTCTCGGCGGTGGAGGCGGGCATTCCGGTGGAAACCCCGGCGCTGACCGTCAACCGCCTGTGCGGCTCCGGGTTGCAGGCCATCATCTCCGCCGCGCAGAGCATTATACTGGGCGATGCCAGCTTGGCCGTGGCTGGCGGCGCTGAATCCATGAGCCGCGGCGGCTACCTGCTGCCCACTGAGCGCTGGGGCGCCCGGCTGGGCGATACCAAGGTGGTGGATATGGTCGTCGGTGCGCTGAACGACCCGTTCGGCAACGGCCATATGGGCATCACCGCTGAAAACGTCGCGGCGCGCTATGGTATCTCGCGCGAGATGCAGGACGCATTCTCGGTGCAGTCGCACCACCGCGCCGCCGCCGCCATCGCCGCCGGGCATTTCAAAACGCAGATCACCCCGGTGGAGCTGCCCTCCCGCAAGGGCACGGTCATCTTCGATACGGACGAGCATGTGCGCGCCGATGTCAGCGCCGAGGGCCTGGCCGCGCTCAGGCCCGCCTTCAAGAAGGACGGCACCGTGACCGCCGGCAATGCCTCCGGGTTGAATGACGGCGGTGCGGCGCTGGTGCTGGCCTCCGGCGCGGAAGTCTCCCGCCGGGGCGCTAAACCGCTGGCCCGCCTCGTTGCCTACGGCCATGCCGGCGTAGCGCCTGAGGTCATGGGGCTGGGGCCAATCCCCGCCTCGCAGAAAGCACTGGCCAAGGCCGGGCTCAGCATCGCGGATATCGACGTGATCGAGTCCAACGAGGCCTTCGCCTCCCAGGCTTGCGCGGTGGCGCGGGACCTTGGCTTCGACCCCGCGAAGGTGAACCCTAATGGCGGCGCCGTGGCGCTGGGCCACCCTATCGGCGCGTCCGGCGCGGTTATCGCCATCAAGGCGATCTATGAGCTGCACCGCTCCGGCGGGCGCTATGCGCTGGTCACCATGTGCATCGGCGGTGGCCAGGGTATCGCCGCCATCTTCGAGCGCGTGTGAGCGGCGGCGGCGCCTTCTGGCTGCCAAGCACGGCGGGGATCATCCTTGCCGTGAAGGCCCAGCCCGGCGCGCGCCGCACGCAGATCGGCCCCGTGCTGCCAGCCGCTGAAGCCCCAGGCTGGCCGCCCGCGCGGCTGAAAATCTCCATCAATGCCGCACCGGAAGACGGCAAGGCTAATGACGCCATCATCGCCGCGCTGGCTAAATGGCTTGGCGTCAAACCCAGCGCCATCACCCTCGCCGCTGGCGGCACATCCCGCGACAAGAAACTCGCCATTACCGGGCCGGTGGCCGTGCCTGAGGTGCCGTGAGGCCCGGGGCTCAGCCTCCCGCCTTGGGTGCCGGGGTTTTGTTGGGGTAGGTACAGAAAGCGGCGCCGGGGCAGCGCCAGCATTCCGGGGTGCGGGCTTTGCAGAGGTAGCGCCCGTGCAAGATGAGCCAGAGATGCGCTGGTTTAAGCATATCCTTAGGGATGCGCTTGAGGAGTGCGTCCTCCACGGCCCGGGGGGTGGCGCCTGGGGCGATGCCGGTGCGGTTGCCTATGCGGAAGATGTGGGTGTCCACGGCCATGGTCGGCTGACCAAAAACCTCGTTAAGCACCACGTTCGCGGTTTTGCGGCCCACGCCTGGCAGGGCCTCAAGGTCGGCGCGCTCACTGGGCACCTCGCCGTTATGGCGCTCAATCAAGAGCTGCGCGAGGGCCGCGACGTTCTTGGCCTTGGCCTGCCAGAGCCCGATGGATTTTATACGCACGCCGATGCCCTCGGCCCCCAGCGCCACCATGGCGGCTGGGGTGGGCGCGTCCGCGAACAGGGTTTTGGTTACCTTGTTCACCGCCACGTCGGTAGTCTGCGCGGAAAGCACCACGGCGACGAGCAGCTGGAACGGCGTTTGGTAGTGCAGCTCGGTGCTCGGGTTGGCGTTGCCACCAGAAATGGCGGTGAGAAAGGCGGGAATATCCGCCCGTTTCATGAGTTTCGGCATTTTCTCCTTGGCCTGGCCTGAGCAACGCACGATCTATGCGGCATGGATGCGATCCCCGCCAGTGGCGGCGGCAGGCTGCTTTTCGAAGCCATTCTGCGCCCGCACCGAAGCCTCTCCCGTAACGCCCTATTCGGGATTATCGGCGCCATGGCGGGCGTCTCCCTGTTCGTGACCGCGCTCATGTATATGCTCGGCGCCTGGCCGGTAATCGGCTTCAACGGCGCGGAGATGGCGCTGGCCATAACGCTGTTCTGGCTCAATGCCCGCGCGGCACGGGCGCGGGAGGTTATCCGGCTTGCGGGTGAGGCGCTGGAGATTACCCGCATCAGCCCTAATGGCCGCATGCAGGCCGTTATTCTCTCCCCCTCCTGGGCCCGCGCAGAGCTGGAGGAACGCCCGGGAAGCGTGCCGCGCCTGCTGCTCATTGCCCGCAACGCCCATGAAGAAATCGGTCGCCAACTCGGGGAAGCCGAGAAACGCGACCTCGCCGCCGCCATCAACCGCGCCCTGACCCGCTGGCGCAGCCCGCCCAGGTAACGGCGTTGGGGGGAGCTTTGGGTATCTCCTGTGCCGCAAAGGGGGCTTCGCCCCCTTAAAACCCCCGCTCAAGGCGACGCCTTGAGAAGCCACCCGGTTTATACAAAAGGACCCCTTGTGGGTCCTTTTGTATAAACCGGGTGGCGAGTTCCAAGGGCTCGGCCCTTGGCATGGGGTCCAGGGGGACAGCGTCCCCCTGGAAGCGCAAGAGGTACCCAAAGCTCCCCCCAACGCCGTTACTTGGTGCCAAACAGGCGGTCACCGGCATCGCCCAGGCCGGGGCGGATATAGGCGTGGTCATCCAATTGGCGGTCCAGGGCGGCGGTGAAGATGGGCACATCCGCGTGGGCGGCGGTGAAGGTGGCGACACCTTCGGGGGCGGCGAGCAGGCAGACGAATTTGATATTTTTGGCCCCGGCGGTCTTAAGCTTCTGCACGGCGGCGGCGGCGGAGTGGCCGGTGGCGAGCATGGGGTCCACCACGACGCAAAGGCGCTCCTCCATGTCATCCGGTACCTTGAAGTAATACTCCACCGGCTCATGGGTATTCGGGTCTCGGTAAAGGCCGACATGGCCGATGCGGGCCGAGGGCACGAGGTCGAGAATACCGTCCAGAATACCCGCCCCAGCGCGCAGGATGGAGATGAAGCAGAGTTTTTTCCCCTGCACCTGCACGGCCTGCATTTCCTCCAGCGGGGTTTCTATGGTGATTGGTTCCAGCGGCAGATCGCGCAGCACCTCGTAACCCAGCAGCAGGGAAATCTCGCGCGCCAAACGGCGGAACTCACCGGTGGTGGTTTCTTTTTTGCGCAGCAGGGTAAGCTTGTGCTGCACCAGCGGATGGTTGATGATCGTCAGCATTTTTTACTCCCCGGCTTTCGGCAAGCGTATCACGAAACGCGCACCGATAATTTTGCCATCTTCATCGCGCCGGTTCTCGGCCGAGATGCGGCCCTGATGCGCCTCGACAATCTGGCGCGAGATGGAGAGGCCGAGGCCGGAATGGCTGCCAAATGTCTCGGTCTGCGGGCGCTCGGAGTAGAAGCGGTCGAAGATGCTATCCAGCTTGCCGTCGGGAATGCCCGGACCTTCATCCTCCACCGCCAGCTCGACCATGCCACCCGTCTCCCGCCCGCGCAGGAAAATTTTAGCGTTGGCGGGGCTGAAGGAGATGGCGTTGCCTATGAGGTTGCGCAGCACCTGCACCAGCCGCGTTTCTGAGCCGCGCACGAATAATCCGGCGGCCGGCGAATCCAGCAGCATGAAGGGGCCATTCTCCTTGCGCGTCGCATCGTGGATTTCCGCCAGCGTGGCCAGAATGCGGGCCATATCCACGATCTCGTATTTGCTGCGGGAGAGTTCGGAATCCAGCCGCGAACTGTCGGAAATGTCGGTGATCAGCCGGTCCAGCCGCGAGACGTCCTGCGTGATGATGGCGAGCAGACGCGAGGCGCGGGCGGGGTCCTCGACGCGGGAGAGCGTCTCGATGGCCGAGCGGATGGAGGAGAGCGGGTTCTTGATCTCGTGGGAGACATCTGCGGCGAATTTCTCGATCGCATCCATACGCGCCCAGAGCGCCTGGGCCGTGCCCTCCAGCGTGCGGGCCAATGTGCCTATCTCGTCGTTCCGGCTGGTGATCGTCTCGGGCAGTTTTTGCGCCCCTACCCGGCCCTCGCGCATGCGTTCCGCCGCACCCGCCAGGCGCGAGAGGGGGCTGGCGATGGTGCGGGAGAGATAGAACGAGACAATAACCGTAAGCGCCAGCGCCAGCGCGAAGAGCAGCAGGATGGAAATCCGCACCGCCAGCACAGCGGCATCCACCTCCCCCGCCTCGCGCGTCAGCAGCACCGTCCCAACGGTCTGCTGGCTGCTCTGAATGGGTTCAGCCACGGTAACGAGCAGAACCCCCTGGGCGTCACGCCGGACGAAAGGTGCGGCCTCCTGGTTCGGCGAGGAGGCGGTGAGCTGCAGCGCCTCGCGCGCATCCGGCTGCCAGCCCAGCGTGTCCGGGTCTTCCCCCGCGCCTGAGCCGATGATCCCTGATTCATCGCCGCTGCCCGTCACCGAGCCGGAAAGATGGTCGTACACAAAGCCGATGGCGCGGCTAAGAATGCCGGGCGGCGGCGGAGCTTCGAGCGGTTCGGTGACGATGGCCCCGCCAGGCCCCGAATGCACACGGGAATTGGCGATCAACTCGCCATCCGGCCCGTAGATAAGCGCCTGGGCGTTGGGTGTTGGCTCGGTGAGCGAGAACAGCAACGGCTGCGCCAGATCCGGGTTCAGGCTCGGTTGGCCGTTATTATCCTGCACCGCCGTTTGCGCGACGGCACCGGCGTAAATCCGGGCCTGTTCGCGCAAGGCCGAAACCTCGGCGGCCAGCAGCCCTTGCTGGTACTGGTCCAGATACAGCAGCGCCGCGAAAATCAGCACCAGCGGCAGCAGGTTAACGAGCAGAATATCGCGCAGCAGGCGCGAAATGCGGGGTTTCTTGGACAGATCAGACGTCCTTATAGCGGTAACCGATACCGTATAGCGTCTCGATCTGGTCGAACTCGCCGTCGGTATTACGGAATTTCTTGCGTAGCCGCTTCACGTGGCTGTCGATGGTGCGGTCATCCACGTACACGTTCTCGCCATAGGCGGCGTCGATCAGCTGATCACGCGACTTCACCATGCCGGGGCGCTGGGCCAGCGCCTTCACCAGCAGGAACTCGGTGACGGTGAGCTGGATGTCCTTGCCTTTCCAGAGGCACTGGTGCTTGGTTTCGTCCAGCGTGAGGTCCCCGCGCGTGATCACGCTGGCGGGGGCAGCGCCGGAAGCCTCGGCGCGGGTGGAATCATTGCGGCGCAGCAGGGCGCGGATGCGCTCCAGCAGCAAACGCTGGCTGAACGGCTTGGTGATGTAATCATCAGCCCCCAGGCGCAGGCCCATCAACTCGTCCAGCTCATCATCCTTGCTGGTGAGGAAGATCACCGGCATGGCCGAGCGGGCGCGCAGCTTTTGCAGCAGCTCCATGCCGTCCATGCGCGGCATTTTGATATCCAGCACCGCCAGATCCACCGGCTTGGCCAGCAGCGCCTGCAGCGCGCTTTCACCATCCGTATAGGTGCGGACAAGGAACCCCTCCGCCTCCAGTGTCATCTGCACCGAGGTAAGAATGTTGCGATCGTCATCGACCAGGGCGATTGTGTGCTTCATATATGCGGAACCTATGCTTGGGCGGTGGCGCCTTTCTGTAGCCAGGGAGTGACCGGATTATGGCAGCAAATCAAGAGCCCCCGCGTGCCGCCGCCGCATTACTGCTGGCCGCGCGGGCCGGCACGCTGGCGACGTTGAATAAGGGGATGCCGCACGCCTCGCTGGTGACCCCGGCGGTGGATAGAGATGGGTTGCCCATTCTGCTGCTCTCGGGCCTTGCCGCGCATACGCGGCATTTGCGGGCCGACCCCGCCTGCGCGCTGCTGGTGACTGGCTCCGCCACCGATGAAAACCCCCAAACCGCCCCCCGCCTCAGCCTCACCGGCATGGCGCGGGAGGTGTCGGCGGATGGCGTGCGGGCCCGCTACCTCGCCGCCCACCCCTATGCCGCGCGTTATGTGGGTTTCGCAGATTTCAGCTTCTGGAAAATATTTATTATATCAGCGCAATATATTGGTGGGTTCGCAAGTGCATCGCAATTGAATGTTGCCGCATTGCAGCATGAAATTTCTGAACGAGCCGGGTCTGCTTATGGTTGATGCCGCGTAACCGGCTGCGTATGAAGACTCCCAAACAAATGAGAGGACCAGGCCCGTGAATCACATTGCCGATATCTCCCCGCTGCGGGATGCTGTTCCCCTCGCCGGTACGGGCGTACGCGTGGCCGCGGCCCTGCATGCCAACCTCACCGCCCCGGCGCTGGTTGCACACTCCCTCCGCAAGGGCGAGGGCCGCCTTTCCGCCGAGGGCGCCATCATCGTGCGCACCGGCGTGCATACGGGGCGCTCGGTGGCCGACAAATTCGTGGTGGATGAGCCCGCCACCACCGGGCATGTGTGGTGGGGTAAGGTGAACCAGAAGCTGCCGCAGGATAAATTCGAGGTGCTAAAGGGCCGCGTACAGGCTTACCTGCAGGGCCGGGAGCTATTCACGCAGGATGTTTATGCCGGGGCGGACCCGGAAAACCGTATCCGCGTGCGGATTGTCACTACCGGGGCATGGCACGCGCTGTTCGCGCGCAACATGTTCATCCGCCCGCCCGCCGAGGAGCTGGCTGGGTTCGTGCCGGATTACGTAATTTTGCACGCACCAGATTTCGAGACCGATCCGGCGATTGATGGCGTGCGCTCCAGTACCGCCATCGTCCTTTCTTTCGCGGAGAAGGTGATCATCATCGCCGGGACCGAATATGCGGGCGAAATCAAAAAATCCATCTTCACGGTGATGAACTGGATTTTGCCGGAGCGTGGCGTGCTACCCATGCATTGCTCCGCCAATATTGGGGCCAACGAGGATTCCGCGCTGTTCTTCGGCCTCTCCGGCACCGGCAAGACCACCCTCTCCTCCGACCCCACGCGCCGGCTTATCGGCGATGATGAGCATGGCTGGGGGCCAGACGGCGTGTTCAACTTCGAGGGTGGCTGCTACGCCAAGGTCATCGACCTGAGCCAGAAGAACGAGCCGGAAATCTGGGCCGCCTCGCACCGCTTCGGCACCGTGCTGGAAAATGTGGTGGCCGACCCGCAAGGCAGGCTGGACCTGACCGATAGCACCTATACCGAAAACACCCGTGCCTGCTATCCGGTGGAGTTCATCCCCAACGTGGAACTCTCCGGGCGTGGCGGGATCCCGAAGAATGTCGTCATGCTTACGGCGGATGCGTTCGGCGTGCTGCCGCCCATCGCCCGGCTGACCCCGGCGCAGGCCATGTATCATTTTCTCTCCGGCTATACCGCGCGGGTAGCCGGCACCGAGAAGGGGCTGGGCGCCGAGCCACAGGCAACCTTCTCCACTTGCTTCGGCTCGCCCTTCCTGCCGCGCCATCCGCAAGTTTATGGCAAGCTGCTGCAGGCGCTCATCGCCAAGAACGGCGCCTCCTGCTGGCTGGTGAATACCGGCTGGACCGGCGGCGCTTACGGCGTGGGTAAACGCATGTCGATCGCCCATACCCGCGCCTTGCTGCGCGCCGCCCTGGCCGGGGAGTTGGATAATGCCACCTATCGAACCGACCCGTTCTTTGGCCTTTCCATCCCCGAACACGTGAATGGTGTGCCAGATGAAGTGCTGGACCCACGCAGCGCTTGGGCCGACCACGCAACTTATGATGTGGCGGCAAAAGCCTTGGTGCAGCGCTTTGTCGACAACTTCACCAGCTTCGCGGACCATGTGGATGATGATGTGAAAGCTGCGGCCATCAAAGCGGCGGCTTGAAGGCTAAGTAAGACCAAGGGGCTCAACCCCTTGGTGAAGTCTAAGAGGCAAAGCTCCTAGACTTCACCACACCTCAAACCACCACCACGAGGACAATGATGATGAACAAGACCGTCGGCACCTCGTTGGCGATGCGGTAGAATTTCTCTGACTTGGTATTACGGTCATTGAGGAAATTCTTGCGCCATTTGGAGCAGGCGCCGTGGAAGCCCGTCATCAGCAGCACGGCGATGAGCTTGGTCCACCACCAGGTGGCGTGCCAATTCACCGCGCCGGGCGTGAGGATGAGCAGAATGCCGAAAATGTACGTGGAGATCATCGCCGGGTTGATGATCAAGCGCAGGAGTTTTGCCTCCATCACCTTGAAGCGCTCGGATTCCGCTGTGCCGGGCACTGTCTGGCAATGGTACACGTAGAGCCTGGGCAGGTAGAACATCCCCGCCATCCAGGCCGTGAAGCTTATGATGTGGAACGCCAGCAGCCAGTGAAAAAATGGTATCAAGGCGGTGATGGTCATACCAGGACTCCAAAAATCTCATCGAGCGTGGAGAATACCCGCCGTGCGCCAGCCTCACTCAAGGCGGCGCCATCGCCATGCGGGGAAAACCCGTAACAAGTCATACCGGCAGCAACCGCGCCGGTGACGCCGAGGCGGCTATCCTCCAGCACAATACACCGCTCCGGCGGCACATTGGCGGCTTGTGCAGCGGCCAAAAACACATCGGGCGCGGGCTTTGCCCGCCCGCCTTGTGCGATAACACTGGCAGCCGAATGGGTGCGGCCATCGGTGAGGTGAGAAATGCAGGTACGGGAGAATTTCACCGCCATTTCCTCATCCGAGGAGTTGGACGCCACGCGCCAGTCCACACCGAGGGCCGTGATTTTTTCCAGCATCGCATCCGCGCCGGGGATGAGGCGAGATTCCTCAGCCAGCACCTGCACGAGCTTTGCCGCCGTGCTCTGGCGCCAATCCTCCGGCAGTTTGCCGCCGAGCTGGCGCTCGATGACCGGCTGCATGTCGCCTATGGACATGCCCATGAAGCGGCTCATGGCTTCATCCGGATCCATGACCCAGCCAAGGGCAGTGAGTTCGCGGGCAATCAGCACCGAGGCAACCCCCTCGCTGTCGATCAACACCCCGTCACAGTCGAAAATGACCAGTTCAGGCGCCATGTCTTCGCTCCTCCCATGGGCAATTTCTGTGCGCGCCGCAGGCGGCCCCGCCCCGGCACAGCCCTGTTTGTGCCGCACGATGCACCAGCCCGGCAAGAGCGGCAATGAAATCCGGTTCGTCATTCGGCACGCGCGCACGGACATAGCAGGGCACGCCAGCCTCCGCCGCCAGATGCCGGTTCTCGATGTCCAGTTCCACCAACGTTTCAATATGGTCCGAGACGAAGGCGACAGGCACCACCACCACAGCCATTTTGTCCCGCCCGGCCTGCTCGATGGCTTCAATTGTGCTGGGGGCAAGCCATTTTTGCGGCGTGGCGCGGGATTGGTAGCAGACCAGATGCTCGGTATCCTGGTGCGTTAGCCGCTCACGCACCGCGGCAACCGTGCCTTCCACCTGCGCCTGATAGGGGTCGCCCGCCTTCACGATGCTCTCCGGGAGTCCATGCGCGGAGTAGAGCACGCGGATTTTAGCGCCCGGCAGCTTCGCCTTGGCCTCGGCAATAGCCTCGTCCACCAGAACGGCGATGGAGGTGGCGTAGGCCGGGTCCTCAAACCAGCAGCACAGCGTGGTGGTGGACTTGGCCAAGCCTGCTCCAGCCGCCGCCTCTCGCCAATTAGTTAGCGATGAACCGGTGGTGGTGGTGGAATATTGCGGGTAGAGCGGCAAAAGCAGAATTCTGTCGGGGTTATAGGTTTTTACGTCCCGCGCGACCTCGCTTGCGAACGGGTGCCAATAGCGCATGGCGACGAAGCATTTGTGCCCTTCGCCCAAAGCCGCCTCCAGCGCCGCCGCCTGTTTCCGAGTGAGGTCCAGCAGAGGCGATTTGCCCCCCATCAGCGCGTAACTCGCCATCGCCGCACGGGCCGATGACGCGGCGATGAGCCTGGCCAGCCAGAAGCGGATGAAAATCGGGGCACGGATAATCGCCTTGTCCGAGAACAGGTTGATCCGGAATTTCTTGATGGAATCCGGCTTGTCCGGCCCGCCCAGATTGAACAGAACGATGGCGGTTTTGCTCATGCGGCGCGGATTACCTCCATGAGCCGGGCAACATTTGCCTCTGCCACATCGGGCGTGATGCCATGGCCGAGGTTGAAAATATGCGGCCGGCCACGCACGGCCTCGAGCAGGTCGCGCGTGGCATCCTCCATGGGCTTGCCGCCGAGCCTAAGCACAAGCGGGTCCAGATTGCCCTGGAAGATGGTGTTTTCCGGACAGGCGGCCTGGGCGGCGCGGATGTCGGTGACGGTGTCGAGCCCGACCGCATCCACCCCGCTTTCGCGCACGTATTCCGCCAGCATCAGCCCTGCCAAGCGTGGAAAACCAATGATTTTCAAACCTGGATTCCGGCTCTTCAACGCGGAAACGATGCGTTTATTTGGATTAATGACGAATTTCCGGAACTGTGTCGCGGGAAATATGCCAGCCCAGCTTTCGAACAGCATGAGGCAATCCGCCCCGGCATCGACCTGCCCCTGGAGATAGGCGATCGTGGCTTCGGTGAGAATGTCGAGCACGGCTTCGACAAAACCTGGATCCTCATAAGCCAATTTCCGGGTGCGGAGAAAATCTCCGCCACCCTGGCCGTCGAGCATGTAGCACGCCACCGTCGCGGGGCCACCCGCAAAACCGATAAGAGCGGTTTTTTCCGGTAACTCGGCCCGCACGCGGCGGACGGTCTCCAGCACGGGGGCGTAAATGCCCTGTGCCCTCTCGAGCCTTAATGTCGAGAGATTTTCCAAGGGCGGCAGGCGTGGGCCTTCGCCCTCGGCAAAGCGCAGCCCCTGACCCAGCGCCATTGGCAGGATGAGGATATCCGAAAACAGAATTGCGGCATCAAAGCCGAATTTGCGGATGGGTTGAAGCGTAACCTCAGCCGCCAAGGCGGGATTCAGGCACAGGCTGATGAAATCGCCAGCCTGGGCACGGACCTCGCGGTATTCCGGCAGGTACCGACCAGCTTGGCGCATGAGCCAGACCGGAGGTGGCCAAACAGGTTCGCCCTGTAACGCTTGAATGAACTTCATTTGTGCCACCTAAACTCAATCCTTTTAAGTGAAAAGAAGGGTGGGAGGTGTGGTACCCTGTGGATATCGGGGCTTAACCCTATGCCGATTTAAATCCACAAACTTATCCACAGCGAAAAATGAGGTGTAACCTGCTGATTCTAAGGTTTCCCCCCTGGTTACTCACAATGCGGCGGAGACCATGCTGAACTTATCCCCCGTTCACTGAATTGTGCGGGTTATCCCCGGTATCCGAAAAAAGATGGGGGCGGAGAGATTCAATCCACGCTATTAACACTCTTATGGACAGCGATAAGCTAAATATACACCTGATATCCGACGCCACTGGGGATACTTTGACGACTCTGGCGCGGGCGGCAGTATCACAATTTGACGAATCCCAAGTTTCTTATCATCGCTGGTCGCTAATTCGCTCGCGATTACAGCTACATAGGGTGCTTGAGGGGATTCAGGCGGAGCCCGGGCCAGTGTTGTGCTCGCTTGTGGATAACGCCTTACGGCATGAGCTGGACGAGGCTTGCGCGCGCCTTGGCGTGCCGCTTCTGCATGTGTTGGACCCGGTACTGGAGATGCTTCAGGCGCAGTTTGGGGCGCCGGCGAAGCATAAGCCAGGGCGCCAATATGTGCTGGATGCCGATTATTTCCGGCGGATTGACGCTATGCACTACGTTATCAGCCATGATGACGGCCAGGCGACGCGTGGTATTCGCGAAGCGGATGTGGTGCTGGTGGGAGTTTCCCGTTCTTCTAAGACGCCGACCTGCTTTTATCTGGCGAACCGGGGAATCAAGGCGCTGAATATTCCGCTGGTGCCGGGGATAGAGCCGACGGAATTGCTCAATGACCCGCCTTGCCCGGTGATTGGTCTGACGATTGACCCGAAATCGCTCATTGATATTCGCCGTCACAGGCTACAATTGATCGGCGGGGCGGATACGGGGTTCACCCGGGCCAATAATACTGAATATGTGGATTACGAGGCTGTGGAAAAGGAGCTGCTTTGGGCGCGGCGCTTCTGCAATAACCGTGGCTGGCCGACGATTGACGTGACGCGGCGCTCGATTGAGGAGACGTCCGCCACGGTGCTGAAGCTGATGGAAAACTGGCATACGAAGCATGAAAAGCAGGCCGAGGCTTAAAGGCGGGGTGGTGCGCGCATATATAGGCGCGGATATGCCAAGGAGCCCGTATGGATCTCGGTCTTAAAGCGCGTAAAGCCCTGGTTTGCGCCGCCAGCGCTGGTTTGGGCAAAGCCTGCGCGCTGGCTTTGGCGCGGGAAGGTGTTGTTGTGACAATCACCGGCCGCAATGTGGAGCGGCTGGAAGCGGCGGCGGAGGCGTTACGGCGGCTCAGTGGTAGTGAAATTCGCACCGCCGCAGGCGATATCACCACGGAAGCCGGCCGGGAAGCGGCGCTGAAAGCCTGTCCAACGCCGGATATTCTCATAAATAATGCCGGTGGTCCGCCAGCGGGGGATTTCCGGAACTTTACGGATGCGCAGTGGCAAGAGGCTTTGCAGGCCAATTTGCTGACGCCGATTGCCCTGATTAAGGCTGTGATCGACCATATGATCGCGCAAAAATTCGGGCGGATCGTGAATATTACTTCAGCGGCGGTGAAATCGCCGCTGGCGGGGCTAGCTCTCTCCAATACCGCGCGCACGGGGCTGACGGGCTTCATCGGCGGCGTTTCGCGGGAGGTGGCGCGGCATAATGTGATTATCAATAATCTGCTGCCGGGGCCATTCGCGACAGACAGAATACATGTTTATGCGGCTGCAATGGCGGAAAAATCTGGAAATACGCCGGAACAGGAGTTGGCGCTGCGCGCATCCGCCATTCCAGCCGGGCGGCTGGGCGATCCGGCGGAATTTGGCGCGGCCTGCGCGTTTTTATGCTCGGCTCAAGCGGGGTATATTGTGGGGCAAAACCTGTTGATCGACGGCGGCGGGTTCAACTCGACCTTTTAAGGGCACTTGGCGCAATCTTCCCCGGCGACTAAAGACGGCGGCATGTCAGAGACTGAAACCACACGCTACGATTTTGCCCAGTCCGAACCGCGTTGGCAGGAGGCATGGGAGCAGGCTGGCTGCTTCAAGGCCGAGGATGTGCCTGCGGGGGACAAGCCTAAATATTATGTGCTGGAGATGTTTCCCTATCCTTCCGGGAAAATCCACATGGGGCATGTGCGCAATTACACGCTGGGCGATGTGGTGGCGCGCTACAAGCGCGCGCAAGGGTTTGATGTTCTGCACCCGATGGGCTGGGATGCCTTTGGCCTGCCGGCGGAAAACGCGGCGCGGGAAAATAAAGCCGATCCGGCGAGCTGGACCTACGCGAACATCGCCAATATGCGCGGTGAGTTGAAGCGTATGGGGTTTTCGCTCGACTGGTCGCGGGAATTCGCTACCTGTGATCCTGAATATTATGGCCAGCAGCAGAAATTGTTCCTGGATTTCTGGAAAGCCGGATTGGTGGAACGCCGCCAGAGCGCCGTGAACTGGGACCCGGTGGACCAGACGGTGCTGGCGAATGAACAGGTGATCGACGGGCGCGGCTGGCGTTCCGGGGCTCTTGTAGAGAAAAAATTTCTATCACAATGGTTTTTGAAGATCACGGATTTTGCGCCGGACTTGCTGGAGGGATTGAAAACCCTGGACCGCTGGCCGGAGCGCGTGAAGCTGATGCAGGAAAACTGGATTGGCCACAGCCAGGGCGTGGAGGTTATTTTCCCACTGGCCACCCCGATTACCGGCATTGAGAGAGTAACAGTATATACGACGCGGCCGGATACGCTGTTTGGCATGTCGTTCCTGGCGATTGCGCCGGAACACCCGGTTGCCACGGCTTTGGCGGAGCATAACGCGCAGGCGGCGGCGTTTATTGCGGAATGCGCGAGCCAGGGAACCTCCGAGGCGGCGATTGAATCGGCTGAAAAGCGCGGTTTTGCCACTGGTTTGAGCGTAATAAACCCGCTTAATGGCCAGGAATACCCGGTTTGGATCGCGAATTTCGTGCTCATGGATTATGGGACGGGCGCGATTTTTGGCTGCCCTTGCGGAGACCAGCGCGATCTGGATTTTGCACGCAAATACGATCTTCCGGTGCCGGTTGTGGTTTCGCCCATGGCGGATTCAGTGCCGGAAATTGCTGATAAGGCACTGGATGGCGATGGGATTATCGTCAATTCCGGTTTCCTGACCGGTTTGAGCACGGCAGATGCGAAGCCGCATGCCATTGCCGAGCTGGAAAAATTGGGCGCGGGTAAAGCGGTGCAGAACTGGCGCCTGCGCGATTGGGGGATTTCCCGCCAGCGCTATTGGGGCTGCCCGATTCCGGTGATTCATTGCGAGGCCTGCGGCCCGCAGCCGGTTCCGGCGGAACAACTGCCGGTGACGCTGCCAAAAGATGTGAACTTCGACAAGCCGGGCAATCCGCTAGATCATCATCCGAGCTGGCGGCATGTGAATTGCCCCGCTTGCGGCCAGCCCGCGCGGCGCGAGACGGATACGTTTGATACGTTTGTTGACAGCTCCTGGTATTTCGCGCGGTTTTGCGCGCCGCGCGCGGCAACGCCGACGGATGTGGCCGCCGTGAAGCATTGGTTGCCGGTCGACCAGTATGTTGGCGGCATTGAGCATGCGATTTTGCATCTGCTTTATGCTCGGTTCTTTACGCGCGCGATGCAGAAGACCGGGCATGTGACGGTGAGCGAGCCCTTTGCCGGGCTGTTCACGCAGGGCATGGTGACACACGAATCTTACAAAGATGCCGACGGCAACTGGCTTTATCCGGAGGAGGTGGTGAAATCCGCCGAGGGTGCGGTGCACCGCGATACCGGGTTGCCGGTGACGGTCGGGCGCGTGGAGAAAATGTCCAAATCCAAGCGCAATACCGTCGACCCGGGCGTGATCGTCGAGCGTTTTGGCGCGGATACGGCACGCTGGTTCGTGCTCTCGGACAATCCGCCGGAGCGCGATGTGGAATGGACGGAGACCGGCGTGCAGGGCGCATACCGGTTCGTGCAGCGTTTGACGCGCTTGGGCGTGCTGATTGCCGGGGAGCCGCGCGCGGAAGCCCCTGCAATGTTGGAAGGCGAGGCAAAAAAGCTGCTGAAGCTCACGCATCGTACCATTGCTGCGGTGACCGAGGCGATGGATACGTTCGCCTTCAACCTCGCCGTGGCGCGGATTTACGAGCTGGCCGGGGCGCTGGCCGGAGCCACGCCGACTGATCCGGCTCAACTAGGGGCGCGTTTCCAGGCAATGGAGACTATTGCCCGGCTGGTGGCGCCGATGATGCCGCATTTGGCGGAGGAGGTTTTCGCCACGCTGCGCCCGGGTGAAGGGCTGGTGGCTCAGCAGCCTTGGCCGAAGGCCGATCCGGCCTTGCTGACGGTGGATGAGGTGACCATCGCAGTGCAGGTGAACGGCAAGCTGCGCGGGACCATCGTTGTGCCCGCCGGGCAGGATGGGGAGACGAATATCGCGGCGGCGGCGGCGGCGGTCTCGACAGTTTTGGCCGGACAGACCATTGTGAAGAAAATCCACGTGCCGGACAGGATCGTGAACTTTGTCGTTAAGCCGTAAGACCTTCGCTGCTCTTGCACTGCTCACCCTCACGGGTTGTGGATTCACGCCGCTTTACGGCGGGGATGCCGGGCAGAGTGCGAGCACACAGCTGGATGCTGTGGCGGTGCAGAATATTCCTGAACGCACGGGACAGATGTTGCGCATGAGCCTGGAGACACATCTGCATGCGGATGGGGCGCCGAGCACTGAAGTTTATGCGCTCAAAGTGTCGTATAGCATCAACACATCAACGATCGGCGAGCAGGCGGACTCCTCGCAGACCCGGAACCGGGTGAATGCGGTGGCGATCTGGTCACTCACACCGATCGGCATGCAGGGGCAAATGCTGGCCTCCGGCTCTGCTACAGCCATGGATGCGGCGAATATCATCGACCAGCAATATTTTGCGCTGAATATGGAAACCGATACGGTGAACCAGCATCTGGCGGATGAGATAGCGGCGGAAATCACCACCCAGCTGGCCGCCTGGTTCCGCGCTCACCCCAACGCATGAAGCTGGATGCGGGCCGGACTGACGCATTTTTAAAACATCCCACAGCGCCGATTGTTTTGCTGCATGGGCCGGATGCCGGTTTGGTGGCGGAGCGAGGCTTGGTGCTTGCCCGCTCGGTTGAGGGGGCGCTGAACGATCCGTTCCAATATGCGGAGCTGCAAAATCCGGCGCCGGATACGTTTCTGGCGGAGGTGTCCGCGGCGTCGTTGACCGGCGGGAGGCGGGTGGTACGGGTGCGGGATGCCCATGAGACTTTAGCGAAATCGCTGGAGACGCTGATTAAATCCCCTCCGGATGCGTTGGTGATTCTGGAAGCCGGGGAGCTGACGCCGAAGTCAAAACTGCGGGGGTTGGCTGAAAAGGCTGCAGGGGCGGCGGTGATTGCTTGTTACGCTATAGAGCAAGGGCGGCTGCCACAAGTGATTGCGGGCCGGTTGCGGGAGATGGGGATTCAAATTGACCCGGATGCGGCTGCATGGGCGGGACAAAATCTCTCTGGGGAGGAAGGCCCGCTGGTTCAGGCGCTGGAGGTGCTACTGCTTTACGCGGGTGAGGAGAAGAGGCTCTCTCTGGCTGACGTTTCCGCAGCCTTGGCCGATGGTGGAGACACCTCCATGGGTGATGCCATAGACGCCGCACTGACCGGAGATACAGCGGCGACGGATAAGGCGCTGACCCTGGCTTACGAGGAAGGCATAACGCCGGTTGGGTTGTTGCGTGTTTTGCTGGGTGAGTTGCTGCGTCTGCGTGTGGCGGCGGGGGCCATGGCGGCGGGAGCCTCGGCTCAGGAGGCAATGGGGGCGATGCGTCCGCCGGTATTTTTCAAGCGGCAGGCGGTGGTGGGCAAGGCGCTGCGGTTATGGCCGCTGGCGTCTCTGGATCAGGCGATTGCCGCAGCTCTGGCGGCGGAATTGGCATGCAAGCAGACGCTGGTGCCGGAAAATGCGTATTGCCGCCAGACCATGCTGGCGTTGGCGTCCCGCGCGCGGAGTGCCGCGAGGCGGTAGGACGCTCGTTCTAAAAATATAACGAGATTCGTGGTTATTCGGTTTTGTATAGGTAAATCAGGCGGTTGAACGGCGATGCTTCACGTGAAGCATCGCCGTTTGTTCACGGGGTCAATAGGGCCAGAAGTGAGTCGAGCTGGTCCAGGGTTTTGTAATTCAGCGCCAAGGTGCCACCCTTGCCGTTGAATTTAATGTCCACGCGCAGGCCAAGGCGCTCCGTGAGATTTTGCGCCAGAGCCTCGATATCCGCATCTGAATGACGGGGTGCGCGGGTGCGGGGCTTGGCGGGGCGGCTGACGGCACTCACCAGTTCCTCAGTTTGACGCACGGAGAGCTCTTTTTTGATGACCTCTTTTGCGCCCTTCAGCGGGTCCGGGTGGCTGAGCAAGGCGCGGGCATGGCCGGCGGTGAGTGCGCCTTCGCGGACCATGTCCATCACTGCGGTGGGGAGTTTCAGCAGGCGGATGACATTGCCAATATGCGCGCGGGATTTGCCGACGGCCATGCCCAGCGCGTCCTGCGAAAGCTTGAACTCCTCGATCAGCCGCTTGTAGCCTTCGGCCTCTTCAACGGCGTTGAGGTTTTCGCGTTGGAGGTTTTCCACCAGCCCGGCGGCCATGGCGTCGGCATCGGAGAGTGGGCGCACCAGAACCGGGACTTCGTGCAGGCTGGCGCGTTGGGATGCGCGCCAGCGGCGTTCGCCGGCGATGATCTGGTAGTGGCCAGGCTTGTTCGGGTTGGGGCGCACCAGCAGCGGCTGGAGGATGCCGCGCTGGGCGATGGAATCCGCCAGCTCCTGCAGCGCGGTTTCATCCATGTCCTGGCGTGGCTGAAAGGGGCTTGGCTCCAGCAGCTCGACGGGGAGTTGCTGGACACCTGGCGCGGTGACGCTGGCCGGTACGGCGGCTTCGCCCAGCAATGCCGCGAGGCCGCGGCCCAGACGCTTTGGCGTTTCCTTCGTGCTCATACCAGTACCTTTCGTGTTCTCAGCCGCTGTGCCAATTCCGTCGCCAGGGCCAGATAGGCTTGGGCGCCGGTGGAGCGGAAATCGTAAAGCAGGACTGGGATGCCGTGGCTAGGGGCTTCCGTGATGCGGATGTTGCGGGGGATGGCGGTTTCGAACACGACATCCTTGAAATGCGTGCGCACATCCGCGCTCACCTGTTCGGAGAGGTTGTTGCGCTTATCCGTCATGGTCAGCACGATGCCTTCAACTTCCAGCGTGGGGTTCAGGCTGCGCTTGACCATGTCGATGGTGCGCATGAGCTGGGAGATGCCTTCGAGGGCGAAGAATTCGGCCTGGAGCGGGACAAGCACCGCATCCGCCGCGACCAGCCCGTTCAGCGTGAGCAGGCCAAGGCCGGGAGGGCAGTCGATGAAGATAATGTCAGCGTCGCTCTGGCCGAGCAGCGCGTCCCGCAGCAGAAACTCCCGGCGCTCGACGGTGCCGAATTCAAGGTCAGCGCCGATAAGGTCAGGCACGGCGGGTACGATTGAGAGGTTTTCCACGCTGGTCTCAATGGTTGCTTCCGCCAGCGTCGCGTCCCCGGCCAGCAGATCGTAGGAGCCGCCCTTGCGGGCGCTGTGTTCGATGCCGAGGCCTGTACTGGCATTGCCCTGCGGGTCGACGTCCAGGAGCAGGATTTTCAAGCCGCCGACGGCGAGGGCCGCGGCGAGGTTGATGGCGGTGGTGGTTTTGCCCACGCCGCCCTTCTGGTTGGCCACGGCGATGATACGCGGGCGCTTAATCTTCTCCGGCATGGCGGATATGGCTCACTTTCAGGATGCAGCTTTCCCCCCATTCGGAGGGCGAAATGCGTTCGACGTTCATGTGCCAGAGGGGGCTTGCAGCCGTCAATTCAGCCTGCCAGCCCCGGCCTTTGGGGAAGAGGCAAACTCCGCCGGGTGCCAGATGCGGAGCGGCGAGCCCGAGCAGTTTATCCAACGCAGCCAGGGCGCGGGCGGTGATCAGCAGGGCTGGTTCAACGGGTGCTACCTCTATGCGGGTGTTGTGGACTTTGGCCGGTGCGCCGGTGAGCCGGGCGGCTTCCTTCAGGAAGGCTGCCTTGCGTGTGTCTGACTCAATCAGCTCAAAGGGAATGCCGGTGGCGATGCATAGTACCATGCCGGGGAAGCCCGCGCCGGAGCCGAGGTCGATAGCACGGGGCGTGTTGGCGGGGATGTAGGGCAGCAGGCGCAGCGAGTCCTGCACATGCCGCTCCCAGATATGCGGCAGGTCGGATTTGCTCACCAGATTGATTTTGAGTGACCATTTTTCCACCAGAGCGGCGAATTGCCGGAGCTTAGCCTCGCTCATGCGGCCCGCCGGGATTTTTTCAGCGCGGCGAAGATGGCACCGAGCGCGGCGGGGGTCATGGCCTCGATCCGTCCAGCGGCGGCAAGAGTTTGCGGGCGCACCCGCTCCAGCTTCTCTCGCAGCTCGGCAGAAAGCCCGCCGATTTGGGCGTAGCTGAAGGAAGCCGGGATCAGCACAGCCTCGTCCCGCGCGCGGGCTTTGATCTCGGCGTCCTGACGGGAGAGGTAACCGGCGTAATGCAGGTCGGCGCGGAGAATATTGGCGCCCCTGCCCTCGCCTTCCGGCTTGCCGTTATAGCTGGCGATTTCATCCTGTAATGCTGCAAAGACGGTTGCGCGTTCGGAGCCGATGCACCCCCAGCCTAGTCCTAAGGGGGTTAGGCGCAGCTCGGCGTTGTCGGCGCGCAATTGCAGGCGGTATTCGGCGCGGGAGGTGAACATGCGGTACGGCTCGGTGACGCCCTGGGTCACCAGATCGTCGATCAGCACGCCGGTATAAGCCTGGTTGCGGCCCAGCGTGGCGGGGGGGCTGCCGCCAGCGGCGCGGGCGGCGTTCAGCCCAGCGATGAGGCCTTGCGCGCCAGCTTCCTCATAGCCTGTGGTGCCGTTGATCTGCCCGGCAAGGTACAGGCCGGGCAACGCCCTCACCTGCAGCGAATGGTCCAGGGCCCGCGGGTCGATATAATCGTACTCCACCGCATAGCCGGGGCGGATGATGCGCGCGTGTTCCAGCCCTGGGATGGAGCGGACGAGCAATTCCTGAACATCTAGGGGTAGTGAGGTGGAGATGCCGTTGGGGTAGACGGTGTCGTCATCCAGCCCCTCCGGCTCGAGGAAGATCTGGTGTCCGGGCTTTTCGGCGAAACGCACCACCTTGTCCTCGATGGATGGGCAGTAGCGCGGCCCGCGCCCGGCGATGTTTCCGCCATAAACCGCTGATTTATGGATGTTTTTCCGGATAATCCGGTGGGTTTCCTCAGTTGTTCCGGTGATGCGGCAGGAGATCTGCGGGTTGGTGACCACCTGGGTGAGGGCCGAAAATGGCTCTGGCGGGTTTTCGCCCTTGTCCTCGGGCAAACCGTCCCAGTCGATGCTGGTTTTGTCCAGCCGAGGCGGGGTGCCGGTTTTTAAGCGCCCCAGAGGCAGGTTCAGGCGCAGAAGGTCTTCGGCCAGGGATTTTGCCGGGGCATCGCCGATGCGCCCTCCGGGCTGCATCTCAGTGCCGAAATGCAGGATGCCATTGAGGAAGGTGCCGGTGGTGAGCACCGCGGCGGCGCAGGAGATATTTTGGCCGGTGGCGAGGGTGACGCCGCAAACATGCCCATGGGCGTCGCGTTCCAGCTTGGCGGCTTCACCTTCCAGAATGGTGAGGTTCGCCTGTGCCGCCAGCAACGCCTGGATGGCTTGGCGGTAGAGCTTGCGATCTGCCTGGGCGCGCGGGCCGCGCACGGCCGGGCCCTTGGTGCGGTTCAGCAGTTTGAAATGGATGCAGGCGGCGTCAGCGGCTTTGCCCATCAGCCCGTCTAGCGCGTCGATCTCCCGAACCAGATGTCCTTTGCCGATACCACCGATGGCCGGATTGCAGGACATCTCTCCCAGCCGGTCGGCCCGGTGGGTGATAAGCAATGTGCGGGCGCCAAAGCGGGCGGCGGCGGCGGCGGCCTCCGTGCCGGCATGGCCGCCGCCGATGATGATGACGTCGTATTCCATGCGCGCGTCTTAGCGAGTTTGCCGGGAAAACACCAAGGGTTTGAATACTCCCCTCGTGTATTTATGTTTCGGTTATGGAATTGATGTCGTGTTGGCATGATAATCGGCATGGCAGGCCCCCTTCCCGCCTTGCCCATTTGATTACTTTATGATGCTACCTATATCATCGTAACGATGCGGCTATTTTAGGGTAAGGAAACAAGGAACGGTGACGGGCAATGGGGAGCGGGAAAATGCGGCGAATACCCCGGCTCGGCGGCCCGTGGAGTGTGGCGACCTGCCCTTTCTCATCAAGCGTGACGGTACCTGGTTGTATAAGGGCAGCCCGATCACCCGCAAGCCCATGATTTGCCTGTTCTCCACTGTGCTGAAGCGTGAGGAGGATGGGAGCTATACGCTGCAAACTCCGGCGGAACATGGGCGGATTGAGGTGGAGGACGTGCCCTTTGTGGCGGTGGAATTGGGTTGGAAGGGGCAAGGTAAGGATCAGGTGCTATGCTTCCGCACGAATGTGGACCAGTGCATCACCGCAGGCCCCGAGCACCCGATCCGCATCAGCCATGATTTGCTGAGTTGCGAGCCGACGCCGTATCTTCATGTGCGTGATGGCAAGGGCAGATTTCCGATCGAGGCGCGGATCAACCGTGCGACCTATTACGAGCTGGTGGCGCTGGCCGAGCCAGGGATTTTGCGTGGGCGTAAGGTCATGGGCGTGTGGAGTCAGGGAGCGTTTTTCTCATTGGGTGATTTACCGTCCTGCTGTGACGCCTGAGCGTTTCCGATGACGGAAGAGGAGTTGCGGCGGCGTTTGCCCCAGGGGCTGGCGCATAACCGGCTGGCGCCGGCGCAGAACCGCCCAGCGGCGGTGCTGGTGCCGCTGGAGCCGGGGCGCGGCGTGTGGCTGACGCGGCGGAGTGCCAAAATGTCAAGCCATGCCAATCAGGTGGCGTTTCCGGGCGGCAAGATCGAGCCGGGGGACGCCTCGGCTGAGGCGGCGGCGCTGCGCGAGGCGCAGGAGGAGGTTGGGTTGAACCTGGCGGATGCTGAAATTCTGGGGCGGATGGATGATTACATCACCGCCACGGGCTTCCATATCGTCCCGGTTCTTGCCCTGGTGAAGCAAGGTGTACGGCTGGTAGCAGCCCCTGGAGAGGTGCAGGAGGTCTTTTGCCTGCCATTCGCGGCCCTGCTGGATAAGGATCAGCCGCGGCTTCGGCGGGCGGTTTTCCGGGGTGGGGAGCATGAGTTTTTTGTCTGGCCGCATGAGGAGCACGTGATCTGGGGGATGACGGCGGAGCTGTTGCGCCAGCTGGCGCGGCGGTTGCGAGGTGAGGTGTGATTGAGCTGCAGCCCGGTATGGCGGAGGTTTGGGCTGCGCTGCCGGAGGCGCGGATCGTGGGGGGGGCGGTGCGCGACATGCTGGCCGGATGCAAGG
>Ga0255356_1000304_pt1 | contig 33988 bp, 30 predicted proteins | sample HBST100metaG_FD_189944 | JGI IMG/M metagenome (GOLD analysis project Ga0255356, IMG submission 189944) | Peat soil microbial communities from Stordalen Mire, Sweden - H.B.S.T100 | ecosystem: Environmental > Terrestrial > Soil > Wetlands > Peat | place: Sweden: Norrbotten County, Stordalen Mire...
CGGGACCATCCGTTACATGGCGCCGGAGCAATTTGTTACCGGGCACTCCAGCGTGCAGTCCGACGTGTGGGCGCTGGGCGTGATTCTCTACGAGTTGACCAGTGGCAGACATCCGTTTGCGCGCCCTGATGCCGAGGATTTCCAAGCCATTCGCGCCATCCAGTTCCTGGATCCGCCCGATTTGAGCGAGATCGTGCCGGGGACTTCGCCGGAACTGAAGAGCGTGATCATGGCCTGCCTGGAAAAAAACCCGGGTACGCGCACGGCATCGGCCGCGGAAGTGCGCGAAGGCCTCAAGACCATCATGAAAGCGTTGCGCATCGAGACCGGAACCATTCCCGGCGAAGCGGCCGCCAATTTGCCGGCCACGGCCGCGGAGGCGGAGAAGCGCACCACCGGATTGCTTTCGATGCTTGCGGAGCGGTTTCGCGAGTCGGCAGGCGAGCGCGCGGTGCAGAATTCACTGGTCGTTCTGCCCTTTGCCAATCTCGGCACTGCTGAAGCAGCTCCGCTCTACGGTTATGCGCTGGCCGATGCCATTGCGGCGCGGTTGGCGCGCATTCCTACGCTCGTGGTGCGGCCCTCGAGCGCGCTCATGCAACTGCCCATCGCGCAGCTCGATCCCCTGGCCGTGGGGCAAAAACTGCTTGTGAAGTTCGTGCTGGCAGGAAGCTTCGTACGCTCGGAAAACGGATTCGACCTGAGCTGGCAACTTCTCGACGTGGCCTCGCAGAGTGTGCGCTCGGGCGGGTCGATTCGCGTGGCCTCGCTGGACCTGATCGCAGTGCAGACGGAAATTTCGAACGAGGTCTTCGCCACGCTTCAGGGCATGGGCGCCGCCGAAGGCATCGAATCCGTGCAGGGCGGACCGGGAACCGGCGCGGCACGCGGAACCCAGCGAGACGGCTCGCTGCCGGGGCCGGTGAGCGAAAAGTATTTGCAAGCGCAGGCGCTGCTCAGCTCGTTCATGGTGCGCACCGGTGCGCGCGCCGATCTGGATCGCGCGCACGCGCTGTTCTCGAGCGTCACCGCGACCGATCCGGCATTTGCAGCGGGATGGACCGGGCTGGGCATCGCCGAACTGCAATACGCGCGTCACGGATTTGGCGGGCAGATTCACGTAATGCGCGCGCGCCGTGCATTCGACGAGGCGCTGAAGCTCGATCCGGCATCGACCGAAGCGAATCTCTATCGTATCTATATGTTGCTTTCGCGCGGCGAGAAGGAGTCGGCGCGGCACGGCATTGCCGGCCTGCTGGCCAGCGCGGCCAACGATTGGAACGTGCACATGGTGGCCGGAATTGCGCTGCGCGGAGACGGCATGTACGAAGAAGCGCTGGACGAGTTCGTGCGCGCGCTCAAGCTGAACCCGGCCAACGCCGCGATCCTCTACAACCATCGCGCACGAGTCTATCACTATCAAAATCAAATCGAGCTGGCCGGCGACGAGCTGGAAAAAGGCCTGGCGCTGGAGCCGCGCCATCCGCTGTTGCGCACTTCCGCCGGTTATCAGCAAATGCGGGTGGGCAATCTGAACGCGGCCATGGCAATACTGGAGCGCGTGATCTCCGACGATCCCTCGCTGCGCATCGCCGTTCCTACGCTGGCCATTTGCTACGTGCAAGCCGGCGCGCGGAACCGCGCCGCAGCGCTGCTCAAGGACGACACCCTGGCCGCGGCCGAGGCCGATAGCGAAATGGCTTACCGGCTGGCGACTTACTTTGCCGTGGAAGGCGACTCGAGCGAAGCGCTGCACTGGCTGCGCCGCGCCATCTATCTCGGCAACGAGAACTATCCCTGGTTCCAGAAAAATCCCGCGTGGAATAATTTGCGCACCAATGCCGACTTTGAGCGCATCCTCGAGGACTTGAAACGTGCTTTCAGGAAAAACCAGAAGACGTGGAAGCGGCTGCTGCAAGAAGTCCCGACGGAGAAGTAGCGCACGCCCTGCGGCGCACCGCTTACGCTTCCCAGGGATTGAAGACCTTGACGCCGCAGCGCGCGAAGTGAGAGACGTTACGCGTGACAACGGTCATGCTGTGCGCGAGCGCAGTGGCGGCGATGAGGGAGTCGCAATCATCCTGTGGATCAGGCACGTGCAGAGCGGCGCAACGTCTCGCCACCGCCATATCGATTGAAAGAATCCGTCCATCAAATCGCGGAAGAATGCAATTCTCCAGCCATGCTCGGAGCATCGCTCCCTGCCGTGAATCGCGGCGTTCCATTAAGAGAATGCCTTGCTCTAACTCGAGAACGGTGATAACCGAGAGGAACGCAGTCTCTGCGTCCAAATTATCCGACCATGCCTTAACGTGTGGATCGGCAGTCCCGACATCCACCTTTCGCAACTCGGAGGCGACGTTTGTATCGAGCAGATACATCATGAGAAGTCGGCAGGGCGAAAGAGTTTGCCGCTGAAGCGAGGGGGCTCAAAGTCCACTTGGTCCGCGTTCGGCATCGCCAGAGCCTCTGAGAGTGTCATTTTCTTCTTCTTACCTTCAAGTTCCTGGTACTTCTCGATCGTCAAAAACACGTGCGCTGGCCGCCCGCGATCGGTAACAAACACAGGCCCTTTCTTCGCGGCGCGCTTGGCGCGGCTCGTGTTCTGATTGAATTCCCGGCTGGAAAATGTCGTAATCGCCACAGCGCACCTCCAATGTAGCAACGTAGCTACATTGTAGCATGGAATCCGCTTCATGAGCTGTGTTCCGGCGAAAGACTTGCCGCGCTCAGAAATTAAGAAATGCGCTCGTACGGAACATACTCCGGCTCCCACACATACGCGCGCAGCGCATCCGCAAGGCTCGCCTCATCAACAGCTTCGGCCACTCCGTCGGCAATCGCCTGCATGCCCACGGCCTCGGCTACTGCAAGGCTCGTCTTGCGTGCTTCCGCGATGGGCGGCAGTAGCGGCGCGCTCTTGTCGATGCGTGCCGGTGACAGCGCGGCCAAACCCTTGGCAGCGGCCATAATCATGCCGTCGGTCACGCGCCTGGCGCGGGAAACGAGAATGCCGAGAGCAAGGCCGGGAAAGATATAGGAATTGTTGACCTGGGCGATGCGCACCAGTTTACCGTTGACTTCGACGGGAGGGAAGGGACTGCCCGTACCCACCAGCGCGCGGCCATCGGTCCAGCGCAGCAAGTCGGCCGGCGCGGCTTCCGATTGCGACGTGGGATTCGACAGCGGGAAAATCACCGGATGCGGAGTGTGACGCGCCATCTCGCGCACAATCGCCTCAGTAAACACGCCTGGCTGAGCGCTGACGCCCGCCAGCACCGTGATGCCCACATTGCGCACCACGTCAAGCAGCGAAATTCCGCCGGTTTCGGCCGAGGCCGGCGAGAGCTTCCATCCCGCAACGTCCCCGTGCTTGCGCGCCAGCGGCTCTTGCTCGGGACGAATTCCCTTGCCGCCTTCGATGATCAGGCCGTAGCGATTGAAAGCGTAAATGCGGCTGCGCGCCTGCTCTTCGCTGAGCCCTTCTTCTTTCATGGCAGCGATGAGGAGGTTGACGATGCCAAGGCCCGCCGATCCCGAGCCGAACATGGCGATGGTCTGGTCGTGAAGCGGTATTCCGGTGGCATTAACCGCCGCAAGCAGGGTCGCTGTTGTTACCGCCGCGGTCCCCTGAATGTCGTCGTTGAAGGTACACAGTCGGTCGCGGTAGCGGTCCAGCAGCCGCGCCGCGTTGGCGCCGGCAAAATCCTCCCACTGCAAAAGAATGTGCGGCCAGCGGCGTTCCACAGCGCTCACGAAGGTCTCGACAAAATCGTCGTACTCCTGGCCGCGGACGCGATGATGCTGCCAGCCGATATAAATCGGATCGTTCAGCAGTTCCGCGTTGTCCGTGCCCACGTCGAGCAGCACGGGCAGGCATTGCTCGGGCGGAATGCCGCCCAGCGCCGTGTAGAGCGCCATCTTGCCGATGGGAATGCCCATGCCGCCGGCGCCCTGGTCACCGAGACCGAGAATGCGCTCGCCGTCGCTGACGACGATGCAACGCACCTCGTCGTAGCGCGCGTTGGCGAGGATCTGCGCGATACGGTCCTTGTCCGGGTAGCTCAAAAAAAGACCGCGCGGCTTGCGCCAGATCTCGGAGAAGCGCTGGCAGCCTTCGCCCACCGCCGGCGTGTAGACGATGGGGAGCAGTTCCTCGGTGTGCTCGGCGATGAGCGAATAGAACAGCGTCTCATCGTTGTCCTGCAGGTCGCGCATGTTCGAGTATTTGCCGAATGCGGTGTGCCGGCCGTCGAGCACGCGTTTGCGGCGCTCACGCTGGTCTTGGAGCGTGCCGATGTGTGGCGGCAGCAGCCCGTGCAGCGCAAAGGCATCGCGCTCCGCTTCACTGAATGCCGTGCCTTTGTTGAGGCGCGGGTTCATGAGCAGTCCGAGTCCGTGAAGGTGGGTGCGAAGGCCGCGATGAGTAGCGGGACCGGGCGAAGGGGTTGCGGAGCTCATGACACTCTCCTCTTCTGACAGCTTGAGAATAAGATACGCCGCCGCTATGCGAACGTGATGAACACGATTTCCGGACGGGTGCCGACGCGCAGGGGTGGGCCCCACGTTCCGGCGCCGGTGGAAGTATAGACCTGGAGCGCGCCGAAGCGGTGCAGACCCTTGGTAAAGGGGCCGTAAATGCTCTGCGTAATCCAGGTGAAAGGCAGAAACTGCCCGCCGTGCGTGTGGCCGGAGAGTTGCAGATTGAAGCCCGCCTGCTCCACGGTGGGCAGGCGCGCGGGCGCGTGGTTCAGCAGGATCGAGGGCCGTTCGCGGTCGAGATGCATGCCGTCGAGCGCGGCTTTCATGCGCAGCGGCGAGGAGGAGTCGTGATAGAACACGCCCGCCACTTGCACACCATCGACGGTAACAAGTTCGTTGCCGAGGACGCGGATTCCGGCGCGGGCGATGGCCTCAATATATTGCGTGGGGTCAGCAAACTCCTCGTGGTTGCCCGTGGAAAAGTAGATGCCAAGCGGCGGCGAAAGCTGCTTGAGCGGCGCCACGAGCCGGTCGAGGTTGCCTTTTGTGCCGTCGAATAGATCGCCGGGAAGAAAGACTACGTCGGGCTGGAAGGACTGGACCTTGGCCACGAGACGTCGGCAGAATTGCGCGCCGTTGATGGGTCCAAGGTGCAGATCGCTCAACAGCACCGCGCGCCGCCCGCGCCAGGAAGCGGGAAGGCCGGGAAGCGCGACTGCGATGCGGCAGATGCGGATGATGCGCGCGTTGATGAGACCGTAGAAACCGACCAGGGCCGCGATCGCGTAAAGGACGCTGGCGAGAAGCGGGCGTGCGAAAGCGTAATGGGCCTGGACATGCACCAGCCTTATCGCAAACCAACATATCCAAGCCAGCAGCGACGCCCAGAAGAAGAAATTGAGAAAGCCAAGCCAGACGGCGGCCAGCCAATAAATCAACCGGACGGCAAAATTCGAAAAGCGAAACGAGAGCAGCGACGCAGCCACAAAGCTGAAGGCCAGCACCAGCATGGCCGCATGCAGTCCGGTCACGGCGGCGGGGTCGAGTCCGGGCACGAAAGCGATGAAGGTGAAAAACACCAACCAATGCGCGGCAAGAAGTATGACCTGAATGACTGAAATTGCCAGAGCTGGCCAGGCTTTCAAGTAGATCTCCTTCCTTTCATCATTTCACGAGCGGCGCAGCCTCCGCGCCGCGGCAGCCAGAGCGACCGTGAAACAATCTTTTCATGAACCGCTCCGCCGGCAACGCGCTGGGAATCTACGTTTCCATCCCTTTTTGCCGGTCGAAGTGCACCTACTGCAACTTTGCGTCGGGCGTGTTTCCGGTCTCGGATCACGCGCGCTATGTGCAGCGCGTGATCGCGGACATGGCTGGAGCAGGAGCCTGGTCCGAGAAGATGGGAGTGGAACTCCCGCGGCGCGTGGATACGGTGTATCTGGGCGGGGGAACGCCGTCGCTGCTGGCTCCGGAACTCGTGTCGCAACTATTCCTGAGCCTGCGCGGGGAGTTCGATCTCGACGCGGATGCCGAAATCACCATGGAGTGCGCGCCGGGGCAGTTGGCGGATGCAACCCTGGAGGCGCTGGTGGCCGCGGGCGTGAATCGCGTAAGCCTGGGCGTGCAATCTTTTGTCGACAGCGAGGCGCACGCGAGCGGCCGGTTGCACAGCCGCGCCGTGGTTGAGGCGGACCTCAAGCGACTGCGCGCGGCCGGCATCACCAACCTCAACGTGGATCTGATCGCAGGCCTGGCCGGGCAGACCTTCAATTCCTGGGAGCATTCGCTCGAGATTCTCATCGCGTCCGGGGTCCCTCACGCCAGCGTGTACATGCTGGATGTGGACGAGGATTCGCGGCTGGGGCGCGAAATATTGCAAGGTGGCGCGCGCTATCGCGCCGGGCTGGTGCCGAACGAAGATACCGTAGCGGGCATGTACGAGCGGGCCATCGAGCGGCTTGAAACGGCGGGGCTGCGGCAATACGAGATCTCCAATTTTTGCCGGCCCGGATTCGCGTCGCGGCACAATTTGCGCTATTGGCAGCGGCGGCCGTATCTTGGCGTCGGACTGGACGCGTCGTCCATGTTGCGAACCCCAGCCATGCAATACGAGTCTCGCCTTGTATCAGGGCGCGACTTCAGTCGCGCCGCAGATCACGCAAAATCGAGTGGGGCTTCAGCCCCTGCTCAAGTGCTTCGCTCTACCACCACCGCCGATTTGCCGTCGTATCTTGCCGGAACGGGAGCGAGCGAAACCGAATGGCTCGCTCCCGCACAGCAGCACGAAGAGGCGTGGTTTCTAGGCCTGCGCACCAACGCGGGCGTGGACGTGGCTGCACTGCGCATGGAGTTTGGCGAAGAGTTGGTTGATCCCGCAATGGAAACCGTGAGGCGCATGACCGAAGATGGGCTGCTGGACTTCGACGGCGCGCGTGCGCGGCTCACCGCAAGAGGACGGCTGATCTCAAACGAAGTCTTTCAGGAGTTTCTGCAGCCGGAGGTCGCGGAGACGAGCCGTAGAGCGTAGAGCTGGTTTACGAAGGAACAACTACGTGGCAATTTCAGGATTGGCGACGAACCGCTCGAGACTTCGCGCAACAAGCACATGCTATCGAAGTCGACCACGGATTCTTATGAAAACAGAAGCTCAAGCTGCGGAGAATTGTTGCACTTTAGCTTTGTCCATTCAGTATCCTTCGTTGCGCTGCCAAACCTGGCACATAACCGCATATTCGTTTTGTGTTCTCACCCAGAAAAGGTGAGAGTTGATCTGCAATTGCAGCGAATCCAAGCCACTCGCCGATTTCGACGCCGAGCAGGTTCTCGAGGCGTGGGTCTTCGCTAAGAGCCACATCTTCGAGGTATTCGCAGATCTCGCGGAGCATGCTAGTATCGCCACTGTCCACCGCGGCCTCCATCGACGGCACTAGAACGTCTCCAAAAACGACGTAGGGTAACGGCTCCTCATCAGTTAAATATGCGAGTTTCGATTTGTAAAGACCGTGCAGATACGGGAAGCGCTTAAACAGTTCAAGGATAGCCGTTTCATAAGTCATTGTTGGAATGATAGACCCTGATCAGCTCCGGCTGGTAACGGTGGATTATGAGGCTGGTCTATCACCCCCTAACCGGTATTAACCGTTTCAGCACCGGGGGCGAGTTCACCGGGGAATTTGGGCTACCAGCCAAGCAATTCCTCGCCCGAAGTCGCGGACAGAAACGTGACCGGCGACGGCAAGGGTTGAGACGGGCTGCCGAAGCATTGGATCGACTCGGGTCCGGCGGCCTTGGCCCACTCGAGAGCTTTCTCGGCCTCGCGCAGCACCACTACCGGCGAGCGGCCGTGGCTGACAGCGATGCCGAAGCATGCGGAGAGGCGGATGGCTTCGCCGCTCACATGAAACGGCGTGGAGAACACCGCGCTGCGCAGGCGCTCGGCAAGGCTCATGGCGTTAAGCGGAGCGCACAAAGGCAAAGCGATGAGAAACGCATCCATGCCGGGGCGGCCCAGCACGTCGTAACTGCGCAACTGGGCGGCGGTGCGGCCGGCCACCTGGCAAAGCAGCTCATCGCAAGCGTCCACGCCGAGCCGGGAATTCCAGTGTCCGAAGTCGTCGATATCGAAGAGCACCAGGCACATCTCGCTCTGGCTGCGCTGCACACGGTCGGTCTCGCGAAACAGCATGGCGAGCAGGGTTTCGCGATTGTAGACGCCAGTCAGGTGGTCGAGTTGCGCGTTGTGCAGGGCAGCGTCTCGCAGCACTTCAAGCTCGTGCGCCACGCGCTGGTTGCGGAGCACGAGGTCCAGGCGCAAGTGCCAGTAGGCAGACTCGGCAGAGCGCAGCACCAGGTCGTCGACGGCGCCCTCGGCAAAACGATCGATCCACTCCTCTGTCACCGCGTCGGCGATGAGGACGATGGGCAGGCGCGCGCTTTCGGTCTGGGCGCGCACAGCGGCCAGCAGTTGGCCGATGGGCATGCCGGGCAATTGCGCGTCGAGCAAAACCAGACTGGGCGGACGCGGCGCGGAGATGGAAGCCAGCGCAGCCTGCGCGGAAAGCACGATCTCCACACGGGCGCCGGCAGCCAGAAGCGAGGGCTCAATCGCAACCAGCAGGTCCGTGTCCGGCGATGCGAAGAGAAAAGCGGGCTGAACGTGAGCGGACATCCAGAGGTTTCTCCTGCTGGAAGTATCGACACAGATTAGAAAAAATTTAGGAAACGGCGTCAGGAATGTTGAATCGCTCGAATGACCTTTGAGCAGGTTCGAGCGCGAAAAGGTAATGTGACCGCGCAGGGACACTGCCGGTGTCCCACGGTGTGCAGCGGCGTCACGGGGTGTTTTCGAAGATTCGCCTAATCCACGAAGTCCACGTGCGGAGCCATCGGGATCACGCCGCGCTCGTGGCCCAGTTCCAGCAGCTTGCGAATGGCCTCGCGGCCGTCGGGGCCGTAGTCGAGGGTGCGCTCGTTCACATACATGCTCACAAAATGGCTGGCCAGGCCCGCGTCCAGGTCGCGCGCAAACTGCATCGCATATTCCAGGGCCTGTTCGCGGTGGTCGAGGGCGTGATGGATGGAATCGCGCAGCGCCTTGGAGATGATTTTGTGCGCTTCAGCGCCGAGCGAGCGGCGAATGGCGTTGCCGCCCAGCGGCAGCACAAGGCCGGTGGTTTCGCGCCACCAGGCGCCAAGGTCGAGGACTTTATAGAGTCCGCTGGTGGAGTAGGTGAGCTGCCCCTCGTGGATGATGAGTCCGGCATCGAATTTTCCCGCTTGAATCGCGGGAATGATCTGATCGAAGGGAACGGTCTCGGTCTCGATGGCCGGGTTGAGGATTTTGAGCGCCAGATAAGCCGTGGTCAGCGTTCCGGGAACGGCGATGCGGATGCGGCCGAGGTCGGCGGCCTCGATCTTGCGGCTGGAGATGACCATGGGACCGTAGCCCTCGCCCACGCTGCCGCCGCAACCCATCAGCGTGTAATTCTCCTGCACGTACGGATAGGCATGAAAGCTGATGGCGCTGACGTCGAAGAAAGCCTCTTCGCGGGCGCGGCGGTTCAGGGTCTCAATATCGCAAAGCGTATGCGTGAAGCGATAGCCGGGCACGCGAATCTTGTTGGTCGCCAGGCCATAAAACATGAAGGCATCGTCGGAGTCGGGACTGTGCGCAATGGAGATTTCCCTAACGGCGGGACTGGCGGCTTGGCTGGCTTTATCAGGCGTCTGAGTACTCACAGCGGGGAGGGTTCCTTTCGGCAGCAAAGACTTCACTAACTCATTGATTGGATGCGCCACAGCTTTTGTGGATTGGCGGTTTCCGTTGCATAATTTCTGGCATCGTCTATCAGGGCATCGTTCGGGTGGCAGATCAGCGTTTCACTTCCAGGTCAGGCTCTTCGGCCGGTTCAACGGCTGCGGACGATTCGCTGCCCCGCCGGGTGCGCTGTTGCCAGATGTGATGAGCCAAGCCAGCAGCCGCAAAGAGCAGCGCCGCGAGCGAGACGAGAAGGACAATTAAAAGCCAGCGCATGGGACAGACTTTCCCAAGGATACCAGAGAGCGCGTGCACGGACGCCGCACATTCTTGCGCTGTGAATAACCGCTTTGCTTACGCGACGTTTCCCTCCGGCTCGCGCAGGCTTGCCTCGAGCCATGCCAGATAGGGATGGCTGCCGGCCTCCACCGCAAGCACAAGAAATTCAGGGGTTTGGTAGCTGTGGAGTTCGTGCAGGCGGGCTTCCAGGGCGGGCAGCCGATCGCATGCGGTTTTCAGCAGAAGCATGCATTCGGCGGAGGATTCGATCTGGTCCTGCCAGTGGTAGATGGATTGCACGGCGGGCAGAAGAGTGGCGCAGGCGGCCAGCCGCTCCTCCACCAGCGCGCGGCCAAGACGCGCCGCTTCTTCGGGGCTTGCGACGGTGGTCATTGCGATGCGAACGGTTGCGGTGGATTCGAGCATAGCGCCCCTCCCCAACGAGAACGATGCTGGAAACACTGTAAGCCCATATCGGGTTCGGCGGCGCAAATCCCGATAAGCGCGCCGGAGGCGCAGCGTTTGTTAGCCCCGCGCTTTAGCGTGGGGAAAGCGGATCCCAGAGATTGACTCCAGAGTCCCGTAGGGACGGCGCTAGGACATTTCTTTTGCAAGAAACGATCATCCGCATCACTGCGCCGGAGCGCTCGCGGCAGCGACGCCCAGTCTGATCTGATCGACGGGAATTTCCAGTGCGCCCACCTGGTCGCCCTCTTTGTCGTGCACACCGAGGCGCAAAAAGAAGTTGCCCTTTACCGGAATGGCGATTTCCTCTTTCATCTGCAGCCCGCTGACGAGCAGCTCGCGGTACCGGTCGGCACTCACGTTCAGTTCAGCAGTCTCAATGATCGAATTCACCGCTTCACCCTCCGCGGTGTAGACCATCGCAACGAACTCGAAGGAGCCATGGCGCATGCCGTCGGGCGTACGCGTGAATCGCGCCCGGTGCAGGTCGGCATCATACAAGATGGTGTAGTTGCGGAAGGGCTTGTGCTGCCACTCCGGCTTGAGAAAGTTGTCCTTTGGCATCGCCGCATTCTTGTTCAGCTTCTCGGTGTTCGAATCTGGCTGGACCCTGGCGCCGAAGACGATTTCCGTAGGTGGAATCGCGCCCAGGGCCATGGCCGCATCGAAGCCGCCTTTGGACGAGTGGTGAACCGTGGCGCCCAGTTGCGCGCCATCTGCTGAAGTGCCGGGGTTTTGCGCGCCGGCTGGCGGCTGGTCGGTTTGTGCTTCACCGCCTTGCTGCTGTTCCGCCGCAGCGGCCTCGCGTTTCTCGATGGCCGCAATTCCGCTCTGCTCGCGCTTGTCGAGGCTGTACGCGTAGTAACCCTCCTTGTGCAGCAACTGCACATCGGGACGGTCCACGGTGATTTTGATCTTCCTGAATTCGCCGTTCCACTTTGTATTTGTGGTTGCGTACGCCACCGTGTAGTAGTTTGAACTGGTGCGAGCCACGTCGCCGATCACGCGCGTGAAATCGTTGGTGTTGTAATAGGCTTTCCCGCCGGTTTGCTCGGCAATCTCGTCCATATTTGCGTGGTTGTTGAAGCCGGGAATTCCGCGCGTCCCGCCGCGCATGGCCGGCATCCCGCCACGCGCGGACGCCGCGCTGAAGCCGGGCTCCGCCACCAAGCCAAATGTGTCCACCGGATACACCGCGATGCGGCTCACGCTCAGCACATCGGTCAGCTCCTTCGATTCGCCCTCGCTATCCGACACCGTCATGCCGTCTCCGAACGGGTTGCCGAATCCCTGTCCTAGTCTTGTCATCGGAATCCGGCCGGTGAACCAGATGAGGTTCTTTCGTCCCGGATAGCCGGCGAGGTAGCTCCCCATCATGCGCATGCCGTCGCGCAAATTCCCCATCAGAACCCGGCGGTAGAGCGCATCGCCCCCGTAACTGCGCGGCGCTGCCGTGGGCTTGGCCAGCGACGGCATATCGCGCTTGCTTTCCGCGGCTGCAAGCAGCGCTTTCGGGTCCGTTGTGAAGCCCTGGATCAGGCGCATCTCGGTATCGAGCTGGAAGATTGCAACAGGCGGGCCCGGCTGCATGTTTTTCAAAAATTTAATAAGCTGTTCGCGCATCACCATCTGCGCCTCGATCGGCGAATCCATGGCGTCGAGAAGGAGAACAATCGAGGCGTTGCTGTTGCGCACCGGCGTGTAGTTGGAGAAGGTATTCGGCGGCAGTTGAGGCAACGCCGTCAGCTTGCTCAGGTCGGCCGCGTCCATGGCATGATGCTCGTCGACCCGCCGGATCACCTGCGACTCGCCTTCCTCCGTCACGCTGAAGTCTGAAGGCTTGAGCCCGGTCACGGGCTGCCCGCTCTTGTCGATCACTAGCACGTCGAGCAGAACTTCGCGGGCGGTGACCCGGAACGTGGGAGCTTCTTGAGGCGTGGGCGCGGGAGATTGACCAGGCCCGATCCCAACCGCGGTCGGCGGAGATTGCGGTGTTTGACCGTGGGCAAAGAGACCGCTTGTGAAGGCAAGACCGACGACAACGACAGACAAACGGAAGAGACGAAGTGCGGTACGAAGAGACATGAGACGCCCCCTGGGCTGAGAGGAATGTACGCCAGAATTATACGTGCCTTTCCGAAAGCAGGAATTCCGTAGTTTCGCACGCCCATTTCCCGCACATGCGAGCCGGGAGCATCGCCACGCTTGGCCGACCGGGGCCGAGTGTTGCAGTATGGACCTTGCGGCCAGCGATGCTGCCGCGCGTGGGGAAGAGCATGAGCACAGCAATCAAGTTTGGTACCTCCGGCTGGCGAGCGATTGTGGCCGACGAGTTTACGATAGCCAACATCCGGCTGGCGGTTGGCGGCATTGCCGAGTACGTGAAGACCATGCCCGCTCCGCATCGCGTGCTGGCAGGCCGCGATTCGCGCTTCCTCGGCGAGAGCTTTGTGGCGGAAGCGGCGCGCGTGCTGGCCGCGGCAGGCGTCACGCCGATTGTGATTCCCGAGGCCGCGCCCACACCGGCCATCGCGCACGCCGTGCGCACGCTCAAGACCTGCGGCTCCATCAATTTCACGGCATCGCACAATCCGCCGGAGTACAACGGCATCAAGTACTCCACGCCCGACGGAGCTCCTGCGCTGCCTGAAGCCACCCGGCAGATCGAAGCGGCGGCAGAGAAAATCGCCGGCGGCGGGGGTGGCGGCATTCCCAGCCCCGCAGCCGAAAACTTCGAGACCGTCGACGTGAAACCTTCGTTCCTCAAGCGGCTGGCCGAGTTGGTGGATCTGAAGGCCATCGCCAAGTCGGGCATCAAGGTAGTCTACGACCCCTTCTGGGGCGCGGGGCGCGGCTATGCGTCCGATCTGTTGTGCGAAGCGGGTGTGCCGGTGGAGACGGTGCACGATTACCGCGACGTGCTCTTCGGCGGGCACGCGCCGGAGCCCGACGACCACTTGCTCGGCGAAGCCAAACAAAAAATGAAAGACATCGGCGCATCGCTGGTGATCGCCGTCGATGGCGATGCCGACCGTTTCGGCATCGTGGATGGCGACGGAACCTTCATCCAGCCCAACTACGTGATCGCCCTGCTCTTCGACTACCTTGTGGAGACGCGCGGCTGGAAGAACGGCGTGGCCAAGAGCGTTGCCACCACCAATCTCATCAACGCGCTGGCCGATTATTACAAGGTGCCGCTCTATGAAACTCCGGTGGGCTTCAAGTATATTGGCGAGCTGATCATCGCCGACAAAATCGCCATCGGCGGCGAGGAGTCCGCGGGCTTGACCATACGCGGCCACGTGCCGGAGAAGGACGGCATCATCGCCGGCCTGCTCATGGCGGAGATGGTGGCCACGCGCGGCGCCAGCTTGGGTGCACAATTAAAGGTGCTTTTTGACAAGGTTGGTTCCTTCTACCCGACCAGAGAGAACTTTCACTTGACCGCGGAGCGGAAGGCCGCGTTCACTGAGAAGTTGAAGGCCGATCCCAGGGAACTGGGCGGGCGCAAGGTTGTCAGTGTTGTACGTACCGACGGGCTGAAGCTGATCCTGGAAGATGGCTCGTGGGTATGCTACCGGCTTTCCGGGACCGAACCGGTGGTCAGGGCCTATACCGAGGCGCGCAACGAGAACCAGATGCAAGCCCTGCGCACGGCGGCCGAAAGATTTGTTCTCAGCGAATAGTGGATTCGAATAGTGAATCGAGATCCGATGCCGGAAGACACATCACAACAAACAGCCACGCAAAGAGGAACGCCCGCGGCGAACACCAAGCCGGCGCCACTCGGCAAGCGCACTCTCATCTGGGCGCAACGGCTGTGGCGACCGGCAGGAACCGTGATCGCTGTAGCGCTGGCGCTGCTGGTCACGTGGCATGTTATCTATGGCAGGCACGGCATCTCGGTGTGGCAGCAGAAACGCGCCGAAGACCGCGCGCTGCAACAGGAAATCAAGAGCCTGCAACAGGAAAACGAGCGGATGCGTCAGCAGGTCCAGCGCCTGCAATCGGATCCTGAAGCGATTGAGCGCGAGGCGCGCGAAAAACTGCATTACACCAAGCAGGGCGAGGTGGTTGTGGCCATGCCCTCGCAGTCCCAGGGGCAACAGCCGGGGAAGTGAACCTTTGGCTTTTATGAGCCCCGCGGCGGGCCCGCTCACGTTGCGTGATATGAATTCTAGGTTTGCTGGTTGAATTCCGGATCGCCAATAGGGTGAAAACCCAGTCGTTGTTTGCCAAGCTCGTCAATATGATAGAAGCGAAAACAGAACTGCGTGAGTCGCGGGGCTGTCGTAAAGGCGTCCCAGTAGTGAATTACCCCGTGAATATATTGCGTTTCCCCAGGCTGCATTGCGAGCGTAATCGTCTCTCCGGCCGCTCCCTCGAATCCATCAACCCGAGAATGCAAAGCGCTGTTTTTATTGGGAAGAATGATCCACCTGGGTTTAGATTCCTTCGTGATTTCCAAAAGTGATTCATCCCAGGTCTTTTGGGCGTCATTGACGGGACCTACGCCCCATCTGGCTTTCATCTCACGCACCCGCGCCACCGTCTTCCCATAGTTCCTTACGCGGCATTGAACGTAAATCGTTTTCGGTTCTTCTGGTTTGCCAGCAACCAGTTCAACGACGACGGCCTTCAGCCAAGCTCTTTCGGAGCGGACAATATGAAGATTCGCGTCACGAGCGGCTCGTGCGGCACTCGTTGCAGCGACAGCCTGCCAAACAATCGCGGCGAGGGTGAGAATGATCGCGGTAGCTGTAGCTCCCTCGGGCCACGAAACGAATTTGTTCCACCACTGCGGCTTCTCGGGGCGTTGTTCTTGTTCCTGACGGGTGCGGTTGTCTTGAACCGCCATTGCAACGGACGATGGGCGATTGCCCTGTGGCTGGCCTGTCTGCTTCACGTCTAGTGCTTGATGCTGGCCGGACACAAATGGGCCAGCCAAAGCAAGGTATAGCCCCATCACGGCAAGATTCTTCAGCATGATGTCGAAGTGTAACGCACCCCGGCAAAGTAACAAAATGGACTATTTCAGGGCTCTGCCTTTGGCTTACTAGTCCATACTCCCTATTTCCTATTCTTTGCCTTTAAAAATCAATATGTGCGCGCACGGTAGAAACATAAACCGGGCCACGCACCGTGTTGTAACCGGGATGGGTGATCTCGGTTCCGCCAAACATTCCGTAGAGCCCGCGCCATACATGGGCGTTGTAATACCACTCCACAATGTCTTCACGCCCATAGGTCAGATTTCCGTCGCCCAGTAGAAAACCGAGCCCGCCGTAGTGCAGATAATTCTGGTGGTCGCGCTTGATTGCGTTGGAGACAAAAGCCAGGCCGACTTTATCGTTCACGCGATGCCAATCGTGTCCGTTGAAATCGCCGCCAACGAGAATCGTCTGCCCGACTTCGGTGTAGGCAAACGACTCGTGCTGGTCCTCGTTCCATCCGAAGCGCGCAAAAAGGCGCAAACTGTCGGTCACTTCCTGTTCCGTATTCAGTCCGAAGCCGTATTTCACTTGACCGTTGCGTTCCGTTTGCGTGATGTCGGGCGCGGCGATCTTGCCGGCGAGATATTGCTGCACCGACTCGCGGTAGTCGCCCATGTGCGCGTGATTCATGTAGCTCAACACGCGTACCGCGCCTTCGCGCTTGGAATTCAGCAGAGGCGCGAAGAGCCCCTTGCGCAGTTCGAACTCCCAGTTCTGGCCGTTGGCGCGGCTGAATGCCCACTCGAGAGAAATTCCGTTGGCCACCGTTGGCATGGCCGCAATGGCGTAGCGCGCCGACCAGATGCGGTCGTCGTACTCCAGAATTCCACCCACGGTGTAGCCGCGCGTGTCGGCGGCGTAATCCCATGCGCCGTTGTTGTCGATGGTCCAGTTGGTGAACTGCAAATGACTGTCCGACCCGACGGAATTTACATCGAGCGTGTCGGGCAGGCTCATTTTGCCGATGCGAATCTCGAAGCGTCGCACAGGTACCTTAGTCGCCAGCGCAAAGGGCCCGCGCTCCTGGTCGGTCAACTCGCTTGTCAGGCCGATAATCTGATGAATCTCGCCGTGCGAAAGATAGGGAACAATGCTCAAGGTCGGGTTGCGAACTACATCGAGGTTTGTCTCGCCAGCCAGCCCCAGCGCCTGAGAAATGCCGCGTCCGCCCGCATTCTCAAAATCGACGATCAGGTCCGTGTTGTAACGCGTGTTCGGCCACAACTGATAACCCAGATAGAGAGTCGCCACCTCGGAGGCTTTCGTCTCAGAATCGTCAATCAGGCTGTTCGGGCCCTGATAAGGAGAATGAAAATGCCCGTGCGCCTGAAAAATGCTGTTGGCCTGGCCAGAGATCCAGTAGCGAGCCGTGGCCGAGTGCGGAAACATGGTGAGCGTTTGAGCTGGAGGTGGCGCAGTCGGCCCCGCATCGCCGGTGCTCTGCTCGGTAGCTCCATCGTTCCCGCTTACGGCCTTGTCCAGATGAAACGAGCCCGCCATAAACAACCGCGGAGCCTGTTCCCATCCGTTGCTCACTGCCGCGCGTTGTGGCACCGGCGCAGAGGGCAGACCCGTGGGCGCCTGCGCGGCCGCGGGAGTTCCCGTAGGCAGAAAGGCACAGGCCAGAATGGCAAGCGCGAGGAGCCACGGGTTGGGAGGGCGTGCGGGCATAGAATAGTGGGGAAGCAACTATACCCCAACTGGGTTAATACCATACCCCCGGTGGGTATTGTCAAGCGAGGAATCCAGACCATGACCCATCAGGATCGGGAAAAAGCCAAGCTGCTGCAACGCGTAAAAAAACTGCGCGGCCAGCTCGACGCCGTGGAGCGCACGCTCTCGGGCCACGAAGACTGCGGAGATCAGTTGATGCTCCTGGCCGCCGTCCGCGGAGGCGTGAACAGCTTGATGGCCGAAGTGCTGGAGACGCACATCCGCTTCCATCTTGTCGACGGCGCCAAGGAGCAGATTGCCCCCGATCTGGCCGAGGACCTGATCGACCTGGTGCGCGCCTATCTGAAGTAATGCCGTCCGCGTCATAAATATTGGATGCCTGGCGGCGCATCCGATGTGTGCCCTTGGCGGTAATCCATGCTTATCCTAGCGGTCCGATCGCGCCGCAATTGTGAATGCCGGTTGAATGCTTGAAGTATCGCCGACCGGGACCCGAACCTGCATTTCCAATCTGAATTTCGCAGGCAAGTTCGCGGCTGTACGCGTGAATGGCGCTATGATTTGTGGTTGGAGTTCGGTGAGCAAGCGATGATTCCCGTAAATGTAATCTTCAGTCCGGACTGGTGGAATCGCCGGTTTGGCGTGTCCTTCGAGGAACCCTTCTATCTCGATGTGGAAACGCGCATCGCAAACGACGTCTTGATGCGGCGTGCGCTTCATGAGCTCTTCGGAATCGGGCAGCCCAATCCGCAGCCGCGCCCGATCATTGGCTCGCGTCACATCGCGGGCGGGTTTATCATTCCCGCGACCCTGGGCGTTCCCATCCGGTTCACAGCCGGGCAGGCGGCCTGGCCCACGCCGTCGAATCTCGATCACGACGCCGCCAGACAGCTTCGCGCCCCAGATGTGGCCAAGACGTGGCCGATGAGCGCTCTCATCGAACAGATGGATGCGCTCCAGTCGCGATTCGGATATGTGACGGGCGACCTTAATACCGGCGGACTGGTGAACAACGCGGTGGAGTTGCGCGGCAACGATCTGTTCGCGGACCTGAAGGAGGATCCGGAGCTTGCGGATCATCTGCTGGCAATCGTTGCGGAAACGGTGGTTGGCGTAAGCCGCATCCTGCGGCAAAGGACAGGGACGACCTCCATCGCCGTGAACCGCTCCATTGTGAGCGTGAATCCCGCGATTCACCTGACGAGTAACTGCTCGGTGAGCATGATCTCGCCCCGGCTCTACGAGTCCCGCGTCCTGCCGCACGAACTCCGCATGGCTGAACTGCTGGCGCCCTACGGCATTCACCACTGCGGCAGCAACCTGCAAAAGTACGCGGATGCCTACAACCGAATGGATTTGAAGTTTCTCGACGTGGGTTTCGGCTCCGACATCGAGGCCTGCGGCCGGCTATTTCCTGGGGCCTTTCTCAATTTGCGCATGAGTCCAGTCCGGATGCTACAAGGCTCGGAAGACCAGGCCTACGGAGATGTGCTTCAAGCGCTGACTGCGTGCGGAAGACGAGAGAAGGTAGGCGTGTGCTGCATCAATATGGATGGAGACACGCCCGACGCGAACGTCAGGGCGATGTTTCGAGCGGCGACGGATTTCAACGCGAAAATGGCCTAGCGGCCGGGGCTGGCGCAGCGAAGGAATTGCGACTGAAAGCCCAGGGCCTGCGGTGAATTCTCCGTCATTCCGGAAAGTTCGTCGCAGGCCCATGATTGCTTGCCGCGAATGCTCTTGAGCCTTTCGTCTTCGCGCGTTTCCTCAGCAGTTGATGCCGGCTTTGGCCAGCGTCTCCTTCAAACCCTTCATGCTGATGCGGCTTGAGGCTTCACCGACGCTCATGCTGCTGCCGGGCTCGGGCTTGCCGCCGTGCCAATGAGTCTCAAGGCTCACGGCGTAGTGATAGCCATCGTGCTGCAAGGCGCGGAACTGGCCCACCCAGTCGATCATGCCGCCGCCCACCGGCGCCCATTCCGCCTTGCCATCGGGTTTGCGAATCGTATCCTTGCAATGGCAGTGGCCGATGCGGTGTTTGGGCAGCAAATTGTAGTCGTCGGGGTAGGGCGTGTCATTCGGGAAGGTCGCGGAGTTGCCCGGATCCCAATTGAGCATGAAGTTGGGCTCGGCGATGGCGGCCAGTGTTTCCGCTGCTTCCTTGCCGCTGCCCGTGTTGCAGGCCATTTCGTTTTCGAGCAGAAGGATGAGATTGTGCTGGGCGCAAGTGCGCGCTGCCTCGCGCAGTTTGTCGTTGATGGCCGCGCGATAGGGCTTGGGATCGTCGAGCCGCCAGAAATCGAAACAGCGGATGCGATCGGTCGAGAAGGCCTTGCAGAGATCGATGCAGCGCTCTAGCACCGCGTCCTGCTGCTTGAAGTCGAAGTCCGCGTGGAACTGATCGCGTTGCGGCCCCTCTTTTGACATCGGCGCACCTTGCCAGTGGACCTTAAAAAGCGGGCTGGCGATGTCAGTGACGCGCAGCTTGTATTTTTCCAGGATCTGGCGGGCGCGATCGATCTCATCGGCGTTCAGTTCGGTTACATTCTTGTTCCACATGCTGCGAATCTCGATCCATTGCAGGCCGAAGTCATTGGCGGCCACAGAGCAGGCATGATCGAAGTCAGCGGAAATCTCATCGTTAATGACGGAGAGGCGAAATGGACAGGCGGCGGCAGAAGCCCGCACCGTGCGCGGCAATGTTGCCAGCGCACTTGCGCCCGCCAGTCCGGCAAGAAACTCCCGGCGAGATGAAGACATAAGACAATTCCTCCGAAGATTTGGGAGCGCCGGTGAACAGCGTTCCGGTTGCGGAAGCGATTATAGTCCGGGAGCGCACCGGCTTTCACAGGAGACAGCGCGCTATGGCACCAATCCCGGCCGCCGCATTAATGCTGTGGGTATTCCTTGGTCTGCTCCGTCCGCGTGTTGGTCACCGAGAAACTCCCGTCAGGCAGCGCGACCACCTTGAGCGCGTGCCCGTCTCCGTCGCCTTTGGGATTGGCAATCATCCACTCCGGGCTGTTATGCGCAGCGTCGGAATCCTCGGCCGTATGCAGTTGCCACAGATCGATCAGACCGGGGCTCAAGTGCACGATCTGCCACGCTGCCGGCTTGCCGGCCTTGTGCGCGCCGTTATTCATAATGGCCACGCGGGGATGCACCGCGTCAACGATGGCCCGCGAGTTCGACCAATCCATGCCGTGATGCGTGACCAGATAGAGATCGATAGTCCCGATAGGGTTGTTCGGGCACACCAGCGCCACTTCTTTCTTGCCAGTCAGGTCGCCGAGATCGAGAAACTTGAACTTCCCGAAGGTCACCAAGATACCCGCAGACCGCGAGTTTTCAGTGGGGTCGTCAGGCCATGCGCGCTCGCTGGCGCAGTAGGAGTTGGGCGTCGGCCTGATGCCGGGAACCGTGCCAATGTGCTCGCCGTCGGCAGTCAGCACCACCACGCTCAGCCCGTCGATGGGGATGGTATCGCCGGGATGCACGATGCGCCGCTGATGGCCCGCGATGGCGCTCACGTAGGTCGCATAATTGTTGCGCGTGTCGGCTGCGTCTTCGCGATTCTCGCCGTGGTCAAGGAACTCGCCCACCTCGATCTTTGCAATCAACTCAGGCACGCCGCCCACGTGGTCGTCGTGAAAGTGCGTGATCAGCACATGGTCGATGCGCTTGATGCCGGCATCGCGCATGGCGGCCAGGATGCGTTCGGAATCGCGGCCGTTGTTCCCCGGCCAACCGGTGTCGACCAGCAACGACTCGCCGGAGGGCGCGACGAGCAGCGTGGATTGGCCGCCTTCGACATCGATGGAGTAGATGCGGAGTTGGCCGGTGGACGAAGCGGCCTGTGCCTGGGCACGTTGCGGCGCAAAGATGCAGCCGAGCGCGCAAACGGCGAGCAATGCGGTGAAGGCGCATGTCTTCCGGGCAAGCCGGCGGCGGGACGTAGATTGCGGGCGGTCGTGATCGGCGGTTTTCATGTGCACCAAAAGTGTAATCCTTCGCGCGGCGCCCGTGGAATGTGTCTGTTGCAGGTGCATGAATCCACCCGCACTCCCCGGCTGATAGAATAAGAGCAGCCGCGCTATGCGGCGCATGGCATTTTTCTCCCCTCACCGTCCCGAGGGCCCGCGCGCCCATACCCGACAGAAGGAAATCTTGAAATTTTGAGCCAGACGATACGCAATATCGCCATCATCGCCCATGTTGACCATGGCAAGACCACGCTTGTCGACGCCATGCTCCGCCAGGCGGGAACCTTTCGCGCCAACGAGCAGGTAGCCGAGCGCGTCATGGATTCAAACGAGTTGGAGCGCGAACGTGGCATCACGATTCTCGCCAAGAACACCGCCATCAACTTCGACGGCGGCAAAATCAACATCGTCGATACCCCGGGCCACGCCGATTTCGGCGGCGAAGTTGAACGCGCGCTGGAAATGGTCGACGGCGTGATGCTGCTGGTGGACGCGGCCGAGGGGCCGCTGCCACAAACGCGCTATGTGCTCTCCAAGGCGCTCGAGGCCAAGCTGCTACCCATCGTCGTCATCAACAAGATCGACCGTCCCGACGCGCGGCCGCAGGAAGTGCTGGACGAGATCTACGATCTCTTCATCGACCTCGACGCCGAAGAATCGCAGCTCGACTTTCCTGTGCTCTACGCGGTGGCGAAGGCTGGCACGGCCTCCACCGATCCCTCGATACCCGGCACGGATTTGCAGCCACTCTTTCGTGCCATCGTGGAAACCATTCCTGAAGCTACCGGCGATCCCGAAGGCACGCTGCAAATTCTGGTCACCAATCTGGATTACTCCGATTACTTCGGGCGCATCGCCATCTGCCGCGTCTTTCAGGGCACGTTGCGCGTAGGCGACGAGGTCAACATCTCGCGCCGCGACGGCTCACTCTACAAAACCAAGATCACCAAGCTCTTCACCTTCAGCGGCCTCAAGCGCATCGAGACCACCGAGACCACCATGGGCGACATCGTGGCCGTGGCCGGCATCGAGGGCATCACCATCGGCGAAACCATCACCAGCGTCGAAAATCCCTCGCCGCTACCTCTCATCGTCATCGACGAGCCCACCATCGCAATTCAGTTCAATGTCAATACTTCGCCGTTTGCGGGCCGTGAAGGCCAGTACGTCACCAGCCGAAATCTGCGCGAGCGCCTCGAAAAAGAGCTGCTAACCAACGTTTCGATTCGCGTGGAAGAAACCGGCTCGCCCGATGCATTCAAGGTGCTGGGACGCGGTGAGCTACAGCTTGCCATTCTCATTGAGATGATGCGCCGCGAAGGCTTCGAATTGATGGCAGGCCGGCCGGAAATTGTCACCAAGATGGTCGATGGCGTGCGTATGGAGCCGGTCGAACATCTCACCATCGACGTGCCCGAGCGGTTCACCGGCACGGTGATTGAGAAGCTCGGCCCCCGCAAAGGCGAGATGAACAAGATGCACAATCACGGCTCGGGCCGCGTGCGCCTCGAATTCCGCGTACCCAGCCGCGGCCTCATCGGCCTGCGCTCGGAGATGCTCACCGAAACCCGCGGGACGATTGTCATGAATTCCCTCTTCGACGGCTACATGCCCTACCAGGGCGAGATTCCGCAGCGGCCCACGGGCGCGCTCATCGCAGACCGCCAAGGCAACACGACCACCTATTCGCTGAATGGATTGCAGGAACGCGGCATTCTCTTCGTCGGCGCCGGCGTCGAGGTGTACGAAGGCATGATCGTGGGCGAGCACTCGCGCGACAACGATCTCGACGTGAACGTGGTCCGCGAAAAGAAAATGACCAACATGCGCGCGTCAACAGCCGATGACGCGATTCGTCTCGTGCCGTACAAGACGCTGAATCTCGAACAAGCCATCGAATTCATTGCCGACGATGAGTTCGTCGAAGTGACGCCGAAGAGCCTGCGCCTGCGCAAGAAAGTCCTACAGCAGAACAAGCGCCCCAAGCGCTGGGAAAAAGCGGGGGCGGCGTTGTCTTAGCATCAAGGGCCAAGCGGCTTCGCGAACGCTCAGCCTTTCTTGCGAATAATTTCAAAGGTTGTCATCCTGAGCGAATTCGCCGCAGCGAACGAGCCGAAGGATCTGCGGTTGCTTTTACAGCCTCCGCTTCGCCTCCAGCACCCGCTCCAGCGCTTCCTCTGCCGTCGCGCCCACGCTCGACAAATGCCCCATCTTCCGCCCCGCGCGCGGCGTGTGTTTCTCATATAAATGCAGCCGCACGCCGGGCACTTCGAGTGCCGCTTCAAAATTCGGCTCACCCCTCAGCCACAAATCGCCGAGAAGATTGGCAATCGCACACGGACTAATTAACTCTGTTGAGCCCAATGGCAAATTGCAAACCGCCCGCACCAGTTGCTCGAACTGGCTGGTCACGCATCCGCGTTCGCTCTGGTGATAGCTGTTGTGCGGCCGCGGCGCAAGCTCATTGACCAGGAGCTCTCCCGAGCGCGTGACAAAAATCTCCGCGCAAAGCAAGCCAACCATGCCAAGCTTCGCCACTAGATCCGCGGCCAGTTTTTCGGCACGCACTTCCAGATCCGGCGACACTCCCGCCGGCAGCACGCTCCACGCCAGAATCTGATTTTCATGGTGATTACGCGCGGCCGGGAAAGCACGCACCTCGCCGGATGGATTTCGCGCCGCCATCACGCTGATCTCGCACGCGAGATCGAGCGCTTTTTCGACGACTGCGGGCTTCTCCCCTAACTGCTTCCACACCTCTCCAAGACGATCGGGTGCCCCCGGTCTCGATTTTGAGACCGGGGAAGGAGTCTCTGGCTCTACCGCGCCAATCCTAACTTGCCCGCGCCCGTCGTATCCGCCGCGACCGATCTTCACAAACACGTCTCCGCCCAGCGCGGCCACGGCTTCGCGCAACTCCACCTCGCTGCGCACTACGCGAAACGGCCCCACAGGAAATCCATTTTCCGCCAGCCACGGCTTTTGCAGCGTCTTGTCCTGAATGACCCGAATCGGCTCCACGCCCGGACGCAGCGGCGCCAGGCCCTCCACCACACGCAGCGCGTCCACTCCAATCTGTTCGATCTCGAGCGTCACCACATCGGCGCCCGCAGCCAGCCTTCGCGCCGCGTCCACGTCATCCCAGCGGCCCACGATGGTCTCATCGGCCACAAAGCTCGCTGGGCACTGTAGCTCCGGATCCATCACGCGCACGCGATAGCCCATGGTGCGCGCGGCCATCGCCGTCATGCGCCCCAACTGTCCGCCGCCGAGAATGGCAATCAGCCCGCCCGGCCTCACAATTCTTTCTGATTTTGAAAGAGAGGCGTCACTCACTTCTGCGGTTCCTCGCCCAAGGTCTGGTCGAGCACTTCCTGCGTGCGCGCGGCGCGCCACGCCGCCAGCCGCTCGTACAGCGCATCGTCGGTCGCAGCCAGAATCTCCGCAGCCAGCAGCGCCGCGTTGGCCGCGCCCGCCTTCCCAATCGCCAAGGTCCCAACAGGAACGCCCTTGGGCATCTGCACAATCGAGAGCAGTGAGTCGAGGCCGTTCAGTTGCGTCGTCGGCACGGGTACACCCAATACAGGAACGAGCGTTTTCGCCGCGAGCATGCCGGGCAAATGCGCCGCGCCGCCGGCTCCGGCAATTATCGCGCGGAGGCCGCGCCCGCGAGCCGTCTCGGCGTATTTGAAAAGCCAATCGGGGGTGCGGTGAGCGCTCACAATGCGGGTTTCGTGCGCAATCTCCAACGCGCGCAGAATTTCCACGGCCGCCGAGAGCGTCTCGTAATCGCTCTTGCTGCCCATCACCACGCCCACCAGCGGTTGTTCGCTCATGGGCTGATTATACGAATCAGAGGGTGCCCAATCCTAGCCGCGTTTTTTGCGGCTGGGGTGGGTAGTGGGCTCAGTGCCGGTGCCACGCCTCCACGGCCACCTCAACCACAGCGAACAGCACGCTCACCGCCGCCAGAAAGCCTTTGGCGCGCTGCCAGTTCTGCTCGTGGCGATCCATGCGGCGCTCCAGATCGGCCAGGCGGCCGCCGTTGCCGTCGCCCATCAAGCCGGACATCTGCGACTTCAACACGCTCAAATCGCTAATCACCTGGGCTTCGAATTCGTTCATCATGCGCATGCACCGCACTCCGTCTTGCATCTCATCGTCGACCGCACTCACACGCTCAGCGGCAGGTTGATGAACAGCGCCGTTGAGAACTCGGAATAATTGGGCGGTGTGGCGCCGTCGTACATCCGTATGTAAAACCGATCGCTCGCCGAAACCCGCAACAGCGTCAGGTTCGGCTGCGAGCCCCGCAGCGCCAGCGTCGGATCCTGCCCGGGCATGAACGCAAAATCGCGCAGCCGAACTTCGAAGCCGCCACCGGCAGGCGGCGTCACGCCTGTATTCACTGTCACCGTGCTGCCGTTCAGCGCCGTCACCGTAAGATGAGTCAGATTGGCCAGCACCGTGGGATTCACCGGCGCCGGCAGCCACGCATCCGCCGGAACAGTGGCGCTGGTTTTGATCGCCAAGTCGTCGGCCCAGTCGTTGGCAAACGCGATCTCATATTCCACCAGGTCAGGCAGGCTTGGGCTGTACGTCGCCTTCACCGTGCGCACCACCACTTCGGCGTTCAGGTTCGTCGAAGGCGCGTTCAAAAGCAGCGCATCGCCCGGCCACACATCGCTCGAGAAGCTGCTGCGGTTCCCCTTGTAGTTACCGCTCCACAGTGCGCTCACGCTGGCCGCGGCCTGCGCCATCACCTGCGCCGCGCTGCGGCAATCAGTCGAGGTGCGCGCCGGAGGATTGGTCACTGAGCCGATCCACGTGGACACCGATGGCGATCCTGCTGCGGCCAGCGCCTGTTGGTTGGCAGTATTCACCGCGCGGCCTACGGCGCGCCCGACAGTACGGTAACTCACCGCAATCTGCTCGCCCGCAACCGGCGTATAGCCGGTGTAGAAGGTCAGCTTGCCGGTGCGCTCGACATAACACTCCGCCGCCTCCGCAGTGGTCCCGATGCGCCGTGTGTAGGGTCCGCCGCCGGGAGGAGTGCTCACCACCCAGCTCGAACCCAGATTGCTCAGATTGATGGCGCGTATGGTTCCGATTAAATTGATGCTGCTCACCGGAACGAAATTGCAAGGCGCGGGTAGATTCGTCACCGCGCCGTCGTAAAGCGTCACCGGCGTTGCGCCTACGCCGTTCACGAATTCCTGCACTTCCATCTGGATGTTGCCCGGCGCCATCAGCCATACTCCACCTGCGCCGATGGGGCCGCTATCGCCGAAGGAGTAGTACATCGCCGCTGCGCGGTAACTCTCCGGGCAGTGAATGCGCAGGCGCAGTGTGTACGTGTTTGCGGGATTCACTGCAAACGTAGTTCCCGCCGCTGTGCCCATCACCATCGGCTGCAACGTCACGGCCCCGGTGCCTTGTTGCGCACTGACCTGGATCCCCGCGGAGCAACCCGATGCGGTCTGATAGCCGTTGAAAAAACCGCCCAGGATTCCCATGCTGCCCGGAGACAGCTTCACGCCCACCAGTTCCAGCAGCAGCGTTCCTCCCATCTCAACGGTATCGAGCCAGGCCAGCGTGGTTTCGCCGTCAATGCCGTTGCCGCCGTTCATCGCCAGGCCATCGGGTCCCAGTGTGATGTACCCTCCACCGGCGGCGTTCCAAAGCGTCTGGTTGATCTCCGGCTCGTTGAAGAGCTCGCTCACGATCGTAGACTTTGATGTCGCCGGGAAGAACGGATCCTCGGCCAAGTAGAATTCCGTGGTGACGCCGTCGCCCAGAAAATACTCTGTCGCGTAGGCCACCGGCTCGTTCTCGCCACACACCGTCACATCGTTGGCCAGTGCGCGTTTCACGCTCGCCGTAAGCGCCAGGTTGGCAAGATTCAAACTTCCGTCGCTTTCGTTCAGCGGATGCACCGTGGTCTGCACAGAGGCAAGCAGGATGGCGCCGTTCAAGGCGCGATACGCGGCCCGCGCCATGCTCGCCGCCTGTCCCGCGCTCTTGCTCCAGTTCGCGCCTGCACCGGGAGCGAAGTTGCCCACCGGCACCCGCAGTGAAAGCTCGTTTGTCGACAGCGCCGTCGAGCCGGTGTGGGCAACCAGTGCAGCCAGCAATGCGCCGGCGGTTCCTCCGGAGGCATTCACGCTCGCCGGCATCAGCATCTGGTCCAGCAGCAGTTCGTCGCTCACAGCCTGGATGGCCGTCCGGTAGCGCGGGCCTTCCACGCCCATCCCCGCGTACTCTGGCAACGGGCTCACGGCAATGAATCCCGTGAAGTAGGTCGTGCCGTCATCGCTCGTCACCGCCAGCGTTTGGAAGCGCGAGGGCGACGCGAGACTTCCATTCGCGGCAAGGCTCAGCCACAACTGGCAGATGGAAGGCTCATTGATCTTGCGCTCGATGCTCAACGGACGCACGGCGTCCAACGCGCTCGTATAGTCCAACCCTTGAATTGTGATTTTCATCGTAACTCTCTAACCTGCTGACTCGCTGACTTGTCTATACAAGTGCATTCGCCGCCGGCAGAAAACTCCGGTAGCAAACCACGCGCTCGCCGTCCAGCGGGTCCGTCACTGGTAGCGCCAGAAACTGCCCCTTTAGGGTCACCCGCGACTGTCCGCTCCGATCTTTCCCGTTGAGCGGGGCGACAGATTCCTCCGCGCCGCTCATGGCCTGCAATCGCGGATAGTGGAAGAAAATTCTTTCTCCCTGGCTGCCCTCCATCAGAAACAGCGCCGACCACTCCTGATAAAAGCTGCCGCCTTCGCGATCCACAAAGCCTGTCACCGCCTGCACTTTTGCGCTCGCGGCTGGCGCTCCTCCAGGCAACGGGCCGGCAAGCGTCAGCCCGGTCGGTGATACCTGTGCCACCAGCGCCACGTTGAACGTGACACGCCGGATGTAATCCACATCTGTCAAGGTCTGGCGCACATACGCGCCTGCTACCGGGCTACCTATGTAACCTGTCTGCCCGGTATAATCCACGTCCACCGCGACGATCGATCCCGCAGCAAATTTGGTTGCATCGGTAGACGCCAGCAGGATCGATGTACTGGTCGAGCCGCTCTGCGGAGTCACTGCCGCCGCGGCCGTCGCTCCATCCGCCGCCAACGCCTCAGCGCCTGCTGCGGCCAGCACATTCATGTGTTGCGATCCCGTTGCCAGCGCCATGGTCAGCTTGGTCCAGCTCAAAAACTGCAGGCTCACCTCAGCCTGCACGCTCTCGCGCACCTGCTCCAGAGCCGCCGCAGGAATGCCCGTCAACAATGCTGTCGATTTGCTTGCCGGCCTGCGCGCGAAATCCTGAATCCAGCCAAGATCGAACCAAGGCGCCGGCGGAGCATCGAGACTGAATCCGCCCTGTTGCGATGGATCGAAGAGCACGGGCGTCTGTGCCGCCCGGTTCACGGGCGCAAAGTATGCGCGCACCCGCCGCGCCACCGGCGCCGGAGCGGAAAACCATGTTGCTGTCATTGCATCAACCTCTGAAAGACAGTGGTTAGTGGTTAGTAGTTAGTGGGTAGCCCTCAGCAACCGAGCGGTGGGTTTCATAGCCACTAGTCACTATTCCCTATTGGCTACTCCCTACTTTCTGCCTTCACTCCCCCTGCTCCTGGTAGCTGTACACCATCACACTTGCGCTCCGCCCCAGCCGGTCGCGATTAATCGCCCTCGGCCCAAATGCCGGCTCATCCCAGAACACCTGCGTCAGCATCGCGGCCGCGGGCGTCGCCGTGTAGTCGAGCTTTGGCGTATAGAAGGGATGTAGCATCGCCATCAGCTCTTCATCCATTGCGCTCAGAACACGCCCGCGATCCAGGCCGCCAAAGCTCTGCGTTCCGCAGGTCTGGTACGTGATCTCGCACTGTTCCGCAGCCATGGCGGACGCCAAATCCACGTCCGACGCCAGGCCCGTCCAGCGCAGCACAAAAACGTCGTTGGGGAGCTGGCTGAAGGGTGCTTCTGCCTCCTCCACCAGAATTCCCGGACGCACCGCGCCACGCAGCAGGATGGTCCGTTCCGGATTGATTGCCGTCAGGCGCGCGCGCAGCGCCATGTAAAACGAATCTTTCGCATTTTGCATGATTGTTCTCAGTTCATCGTCTTCGGTTCGCAGTTCTTAGTTCACAGTTCATAGGTGCGGACTTGGCTGTGAAGTATGGACTGTGAACTGCTACACCGCTTGCTGCCGTGCCTCGCGCAGCAGCAGCCGGTAGAGATACACCTGCCCGAAGGCTTCATTGGAGGCGATGGATTCAATCAGATAATCCTGCCCGGCCACCGTCACCGCCAGCGTCATGGCAAACAGAGCCTGCGCCGACACCAGATCGAGCGCGTCCACTTGTTGTTCGACGCCCGTCGCCGACACCAGCAGCTCCCATTTCGACTCTCCGCCTTCCTGCCAGGTCGGCCGCAGCTTTCGCATCAGGACCGGGCTCACCGGAACCTCCGCAAAAGCGGCCGCCACCAGGCCCACCTCCGACATGCCGGTATCGGTGTTGCTGCTGGTCACGCGCAGGAGGGCTGTGGTGCCCGCCGCGCTTCGCAGCAAAGCGTCGGCCAGCATCTGCGGCGCTCCTCTCGGGTTGCGCGGCGCTGTATCACTCATAACTTGCTCCCATCGATGTCCGGGATCGAGAGACAGTTTTTCCTTAGTCCCTGGTCCCTCAGTCCCTTAGTCCCCGTCTCTCAGCCCAGCCTGTTCGCGACGTACGGCTTCAACCACTTCTGCACCGTCTCGTCGATCAACGAACTTGAGAAATATTTCACCTGCATGGTGTCGATCTTGCTCATACTGGCATTCAGCGCCGGCGTAGCCTGCGCGTTGCGCACAATCTGCGCGCACGCCGACTTCACATCGTCGCCGATCGTCGCCAGACCGGCCGTATACGTGACCTGCACTTCGTTGTAAGGCAGGCCCAGCACATTCCAGGGCAGCGTCAGCTCGCCCGTCGCCGAATCGAAATCCACCAGCGTGGGGTCAATCGCTGTCCATTGCCCCGGCAACGCGAACACCGAGACAATCTCGCTCATCGGCTCGTTCAGAATCTCGCCACGCCGCGGCCTGCCATAGCGGCCGTTGACGCTCACGATCGGCGAAGTAGCCGGAGCCAGCGGGGCCAGCGGCAGATAACTCAAGAGCACCGTCTGCGCTCCCGTGGTCAGGCGCATGCGCTCGATGTATTCGACGAGGTTCAGGTCCGGCCGCCTGCAGTGACTGTTAATCAATGCCGTGGCGGCTGTAATCCAGTCCCCCGTCGTTCCCGCCGGCAATCCATGGTTCGCGTAATCCGCTGGCTCAAGATAGGCCATGACGCTTCCTTTCAGATGAAAGGGGCTAGGGACTTAGGGACTAACCTGCATAGTCGATGTCCTAGTCCCTAAGTCCCTTAGCCCCTTAGTCCCTGTTTTTCCTACCGTTCGACATTCACCTGGATATGCGCAAAGTTCGCGCCCTTCACCACCGGCGCGCCGAACTTGACCGCGACGTACTGATAGCTCAGCGAGTTGGGTAGCCCGAGCTGGAACACGCGCGGAGCCGGATCGCCGAGCCAGTGATACTCGATCAGGTCCTCGGTCACGATGTAAGCCGGATAGCTGCCCGGAGTGCCCGGTGTGTAGGGCAGGCTCCAGTCAGGGATCAGCGGCAGATCTCCAGCTTGCGTCGACAGCATTTTCACCGTGAAGCCCGCCGCGATCTGCGTGGTATTCAGCACCACGTTGTACTCGCTCTTCATCTCCTGGTCGATCAGGTCCAGAAGCACCGGGTTGGCGTAGATGGCCGTCGGCCGCACGCGATAACCGGTGCTGGCAACCATCAGCGCGATTTGAGTCTTCATCGTGTCCACGATCTTCATCGAGGGAGTCACGGTCACGGAGTTGCCCCCGGCCGCGATCTGCGCCGCGACGCCCATATACTGTGTCGTGGTCGGCGCGCTCAGGCTGGTGTCGGTGCCCTGCCACAATGCCACGTCGTGCGCCACCATCACGCCGCTCACCGTATCCACCAGGTCCTTGGCCTGCAGATACGCAAACTGCTTCTGCTGGTCGCCCAGTTCGATGTCGAACAGGTTGTAGTTGATCTGCGCCACAATCGCCTTCAGCGGCACGCTCAGCTCGATGCGCGTCGGGCTTACCACCGTGGGATTGATGCTGCGCGGATTCACAAAGCCGGCGGCGCCCGGGTTGGGGATCGCCGTCTCCTCGAAGAACCGCGAGGGATGACCCGTCGCCGGAACCTGCTTGATGCGCTGACCAAATGGACTGGAGCGCCGGCAAATGTCGAAGATCTCCGTCTGGTACAGCGGAACTTCAACAGCGCCCGGCCCGATGTAATCTGCTGCCGCGTGAATATCTGCAAAAGTTGCGTTCATAGCTCTCTCCACCCCCTCCATGGGGCCGTTGCTTAGTGATCAGTGATCAGTGGTCAGTGATCAGTTGATGTCGATCAGCGGCCATGGCAATGGTCAACGGAAACTGACCACTGATCACTGACCACCGACAACTGCTCCTACGAAATCGCGCCGGCCCGCAGCAGTTGCGTCTTCACCGCGATGCGCTGTTCCAGGCTCAGCCCCGACAACGCCGCATCCAGAGCGTGCACATCCACCGGCCCTTCGCCGATGCCGTGCTTGGCCAGCATCTCCGCCGTTGCCGCTGGCATGGTCCGGCGCAGAGGATTCACTGCGTTGGGCGCCGAGGCTGCCTTGATCTCGGCCAGCTCCCGCTCCGCCGCGGCCAGCTTCTCCGCCAGTTCGGTCTCGCGCCTGCTCTGCTCCACCGTGGCGGATATCTTCTCCACCTCGCCCGACAGTGCGCCCTGGCGTTCTTCCAGCCAGTTCAGCGTCCTCTCCAGCAATGTGGTCGCGGCCTCCAGCCGCTCGGCAATGTTCTTCTCGTCGTTTTCCATGGATTTCCTTTCCTGTTTCCGCGCCTTCCGCGCAAACACCTGCTGCGTTTACCACTAAAAAAGGCCCCGCTTTTGCGGAGCCTCTTCGCTGACCAGCTAACTGGCTAACTTACTAACTAGCTAACGTGCTAACTCGATGACTTGATAACTCGCTAACTATCCCGTGCCCCATCCATTCCGCGCTTTTTGCGGAATGGGTGGGAGAGCACGAACCTCAACACACCCTTTTCAACCCAGCAAGTACGCGGGTGCCTCACATCTCGAGTTTGGGATGTGGGATACTACAACCTCTCCAAGCTAACTCCGCCAACACCGCTAGCTCCGCTGCATCCTGAAGCTGGTCGCCCGGTAGGCAGCCTTCTCGCGCAGCAAAATCGCCGCGCCCGTAAACGTCACCCGCGTCAGCTTCCATATCTCGGCGCGCATATCCTCCACGCGCGCGTCGGCCAGTTCGTAACTCATGCCCATCGCTTCCGGCGCGTGCGCCGCCATGGCCGACGCCACCTCGGGAAAATCGCGCGCGTACAGATAGCCGCGCACCACCAGCCGCTGCCCCACCACATTGGCCTCGGTCAGCAGCCCGATCTTGCGCCGCGCATCGTGCCCGTCCCAGCCGGGCCGGTAATCCACTGCCATGCCCAGCAGCGAAGGCAGCGCATCCTCTGCCGCCTCGCGCGTTAACATCACGCAATGCCCGCGCGCCCCAGCCGGCGCCTTGTCGCTGGCCGCATTCACCACCGTCAACACGCCCTCAAACGGCACCCGGTTCGGGTGCTTCGCCACATGAGGTATTTCCACCGCCATCGCTTCCAGTCGCATGTTTTCGCTCCGCTCCGCTTCGCAAAGGGGACTAAGGGACGTAGGGACTAGGGACTAAGAAGCTCTGGGCGCAGCCTTCGCCGGCCTCTCGTTCGAAGCCCGATGAGGTTCCGCTTTCCTGATTCCTGTTCCCTGTTCCTTAGTCCCTTAGTCCCTAGTCCCTAGTCCCTGTTTTTCCTTCTCCATCGGCGCCAGCCCTCGCATGGCGCGCACCTCGTTCACCGTCAGCACACCCGCCTGCAATAACTGCACTTGCACCTTCAACTCCGTCTCCTCGTCGCGCGCGCTCAGCTCGTTGAAGACGAATTCGAACTCCCGCCAGCCGAGGCACTTCGAGAACAGGTCCCGCGTAAAGTGCTGCGCCAGCAGAATCGCCAGCGGCGAGATCGCTCCACGAAACGCTTCATCTGCCATTTCGGACGCCGTCGATTGGTTCACATCGGCTTCGAGGCCCAGCATCAGCGGCGGCAGGCCAAATGCGTTCGCCACCATGCGAATCAGAAACTCCTGCCATGCCAGCCTCAGATCCGCATCGGTTCCCTGCGCAAACCTGAGCACCTCCGGCTTCTGCTCGGTAGAAATCAGCGGCACCCGTCCCGTGCCCTCGATCTCGTCCTGCCACCAGCGAATCAACCGGTCGTGCTGTACGGGTGTGGCCTCGTTCAACCACAGCGCATATTGCGCCACCGCGTTCGCCGCCAGTTTTCCCGCGAACCGGTGCGCGCTCAGAAACTGATTCACGGTTTCAAATGCCACTTCCAGCGGCCCCAGCCCGAAGGGCGTAAAGCTGCGCGGGTTCATGCGGATGTACATCAGTTGGTTGTCCATCAGCTCTACCGCGCTCGACTCCAGTTGTCCCGGCATGGCCTGCGCGTAGCGCGGCATATCCTCCTGCCCGTCCCACCTGGCGTTGATGCGGATCGACGCCCCGTCCACCGGCCACAGCATCGCCGGCCGCTCCGCATCGCCGGTCGCCTCCATCTCGATGGCCCCGAAGCCGCCCGTCAGAGCATCTTCGATCGCCTGCTCAATCAATGTGCGAAAGCTATCTGTCGGGTTCGGCTCCTCCAGCGTGCGCCGCAGCGCCCGCAGCTTGCGCTCCACA